>Ga0075643_106_pt1 | contig 74211 bp, 81 predicted proteins | sample RifGroA1_FD_68207 | JGI IMG/M metagenome (GOLD analysis project Ga0075643, IMG submission 68207) | Microgenomates (Gottesmanbacteria) bacterium GW2011_GWA1_43_11 | reverse complement strand
AAACACGCAGTAGTCATAATCTGCAGGTTTTGTTTTGGTTTTTTTAAACAGTAAATTGGCCGCCCCTAATACATGGGTAAAGTACGCCGGTTCGCCGCTAAAGCGGCCGCTATGCGAGGGAAAACGGATGCCATCCCGGCGCCAGAAATCCGGTGTGTCAGATGAATAAGAAGTAAAGGCAACGAGTTCGGCAATAATTTCCTGGCTGCTGTTTCCTAAGAGAAATGCGGCTGCACCTGCACCAGATGTGTACTCTAACACATCGTGTGGTCGCGATTGCGCCACATCAGTGCCCACCGCCAGTCCATAATTAACCTGTCCGCTTTTAATGAGTCCTGCAATAAGTTCTATTGCGGCAGTACCGGCTTTACAGGCAAACTCCAAATCAGCGGCAAAATAGTGATGACCAATTCCCAAAAATTCACCAATAATAGTCGAGGTGGGATTTACGGCATACGGGTGAGTTTCCGATCCGACTAAAATTGCTCCAATGTTGTCCGGCCGAAAGCGAGTTCCGAGACAGCGAATGGCCGCCTCAAGTCCAAGCGTCACCGCATCTTCATCCCAACTTGCAACAGCTTTTTCCACGATCCCCAGTGAGTTCCGTATTTCTGCCGGATCTTTTTTCCAGACGCGCGCAATTTCCTCGGTTTTGATTCGATATTTCGGCACATACGCACCGTAGCTAACAATTCCGATCATAAGAATATTGCCTTGCTCGATTGCTAAATTGCCAAGGGTCAGACCTTAAATGCAATCAAGGTCTGACCCTGAGAGTGACAGTCTAACAATCATCTTATTATTCTTTTTCCCCTCTCCCCAATTTTTCATGCGCGCGGGCCAGACTTCCCTCTTCCAAAGAAGATAAAAGTGAAATCTCGCCAGCCAAAACTGAAGCTGCAATTATTTCAGCAAACCGTTGACTGTTATTTCCTTCGTTTCCGCCGGCTAACCCTAAAAGTTGTAATACTTCTGTTTGCGTGGCTAAATTTGTTCCTCCGCCGACAGTTCCCACCATCAAATCAGGCAGATACACGCTTATATATAAATCTTCGGTCGGCTTTCCGCTAACAATTACTTCAGTCGTAGTTACTGCCATACTTCCTTCGCCAATGTGGCCAGGATCCTGTCCGGTAGCTAGAAATAATGCGCCGATTACATTGGCAGCCTGGGCGTTAAAACCAATACTGCCGGACATGATTGAACCCAACATACATTTAGCCAACCAGACTTGATAGACGTTCTGCGCCGTAGTTTTTAAGGTGGTTTTCAGAACTTGTTCGGGAATCACTACTTCAGCCCAGGCTTTAATCCCCCGATAATTAAGAAAGTTTTGCCAGGAGGCTTTTTTATCAACACAAAAATTACCAGACAGAGACAGACATTTAACGCGAGTTCTTGCTTCAATCAACGTAACCATTTTTTGCGTAGCAATCGTCACCATATTCATACCCATCGCATCCTGTGTGTCAAAGTAAAACCGTACGTACGCATATCTACCCACCGTGGTAACCTTGGCTTTTTTAAATTTCAAATGCCCAGAGGTAGATTCAGCTGCGTGCGCGAGTTCCTGTTCATGTGACTCGATCCACTCGTAAAGTTGTTGATTTTGGGCAGTGCCAGTGGTTTGAAACACCGGGCCGCGGGTGGCGCCAATCCGGTGACTATGCACAAGACAACCACCACTTTCAGAAATTGCTTTACACCCGCGATTTACCGAAGCTACCAGCGCTCCCTCGGTAGTTGCCAAAGGAATATAAAACTCTTTCTCCTTTCCGCGCTTGTCCTGAGCTTGTCGAATGGATTCCGCTTCCCGCTTAACGCTCAACGGTCCGGCAATTCCCAGCGGCACTTGGGTCACGCCAATCATGTTTTCGCAATTTCTCGCTGTTGTAATTTGTTCGTCCAGCGTAAACTTACCGGTGTGAGTAAACATAACTCCGGTTAATTTTTCTAATGCGCTTCGCCTCTCAGCTACTGATTTATAATTTCGTAAGTTCATAAAATTCATTGTTATATTGCTATATTGTTGACTTCGTTAACAACGGAACAATCCAGCAATATAACAATCGTTCTCTTTTCATACAAACGGTACTTTGAAGATTCCCAATATATAGAGAAAATAGGATGTTACGCCCAAAAGCGGAAAAAATACCAGTGAGGCCAGGATGATTTTCTTAAGATCAAATTTTAGCGCAAACCGCAGAGTTAGATAATATAACAAGCCTTTCCAGAAAAAGAGCGACAGGGAAAACGTCAGGTACAGCAAACTAAATCCGCGGCCAAGAATAGTTTCAGTGCGCGGCGGCGGTAAAAACACATACATAACCGAAGTGGTAAAAAACCACACCAAAGTCGGAACCAGTGAGTACCCCCACGCCATCAGTACTCCCCGTAACTCCTGAGTACCCCCAAACATTTTTCCCAAACCCAGTAGCAAAAAACAAATTCCCAGATATAAGGCAATCACGGTGGTAAACAAACGTGAGGCGTTGATGGTGAGCAAAAATGGGTGCAATGTGTGGAGTTTCAGAGGTGATACGAGGAAAAAATAACCGGCAATCAGACTGAAAATAATCAGTAACTGGTACGGATCCTCGCTCACAATCTTCCGATATGTTGCATACGGCGACTGAATCGAACCCCAGACGTTTTTGAGGAATGAAATTAATAAATGCAGGATATTGTTTATGGTCATTTCAAACTACCTTTTTGTCATTTCGAATGGAACGAAGTGCAATGAGAAATCTAGCGAAGCGAAAATTAATAACTACGACACTTCATGTCTGGATTCCTCGACGGAGTTTATCCCGATTCAATCGGGACTCGGAATGACAATAAGATTTCAAAATCCCCTTTGCAGCAAACTTGCTACCTGCGGCGCGGTTAGGTTGTGCACCAAGGCGACAATACAGACGAGAATCAGCGCAACTGGAATCAAGATCCGCCACGGCGCGTGTTTCAAAAATGGCACCACGCGCTTATATACTGGAGTCAGCGGCCCAATAGTTTGCGGCGGCAAATCCACGACTTCGATCCAGCGGCGATAAAATTGTTGGTAAAGCAAATCTTTGTTCATAAGTTTATCCAGGGTCAGACCTTATGCGCCTTAAAGGTCTGACCCTTAGTTTTCAGCAATTATTTTTCTTCGTATAATTTTACAAACGCTTTTCGCGCCCGAAATAGCAGCGATTCAGCTGATTTAAAGGACAGTGACATGCGTCCTGCTATCTCCACCACATTTCTGCCTTCAACATACTTAAGCACCAGTATTTGGCCATAGCGCGGTGCAAGCTGCTTCAGTATGGTCGTAATTTTCTCTGTAATCATCTGCCGGGTAAACAGTTCTTCCGGCTCTACCCCTTCGGCGCGAATCAGCTCAAGACCGCTGGCAATCTGCGAGAAGACGATCTTTTTCAGCTTCTTCTTCCGGTAAAAATCCACAATCTTGTGGTGGGCGATGGAAAACAGGTACGTTTTCAGGCTGGACTGAAAGGTAAAGTCGCGGAGTCCCTCAAGGAGGGCAAACAAAGTATCCTGGCAAATTTCTTCCACATCCGCCTCGCTCCCCACCTTGGCGCGGATGAAGTTGAGAAGCTTGGGCGCGTAAATATCGTAAAAACGCTTGAGTGCAGCTTCATCTCTGGAGAGGAGTTTTTGAACTAATAACTTATCGTCCTCGATCATGGTAGTAGTATATCAAATGGAGTTATATTGCTAAATTGCTGCATTGTTAACTCCTCCCGCCTGCCAGCGCATAGCGCAGCCATGGCGGGCAGACCTAACCTCCTCTTAAAAAGAGGAGCAGTTCCCTCTCCTTAATAAGGAGAAGGTAAGGTCAGCAATCGAGCAATAGAGAACAATTTAACAATTATTTCCCTTTCCCCTCCCTTGCGTTAATTCTTAGGCAATTGTGCGGGAATTAGTATCCTGTAGCACTTGACTTTAGGCTGTTTTTATGGTACATTTTGTGCCTAAAAACGAATGATACCCTGCCAGGTTTTACGCTTCGATCCGCCGGCTGGCGGAGAGAAGCAACCTATAGAAAACAGGCGGCAGGGAAACCTGCCGATTTTGATGACTGATCTATGTCATCCTGAGGCACAGCCGAAAGATCTAGGCCGAAATCTGCAAGATAGCGCTTCGCTAGATTCCTCGACTTCGCTCGGAATGACAAAAGGATTTGTATGTTGGGAAGAGTAAGTCCCTTACTTCTTCTTCCAAGCTTACAAGAGTACGCCAAACGTGCATTAGCTGCACATGGCATTTAACAATCGGACAGCCGGGAATAATGATGGTGATTGTAACGACGCAAATAGCTTGCACCATTTACTGGTCACTGATCACTGATTCCCTATCACTGTACAAGCACCTTAAAAACTTGTTTGTTGAAACAAAACTCCTTTAATACCTATACGGTATAAGGTGGATGGAATGTGGTAAGATAAAAATGAATATGGGTAAGCGCCATCGTTTTGAACGTTTTGCGCGAATTGCAGAAAAACTAATGGAATGGGGTAATTTTATCTTTGTAGGATTAGTACTTGGACAGGCCTTTATGAAAGAAATCAATATTTTGTTCGTACTCATCGGAGTGAGCGCTTGGGCGGCTTCATACTTTGGAGCAAATTATCTCATGAAGCGAGGAGGTTAAATATGACTACATTAACCGGTGGACAGTTCGGAGCTGTGCTTATGATTCTGATTGCTATTCTGCTTATGATCGTCTTTGTCTATTTTGTAGCGCGTGAGAAGTAACCGCGTAATAATTTTTGCTTCCTTCCTCTTACTCCTAACCACTTTCCGCAAGTTCTATCCAACTTTTACCGTATAGAAAAAGAAAGGAGAAAAAAATCGGAAAAAAATCGGGTTAGCCTCATCGGCTAACAAAGCGTGGCATCTAGGTCCGGCTTTTTGGGCCAAACGGATCCGTGTCCAAGGAGCAACAGTGTTTATTTAGTTTTTGAATTGAAAGCCATGAAAAAAAGGAGAAAATCTCATGGCAGTCGACAAGAACGCCTTGATCAAAAAAATCGAGGCCGCAACAGATTTGAAATCGTTGCGCGATTTAGCAACAATGCTGGAAGTCAATGATGCGCTTGACAAAAACATTGTCACAACGCAAAAAAAGTTAGTTGACGTAATTACAGCCATGGACGAAGCGGCCTTAGAATCGAAATTGAGATCGAAAGTAGCTCGACAACCTCAATCAGCCGCGCCGGAAATTGACTACGCGAAGTTAGCTGCGGAAATGCTTCGGATCCAAACCGAAACTGAAGCCGTTAGAACACCCACAGCGACTGTTGTGCCGCCAAAACCCGAGGATACGCAGCCAATCAAACTTGAACAGCAAAAGGTCGTCGAGGACACGCAACCTGTTCAATCAGTCGAATCAGAAGAACCGGAAAATGAAATTGTCCGGATTTGGAAGAAGTATTGGAGATGGTTTGTTGCTGCAGGGCTAGCCATCATTGCATTTCTCGGATTAGTCGCAATGTTGGTTGCAACGGTTACCCAATCGTATGGATGGGCGTTTCTTTTGCTCGTTTGTCCATTCGTACCGGCAACAGCAGGTGCAGTCGTTGTAATCCTTTGGCCCAAGAAAAAAAGTGAGGTCAAATCATGAGAATCCGAACAGTAATTCTCATTGTAGTCTTGGTATTTGCATGCGGCGCGTGCACAATGGCTGCCGCTTTCGTAGCGAGTACCGGCCTACCAGATGTTCTTGGACAACTAGGCGGACAAGCTGTCCAACAACAGAAGGCTACTTTGGAAAGTTTGATTACTCCAACCGGCCCACCGCCTACTCGCTGTGTAGATTGCACAAGCACTCCGAGTCCGGTTCCGAGTAACACTCCGTTGCCGTCAAACACGCCGCGGCCTACAACCATTCCGCTGACAGCGACTCCTGCATGCGCGCAACCTGTCAGGGTTTCGCGTGATCAATATGGTAACGAGTTCGTTGTGGCGATCAACCCAGTGCCGATGTGGAACGAGACTTTGCAGTCTTACGATTGCTTTTATTCCGCAATCTGCCCAGCCGAAAAGCGGTTGTTCGACTCGGGTCTCGTGATACCACAATACGTCGCTCTTTTGAATGGAGCGCTTTGTTCGGCGCCAGTTACGGCAACGCCATTAGTTTTGGTGGTCACCGCAACCGCAGCGTCGAGCGCCACGCCGAAAAAATCGTAATCAACAAACAAGGGTCGTCCGAAAGGATGAAGTTTGTCCAGACGGACGACCATCGCATTAAGTGCATTTACAACTTTTACCCGCCGGGCTAGTTGCTGATTTTTAATCAGTGTACACCGGCGGTTTCCACAGGTATTCATAGTAGCTCTCGACAAAGTTTACCCTGATGAATATCAGGGCTCGAGCAAAACTCCAAATGTTTCGTTCGACCAATCCACCCGCTGGCGAAGCGTGGAGAACTGCAATACTGAATTGCTTGTCCTGGGCAAAGTCGAAGAGTTCGATTGCCGGAATGTTGTATACTGTACCCATGAAACAAATAACCCTACCTCAAGAAAAACTTTCAGAATTGGCACAAACCCTAGAAAGGGCCAATAAACTTGCCAAAGAACTTGGTATTGTCAACGCTGTTCCAAGTACCAATTCTGCTCCATATCGTGTCTATAACGATAGTGAAATTGAGGAATTCCTGAAAGAAGACAAGCTTCCCGACTCACTCGCACAAAAGGTTCGTCAAAATCTGAAATTTAAATAACATGCGGGTATTTTTCGACGCCTCGGTTATAATTACCGCTCTTCTCTCTCCTCATGGCGGATCTTCTTTTCTGATTGAACATGTAAAACAAGGCAGAATAATCGGTGTCACTTCTCAAACTGTAATTGACGAAATTACTGATCCGGATAAATCACAAAAGTTGCAAAAATCAAAAGCAGAAATAGAAATATTTATTGCAAACAGTAAACTTTTAGTACGTGCGCGTCTTTCACAGGCAGATATCGAATCTTATAAAGACAAAATAGATGTAGAAGATGCGCATCTTATCGCAGGTGCAAGTTTTACAAAGTGTAATTACTTGGTGAGTCTTGACAAGAAACATGTAGTACGCGAAGACGTCAAAAAGCAATTTTTACCGCTTGTAATCGTTTCGCCAAAAGAGTTACTTGAGAAACTTGTTGCGGAAATGAAACTATGAATTTTACACAAGGTTCTGGAACCATGATTTTACTCTTAGGAGTTTTAGTAGTGGCGGTAGTTTTCTTAGTACTGGCAACCCGCAAGTAAGAAGTCTTCATTTTTTGTCTAACAACTTACAACCTACAACCATTTCCCCTCCATTGCCTTTTATCTCTATTTTACCTACAATTTATGGTAGCTCTCCATTCCAGTCGAGCGAAATTAATAGTTTTTGTTCGAGCGTAGTCGAGAACTACTTTTAATACATGAAAAAAATGATTTTTTCTTTCTTTTTACTGTTTTCAGTTTTCTGTTTACTGATCGCTTCTCCTACCCACGCCGTTGACATCAGCACAATTTTCGGGCCTGCTGCTTCTTTCCCTACTGTCAACTCTCTCGTCAACGTGATTACCCATAATCTACTTACCATTGCCGGCATTATCGCATTCTTAGGCGTGGTATTTGCCGGCATCCGGATGATCCAGTCAGCCGGGGATGCCAAAGCCCAGGAACAAAGCCAGGGCGCATTGACTGCCGCAGTGATTGGCCTTTTGATTATTCTCGGCGCATATTTTATACTGGAAATTGCCGGAGTCTTGACCGGGTTTAATTTTATAAATCCACCGATACCGTAGAAACAATTGTCATGCTGAACTCGTTTCAGCATCTCAAAAACTTAAGATCCTGAAATAAATTCAGGATGACAGAAAGAAATGGATTCCCGTTTGTACGGGAATAACATGGGAAAACGAGAATAACTGACTAATGACTGATGACTGTTTTCTACTTACTGATATATGAAAAAACTGATTTTCACCTTTCTCTTACTACTTATTACTCATTACTTGCTTCCCTCTCCGGTTTTTGCTGGTACCTGTACAAACCCTGGTGCTACAGGTTGTGCGTTAGACTTAGATTGTCGTTTAGTTGGAGTAGCTGGTGGCAATCAAGGTACGTGTGATCAAGTTTCCCCAGGAAATTGTCAATGTAATTATGTTCTCGTTGGCCCTGGGGGAAGTGGCGCTGGAACTTCATGTGGCATCTTCGGTTGTATCACCAACCCTCTCCCCACTACTAACCCTGCTCCCGGTGGCGGCTTGATACAACTTCTCAATAATCTGCTGCGCTTGATTTTTGTTGCCGGCGGGATTTATGCCTTTATCCGTGTAGTACTGGCGGGACTCAAATTCATGAGTGCTGGCGGCGACAGTAAAGCCATAGAGGCCGCATGGAACAGCATTTGGCAATCCATTCTAGGCGTAGTGATTATCATTAGTTCTCTCGCGCTTGCCGCGCTTATGGGTCTGGTTTTATTCGGTGACGCAACTGCCATCCTGCACCCAGTTATTTTCGGACCGACACCACTGACACCGTAACTATCAGGCTGCAAAAATCTTCTGGACTGCATTCAAAATTTCAAGTCTCTTTTTTTGAGCTAATTTCCCAACCACCTTTTCCACCAGCGAAGCATCGGCAGTAAATAGTTTGTCCGGGCGAACAAAACTTACGACAGGCAACCCACCGGAGACAAAATCAGCTTGCGTTAGTTTTATAGCAGTCGTACTGGAATATGGCCGTGAAGTAATCTGGCACAGAATATAATTTGCGAACTCTACTTTCGCAAGTACCAAAGCCGGACGCAGCTTCTGTCCTTTGAGGTTCGAAAACGGGAACAAAACCAAGACAATACCACCTACTGCAGGCTCATCCATGCTTCATCCTCTTCTTTGCGATTCCAATCTGTTGCAAGAGTTTTTTCAGACAGGAGTGCTCCATCATTGACACTTTTAGTGCTAATTGCCGGCACAATCCGAATTTCACCCTTAGAAACTTCCAGTTCGACATCTTTACCTAACCCACTTTCTTCAAGTAGTAGTTTTGGAATCCGTATGCCCTGAGAATTACCGATTGAGACGATGCTTGTTTTCATGGTGATTACATTGTAGATACACGGATACGGTTTGTCAAGTTCTATTCTTGCCTTTTTATTTCGTTTTCCCTACAATTTAGTATAAACTGTAAGAACATGAAAAAACAATTTCTAATATTCTTCTTTGCACTTACAACTTACAACCTACAACTTACAACTATTCCTGCGCGTGCGCAGGAAAAAGTTCCCATCGGCACTATTGGCGGCGGCTCCGGCTTTGGTCCGTTTCCGGCACCGGTTGGTGGCGGGGCGGCGGAAATTGCCAAAGTGATCTCAACCATCGTCGGCTTTATCACAATTGTCGCCGGCATCTTTTTCCTGTTCCAGTTTTTGATTGGCGGCATTGAGTGGATTTCAAGTACCGGAGACAAGCAAAAACTGGAAAAGGCGCAAAACCGGCTGTCGTATGCATTCCTGGGTCTGGTCGTAGTGGTCGGCGCCTATGGCTTCTCAGCAATTGTCGGCAGCGTCTTGGGCTTTGATTTTCTTAATCCGGTAAGTTTGATAAACTTGATAAAGTTGTAAAACCAGTCATCCCGACCATCGTTGAGGGATCTTTTACACCAGAGGCAGTTGAGATAGATTCCTCTCCGCCAAAGGCGGATCGGAATGACATTGAAACCATGAAAAAACTTACTTTCTTTATTTTCTCATTGTTAATCGCGTTTTCTTTTCTTTCCCCTTTCCCCTTTCCCCTTTCCGCTCGCGCAGCGCACGCTCAGATTTGCAATCCGGTACTTGAACCACTCATCGGTTGTGGCGGAACAACAGCCGGTGGTACGATTGTCGGCAACATCATCAGCGCCCTCGTCGGCCTGTTCCTGGTTGGCGGCACGATTACCACCTTTCTCTTTTTGCTATTGGGTGGTTTTCGCTGGATCACTTCATCCGGCGACAAACAAAAACTGCAAACTGCCCAGGACCAGATCACCAATGCGATTATCGGACTCATTATCATGACTGCTGCCTGGGCGATCATGATGCTGGTTGGCCAGTTTACGGGTATTGGTATATTTGGTGCCAATGGCTGGAACATAAATTTACCTGGGCTGGGTGGTAACGGTCCAGCACCAGTTGTGGCACCGGTGCCTGCAGTACCAGCTCCGGCAAATCCGGGTACCGGCACTGTTGTCCCATTCTAACAACCTAACGAGTCAGTAATATCATCCTAAAATTACAACTATCCCTTGACATCTCTGTTCTTGACACGATACGATATAATTGCTTATTATTGATTTAGGAGGAAATACATGAAAAAACTGCTCCCGTATGTATCAATCGGCACTGCGTTCTTGACTCTGGCCACGAGTGCATTTGCTCAAACAATTAAAATTTTAAGGCCAAAGCTTGTTCCCGACACCGAAATAGGTGGAGTTATTGGTGCAGTAGTAGGAGTTGTATTAATTATTGCTGCAGTCTTGGCATTTATTTTTCTGCTACTTGGTGGTATTCAATGGATTACTTCAGGCGGAGATAAAGCTGGATTAGAAGCGGCACGTAATAAAATTACGAATGCAATTGTGGGTTTAATCATAGTCGCCTCAGCTTGGGCCATCATGCTTCTGGTCGGACAATTCACTGGCTTAGAATTCTTTGGTCAAGGTATCAATATTCCAACCATTGAGAATCCATTACAGTGAAGGTTTTTGATAAAATTCACATAGATATTTGATAAAAACTTAAAAGGCACAAAACCCTTGTGCCTTTTTTGTTGGCTTGCGGAGGTTTGACGAAGTATGAAAATCATGCTAGCATGAAAAAATGATTGGCATTATTATTAGACCGATGCTGCGCGGGCAGATTACGCTTCCTAAAAAATATAGGGAAAAGCTGGGGATTACACCGGAAACGCCACTTAACGTGACACTGGAACAGGATGCAATTGTCGTGAAACCATTGCACAAGTTAATTCCTCAACCTGTTCAATCTCCTACGATTATCAAAGCTACACTATCCAAAAAACAGTACTTAAAAAAACTGAAGCAAATGAGGCAAATTAGGACACCCTTATGGACAAAGGAAGATGACATAAGAAAAAAAGAAATGGAACGGAAAGAGAGATGGTGGTAGTTACGTGCAGCGGATAGTACTGGATACATCTATTATCATCGACCATATTCGTCAGCCTGATAAACCCGAAACTGTTTTTACCCAATTGCTCCAAAAGTATTCCCTGATTATTGCGCTCATAACGGTGACGGAGCTCTTCTCAGGTAGCAGTATACAAAAACTGAAAGAGCGAGAACGTCTGGAAACAATATTAAGCGTGCTGGATATCTATATTCCAGATATGAATCTGGCACGTCAATCTGGATTACTACGAGGAATACGAAAAATTGCCACTGCTGACGCTCAAATCGCTATGACTGCAATTATACTGAAACTTCCGCTTGCCACACTCGACACACGCGACTTTGCAAAAATTCCTGATTTACAGCTGCTTCCGCTTCCCTCTTTCTCATAACAGAACTTGTCTAAAATCTGCTACAATAAATCAGATTATTGTTCGAGTCTCTCGGCAGAGTTTATCCCGATAAAATCGGGACTCGAGATAAACCGGGTCGAGAACTTTCAATAGTTTTTAAGGATACTTCTCTCCGCCTAAGACGGATCGAAGAATATAAGTTTAAATAAGCTTATGCCGATTGAATGGGAAGAAATTACGGGTTGCATTGCTCCAGTACCTGGATCTGCGGAAGGCGCGGTCACCATAAAATGTTTTGAAGCCGTGTTTCAAAACCTGGTGGCAGTGGCTGCGGCTTTGGCTGGCTTTGTGTTTCTCATCATGCTCATTATCGGCGGATTTCGCTACATGATGGCTTCAGGCGACCCGAAAAAAATGGAACAGGCCAAAGGCACGATCACTGCGGGATTTCTGGGCGTGATTCTGATTGTGGCAGCCTACATTGTCCTGGTTTTGATCGAAAACTTTACTGGAGTTACGGTAACCCAGTTTGTGATCCAGTGATACAATAAATTTATATGAAAAAACCTGTCTCGATGACTGACATTTTTAAAAATCCCCGCTACCGTGGTAAACATGTAATTCTGGCTGCCGGCAAGGTCTATACAGCCAAAACCGGCGAAGGTGCGGCAAAGATTCTAGAAAATATCCGTAAGAAAAGTCCGGGTGTAACACCTGAAGTCGCCTACTTACCAAAGGCGCACTCATTGATTTTATGGCTGTAACATTTGATTTTGAATTTGCCGGAGAAAGTTTTTTTGGTAAAGTTTTTCGGCCGGTAGCTCAGGTTTCATTACACTCTCCCACACTCAATATTTGGACCACTACGTGGATGGTGGTAGACTCCGGAGCAGATTTTTCAATCCTGCCTAAATATCTTGCTAAAGACCTCGGTATTTCGCTCGAAACTGATTGTACAGTTGACACAACAACGGGAGTTGGCGGAGAACAAACAATCTATCTGGTTAAATCAAGAATTGAAGCAAAAATCGGAAACATGATACGAAAAATTCCGCTGGCATTTTTTTCGAGTGATGAAGTTCCCCCGCTTCTCGGCCGTCTGGGTTTTCTCGAGACGTTTGACACGGAATTCCGTAAATCCCACCGGACGGTTTTTAAAGACTGAAGCGCTTGCACAAATTTTTCAAAACTTTGTTATAATAAAAATCCATGAAGAAGATTATTATCTTAGTAATACTGTCTTTTATATTACTTGCTTCTTATTCCCCTGTTTATGCTGCACGCACGCCTACAACCGACTGGTATAAGGACGGCGATAGTGATTGTGCTGATAATGGTGGAACTAATCAAGGATGTTTTCTTTTACAATTCTTTTACGTAACAGGGCGAGCTGTTTCCGATGTTACGATGGGTATGGATACAGCTTATTTTGACCCTAATGGCATTGCCTATAAAAGCAGTATCTTAGGCCGTGTCAATGATGGCATTGCTTTAGCATATGCACAACCACCCGCAAGCACTGGTGAATATATTGCTTACCTTAGTAATAAAGCTGGTATTGTCCACCCAGCCTATGCGCAGGGCATTGGCTTTTCCGGCCTTTCCCCAATCATTGACATATGGCGGGCATTTCGTAATATTGCCTATGGATTTTTGATACTGATAATGGTTGTAGTTGGCTTTATGATTCTTTTTCGCTGGAAAATTGATCCGCGAACGGTAATTACAATTCAAAGTGCGTTACCTAAAATTGTGGTGACTTTAATTTTAATAACATTTTCCTATGCAATAGTGGGGTTAATGATTGATGTAATGTATCTTGCTATTTATGTCAGTATTTTTGCATTAGGAAAAGCTGGACCAGGAAATCTGGATATAGTTCAAAACTTTACCGGAGGTGGGTTACCAAACCTTTTCAGCGCTGTATTTCAAACCGGAATAAATGGCGTAGATGATATTGTGAATTTTCTTATTGGAACTAATCCAGCACTCGTTATGGGATTAGGTGCTGCTATAGGTTCAGCTGCTGGCTTGGTAATAGGTGGGCTTGTCGGTCTGTTTATAGGAGTTGGTATAGGCGGAGCAGCAGGCGCTATATTACCTCAAGTTATAGTAGGAGCTATTGTGGCCATCGCTCTGGTTATTTTATTTTTCCGAATTTTTTTCTTGCTATTATCAGCATGGGTTCAGGTATTCATCTCACTTATTTTTGGCCCACTTCAACTAATGCTGGGGGCAATTCCTGGTGTCAATTCCTTTAGTGGATGGTTTAAGAATTTAGTAGCAAATTTAGCAGTTTTTCCAATTACTATGTTGCTACTGTTGGTAGGAGCGTTTTTGACTGAATCGGGAAACGGGGGGAAACTTTGGACTCCGCCTGGAATATCTGGATTTGGTGGATCGCCTCAAGGAGCAGGAGTCGCTGGACTGATAGGTTTAGGAGTTCTGATCGTCATTCCTTCTATCGCCAATGGATTCAAACAAACAATTAAAGCGACCTCGGTTATACCTGTTTCCGGAGGTGCACTTCTTGGAACGGTGGCCTCACCTATTAGCACGGGTTGGAATTTGTTTTATCAGTATTCCGCACTACAAAGCTTCCGCAAACGGACTCCCCCAGTTCTTGGTGGAGAACAACCTCCCCAACACAAGGCTTAACCACGGGCTCTTTCCTTTTCGTCCTCTTGCACTTGCTTAAACCCAGCGATTGATACAATTATGGGTAAGATCCACCAATTATCACGTACAAAAGCCACTGTACGAGGTAATACCCCTAAGTTAAATCGTCTAATAATTTCAAAGTAATACTCTGGATGCTGGGTAAAGAATTGCATTTCCCGAGCCTGATTGGCAATACGCCACAAGTCTTTCTCACTATAGTTGTTACCTAATCCACCCGTATGATGAATTGAGCTGGAACTGAGTGAACGGTATTTTTGTAGTGCAGGAGTATTTCGAACAATCGAGTCAAAACCAGGAATCCAACCAAAGATCCACCGGTGCTTAAATTCATTCATTTCAATTAATTCTATTACCAGTTGTTTAGCAGTTCTTTCTGCCCAATCTCTTCCCAGCCAAGAATCCTGAGCTTTCAGTGCTTCACGAATTTGCTCAAGAGACTTCACTGGATCTGCTGGTGAAATAAGCTCCAAATCCCCACCATGAAATGCATTTAAGACAGAGTTTAATTTGTATGCGTTTGACATATCTCCTGCAAAGCGACGTTGGATTGCCTGCTCTCCAAGTCGATAAAATTCTTCATGTCCCAGATCAATATCGCTATAAGTAAGAGTTAATGGCCATTTATGATCAGACCACGCACTTATATTTTTTTCTACCGTTGCTTGCCAATCCTTGATTACATTCAAATACTCCTTTTGGACAGCTGGATTTGCCAATTTTGATCGTATTATTGCATCGGGAACATTTACTTGATCGACTGCAAGATTGTCTAGAATTGGTCCAATAATAGTTTTAAAATCATTGTCGTTGCCTAAATTTATATCTCTGGTTTGATTATTAAATTTTGGGTCGTGGGAAATCTGCATCTGTGCTATTAGTAATACATTTTGTAGTATGTCTGCGTTTACATCTGGATGTTGTGCCATAACAGTTTCAAATTCGTCAGGGTTGTATTGCGCAAACACCCAGGGCAAACGTTTAACCATTTTGCGAAATCCAGCTTGTTTTTCTTGCTTAAATGGATTTGCCGCAATCTGTAAACCTAAACCGACATATTCGACAGTTTTACCAAGCGCTGCGTAATCCCTCATTAGCGGTTCATGAATCGCTATTTCAGGACGCCACGTACTGGTTTGAAACGGTCCACCAACATTCGGGTATCCACCTCGAATTAACTCTTGAAAAGGAATTTTCCTTACCTCTTGTATTGCAAGTACAACTGCTTCAGCTCTGCGGACAATTGGGTCTCTAAATTTTTTGTAATTATCTGGGTCTGAGTCCACTTTTTGCTTAAGTTCATTCTCGTGCTTAATCGCAGCTGCGTCGATCTTAGGATCCTTTCCCGGTCTAAACCCCTGTTCTTCTAAAACGTGCATTAAATGTTTTGCTTGTACTTCCGCACCCATTCCAGCACCCATTTCAAATCTGCGTTGCAACATTTCCGGGCTCAGTATTCTAGCTATCCGTTCAAACGCCGGTGCTCTATACCGAGCTTTTCCGGACTTTGGCACCTCAGCCATCATGGTGGCATAATGAATGAGTTGCAAAGTTAAAATATTGTATGTCCGAGCAGCGTGTAACGCCAATTCAATATCTAGAGGTTCCGGATTATCTACTGTCAAATTGTATTTGAGATCTAATCTCAACAACCGTTCAACCTCCACATCGAGTGGAGATTTTCCCTTATGTTGTAGTTCACCTTCTTCTGCTTTAGTCAAGGCTATATCAGCTAAGTCTTCTTGGAGTTTTATCCGCTCGCTTGGATCTTGTGTGACTAATAGTTTTGCCTCTAAGCTATTTTGTCTGGTTTTTCGTTCCTGAAGTACGCGCCAGCGATCAGCATCAAATTGAACATCTTCTGCCCAAAGCACAACTCCAGAATCAAGATCATTTTTTTCTTGCAGAAGCCGTAGGTATTCTCGAGCCTCATCTTTTGTAAATGGGCGATCTTTTAATGTTCCCTGTAATTTATTTATTCTTTCAAATCGTTCAGTTTCGTTTAAAATTCCAAGCTTAGAATTGCCTTTTTGCAACTCATTGAAACGCATTCTTTTATGCATCTGAAGATTTCGAGTAGCCTCCTCATACAAACTAATCGCCCTTGGTGCAAATCGATTCACCTTAACCAAATAGGAATACTCGTCAGGAGAAACAATTAAGGCTTTTAACTGATCCTCTTCTCCAACCGGTTCATGTAAAAGCACCTTGATCCGGTGATGAAGACCTGGTCTGATATCAAGATGCATCCTAAATGTTTGCTCTATGTTTAATGCATTTTCCTTATGCTTCCAGCGTATAATATCCCAGATTTCTTCCAATTTTGATAATTCAGTAAGGCTAAACTGCATATCTTGACGTGGCATGCTTTCTTTTGTTCGGACAAGATTCCAGAATAGTTTCACTATTCCTATGTCTCCTTCTTCTACTAGTTTTGCCTCTTCTGGAGAAAAATAACGAAGGTGGATACTCTCACGTCCTGGTTCTATATATTTTCTTCCTTCTTTATCGACTGGCCAATCAGGTATATTCTTCCAGTGTATTTCAGTTGCGACATAACCTGATTGTCCTTTATCTGCTGTTTTAGTTAAAAACCTTATATATTTTTCGTATTTTCCAAAACTAAAGTCCTCTAGTTGTTGAAGATCTCTCAAAGCTGTTTCTGCCCAAAAAGAACCAAACTTTTCCTCAAACTCTTTTTCATTTCTAATGTAAAGATCAACTTTTCCACTTATATCTTTTACAGTCTCCTCTGCTGAATCCAAATCAGAATAATCATCTTTTATTTGTTGTTGTAAGTCTTTTGCAGCTCTTATTTTATCTTTTTCGCTTTTTGACTTTCTTTCTTCACTGGTTAACGGTTGAGCAGTTTCTGATGTTTTGTAAGTTTTGTATTGGTTTTCAAATCGATCTATATAATTTTTGGTTACAAGTTTTTCATCCGTATTTGTTGTTTCCATCACGGAACTTAGGTTTTTAATTACACCTTCTACGATTTCCCTTTTACCTCGTGTTTGTTCTGGTGCACGTGCCCAATCGGCAAAAATTTTAGTTACTTCTGGATTCTCCGGGGCTTCACCATCCAAAACTGTTCGCACGTCCAGATTCTTTACCATCAGGTGTCGCAGAGGAATTCTGTCCTTGTGTTCCACCTCTAGTGCATCAACAACCTGTTTTGTTTCATCTGTTTTTGGCAATTCATCTTTTTTAAGTTTTGCTTTCATATTGTCAACTACTTCCCTCACCTGACCTGAATTTTCTCTCTGCTCGCTGCTGAGGGAGGCAAACGAGACCAACTCCTTAGCCAAATCGTTATCCTCAGGAATATTCCCGCCAAAGGCAACCCCAATTTTTGCGTCACGCTGCACATACTGACGTAACAGCTCCTGATTTTTATGACCAATAAGAGTTACTGCTTCAGCACTATGCTCAGGCCGAATAACCTCATTAGCCACCAGACTCTCAATTCCATCCGTTCTTTGATTCACAACTTGCGGGATATTTGAGTCTTCGGGTAAAGGTTGTGTCCACTGATTTAATTCTTCAACCAAAGGTTTAGAATAAACAGTATCGTACCCAACTACTTTACGCAGGTTTGCATCTGTTGCCAATTTTTCTTCCAAAGGCCGGCGCTCCTCGATATGAAATCTGGCTGATTCGGCGACTTGTTGAGCATTTCGAGTATTTACAATGTCAGCGCCTCGATCCTGCACTGTTTGTTGGAGCGAACTTCTCAATTCTTCCTGTTTCTCCAAGGTTTTTCGCTCTTCAACCGGAGTTGATTGCACCCATTCTGTGGTTTTTTGTAAAATTTGCGGGTCTTCTGGAGTAACTCCATCCAAGAGCAAATATGTACTTTCATCAGCAATAATTGCTCCCCGAACTATCTGCTCTTGTTGGTCGTAGACATTTCTTTCCTGTGTTAAAACTTCGATAACTTTTTTTACCGCATCTTGCTTTTGCTGCTGTTCTGCGGGTGAAGCTGCTTGCGCTTGAATCTCATCATTTATAACTTGTTGTAAAGCTTGCTCGGTATTTGTAGTAATTTGTACCCGCTCGGCATCAGGAAATGACATGGCATAAATATCGCGAACCAGTGGCTTGAGTTGATCTAACTCAGTTGGACTATTAGCATAGAGAGTGGCCACGTCAGCCACAATATTGAGTGCCTCCTGCTTATTTATTTGTTCAGTTGCTGCTAACCTTTTTATCTCTTTGAGTTGAGTAACCACCTCATTAAAATTATTCGCTTCAACTGCCTGAGCCACTGCTTCAACTCGCGGCTTGGTTTCGTTTGAGGTTGGGATATTTAATCGCGTGCGGACATGGTCGTGCGGATCGACATTTGGCTGCTTAGCTTCCTTGGGTGGTAGCGAAGCTTCATTTCGCTTAGCTCTATCTTGAAATCTGCGTTCCCGTGGTCGGGTTGGTTGAGTTTCTATCACAGGTTTAAATAACTGTTTTCCAGCCTCAATTAATGCCCCGACTCTCCCTTTTTTCTTATCAGCTTCAGTTGCCATAGTAGGTAAATTCTACCAAATCCAAGGGGAAAACAAAAACACCTGTGAAAAATTAATAACGCTTCTATACCAATTCTACACTAAACAATTCATTTAAACCTATTGATGACAACACTCATCAGAGGTGGATGACGAGGATGAGGAAGAACTTCCACTACTATAACGGTATTCCCTAACTGCTAACCGCTGAGGGTTGCGATATGCTTCAAGCAATACGTTTTGAACTAGATCTCTATTTCTCCATTCGTTTTGACTTAGGTTTATTCCATTAATATTTAATGATAAGTCTTCGGCCGAAACCGTAACTTTTATATAAGAACAATCCTTTTTACCGTCACCTAAACCAAAAAATGATCTCTGGTAGTCGATCTGTAAAGTATCACTACTAAATAGAAACCTACTTCCCCATACCAACCTGGCTTCACCTGCGCTTTCATTAACACCAAATACCCATTTTTTTACATTTCCCTCAAGCAACTCGTTTCCCAGGTTTTTCATTTCGTTAAGAACGCCACTGGTTGTTAAAATCTCAGAGCGTAAAGATCTTCGCTTCGTCTCTTTTTCTGCTGTTTCACGAGCAAGTTTTGTTTCATTTTCCCGTTGTTCTTGCATTCGTTTCACGTCAGCCTCAAAACGCAACCGCTCTTCTTCAGCGGTAACGGCCGCTTCTTGTTGCATTTTCCTCTTAAGTTTCTCTTTATAGGACATATAAGTTAGTTTATTATAAACGATTAAGTCAACTTGTTAATTTCCAATCGCCAAATAATACACAGGGTATTCTTCGTTAGGGTTAATGTCCAACAGCTTGCACACAGACGCTTCATTCATTTGGCCTATAGCACAACATCCCACCTTGTACGCTTGAGCCAACAAGTAAAGATTTTGCCCTATATGCCCCGCCTCAATGAATGGAAAAATTGTTCCTTCTGGTCCATATTTTTCAGTAGTACGTTTGTGAATTGCTGTAATAATAAAAATTACTGCCGCGCTACGAAACCACCGCTGGCTTTTCCATATTGGTTCTACCTCACTTTTTAATACAGGCAATAACAATATTTCTAGTGCATGTGCACAAAGGTCATAGTGATATAAACCAGGTTTGATATCAATTCCCTGTAGTATTAGCACATAAATTTCCAACGGGTATTTAGCTCCGGCTGAAGGATACGCCCGTCTAGATTCTTTAGGATTTTTAGATACCATGGTCAACCCTGAAGAATAGTAAAGTAATCCTGATAATAGACTTAAATTAATAGGCTTTTTTGAAAAATTCCGATATGATTTGCGAGAAAGTAATGTTGTTTGCAACTCAACACCACATTTAGGAGGTGGTGGCAAGATTAATTGTTCTAATCGACTATAAGTTTTATACATAATTAAAACGGGTGAATGGAAAACTCATGCACATTTTTAAATAAACCTGCAGAATATCCAAGTCGGGAAGGTACTTCATAAAGTCGTTTAATACCTTCGTACCTGAAACGCTCATCTCTCCAGAGTGGCACCATCTCCGGAATTAACACTTTAACCACACAAAACCCTAACTCCCTAACTTGTGGAATAGTAACATCAACAAAAATAACCTCACAATTTTTTTCTTTAAGCTCCTTCACTAAAAAAGCAACTTTTTTTTCATCAGAATCATCAGAATTGTTTATTAAACTATCAACAGCGACTGTTTTATCACTTATAAACGACATAGCCCTTTCAATCATATGAGGAGCAGACCACCACAATTGTTTATTGAGTAAAAACCAGTCTAGAGAACTTTTTTCAGGCATAGGTAGAGGTTTCTCACGATAAAATCTGTCTCTCGTAGCAATGTGTCTTCGTAACGCCTCGAGTGTCGCGGATTTGATGGCTTTTTCTGGCTCCAGCCTTCCACTAATTCCAGCGCTTACCGCAGGTCCACTACCAGTTCTATCAAAAATTAAACAAGCAAATGTATAAACAGGAAAGTCTAGTTGAGTACTAATCACATTTAACTCTAAACTGTAACGCTCTATTCTACGTTTCATTTCAGCCAGGAACTTATTTGGGACAATGTCAACCTTAGGCTTTGGAATATCGTTTACAAACGAAATCATGTACGCATCTCTCTCAATAATTTCACACATACCCCGGTATAGGGCAAAAAAACTATTTGGTCCACATGCCGCTCCGGTGCTGATGTTAAAACGAATTATTGGCTCATGATAATCTTTAGAGTTGTAAACAGCATAAACTAAAGAGGCTGGAACTAAGACCTTTCTATTGTTAGTTAAAGAAAATCCTTCAATCCAATTTAAGATGATGTTTTGAGTTACATTAAACCCTTTTAATTGCGTCGTGTTTAATTGCTCTTTGGTAAATGGCACAAAACGTTCGGGATCGATCGCTATTTATTCGGTTGTTCATACAAAATACAATAATGCTCTATCGCCTCTGCAATTGCAGAAGTAAATGCCTCAGCTTCATTTTCACTACACCCGTAACCTGCTCCTTGAACAGCTTTACCATGTGGAACTCGAACACAAAGATACTGAAAAAATTGAGGCTCATCTGGAAAAGTGAATCTGGTTGTATACTCTCCCAAAATTCTCTGTTTTTTGAGCGTGCTATGCATCCTCAAAAAATCCTTTGGTAAATCTGGTTTTGGAAAATTGACGACCATAAAATACTTTTTCAGTTATTATAAGTTTTTGGCGTCAAAACAGCAAATTCTATCAAATCCAGAGGTAAAACAAAATCCTTCGGCTTCGCTCAGGACAAGTTCCTTCGGTAATACTCAGGACAAGTTCCTTCGGCTGAGCTCAGGATAAACTGCCATGTGAAGTCGGGAATCAGAAAACAGTGAACGCCGGTCAAGCAATGATTAACTTCTTGTTTCACCACTGATCGAGGTCAATTTTCCAAACAACTCTTTCGCACTACTTCTGCTCAAAAGTGCCAATATCTTCTTCTCAATCTGATCGTTGGTGAGCGTAGCTGAAACCGCAATCACTCCCGCTACTTTATTTTTAATAAGCTCGGCAAAATCTTTCTCATTAAAGGTTACTACTAATCGGCCTTCTTTAGTCGCGATTTCGTATACATTGTGATCTGATATGCCGCTGAGGTGTAAGTCTTCTTTAATGTGCTCCAGATCGTACCGTGCATTTAGTCGAGGAAAGTAGCTCCGAACTGGAAATCCTTCATCTAATAAAAGTTTGTGTCGAAATAGTTTACGGTGACGGGGTTTACTGGACATGCAAGCGCTGCTCAAACATGGATATGGCTTCGTTGATTGCGGCTTCAATTGTTGAAAGCGGCACGTGTGGATATTGAGCTTGAATCAATTCTGGCGTATATCCTTCTTTCATCAGAAAAAGGATTCTGGAAATTGGAATCCGGGTACCGGAAATCACCGGTTTTCCACCCATTATTCCGGAAGAAGATGTAATATATTTTAATTTAGGCATACCGTCTTATTATACTACTTTATCAACACTATCAAATTCTACTACATCCCGAGGCAAAACAAAACCGCATTAGAAATCAGGGGACGAAAATATCGGCTTTCAGACTTTTGGCTAATTTCAGGAAAAATTCCTCCATGGCTTTAGGGTCAAATGGGACGAGCATAGTTGGAGTTTCAGGAAATTCGCTGGATCTCAAAAATTGACTTGCGAGCGTGGTTCGATCAATATCCCAATCAAACTTGGCCTTGGCGTCCAGAATAAGCCTATCTATAGAATAATTTTCTTTGGTCAAAATAAAATACAGGTCTATGAAATCGCGCGATCGTGCTTTCATAAACATGGTATGCACTTTGTTAACCGCAATGTCATAAACACTGTCTACAGAAAGCGTTTTGTAAGTTGTGCCTTTTTCTATTCTGGGAAACGGATAATAATTGAAGTCAACTTTTAACTCTGATCCGTCAGCATAGGTTAACAGGTAACTCACTAAGCCCATGAATTGACTTCTTTTAATGTGAGGTACGTGAGGAAGTGGTCCTATTCTTTTTAAGAACGCGTCAACAACTTCCGCATCTACCTCCTGCGTTTCACAGAATAAATCTATATCCTCAGATAATCGGTGCTGGTAATAAAACTCTGCCAGCGCAGTACCGCCGGTAAGGTAAAAGTTTCTGGTTATTTCCTGGTCAGTGCTGATAAGTTCCAGAAAATGATGTTGTTTGGGAGTGAGTATCGTTTTCCCCATAGTAAAAATTCAATCAATCTGGCTTTATAAGGATCAAGTCTATCTTTGATCCTCGGCCAAGCAGCTTTCACCTCTTTTTCGCTTAATTTTTCGCCGTCCAAACCATAGTTAATCAGTTGTACCAGCCGCCACAAACGGTAACCCTCGGGATCGCGTTTTTTGAAAGCTTCCTCATCAACTGACCAATTATACATAGTAGCTAAATACTACTACATCCAGAGATAAAACAAAATCCTTCGGCTGCGCTCAGGACAAACTCCTTGGACCTCTCTCAGGATAAGCCACAATGTGAAATGAGGAATCCGCCTTCTCCGCCAATTGGCGGATTCGGCGGATAAGTTAAAAATAAGTTATAAATCCTGAGCGTATTTGAGGTGGTTTTTACCGTAAAGATAATGGTCGTGGTTGGTAGATAGATCAACTGGGCCGCCGGTTAACTCCAGATGAGTAATAGACTCAAGAATTTTTATTCCAGTTTGATCTACTAATTTCCCGCGTTTGATTCCCTCATGCAATAGTTCACGAGCGACCCGAGCCATGGATTTACGTGTTTGTTTGGCTAATTCGGTCAGCTCCTTATGCAGCTTTTTATCGAGATAAATTTGAGTTCGTACCATATGCAGCGACTATACATCACGTCAAGGAAGCCGGTTCCGGGGCGACATACGGCAAGTGGTGTTTGAAAGAAACCGAGTCAACCCATTTTTTCACTTTCGCAACAATCTCATTCGAAACACCAGAAGCTACTATTTCAGCTTCTGATTTTTTCAAGTCATACAACTGGTACAACACTTCGTCGGCGTCTTTGTAACTAAACCCGAACTGGCCTTCATCAGTTTGCCCTGACCACAGTCCGGCAGTCGGAGCTTTGGTTAGAATTTCTTCTGGCACGTGTAAATATTTTGCCAGCTCATACACCTCGGTTTTATAGAGATTTCGCAAAGGCTCCAGGTCACTGGCCTCATCCCCAAACCGGGTAAAGTAACCCAGGTAGTGCTCGGATTTATTTTCCGTGCCGCAGACCAGGGCATTCAGCTTTTTCGCAAAGTCAAATAAGACAATCATCCGCACCCGCGCCATGATGTTGCCGATGCGCACTTTGTGCGCTGGTTGTGGGTTGTAAGTTGTGAGTTGTAAGTGAGAAGAAAATGAGTCGACCATCGGCGCAATGTCAACTTCAGTGATATGGCTGTCGGGAATCTGTAACTGTTGTAATAATAACCGTGCATGCGCCATGTGCGTGTCATGCCAATTGTTATACGGCAACAGGAGTGCGTAGACGTTTTCCTTACCCAAAGCCTTTGTTGCCAGGCTTATCGAAGTAGCTGAGTCAACACCGCCGGATACTGCCACGACAATATGTTGAAAACCAGCAGTAGAAACTGTGGTTTTGATAAAACGCGTCAATTCTATTGCGGTTTTGGGAATATTGAGATTGCGCATATGCTCATGTCATGCCGAAATAAGTTCAGGATGACAAGCTAATTAATTATTGTAACGACAGGATCGGGTTTTCCTGGACTAGGTTTTGTTGAGTTTGAAACGACCCCAGGTCTTTCCACGGTTGGACAGCCACATTCTCGTATGCCTTGACTAAGTCGCGTACCATCCTACCTGCGCTCACCTGTTGGCTGGCATCAAAAGGCAATGTGGTACATGGCAAAAGGCCACATGCACCATTAGCCAAGCGTGGGTTAAGCGCCAAGTTTATACCGCCGCCAATTTCCTTATACGTGCCAATTGAACATACTGAGTTGGTCGCACACGTGACAGACCCACCAGACTGTGGTAAATCAATAGCTGTTACCCCAGCGCTGACTTCTGAATTTAAATCTTCCACTATGTCAAAACTTAAAAAGTTATTTACCACTCCACATTTCCTATTCACTGCATATCGGTGATAGGGCTCAAACTTTTTTGGAACACCACCATCAACATTGAGTCCGCGCTCCTGTCTCACTTCCCACTGTGTGATTGGGTTAGCCGGATCATAGGCTGGAATTTGGCTCGCAATTTCAGGGTCGCTCGTTGTGTTTACTAACGTATAATCCCTCACCGCCGCAAACCCATCACCAGCAATTACATCAACCACAGCTGAATCAATAGTGGGTGCGTCATTTATATTTGTATTTATATCATGTTCATAATCCTCATCGTTTTTACACGCTTCAACCTGGGAAAAAGGCAGCAGAGCAAATGCAATCCCAGTTTCATTATCATCCAACGTATCAACTACTGCCTCAATCCCACCTGGGTAGGTCCGGCGGGCTTCCCGCTCACCGCGAGCAACGTCAAACAAATCCCCAAGTAAAAATTCTAAAATTAGAGTAAAAGCGTCCTGGTCTTGCTCTTCTAAGCTTGTGTGCTCCTTGATCGTGGCTCCCAACTCCTCTACCCGGCTGGCATTATACAAAGGATTAAGCACGGATTCAAAGTAGCTAATGGGTACTTCTCCAGTACTACTGCTACTCGGCGCACTACTTGTTAACTGTGCAAATTCAGAATCGGTGAGCGCGTTATATTTAAAATCCGGGTTTTTCCCAAAACCGTTAAAGATATTAATAGCCTGCACTCGGCTGTCAAGCGCCAGTTTGCGTACCTCCTCAGCCAAATTAAGTAGCGCCTGGGCTCTCGGCACTCCGGCGCCTGACGGATTTTCTGCTGATTCATACATACCTGATTCAGTCAGATATATGCCTTTGTCTTCATCAGGAAAAACTGCCTTGACTCGATCAACGTACTTGCTGATTTTGGCATCTGGCCCTTTGTTATAGGCATTGCCGGCAATGCCTATAATACTGCTGTATGCTGCGCCGACTGCAGATTTCCAGGCAGTTGCCTCAGTTTCAAAGCCGGCATAATCAGTGTTAAATGCCGGAGATAACAGCCTGATACCGTTAGCTGTCGCGCCGGTTGCCAAAATCCCCCGTTTTTGTAAATCTGCCACCAGCTGTTGACTGTAGGCACCTGAGCGGGCACCGGCATCACCCGCATCACCTTCTTTGTTTCCCAGCCAGGTTTCGGAATTAGCTTCATTGGGGCCGGCAATGGCAAAAAATCCGCGCTGTCCGGTTTGTTTGTATAAATCTTCTTTGTATAAATCTTCTAAGAGTTGGCCATAATCACTTGCCTGGCTAAATGGACACGATTGGTCTTTGACGCAAATGCGTAAAATCGGGGTCACTCCCCGCTCAAACGCACGATTAAAACTATTTTTGAGTTGGTCAAATGCTCCGCTATCATTACTCTTAATTAAATCTACGGCAAACCCGAGCTGCAAGCGCGCCACATGGTCATAATCTTCTGGCGTGCCGGGAGCAGCAAAATTCACGCCCAGTTTGTCAGAACTGACTGGCGCTAGTTCCCACGTCGCCCACTGACAATTTACATCACAGGCTTGAAGTAAATATGCTTGCGGATGCGCCGGTGCTTGTTTTTTATCCGTTGCAGTCATTTGTTGCCACAGCAGGCCGGTTGACGACACTTGACCACTGCGATAATTGGGCCCGACTACTAGATTACACATACCATCAATCACATCATCTGGGATATCACCTACTCGCATCCCGTGTTGGCAAAACCAGATAATGCCGTCATACGGAAGCGCTACATCAACTCCAGGCGGCTTGTCAGTTGAGAATGCAGTTGGCAAGTACGTATTCCCCAAACTGCATGAACCGTCTTCTAAACACGGTGCATGGAGCCAACCCAGGGTAATCGGCCCGGCAATCGTATGATTAACCCGGTCAGCCGGATTTAATCCAAAAAATTCGGCGACTCCCTCAGAGTACACCATGCCGCGCGCCTCTGCCCGCAGCGCGTTCTCCTTATCCGCTATCAGACAGGGCTTGCGCTGTCCCAAATCATCAACACACTCATACGGCTGCATTCGCTCCCACGGACTTGACAGTTGTTGCAATTCAATTTCTGCCAAGATGGCTGCGTCTTCTGACTGCCCACGGCTGAGCAACAACTTCCTGCGCTTCTCAATGTTTTTTTTGTACCCATGACCAGCCAGATAACCACGCTGCTCATCAGTACTACCTTGATACGGAGCGCTGATTTTGGACCTGACTCCTCCCCAAATTGCATTGGTCAACTCATTGGGTAATGCATCACCTGATACTTGCTGTTGGCCAAACAACTCTGGAAGCCCTACAATTTGGGTACGGACGAGCTTTCCTTCATAATGCAACCAGGCAATTGGTTCTTCAAAACACTTAAAGTCTTCTCCAGTCGTGCGCTGTTCATCTGCCAAAACCGGATTTCCGGTCACTGCGTGCAGCGTGTCACTGCAACGAGCGGCCTCTCCGCTACCCAAGAGAGATGTGGCACTGCCAAACAAGCCGCGAACTATGTTATCAATAATTCCCAGTGTCTCACCTGGGGAGTCAGAGCTTGTTTGCGCATACACTGGCAACGTGACTGGTAAAACAAACAAACCGGTTACCATGACTACCATGAAGCAAAATAATGAGCCGATTTTTTTCATACAAGGCTGACTTATTATAGCAGTTTTTCCGGGTTGATTACCCATAAAGTTGATGCGTAGAAATATAGGCGGTAATTTCTTCCGGCACAAAATTATCAATAGATAATTTCTTTTTAATGCGCTCTCGAATTTTGGTTGAAGAAATGTTCGTAACAATAAGTTGGGAATGAACCAACAACCGCATTCCATCATACAATGGCTGAGCTGGAAATCCGGCCCGCGGCACCACCAGAAACGGTAATTCCTGAAGCAATTCCTGCCACCTCCCCCATTTAGTAAAGGTGGGCAACTGGTCAGTACCGATAATAAAGGTAAACTTATGCTTGGGATAGTGTTTGTGTAAGAGGGGAATGAGTGTGATCGTGTTACCGTCAAGTTGGTGATCAATTTCCAAAGTTGAGACTTTGGTTTTGGGTAAATTTAAAAGTCTTGTCATGGCGAGGCGATGCGCAACCGAAGCCAACGGTTTATCAAACGTATGCCGATACGCCGGCAACCACCAGATTTCCTCAAGATTAGTAAAATCTAAAACTTGCTGGGCTACCAATAAATGTCCGATATGCGGCGGATTAAATGAACCGCCGAGAATGCCGATGTTCATGATAATTATCCAATCAACTAATAAACCCTGTCTACCGACAGGCAGGCAATTATCCAATAAATACCAATAAAATTCCTATTGGATAATTTGAGAATTGGATTATTGGATAATTCATTGTAAGTAAAACAGTATAGCCTATTCTATACCAAGCACATCCAAAACAGAAATAGCTGTTACTTGAGGTGTTTTGATTCACTTGCACAATAATTTTTCACATTTTAGAATAGAAGCGTTCATATGGAGCAACACCCGGTTCCCCAGAATATTTCAAGTTTTCAATTTAAGTTGATTGGCGACATCACGCTGAAACAGTTTGCGTATGTGGCGGGTGGAGTTATTCTAGCCTATATATTTACCAAATTTGCTTTTTTTCCTTGGATTATCCGGATGCCTCTGGCTGTAATCACGGCACTTCTGGGATTTGGCCTCGCCTTTGTTCCGATTGAAGAACGACCGATGGACCGCTGGCTGGCTGCGTTTTTCAAAAGCGTCTATTTACCCACCCAGTATGTATGGAGAAAAAGTAACCCGGTGCCTGAGGCTTTGCGCGATCTGGGCGCTACTCCATCGCCAACTACTACCCCAAATCCGGCAGCAGTCGCACCTCAAGTTGTTCCGGTTAACCTGCCAATTATTCCACCTTTACCACAACCTAAAGTAAAGCCTGCTCCACTAATAAGTAAGCCGGTTGAGGCCACCAAGGTGGTAAATGTCCCACCTGAAGTGGTACCCCGTTTCATTCCACCGACGCCGGTAAAAAACAAAATGCCGGCAAACTGGAACCTGGGTGCGCCGCCGAAATTCAATACCAGTAAACCAGTTGCACCACCAACTCCCCCGATTACCAGCACGCGTGTACCAGTACAAACAACTACTACCACCGAATCTATGCAACTGACTAAACTTAAAACCAGTTACCAGGTGCTGGAGCAACGGTTAACCACGCAAATGCAGGCGATGCAGGAAGAACTTGCTAAAGGCAATGTCACTAAAGAGCGCTTTTTAGAGTTGCAGCAAACCGTGTCACAACTGTTAAATGAAAAAGAGCGGATGAGCAACGAGCTCGTCCAATTGCGCAAACAGTTAAGCGTCAATCCCCAGGCTCAAGGCCAGGTGGTGCGTCCCACTACTTACGCACAACCGCCACCTTCAACACAAGTCAAAGTCATCCCTGCCAACATGGCAGTCCGCGTCGGTATTCCCCAACTCACTTCGTACCCAAATACTATGAGTGGAATTATCAAAGACGGCGACGGTAACACGCTACCTAATATTTTAGTGACGGTGAAAGATAAAGATCAGGTGCCGGTGCGCGCTTTGAAAACAAATAAGCTGGGTCAGTTTGCCGCTTCTACTCCACTTGCAAACGGAACGTACATCATCGAGGCAGAAGACCCGAAAAAAGTCTTTAGTTTTCAGCGGGTTGAGGTAGTGCTGACCGGTAAAGCCCTTTCCCCACTTGAAGTGTCGGCAATCAGCCATAAAGACGAAATGCGACAAAAATTATCACAAGAAATTTTCGGTCAAAAAACGATATAATAAACCAAGTATGGCTAATAAAGTTGCGCCGATCCGCTCCACCACCCAGTTTTTCCTCGAAATCGAGGATATTCGCGATGATGTATTATTGCTTCAGGATGGCAGCTGCGCGCTCATCATCGAAACTTCAGCGGTAAATTTTAGTTTGCTGAGTGAGAAAGAACAGGATGCGATGATTTACGCATACAGCGGCACCCTCAACTCGCTTTCTTTTCCCATCCAGCTGGTCATCCGCTCCAAACGTAAGGACATTTCCGGTTATATGAATTTACTGATTGCGGCGGAAAATAACCAGACCAATCCGGCGCTTAAGGAACGTATTCGCACGTACCGGGAATTTATCAATGCCACGGTCAAAGAGCGAAACGTGCTGGATAAAAAATTTTATATTGTGATTCCTTTTTCCGCGCTTGAGCTGGGTGTCGCAAACATGTCATCACTTATGGGCAGAAAAGGTCTGCCCTATCCCAAAAGTTATATTTTGACGCGCGCCAAAACCGTCCTCATCCCAAAACGCGACCACCTGATCCGGCAACTCAATCGGCTCGGGTTGAAAGCAAAACAACTAACAACCCAACAGTTGATCACACTCTTTCATGAAATATATAATCCACAGGAAGAGCTCAAACCAACTGATGCAAATGAGTATTTGACACCGATTACAAGCACACAATGAAACTAACCTTTTCGTTACCATTTCTGAAAAAACCGGTTACGCAAGTCACCTCTCAGGCCCAACAACAGGCAGAACAATTTTCAAAAGGGCTCACGACGGTGCGCGACATGATTGCGCCATCAGCTATTGAGGTCGACTTTGATTTTATCAAAATCGGCAGCCAGTATGTACGCACATTTTTCGTTGCCGGTTATCCCCGATTTGTGACGGCGAATTGGCTTTCACCCCTCATTTCCTTTGACCACTCACTTGATGTTGCCATGTACATCTATCCGCAAGAGTCACGCGAGATTCTGGATAATTTACGGCGTAAAGTGGGAGAGATGGAAGCTACGATTCAATCTGACATTAAACGCGGCCGGGTGATTGATCCGTCAGTACAGGTAGCGCTTGAAGACGCACTGGAACTGCAGCAACAACTAGCTAAGGGCGCGGAGCGCTTTTTCCAGTTTGGGCTCTATGTCTCAATTCCGGCTCCAACTCTTGAAGAATTAAATCAGGTTTCCAAACAGGTAGAATCAACGCTTGCCTCACTTCTGATTATCACTAAAAAAGCCACCCTGCAAATGGAGGACGGCTTTAAAACTACGCTGCCCATGAGTAAAGACAAACTACTGATTACCCGCAATATGGATACGACGTCGCTTGGCACCACCTTCCCGTTTACGACCAGTGAGCTGACTGCAAATCAGGGTATTTTATACGGCATCAACGAACACAATGATTCACTGGTTATCTTTGACCGGTTTTCACTGGAAAACGCTAACTCGGTTATTTTTGGTAAATCCGGCGGCGGTAAAAGTTACCTAGTAAAACTTGAGGTGCTGCGCAGCCTGATGTTTGATAGCGAAGTGATTGTGATTGATCCGGAAAACGAGTATGAAGAGTTGTGTCGGGCAGTCAATGGCGAATACATCACGTTTAGTTTTAATACCCCGGCTAAAATCAACCCATTTGATTTGTCACAACTTACCGATTCCGGTGAAAACGAATTGGGGCTAAAAGTATTATCCCTCCATGGATTATTTCGGGTAGTTATGGGCAAACTTACTCCTGAGGAAGACGCGGTTTTAGACCGGGCAATCATTCTCACCTACCGGCAAAAGGGTATTACCCAGGAGCCCCAATCGCAACTCAAGGAACCGCCGCTGGTTGAGGATTTGTACAAAGTGCTCATTGGCATGGAAGAAACCGTGGCCAAAGGCCTGTCTGACCGGATTGAACGGTTTATTAAAGGCAGCATGGTCGGGATTATTGATCAGCATTCAAATGTGAATATTAAAAATCCCTTCACGGTGTTTTCAATCCGTGACCTTGCCGATGAACTGCGGCCGATTGCTATGTATGTGCTACTCGACTTTGTCTGGACCAAGATACGCCGCGACCTTAAAAAACGCCTGTTAATTGTCGATGAAGCCTGGTATTTGATGAAGTATCCGGATTCGGCCAATTTCCTCAATTCTATTGCCAAGCGGGCGCGTAAATACTTCTTAGGCTTAACTACTATTACCCAGGATGTCGAAGACTTTCTGGCGGTTGACCTCGGTCACTCAATTGTCCAGAATTCTTCAATTCAAATATTGCTCAAACAATCCGCCGCAGCTATTGATAAGATCGCAGACCTATTTTATTTATCAGAGGGAGAGAAGCACCTACTCTTGTCGGCTGATGTGGGCGAGGGTTTATTTTTTGCCGGACCTGCCCATGTGGCAGTTCGGATCATTGCCTCGCCTGATGAACATTTGCTAATTACCACCAAACCCAGTGAAATTCTGGCGCGCAAAAAAGCCAAGACTCCGGCAGCAGAGCGGGAAGCGTCACAACCGCAACTCCTTACTCAATCAACGCCGACACCAATATCGTTACCACAGGCCAAGGCTGCTGGTGAAACCCCACCCCCATTCCAACCAGTTGCTCCGGCTGAGAATCGGCCGATTTTTACTACAGTTCCGGTTCAGGAAACTCCTCCGCCTGAACCTGAACCAATAAATCAGCCGTTTAAATCAACCATTGAATTCCGGCCGGTGCCACCCTCATCAAATAATTCTCCCACTTAAAACTTGTTAGGGCTGTCGTCAGATTCTGGAGTCCTCCTCCACACTTCGCTCTGAGTCGTCCCCAGAATGACGTCATTCTGGCTTGTCCAGAATCAGACGTTCTAACCATTTTCTTTCCCTCTCACTTCTTCCTAAATTTTCGCTATAATAAAGTCTATGAATCGGGAGCTACTTGAGCAACTGCTTTTTGATATAGAATCCCTTCGCAACGATGTTGTCTACTCTTTAAAAATTCCAGCCGATGCGGATCTACTCGCGCTTGAAAAGCGATTGCAGGAAATTGACCCACCTACATTTCGGTCAGTTGCGGAGGATATTAAGAAAAGATTTATAATCGTAAACAAAAGCTTACCGTACTGGAATTTAGAAAAAATACTCGGCTCCTCGCCTGAAAATCTCTTCATCAGTCCAAACGCGCTGGGAAACTTATTAACGTTTCTCACTAACGAAATTGACAAATTTACTCAAGCCAGCAGAGCCACACCTGAAACCATCAGTAAATTCGCACCCACAATTCCGGAAAATTTAAGTCAACTTGTAGCCGCTTTTGAAGAACACGAAGCTCAAAAAGCAGCTGAATTTGCGCGTCTAAAACGGCGAATTAACTGGGCCAAGGTTTCCATGGATCGGCACAATCAGATGGTGATTTATGGTCTTGAACTGCTTGACCCAAAGCTGGCAGGCGAACCCGCACTTGAATTGATCAGCCTGGAAGTAAACAGGGCAGCGCAAGAAAACCAGACTGTTTCTCCACAGGAAATTCTAAACATTGTTGACAGAAAAATCCGAATTACCGCAGAAGTAAATCCAATTTACCAGGTGGCGCTTGTAACATTTGAACAAATCAAAAAAGATATTCCCTCTGAACAGTTATTTAAAGTTGTTAACGACGCCCAAATTGAAGCTGTAAATAGCAACATCCCAATTCTTGATCCGCTTCGTTATCCACAGCCTCTGCTACCACCCTTGACGGTGCGGCGAGCACAAGCACACAAGATCATTAAACCTAATTTCCTCGCCCGTGACGCAGCTTTTCTGACTGATGCGTTTACCACCACCTCACTTCTGCACTCTCCTGCCTCACGCGCAGATTTAATTACCGATGCTCAGCAAGATATTGCTCGTGCGTATAGCGGAACGGAACGGGAGCAGAAACTGCAATTGCTAAACCAGGTAATTAATAATCCGCAGATCATTGGCACTTTAGCGCTTACGCTCATCCCTTATTCTGAACCGCCACCTTTAACTCAAATAATTTCTCGGCGCACTATTCAACAATTTGTTGCGGCTGAAACAGAACTACTGGTCACACCTACTGCTCAAGTGTATGAGACAAGTAATCAGTTGTTGAAGAATTTGCAGATTACACAACCCCTCGTAAAGTTTACAACGCTCTTTCAACCTTTATTTATTACCGTCTCACGCAAAGATATCCGCGACTTTGGTGTTCAAGCTGAACCAACTCAACGGGAAATTGAGCTAAAAATTCGAAATGAACTCAGTGACTTTAATAGAAAATTATCGCTCCTCTATACAAACATTTCGGATCAACCGATTTCAACCAATGACTTACATCTGGAAATTACCGGTTATGAGGTGGAGAGTGTCGCCAAACTTAAAAAAACATTAGGTAACATTTCTGCGCTCAACGAAGATCAGATTGAGCGTTTAGTCCGTAAACACGCCACCCAGCTTCGGCGTTATCTTGATGCCAAAGTAAAAGAGGTTGACCTGCAACCAAATCCGGTACGTGAACTAACCAAACTCCAACACGGACTGCAAAACAATGTTTCTGAAAACGAACTCAGGCGGCTGGTTAAAAACGTTCGCGAATCTGTTCCGGAAAAGGATTGGACTCGATTGCAAAAAACTTTGCTGGAATACAAGCAGCTCGCATTCATAACACCCACATTAAAAATAAAGGCTACGCCGGAACAAAAATTCCCTTTCACTTCGTATCGCCGGCCAGAAGATATGCGCCGTCCTACACCAGCTAAAGGCATTTCTGATTACCTAACTGAGCCGGGGTGGTTTGTAGATGAATTTGGCCCCATAATTCCAACTCCTGGAGCAATCAGCGCTCCGCGCGGAAACATGCTTTCACAAGGATTTGGTTCACTGCTTAATAATGCCCTTGGTCTTGGTCCAAGATTGTTAGGACGTCAGGCTGCGGGCGCAGTTACCCGCGGAGCAGCTTCTACCGCCGCGCGCGGCGCGGTTGGTTGGGCTGCAGCAAATCCTGTAGTAGTTGCAGTTATTGCAGTACTTGTTCTGCTTATTGCTATCCCACTTGTCCAAAGCATGGTCACCACCGGCTCGTTTTTACCCAATATCTCTCAGGAACAGGCCGGCTTAATTAATGAAAACGGTTTAGCCTCGGGCACCTGTCCGATCTCAAACCCAGGACCAATATTAGTTGCTGCTTATAGTGGTGATAAAACCGGCAACTATAAAATTGATGGACATGGAAGTAGGGCTTACTGGAGCAGGTATGCTGGAAATCCAAACTGCGCGGCTAGCAGTGGCAATGAGTGCCCCTATCCATTACCTGACATTCCACAACCATGTTGGAACTTAAGTTGCCCTTATTATGGTATGGCAATTGACGTTCCAAGTGCTGATGGAGATAAATCAGTCCATGTCCCCTACCCATGTCCAAACGCGGGAAGTTGTGACGACCAAGAGGTGTGGTGGGTGTTAACGGATTTTAATGGTCCTGGCAATGGTGCCCGCTTTAAAACAGATAGGGAATATAATGGGCATCAGTGGACAATGTACCTGACCCACATGAATTGGGTTCCAGGAACAGGAAAAGGCTCCCGTTTTAGAGCGGTTCCCAAAGAATTGGGAATTAGCGATAGTGTTGGCGCCTACCAAGTAGACCACTTACATTTTGAAATTGGCATGGACTCAACTGGAATTGACCCAACCCCATTTTGCTATGGCGGAGCTGGAGCACCTCAAGGGGGAGTTTCAATCCCAGCCCCCGGCGGGCCAAAGTGTACTGTTCCGACAAATCCGCAAAGCTATTGTTATATTGATAACGCTAGTCTCAATCCTAATATTAGAAGCGCATTTGGTAATGAAGCACAGAATGCCGCAATTACTTGTAAGCGGGAAACTACATCTGGCAATCCTGCCGCTCTAAATAAAGGTTGTCTTTCAAATGCTTCACAAGAATACAGCGTGGGACTTTTTCAAATTAACACTTTATGCCATACTCCCCCGGATCTAAGCAGTCAATTACAACAAAAGTTTGGGGTAAGCTTGTGCAGTGAGGGTTTCAATTGGTCAGGCGCTTGTGATGGGAAAACAAAGTGGTGCTCTATAAAAAATAATCAAGTGGTTGATTATTGTAGAATGTATTTCAGCGATCCGGAGAATAATATCCGCGCTGCCGCTGATATCCAACGACAATATGGTTGGAGCATCTGGAGCGGCGCACGAGCTTGTGGAATTAGATAATTGACAAAGTTGGAAGTAATCAATTATTCATATTAGAATAAAACTATGAATTTAAGGCGTTTTTTTACTAGACAAAATGTCGCGATTCTTGGGTTTGTTACGTTGATTGTTCTGTTAGTCGTGGTAAATCTTTTTATTCCAACCGGTTCTCGGATTGGTCCTGCGGCCTCTCCTGAAGTTATTAACAAACAAGGTGACACCATTCTTTTTGAAAATGATGATTTTCAAATCACCTGGCTTGCCCAAACGGATAGCTACATAATTTCAGTTAACAATTCACCTTTTGAAACGTACCGGCAACAAGCAGAACAAAAATTTATTGAAATACTCAACCGCCCGACTCAGGAACTTTGTCGGCTGACTGTTTCAGTTGTGACGCCGTACTTTGCAAATCCTGACGAGTCTGGGATTGAATATTTTTTGAGTTTTTGTCAAAAACCCGAGCCTTCCATAAACCCGGCGCTGGTACAACTCTCGGTCAAAAACGTTTTTCCGGCTGAGGGCACACTTGAAGCTGGTGGAACAACTGCCGGAATAGCGCTGACGTTTGACCGGACAGTATCTCCAGAAACTGCAATTGTCAGTTCAAGTCCAAACCTAACTTTTAAAACTTATGTTCACCCAAATCGTCAAAAAGAACTTTACATTGAACCGACATCTAACTGGGAAGTTGGTAAAACATATCAAATAACCATACATAAAGGTCTTTTGTCTCAAGACGCCACCGCACAATTGAAAGACGACGTTACGTTAACATATGTGGTGACTGAGCATGTTCCAGCTGATTTTGAAGAGACTCCCTAAGAATAGTTACCCCTGCACTCGCACCGGCATGATGATGTGTAGATAAGAGGAATCGTTTAACGGTTTGAACGCGCCGGGAGCTAGAGGTCCGGTCATTTCAAAAACCACCGATTCTTCCGGGAATACGCTTAACAAATCCAGTAAAAAACGCGCGTTAAAGGCGATCTCTCCCCCTTCCCCTTCTGTTTTTACCGTTAAACTGGTTTTGTTTTCCCCAACTTGTGGGGTATTGGCTGAAACTACCACTAATCCATCCTGGACTGAAAATTTAATAATGTTTGCCGATTCTTTGGCATACACTGCAGCAAATTTAACTGCACGCAAAAGCTCGGTCCGGTCAAATACTACTTGCGTTGTAAAGCTCGTCGGAATAATCCGTTCAAACGGCGGATAGTCGCCGTCAATCAAGCGGGTCGTGACTTCAGCATTTTCCAGTAAAAAGGCGACCTGGTTGGCGCTTCTTGAGAAACACATCTCAACCATACTAGCACCTTCACTCGCTGCCAGCCGAAACACGTCACCTAACGCCCGGGCTGAGACGACGACATTTTGAGTCAAGCGCGGTTCTTCAGGAATTTCTTTAATTGACAACCGGTAGCCGTCGGTTGCCACCATCAGTAGCTTCCCTTTTTTAGGAAGCAAGTTGATTCCGGTTAACAGCGGCCGGCTCTCATCAGTAGAGGCGGCAATTGAGACAAAAGTCAATCCTTTTTCCAGAATGCCGGTGTCCAAAGATATTTTTTCATCCCGCTTAAGTTCTGGCGGCTGCGGATATTCGCTTGCCGGTATTCCTGATAGTGTCGCACTGCTTTCCCCGCATACCATCTCCAGTTTTACTTCATCACTTTTAAGTTCGATTTTTTCCCTGGTGAACGAAGAAACGAGCTCCTGAAAAAAGCGTGCTGGTACAGTGATTGCGCCTTCTTCTTCAATGCTCGCACCAATCCAAATGGAAAGACTGGTTTCTAAGTTTGTTGCCGTAATTTGTAGTCTTCCTTGATCTGTTGCAAGTAGTATGTTTCCAAGTATAGGTAATTGGGTTTTCGTGTTTACGCTTTTAGTAATAAAAGGTAAGGCGGTGTGTAATTTTTCCTGAAGAACGATTACTTTCATCTTTATGTATATCTATTAGTAGTAATAGTAGTAGAGTGTGTTGGCAAGTGTACAAGTTTTTGTTTTAAGCTGCAACAATATAAAAAACGCTGAAAAACAATCATCCACACCCCACACAATCAATTTGTGGATAATCTTGTGGATAACAAGATGAATTTGTGGATATGTTGAAAACTCAAAATAGTTACCCAAACAACTCCTGTTTTATCCCCGAGATATCCTCAAGTGTTTGTGGATTTGTGGACATCAAGCCTTTGACTGCGCTCACTGCATGTAAGACTGTTGAATGATCACGGCCACCCACCAAAGCCCCGACTTCATCAAGCGGCAAGCCAAGATCAGTTCGGAGTAAATACATCAGAATTTGGCGTGGCCGCACAATCGGCCGGCTGCGATTTGTCCCTTTAAGCTCGGTGCTGGTAGTCCCAAACTTCCGGCTCACCGCCTCCAGCACTTGCCGGGGAGTTACTACCCGGCGTAGCGGATTTGGTTCAGAGTTTTCCGGTAATCCGACCAGCCGCCGCGCGAGCACATCCGTAATTGGTTGTTTGGTTAACTCTGCTTCGGTCACGAGTCGGGTAAGCAAACCTTCGAGTTTGCGCACTGATTCAGTTGGGGCAGCCAATATTTGGGCAATCGGCATTTTTAGGTCAATCCCCCGTTGTTGGGCTTTAATGCGTAAAATGGCACATCGTAACTCAAAGTCCGGGTTTTGTACGTCAACCAGAAGCCCCTGTTCAAAACGGCTGCGCAGTCGTTCTTCCAGGCGTTCAATTTCCTGGGGTGGCCGGTCTGAGGTGAGCACGATTTGTCCGCCTTCCCGCTGAATTGCGTTAAACGTATGGAAAAATTCCTCCTGAACCGCATTTTTACCAGCAATAAACTGAATATCGTCAATGAGGAGTATTTGGGCGCTCCGATATTTGTTTTTAAACCGTTTGGTGGTTTTGGTCTGAATTGCATCAATGATTTCATTGGTAAACTCCTCACCCATACAGTAAATGATACGGGTTTGTGGTTTTTTCATAAGCACCGCTGTACCAATTGCCTGCATTAAGTGTGTTTTGCCGACCCCCACTCCACCATAAAAAAACAACGGGTTATATGAAGTTCCCGGTGTTGCCGCAACTGCGGTTGCTGCCGCATACGCCATCTGGTTTGAAGTAGACACCGCAAACAACTCAAATGTATAATCACCGCGCAGATGATGAGGACGCATGAGTTGCGCTGCCGGCTGAGAAACAGGTGACGCGGGCGCCGGAGAAAAAAGGGGTCCGGGTGATTCCTGGTGTTCCGCGCCACCGCTGATTTTAAAAAGCAAACTGGTATTTTGACCCGAGTGTTTGTCAAGAATTTTTTTAATTAGCGCATAATAGCGGGTTTCAATCATTTGGGTCGCAACCGCATTGGCACAACCAATGGTAGCTACGCCTGATTCAAAACCAACCAAGGTCGACTTGGCAAAAAACGTCCGGAAAGTCGGATTGGACACGGAAATTTCCAACTCATCTAATACCAGTCGCCACAACTTTGCGTGTTCCATAAAGTAGACACATCCTAAAAAAGTTATCCACAATTGTCAATCAGTTTCTTGGTATGGTACAATTCCAGGTATGCCAAAGCGAACCTATCAACCTAAAAAAGGCAAACGAGCCAAAACGCACGGCTTTCGCAAGCGCATGAAAATGGGTGGCAATGTCCTAAAAACCCGTCGCCAAAAAGGCCGCAAAAAACTTACCGTTTAACAACTATGAAAGCGGCTGCCAGCGGCTTAACTACACCTGAAGCAAACAATGTGTGGCAAAATGGCAAAAAAACCACCACTCCCCTGTTTCATCTCAGTTTTATCTCCAGTAATACTCCCCACAGCCGGTGGCGGATTCAGGTGCCCAAAAAGATTATCGTACTCTCAACCTCTCGTAATCGCAGCCGGAGAATTATCCGGGAGGCGCTGCGAGGAATAGAAGGAAAATTAATCAGTCAGGGTTTAGGCATCATTACGGTGAAGCAACCAGTATACGAGTTTAAAATGCTGGAAGTGCAGCAGAAGCTGGTTACCCTGTTAACACAAGCGCAACTACTTACCAAAAACCTATGAAACAAATGCTTATTTTCAGTATCCGGCTGTATCGACAACTACGGTCGCCGTTTTTCTCAGGCACCTGTCGCTTTGCACCAAGTTGCTCACAGTATACAGAGGAAGCAATCCGGAAACATGGTATAATCAAAGGATTGTGGTTTGGAAGCAAACGGTTGTTGCGTTGTCACCCGGGGAACAGAGGCGGATACGACCCAGTACCATTAAGAGGTTAGAATTCAGAATTAAGAGTTCAGATTTAATAAGTTCTTGCAAAAAATCCACCTTCTTTTAATTTTTAATTTTAAATTCTAAATTGTTATGACCGATCCCACTATCTGGAATCAACTGCTAATCTGGCCAATACTTAATGCGCTGATGGCGTTTTATAAGGCGTTTGAGCTGGTGCATGTGCCCGGCGCGTTTGGTTTTGCCATCATCGCCCTTACCTTACTTATTAACACCCTTCTCTTTCCATTAAAACGCAAGCAACTGGAATCAACCCAAAAACTGCAAAGCCTGAAGCCGCAACTTGATGAGCTTTCCAAAAAACACAAAGATGATAAAGTAAAGCTGCAGCAAGCACAAATGGAGCTGTATAAAACCGCCGGCGTAAATCCGGCCGGCGGCTGTCTACCGCTCCTCGTACAAATCCCCTTATTTATCGCGCTCTATAACGTGTTTAACACGGTTTTAAATGGTGATGCCGGGTTTGCTGAGCGAATTAATACGGTGTTATACCACCCCGCCCTGCACATTACTACGCTTGACCTGTCTTTTTTTGGGATTAATCTCACTACCAAGCCATCTGAATGGCAGAGCGTGGGTGTGTGGTTATTACTGATTCCGGTGGTTACGGCTGGACTTCAATATTTGCAAACTAAACTGATGTTGCCGCCCGCCCCGAAACAAAAGACCGAAGGAGATCAGATGGCAGACATGCAGCGCCAGATGGCGATTGTTACCCCGATTATGTTCGGGTATTTCGCCTACTCGTTTCCGATCGGCCTGGCAATTTACTGGAATACGTTCACGCTCTTTGGTATAATTCAACAGCGACAAACCAAGAAATAAGTCTATGGACGAAAAAACACGCGACTTAATCCAACAAACTACCCACGAGCTGCTTGAGCAGTTGCAGATTAAAGGAGCCGGGGTCGAGGTGAGCGAACACGAAGAAGCAATTCTGGTGACGGTAGAAAGCGAAGAATCGGGTTTACTGATTGGCTACCACGGGCGTACGCTTGAAGCGCTGCAATTACTCCTGCGGCAGATCGTGTTTAAAAAAACTGGAGAGTGGATTCGGCTTACTATGAGCATTGGCGATTACCGGGCCCGGCGGGAAGAACAGTTAAAAGAAATCGCCGAACAGGCAGCCGAACAGGTAGTTACAGAACAAGAGCCGCTCATTATGGATGAACTGACTCCGGCCGAACGCAGGATTATTCACCTGGCACTTCAAGGCCATGAACAGGTTATATCTGAATCTGAAGGAGAAGGCAGGAATCGACGACTGGTGATAAAACTCAAGCCCCAGGCGTGAAATCGTTGCGAAAATTTCTTCTTTGTCTACTACTTGCCTTATTTTTTATCCAACTCGGTAATCATTTCTGGCCTGACGCGACGCTAGTTTTAGGTAGGCGGATAGACTACCTCTCCCCGACCGTACACTTATTTGATCTGGTAATTATCGCTTTATTTTCTATAAATTTTCCCCTACTTTGGTCTCGGAGTTGGTTTAAGTCGACCTCCCTGATTTTTTTTGCTGTTTGGGTGGTAATGTTGGTTTTCAGCCAGTTTCCGCAGGTGATTTTTTTCAGCGGTCTGCGCTGGTTACTCATGTTGTTATTGCTGACTGTAATTATAGTTACGCACCCAAATTTAAGATGGCTGCAGCAAATAGCCGCGGTCTGCGTAATTTGCGCAGTGCTTCTGGCATTAACGCAATTTTTAGGGCAACATTCGGTTGGTGGTTGGATGTACTGGTTGGGTGAACGATCCTATACGGTGGCCAGTAGTCAAATTGCCCACCTAATTGTTTCTAACCGACTATTGGTTCGTCCTTATGCAACCTTCTCTCATCCTAATGTATTAGGCGGCGTGCTGGTGACCCTGCTTCCTTTGTTTTTATTTTTTACTAGTAAAACCAGAAGTGAATTCTTACTGATCCAGGCCGCCCGCGTGTTTACTGTTTTTGGCATCATCCTTTCCTTTAGCCGAGCAGCCTGGTTTGTGGGTACGCTTATTATTGTCTTCAGTATTTTACAGCTGTACAAGACCAAAAAATCCCTGATTTTTATATTGCTGGTTATTTTCGGTTTATTTATTTATGAAGAACTGAGCCTGGGTCAGCTGGTCCGACTGACTGAGTTTGGTAGTAAATCAGTTGCCGAGCGCCAACTCCTTGCCCAAAACGCGTTAAGGTTAATTACAAAGCAACCGTTAACTGGCTATGGTTTTGGTCATTTTATTCCGCTTTTGCCAATGATGAGTGTTCCGCCCTTTTTACTGCAACCGGTGCACTCAGTGTATCTACTGGCAGCGGTTGAAGTGGGATTACTGGCAACAGCCGCGTTAGTTCTATTATTATTCCGGTTGTTGTGGCGCCTGAGACAATTAAGAAATCATGCCTTATTTTGGTCAATAAGCGCAATTTTACTTTTAGGTTTGGTTGACCATTATTTCTGGTCTACTCCCCAACCATTGGGGCTTGCTACATTACTCATTGGTCTTGGACTCGCCGAAACTAAGCCAAGTGCGCTACAATAGCGGGTATGTTGCGCACTCTGGTAAAACACACCACCACCCAGTTTAGCGGCAGATTTGTGACTGCTCTACTTTCCTTTTTGACCACTTTTATATTAGCGCGTTTTCTGGGTGCCCATTACTACGGCGAATATACCAAGGTGCTGTCGTATATTATGTTTTTTTATATCCTGACTGACTTTGGTTTAAACGCGATTTTTGTGCGCGAGACGCGTGGCGCTGTGGTGCTCGCCCGGCAAAAGCTGCCGGCTTTTATTAGTCTGCGTCTGGTGTGGGGAACTTTTTTAACATTACTTGCGGTTTTTGGAATCTGGGTCTTGAGCTTCTTAAGTTCTGGTTTTTCTCCTCTGGTGCGCACAACCACCATACTTATTACTCCTGCATTACTTTGGTATTCCCTGTATTTGGCAGCACAAGCGCTTTTCCAGGTTGAGTTACGATTCGTTCGGTCGGCAGTCGCGCTGGTCGTTGGAAGCGTGGTTTCATTCGGGTTTATTCTGGTTGCGAGTCAGGTGGTTGTGCCTGAGTCGGAAAAGCTGGTGTTATTTTCTGGATTAGCTTTTGTCATCGGAGCCGCAGTGACCACCCTTGTCGCAGGTTTTTTTACCAACATACGTGTTTCCCTATCAACCTTTACGACTCATAAGAACTGGCGTGTCTGGTTTACCGCAGCTGCACCCCTGGGATTTATGCTGTTTTTTAATTTAATTTATTTCCGGATCGATACGCTGCTTTTGACTTTCTGGCGGCCAAGCAGTGAAATTGGCGCTTATGGGTATGCGTATAAATTTTTCGAATTTGCAATTGCGATTCCAACTTTTGCTATGAATAGTGCGTTTCCGCTTTTAAGCAAGTTGGATGTAAATAGCCCTGCGCTGCGGCAGGCCTTTATTAAATTATTTGCCGGGTTAACAATTGCAGCTGTTTTGGTGGTGGGAATCGGTTGGGTAGGGGCGCCGCTCATTGTTATCCGGCCGGATTTTAGCGACTCAGTTGCTTACGTGCGGACATTGTTGGTGGGCGCGCCGGTGTTTTTTCTAACCAGTCCGCTGATGTGGTTGTTTATTTTACTTAACAAACAGCGTTTACTTATGGTTTTATACCTTTTGGCCATGGGTTTGAATATCGGCGCTAATTACCTCTGGATCCCGATTTACGGCGCCACGGCCTCAGCCATAATTACCGGATTGACTGAGTTATTCGTGCTAGTGGGGGGAGTAGTAATCCTGGTAGTCAACTGGAGGAGAACAGCATGAAGATAAATCAGGTCTTGTATGTATACACAGACGGGGGAGCCCGGGGAAATCCGGGCCCGGCAGCTATTGGCGTGGTTATTAGTAAAGCGCATAATGAACAAGACGGGTCAATCATTACCAGGTTTGGCCGTAGGGTAGGGGAGACCACCAATAATGTGGCAGAGTACCGGGCGGTGATTGCGGCGCTCGAGTTTATCGCTACGCAAAAATTACCATGCCAGCGCATTAATTTTTTTTTGGATTCACAACTCGTGGTTTCCCAGTTAACTGGTGAGTTTAAAATTAAACAGCCACACTTGCGAACGCTGGTTGATTCAGTACACGCCCTGGTTCGGCGATTGGGGACGGAAGTTAGCTTCACTCACGTTTCCCGCAGCCGTAATAAACACGCAGATGAGTTGGTGAACCAGGCACTGGACGATCCGGACATGACCGCTTCGGCATAGATAGCCACATTTTACCCACTGATTCCTTGTGTTTTTGGCTCGTTTCTGTACAATGGATCGTAGTATGGACACCTCTAGACCGCCACAATTTACCGTTACAGAGCGTGAAGGAAATCCCAAAGCAGTGTTTTTTGGAAGTGAGTTAGATTTGGTAAATCAACTGGCGCTGAGCTTGTCTGAGCATGGGGTAGATTTGTTTTCGGGAAAAAGTTTAGCTGATGCATTTTTTGGTGACTATTTTTTCTATGTCGGCAGACTTGCGGCTGTGAAAGATTTTCTTGATGCAAGCGGCAAAGACCTGCCGAAAACACTGCTGTTGCTGCGGGGGGTATCGGATTATGCAGAGGTGGAAAAATGTCTCACTAATTTTCCCCAACTCAAAGCAGTGACGATTGGTGATGAAATCGAGCTGACTGAACAACGGGCAGATCGGGTGATGGAATTCTTCTTTACCGCCTCAGAACAAATTCTGAAACTGGGTAAATTGTCACCCGTACCGGCACAACGGGATAATTTACTGGAGGAATTACCAGTAAGAACTGTAGAAAAGCAAGAGTCCTCGTTACCCCTGGATACGGTTGCTTTGGCGCCCGAAGTAGAGTTAGCCAAGCGCGAAGAACCGGAGACGGGGAGAATCAGGACAGAAATGCTGACGAGCCCTGCATCCGAGGCTAAATTTGAAGTAACAAAAGAAAGGGCGCCAGCACAATCCGTATTAACCGCAGAATTAACGAAACCAGCTTTGACAAATGTAGACGTGCGGGAGCCGGTTGCCCGACTTTTCAACTCAGCGCATCCGAAACCAACAGGGACACAAACACCAGTGCCCAATTTTAAAAAGCGTGCCCCTATTTTTAAGGCGATTACCTTAGGTCTTCTTATTTTTCTTTTATTTCCGCTGGTGATTTTTGCTGGAGAAATTTCCTTAATCGGCTTTCATGGGTGGAGAGGTCGGAGTGCCTTTAACTCGGCTCGCTATCAGTCGGCAACGGGACATTTTAGGTCTGCCAATTTTTATACCAATGCTGCCAAGAAACAACTTGAGTTATCAGAGTCATTGTTCGCGCTTTTTCACAAGCGAGGTTTTGTGCAACGAGTGATCCAATTGATCAATATTGTTGATAAATCAACCCGGGCAGCGCAGTACGGAGCGCAGGCGGCCGAGGAAGCGGTGCAACTCGTGCGCGGGGTCACCGGTAGTGATAAGGGCGTGTCGTTTGGCCAGCTTATTTCGAGCATGAAGGGTAATTTAACCCTGGTTGATGGAGAACTGGCAACTGCCCAGGCAGAGTACAAGACTGAGTCGCTGCAAAGTCTTCTGGGTACCTGGCCATTTCACTTACTGAGTCAAAAATTTTCCAATTGGTTTGAAGAGCTTGGTGACGCGCGCAATAGTTTAATCCAGGCGCGGCTTGCACTTTCCATGGCGCCTGAGGTGTTGGGCTTATATGGTGACCGCAAGTACCTCTTGTTACTGCAAAACAATATGGAATTGCGGCCTACGGGCGGGTTTATCGGTTCTTACGGCTTGGTGTCTTTTGCAAATGGTGAACTTAAAGAATTTAAGGTGGAAGATGTATATACGGCAGATGGAGCACTTAAGGGGCATGTGGATCCGCCGCTTCCGCTGCAGAAACATTTGGGTCAGGAACACTGGTATTTGCGTGATAGTAACTGGGATCCGGATTTTGTTGCCTCAGGAGCGCGGGCGGCGTGGTTTTTTGATAAGGAAATGGGGGAGTCAGTAGACGGCGTTCTTGCAGTTGACGTTTCATTTCTGGAGTCTCTACTCGGCACGATTGGCGAAATCGAGTTAAAAGATTACCAGGAAACTTTAACCGCAGAAAATATATTTATGAAAACTCAGTCATATGCGCAATCAGAATTTTTCCCCGGCTCCACTCAAAAACGGGATTTTCTGGGTGCGGTGGCCCGCCAATTAGTTGACGAGTTACTGCAGGGGAAAAAATTAGTGAACATGTCTTTATTAAGTGCAATTGAACGCGGACTGGAAGAGCACCATTTACAGCTGTACTTTAATTCTCCGGCACTTCTTGCCGTAGTTGATGCGTTGGGGTGGAGCGGCCGGTTGGATACGCGGCCGGCTTGCGAAGCGGAAAATTGTGTTAACGACTTTTTGGCAGTGGTGGATGCAAACCTGGGTGTTAATAAAACCGACTATTTTGTGAACCGGTCAGTAAAAGACGAGATTGCTTTAGCCGGCTCCGGAGTCGTCACGCACTCGCTATCTCTCGAATACGAAAACAAAGCCACGACTGATGAAACAGGCCTGGGAGATTTTTATAAAAACTACGTTCGGGTGTTTGTGCCAAAAGGTGCAGTGTTAAAACAAGCCACATTTGGGACGCAGCCGCTCGCGATTATTTCCGAGGGTGTGGCATCGACAAGCGCAACCCTGATTACCGAAAACTCACAACTCACCAGTTTTGAACAGTTGCTTGAGGTGCCGCCCCAATCAAAACAAACCTTGTCTTTGATCTACGACCTGGTGGCGGCACCGGCTGCCACTCTAGTTAATCAGTATCAGTTAAAGGTGCGAAAGCAGGCGGGAATTCTGGCTCCGGAGTATGTTGTAACAGTGAGAGTTCCGGAGAATTGGACGATGGTATCCGTGAGCCCGGAAAAAAACGGGGAAGTGGCCGGGGTTACCTCGCTTGTGAACGAAGCGGGAATTTCGTATAATAACGACCTGCGTCAAGATGAGTTAATTAAACTCAACTTTAGCCAACGTTGATTTTTATGAAAGCGATACGATTACACGCACAACCTAGAATACTGCGGGGAAGAAAAGTGAGTCAATTACGGGCAAGAGCGTTTGTGCCGGGCGTCATCTACGGGAAGGGTATTGCCAGCCAGGCGATAGAGATGGCCTTGCCGGAGTTTAGCCAGGTATATGCGGCAACCGGTGAAACAGGGTTGGTTGAACTTAATTTGGGAAGTGATGTGCGGCCGGCGCTCATCAAAAGCGTGCAAGTTCATCCGGTAACGAATAAGTTTCTGCACGTTGATTTTTATCAGGTAGACTTAAAGACCAAAGTTACGGCGCACGTACCGTTAAAAATCACCGGCGCAGCTCCCGCAGTAACTGATAGGTTGGGGGTGTTGTTGCAACTGATTAACGAGGCAGAGGTTGAAGCGCTTCCGACTGACTTACCTGAATATCTGGAGGTGGATATTTCAAAATTGGCGCAAATTGGCGACACTATTCTTATAGGCCAGCTAACCGTTTCGCCCGCTGTCACAGTACTTACATCGGGAAGTCTGGAAGTCGTAAAAATCGGAGAACTGATTAGTAGAGAAACCGAAGCGGAAGTAAAAGCAGAAGAAGAAAAGGCACAGCAACTTCAGGCTGAAGCTGCCGCAGTTACACCAACTACACCAGCTGGTCCGGCAGAAGCCGTTACATCCACCCCTCAAGTTCCAGCAAAAGCTGAAAAACAATCTTCATAACAGATCTTTCGTTGGCTATTGTGTTAACGGGGTAGTGTTGCCGCAGTCAGTGGATCAAGCTTAATAATCTGTTGCAGGTAAACATCTTCCTGATTTTGTCCCAGTTGCAAATAGTATAACTGTACCCACGCATCCCGGTAATTCGGGTATTGCTGGGCGACCTGTTCCCAATACAATTGCTGCTGCAAAAGCTCAATTTCAGTAAGTGGCTGCGTCGAAGTAGCGGTTTGACTGGAGGTGTTGAGAACTATTGCGGTGGGCGCCGCGGCTATCGCGCTCGTAACAAATGGATTAGTCAGAATACGCGCTTGCTGGGTCATGCCGTGCTGGAGATACTTCTGGCTCAGCGTATTAATCAGTACCGGATGATTGCTTTGCCACGCCAGCTGAGTCTGGAGTTGCTTTTGGGGATTTGGGTTGTCTGGATACTGAAGGGAGATCACCCACAAAAAAATTAAAAACAGCACCAGTGCGGTTGAAAAGAAAAAGGATCGGATAGTCCGTGAACTGGTTATTTGCTCTTTTTTCCTATACATACTGGCATTGTGTTTTGAAACCCATCTTAGTAAACTGGAATAAATCATGCAATCGCCAGTTTTGTTTACTGTCAATTTTCGTCGCTGTCTACTTTTCATTCTCTTCTTATTACTCGTCCAACTGAGTGTTTTGCCGGTACGCGCTGATTACTATACGTTTGAAAAAGGCGGGCACAATAACTATGCTGTGCCGCAGGAAATTAACAATCCGCAATATTTTCAGTATGTGTACGGGATTTTAAATCGCGGCGAAGGTATAGTTGATTATTATGAACTGAAAACTGCAGATACTATTGCAGATTTTCACATTGAACTGATGGTGCAGGACAAGCCGGGACGCAGAGACTTTCATCCAAACCTTATCCTGGTAGAACAGCATGCCGCACGTATGATTGGCAAGGTGCCCTTTGATTTTCCGTTGACTGCTCGTGGCAGGGTATATGAATGGCGAATCGGATCGGAAGCGAAACGGGTCGATGAAACAATCTGGGAGAATTTATTAGTCGGACACAGCTTGGTACGCGACTTAGTCCCGCCACGCCTGGTGATTGCGGTCTTTGACCCGGAGCATAAAGGGGGACGCTATGTGTTACGGTTGGGGGCTATAGAGCCCGTGGAAACGCTAAGTTATAAACTCGGCCAACTGTCTGCATTGCTTCGGGTAAAATTTGATTTATATTAAATCATCATTTAAAAAGGTGAAAAATAGTTTTCCAGGTTCATGAGTTGATGTGCTATACTACACAAATTACGAATTAGCGAAAGGAATCTATGCCAGCACGCAAAAAATTAGCAAAAACCGGCCACACACGAAAAAATGTCAAACACACCGCTTCTGAGATTGAGCATGACGAAGCACAAATGTCTTTGTCGGTTGAGCCGGAAACACCCGCATTTGCTTCGAGGAGAAAACCTTCGTTTATGAAACTGGCAGCGGTGGTACTTATATTAGTCATAGTTGGCGCCTTACTGTACCGCAACCGCAGCCTGTTTATTGTGGCGACTGTAAATGGACAGCCGATTTTACGTTCTGAACTTAATAAGCGGCTGACTGATCGTTTCGGATCACAAACACTTGAAGCTATGGTGGGTGAGCGACTGGTGACTGCGGCAGCCAGAAAAGAAGGCGTGCAGGTCAGCCAGGATGAAATAAAGGCAAAGATTACTGAAGTCGAACAGGGTTTGCAAGGACAGATGAAGCTGGATGATGCTTTGGCGCTGCAGGGCATAACCCGCAAAGAGTTTGAGTCGCAGATCGAGATTCAAATAATTATTGATAAAATGTTGGGTAAAGACGTGTCAGTTTCGGCGCAGGAAGTGGATGAATATATTACGGTAAATAAGGATAACTTGACCTCGAGTGATTCAGCTAAACAAAAAGAAGAAGCTGCTGCCCAAATCAAGAATAATAAAATCAGCCAGAAGTTTCAGGAGTGGTTTACCAAACTGAAAGAAGAGGCAAAGATATCACGGTTTATTGCTACTCCTTAACGTGTGCCTATTAACTTCAGCCCTCCAGATTATTAAATAAGTTAAATCGTATGTCGAGAATAACTACCGCCGAATTTCGAAAGGGTATGTTCGTGGATTTTAAAAACGAGCCGCACCAGATTGTGGAATTTCAACATGTCAATCCTGGAAAAGGCTCGGCCTTTGTTCGCACCCGACTGAAGTCGTTAAAAACCGGCCGGGTCCAGGAGTTTACCTACAAAGCAGGTGAAGGCGTGGATGAGATTGAGATAGCCACCCGCGAGATGCAGTACCTGTACCACGAGGGTGAGAGTTATTCGTTTATGGACAATACCAGTTATGAACAATTTAGTGTGCGTGAGACCGTGTTGGGGGAGTATATTAATTATTTGAAAGAAAATGAAACGTACCAGCTCATGGTGATGGATGAAGTGGTGGTCGGCATCCGGTTTCCCAAAAAAGTTCGTTTGCAAGTAACGGAAACCGACGAAGCAGTTAAGGGAAATACGATTTCAGGCGCAACCAAGCCTGCGACTTTGGAAACTGGCGTTTCTGTTCAAGTGCCACTATTTATTAAAACCGGCGATACAGTTGGCATTGATACCGAAACCGATTCCTATGTCGAACGAGTCAGTAGTTAACCTCATGTTACAATAAGTCCGTGTCAAGGCGAACTGCAGTTTTAATTGTTCTCGGAATTATCCTGCTTTTAATTGTTGGAATTGGTATTGGTCGTTTGAGTGCACAAAAAACTTCTATGCCCCTTCCGACTTCTCAACCTGAAGTTCTGACTAATTCAAATGCTGGAACCACACAGCCCTCAAGCACTGGCACAGTTGAGCGCGCGACCATTAAACGAATAATTGATGGTGACACAGTGGAACTTGGTGATGGCCGCAAACTCCGTTACATTGGAATCGATACGCCGGAAACTGTAGATCCACGTGTTTCAGTCGAATGCTTTGGTCGCGAAGCAAGTGCCTATAACCGCAGTCTGGTTGAGGGGAAAGAAGTGGAGCTGGAAAAAGATATTTCCGATACTGATCGTTATGGACGACTTTTGCGCTATGTCTATTTGCTGCAGGAGGGGAAGCGGGTCATGGTAAATAAATTATTAGTGAGTGAGGGTTACGCAGTCAGCAGCAGTTATCCGCCGGATATCAAATATCAGAAGGAATTGGATTTACTGGAAGTTGAAGCGCAGTCACAGAATAAAGGTTTGTGGAATTCGTGCACCATAAATTCCGTTTCACCTCAGGCCTCAATTGTAGGAAGCGCTTCGACAACAACCGCGGTTAACGGAACAATTACCACAACCAACATAGAGACGTGTACGATTAAAGGCAATATTTCAAGCAGCGGAGAAAAAATATATCATTTGCCTGGTTGCGGTTCGTATGACAAAACCGCGATTAACGAACAAACTGGCGAGCGCTGGTTTTGCAGCGAGGACGAGGCAGTAAGCACTGGATGGAGGAAAGCGAAAAACTGTTAAAGATATTCCATTGTTAAATTGTCACTATTGTTACATTGCTGTTTTCGGCCAGTTCTCTGTGATAAGCAATCTCTTTTCACCCAACTTTTCCCATACTTCCTCAGTGACAAATGGTACAAACGGGTGGAGGAGTTTTAAATAAGTCTTAAACTCATCGATAATTGCTCTATCTGAAATTTTGCCACTTTTATGGTCTTCAATATGTTTATCACAAAATTCATGCCAGAATTCGCCATAAATAAATTCACTGGCTAATCCAATTTTTAGTTCATTTAGGAGGTCGGTTGTTCCTTTAATAGCTGCTTCTAAGGTTTCTTTAAAAGCCTGATCGCCAATTCTTTTATTTTCTTTCTCAACAAAATCAACTTTCTTATTCATTTTTGTTTTCATAGAATTATTGTGGGTTGGAGTTTTACCGTCAATTACCTGTTTAACATATCTTCCAGCATTCCAAATCTTGTTTGAAAAATTCCTCATGCCCCGGATTTTACTTTCTCCAGTGTTGCTATCCTGGCCAGCAGTAGTTGACATCACGAATGCCATGCGTAGGGCATCAGCGCCATGCTTTTCAATTACGTCAAGTGGATTCATGACGTTGCCTTTTGATTTACTCATCTTTTGGCCTTTTTCATCGCGCACTAACCCGTGTAAATACACATGTTCAAACGGGATTTTCCCGGTCATATGGATGCCCAACATCAGCATCCGCATGACCCAGAAGGGTAATATGTCGTAACCTGTTTCCATCACTGAGGTTGGATAATACCGATAAAAATCAGAATGTACGTTCCCATCGACCAATTTTGAATTTTGAATTTTGAATTTTGAATTTGAGCTACTCAGCAGAGTAGCAAATGGCCATTGACCAGAGGAGAACCACGTGTCAAAGGTATCAGTCTCTTGTAAAAAGTTTTCCCCTGGACTTTCTATATTAACCACGTACTCCGCGTCCATAGGAGCTTTTAAGCTTTGTAGACCGGTCTTAATGTCGTCAAGCGAATATTTCTCTAAGAGTTCGCCCACACTTCCTTGAACTGTTTTCCTGTCTTTAGTAATAAAAGTTACTTCCAAATTACTTCCCGCTTTCCCCTTACCCCTTTCCCCTGATATTTCATACCAAACCGGAATTCTGATGCCCCAGACAATCTGACGGCTTATATTCCAGTCTTTTAAGTTTTCGAGCCAGTGTTTGAGAATTTTGTCATGTCCAGCCCCATGAATTTTTACCGTACCCGTATCAAGCGCGTGGAGGGCTTTTTCAGTCAATGGTTTGACTTTCAGGAAAAACTGCGGCAGTGGTAAAGGTTCAAGCACTCGGCTGCACCGGTAACAGACGCTGAGTGTGTGTAAGTAGTTAGTGTCGACTTTCTCAAGTAACCCTTTTTGTTTCAAATCTCCCGCAATTTTTTTGCGCGCATCAAGTACGGTCATACCCGCATACGAACCAGCGAGACTAGTTAGTTTTCCATTAAAACCAATGACCTGTTTCGGCTCAGGCATTTCATTTTTGTGTCGTTGCCAGATGTCGTAGTCATTAAAGTCATGGTAGGGAGTGACTTTTGCAACTCCTGTTCCAAATTTTTGATCAATATGGTCATCAGCAATGACCCTGATTGAAAACTTACCCAGAAGTCCTTCTGCCTCAACGGTTTTGCCAATATATTTTTGATATCGTTTGTCTTGCGGATTGACTGCCAATGCCGTATCGCCAAATTTAGTTTCCGGCCGGACAGTAGCTAAAGTAAATGGTCCATACTTCATGAAGTAAAGTGGATCTGTTTGTTCGATGTGTTTGGCCTCAAGCTCAGAATAGCCGGTGCCGCAGCGGGTGCAATAGTTTATCAGGTGTAAATCGCGGTAAACTAAACCCTGTTCATGTAAGATTTTGAACGTAGTAATTACTATACTGATAATTTTCGGATCCAGGGTAAAGGTGAAACGGCTCCAGTCGGCACTGGCTCCTAGTTTTTTAAGTTGAGTTACGGCAATCTCAGAATTTTCCTGCACATAGTCCCAGATCATCTGGTATAAAGTCTGGCGGTCAAAATCAAAGCGCGACTTACCGTCTTTTTTCAGTTTTTTTTCAAATACATACTGGGTTTCAATGCCGGCGTGATCTGTGCCAGGTAGCCACAAAGCCGCCTCGCCCAGCATCCGGTGATATCGGATCAGAATATCCTCAACCGTGACAAACATAGCGTGACCGATATGCAGGGGGTCGTTGGCATTGGGTGGGGGCATGATGATACAAAAATTTCTAATTTCTAATTTCGAATTTCTAATGTTCGGAAGATGATCAGGATTAAAAGCTCCACTTGCTTCCCACTGTTTGTAGATTTTATCCTCAGTTGTCTTGTGATTATAGATTTTATCCATATTAAGCGCCTCTTTTAAATGTAAGAACTCCGATAGAAAATGGAATTAAGTTTGGTTTATGAGTGGGAATTATCGATGTTTCAGCCTCTATCGCTTCATCACCAGGCGTTTCAGGTCTGGGCGGTTCCGGTTTGCATGACGATCGTTTAAAGCCATACTGGTCATGATGTTTTGGGCGTTTTTCTATTCCCTGCAAATTCACAGGAAACTCTGATTTATAATTGCGTATGTGGCAGTTAGTGATAGTTTCTCTTGTCATAAATAACCACCCCTGTATTATACGATACCGGCGGTTAAAACTGAATTATGAATATCCAGATGATGTACAATACTCGCATGATTGGAAGACCGTTGACCAAAATCATTGCGACTATTGGACCCACGTGTGACATCACAGGGCAGATTGAAAAGCTCATTCTGGCTGGGGTCAGCGTGTTCCGGTTTAATCTCAAACACAATACGCAGGAGTGGCACAATGAGCGCATTAACCGGATTCGTGAAGTGTCGGAGCGAATTAATCAGCCGGTTGCCGTGCTACTTGACCTACAGGGGCCGGAAATCCGGATCGGCTCTTTTGTTGAGGGAGAAATTAAGATACATACCGGTGAGGAGATTGCTTTTGCCCTGAATCGGCAACCCGGAGAACGAACTATTGTACTTGACAATTTGAAATTACTACGGTCTTTGCGGCCTGGTCAGCGGGTACTCATTGATGATGGGTTTTTGCAATTTGAAATAACGCACTGTAAGAAAGATCACGTTGATGCCCGGGTGGTCAAAGGCGGAATAGTGAGCAGCCATAAGGGTATGAACATTCCCGAGCTCTCGGTTGAGTTACCAGTGCTGGTTGAAAAAGACCTGGAACACCTGGATCTGGCCGCTCGAAATGAAGTAGATTTCGTGGCCTTATCATTTGTCCGGCGGGCAAAGGATATAGAGTTGTTACGAAATGAAATGCAGCGGCGTAAGTTAACTGCCGGCATAATTGCCAAAATTGAAAACCAGCAGGCGCTTGATAATTTTGTTGAAATTTTAGAGATAGCTGACGGAATCATGATCGCCCGCGGCGACCTCGGGATAGAAGTTGAAATATTTAAGTTGCCATTTTTCCAAAAAGAAATTATTCGAAAAACCCGGGAAGCAGGTAAGCCGGTCATTACTGCAACGCAAATGCTGCAAAGCATGGTTGTGCAGCCGATTCCGACCCGTGCCGAAGTATCGGATGTGGCTAACGCCATTTTTGACTATACTGACGCAATCATGCTATCAGCTGAAACCGCACATGGCGAATATCCTTTGGAATCGGTACAGATGATGTATGCCGTTGCCCAATTTATTGAGAATAAACGTGTGGCTCTGCCTGCGAATGAAGATTCACCGTCGATGGTAGAAGCAGTTGTGGTCAGCGCTTATAAACTATATCAAACCTTGCTTCATCAGCCTATGAGCTCGATAGAAGCTTTTGTCGTTTTAACCACAAGTGGAAAAACCGCCCGCTTGCTCGCGCGTTTGCGCCCCGGGATTCCCATTATCGCGGTTACGCCATCGAGGTCTGTTCGTGACCAGTTACTGATAAGCCATGGGATTATCCCACGTATCTTTTCGTTTCCCGAAGGTGCGATTCATTCGTTCCGGGCATTATTTCAATCTCTTACAAAACAACACCTGGTAAAACCCGGAGATAATGTAATCGTATTACATGGAAAGGGTTGGAAAGATACTGGTAAGACCAATGCGCTGTCGATTGAGACAGTAAATGCGTGAAGAACGATTATGTTTTTAATTGGAGTTATTCGGTGATTTGAGGGATGTGGACATTAAAATACTATAGTACATTCACTCTAATGTTTAGTCATGTTGTGTGCTGGTATGATATTCCACTCCATGATCTTTGAAATTTCAGCCACAAAGTTGTTTATTTTAAATCCTTTTACGTTTTTTCCAGTCTTCCAGTTTTCAAGTAAAGAAATATTCAGTATAAGCTCCGTTGGTAAGTAAGAATACATATACATGATTTCAAGACCTTTTGTGCCCGCTACGCTATATTCGGGTATGTCTAAACGTTTTATAGCTTGAGCAAAGTTTTCTATCGGTTCTGGTAAAGATAGTGCTTGCTGGTTTTGGTTCGCGTATGTGATCAGTAATTCTTGGAACTTTCTTTGGTAGGGCCTTCGGCTTTGATTGGAATCCTTAGAACATATTGACCAACGAATGTTTGTGTTATTAAGCCTGATATTTTTTTGTCAAACGAAAGGAATTCTACAGGATATACAAAAGCATAATTTTCGTCTGTAAATTTGACAGTATCCCAAACTTGAGCAGTCCTTTCTATGTCTCGGTTCATAGTTTAATATTATAGTCTGCTATGTCAAACTTCCACACTTAAATCCGGTCGTGCCGTCACTTCTGACCAGGGAACTGGATTATTTAAATAATATGCACACGCGGCAATCATGACCGCGTTGTCAGTGCAAAGTTCGCGCTGCGGCGCGAACAGTTGTAGGTGGTGAGTGGTGAGTTGTTGATTAAATTTATCCCATAAGCGTTTATTGGCTGCAACTCCTCCGGATAAGAGAATAGATTGAGCATTATGTTGTTCAACGGCACGGAGAGTTTTAGTTATTAGAACATCGGTAATAGCTTCCTGAACCTCGAAAGATAATTGTTGAACCTGCCTCGCCGGCAGGCGGGTTGCTGTATTATCAAATTGCTGTTCAGCTATTAATTTTTTTACTTCACGCAGCAAAGCTGTTTTTAAACCGGAAAAGGAAAAATTAAGTGAATTGTCGTGGAGCATAGGTCGAGGCAACCGAATGTCATTCCGATCCGCCTTTGGCGGAGAGGAATCTTTCACACCTGAGTCAGTTGCAAGAGATCCTTCCACGCTCCGCCCGCTGGCGGATTGGTCGGGATGACTGTAATGCGTCGCCGCTTCTTCAATTGCAATCCCACCGCGGTTTTCAAAACCCAGGAGGCGGGCAGACTTATCAAATGCCTCACCTGCTGCATCATCTAAAGTTCCACCTAACCACTTGAGAGTTTTGGTATTGATCATTAAGTACAATTCCGTGTGGCCGCCGCTGACAACAAGCGAAATAGCAGGAAAAATTACATTGTCATTCCGATCCGCCTTTGGCGGAGAGGAATCTTTTACATCTGTGGTTGTTAAGTGAGATCCCTCCACGTTGGTCGGGATGACAGTTTGGATAAAATTCGCATACATATGTGTCAGTATGTGGTTAACGGGAATAATTGGTTTATTCCAAGCTGCAGCCAGGGTTTTAGCAGTTTCAACTCCAATTAGCAGTGAACCAATTAATCCCGGGCCCACAGTAACCGCAATTGCATCCACGTCATTTGGAGTCATTCCCTGCATCACTTCAGTCAACACCGGAATCATGGATTCAACCTGTTTGCGCGCCGCCACTTCCGGCACTACACCACCGTACTTACGGTGCAGGAGATTTGAAGTCGCAGTCACGTTAGCTAAAACTGTTTTGCCGTCTCTTACAACTGCCGCTGCGGTTTCATCAAATGAAGTCTCAATCCCAAGAATATTCATTATGAAGGTATTTTACTTGACGTTAAGCGGTTTGGCGAGTTTGTCGAGAAGGTTAGTCTTTTTTCTTAGGTTTTTCTGTCCACTGAGGTTGTCCGTCCGCTCTTTGCGCAACAACGTATCCAAGTCTGGCAAAAGTAACAAATTCGCCGGCTGCATCAACCAGCATCTGACCCCAAATGTTATTAATAGGTTGATTATAGATATAGACATTACCTGCGCTCAATTTGTTTATTAATTCTCGTACTGGCTGTGGCAAATCCTCCCGAAGTATAATACCTTCACCAAGGCTAAAATCAAAAACTATATATCTTCTATGAGTGTTTTCCGCTCGAATTATGAGAGCATGATGTGTGAGCATGAAACCCATAATTTCGCCTTCTTCGTTAAGAAAGCTGGTTGGTAGTTGCATTTGATCAGGCGTGACAACCGCAGCCATAGCCCGAGTAACTACTTCAGCTGAAGCGTAATATCCGGTACCGAAATCATTTTCTGTTAAATTTCTGTATATTTCGTCTTCGATAATTACCGGTTGAAATGGCATACGAACCCCCAAAACTTTCTTGGGAACTGGTGCATTTGGATAGAGTTTGTTTACAAACGAGTCAGTTAATTCCTCTGGTAATCCGGAGCCAAAATAAAGTTTTAAGAATCGTGGTTGTAAATCAGGAATTAAAGCAGAGAAAATAATCCCTTCAGGGCGTTTCCCGTATGGGCCAATTGGAGCAAGGGTTACTTCTTGAGCGAGTAAAGTTTGTAATAGAACTTTTGCTTCAATCGCCGGAGTTAGAGCCAGAGCCTCTTTAACTTTCGTAGTATAGCTTGCTACATCTGGAAGCTCAATTTCTTTAGTAGCTGCTAGAAGATGACCAGCAATCCGTCCTTGAGCAATCTCATGTCCTTGTAATGTTTCTCCTAAAGCCATAGTCTAGCTCTAGTATAGCATTATTGTTCGAGTCCCAAGAGTTTGGCGAGTTGGGTGGTAGAAGGAGTATTAATTTTGGGGATAACAACGATTTTGGCGCCTACTGCTTCAGCTTGTTTTTGTTTGTTGGTAAGTAGTGGATCGCCTTCAGTGACCGCAATAATCTGTGGTGCAACTGATTGAGTTAACTCATAGTACTCTGCGTGAGTAGATAAGTAGGGAAGCAATAACACATAATCAACTGATGCAAGTGCGCAAAGGACTTCGGCTCGTTCCGACTGCGCATGGATTGGGCGTAAATGCCCCTTATGAGTAGTGAGCGTTTGATCACTTTCCAAAGCTACAATTACCGTCCCTAGTTTTTTGCAGGCTGCCAGAAACCGGACATGACCTAAATGCAGAATGTCAAAGCAACCCCCAACCAGTACCAAATTTTGACTTGTTTGCTTAATCAGCTTGATTTTTTCCTCCAGGCTTGGAAAGAGAATAATCTTTTGCATGTGTATATTGTATCATTGGTGTAGGGTTACGTTATAATAACCGCTGTGAAAAATAAATTCACAACTCTACTTCTTCTGGTCATTATTTTTTCAAGTGTAATCCGCCTTCTGTTTTTAACCCAAAGTCCGGAAGGGTTTGACGCCACAGAAGCAGCATTTGCTTACAATGCGTTTTCACTTCTGAAAACCGGACACGATGAAGATGGTAAACCATGGCCGCTGGTTTTGACGTCGATCGGAGACTATAAGCTGGTTGGTTACAGTATTTGGCAAATACCCTTTATTGCAGTAATTAGTCTGTTACTGATTTATTATATTGTCAATTCACTGTTTAAAAACCGGAAACTTGCGCTCTTGACTGTTTTTATTACCAGTATTACTCCCGGACATCTAATCCTTTCCCGGATGGCGTATGATCCGATGATTGCCCTGATGTGGATTTTAGCATCGATCGCGCTGTTTATTCGCTGGCATAAAACTAATTACTGGTATTTGCTGGTTGCCAGCGGTTTTGCCTTAAGCTGGGCCACGGCCACATACTATGCGGTGTGGGTGCTCCTGCCATTCATATTGATATTGTATTCATTCCATCTTTATAAAAAAATAGCCGGACAATCTAAATTATTTTCGTTTGCGCTACTGTTGTTTTTACCAGTCGTAACGTTTGGTTATTTATTTACCACAACCCGTGGTGAGCGGCTTGGTCAGGACAGCACATTCCAGGTGCATGCACAGCCGTTACTTGAAGAACAGATCAGAGAAGATCAGCATGCGTTTCCGTTTGTGGTCACTCGGCTTTTCCACAATAAGCTGGTTTTTTATCCGCAACAACTGCTAAAAAATCTGTTCACTAATTTAAGCTTTGACCTCTTGTTTTTAAATGGCGACAAAATCGACCGCCGGTTCTGGGTGCCGTACCAGGGTGTGTTACTTTTGTGGAGCGCACCGTTTTTGTTATTAGGTCTATTGTATTTCTGGAAATACCATTTGGTTTACAAAAACCTGCTGCTATTAGGTGGAATTGGATTAACTTTTCTTGGTAGCAGTTTTTCCGAATTCGGGTCTGAAACAGAGCGAACGTTATTTGCCGCACCGTTATTTGCGTTGCTAGTCAGTTATGGGTTATTGGTGCTCTTCGACAGAGCTAAGCGTTATCCGTTATTTGTTTCTGCCACTTTTCTCATGCTATTGGCTTTGTTGCTGGGTGTAAACAGCGCGTACTTTAACCATCAATATTTCTGGCATGCCAATATACATGAGCCGTGGGGTAGAAATTATGGGATGCGGGAGATGCTCTCCTTGCTGCCTGAATTTGCTTCGAAGTACCGGAAGATTGTCATCCCGGATAGCGCTTATATTTTTTATTATTTTTATAACAACGTTGCGCCAGAACAGGCACAGCAGGAGGCAAAGCTCCGGTTAAGTCAAGGTAATTTTTTGGGACTCAAATTACGAAAACAAGTGGGTGAGTATCTGACCACGCCAATTAACTGCCCGACAAACGGACAGGTTAACGTGCTTTACGTCTGTCAAGGCAGACAAATACCCCGAAACAGTAAAATTATTAAAATCATCAGGTTTAGAGACGAACAGCCGGCGTTTATACTTCTGGAATTTACTCCGGCTGCATCACCAGAAGAATTGCCAAAATTTGTCAGCTTCATGGATTCATCAGGCCTTATTAGTGAAGGTAGTGAAAATTACTGGTGAAGGGAAGCGCGATTTTAGGTTTTGGTACCGCGTAAATACACAGCCTGCCAAGGGATAAAATTGGAATAAAATGTTTTTTCAAACATCACCTCACTGTTTTTTCGCACCTTGTAGTCAAACGCCGCTTTAATTCCAGAATTGGCCCAGTCAACCTGCTTTACCGTGCCCACGGGTAGGGTTGGATCATCCTGATACAAGTCTGGCGGAGCGGGTTTACTATCCCACAACTGGGTGTTTGAAAGTTCAACTGACCGGCCGTCACTCGTACCATACAACTCAAAAGTCAGGTGCGTATTAGTGGTGTCAGTTTTGGCCTGGATGAGGATATGGGCTGGCGTGTTATTGGTAAATTTAAGATCATACGAAGGAGCATAGACGGTGGCGTCAAACCCCGGTTTCCATCCGCCCTGCTCATAATAACCTACACGGTATGAGTGGGCATGCCGTTCTACAATTGGCAAACCGGAATTAAGCACAGCCCGGAACAGTGTGGTTGAAACTTGGCATACACCACCGCCGTCATCCAGAACCGTGCGGCCGCTTTTAATTACATACGCTTGTTTATATCCGGTGGCAGCAGAGATGTCGCCAACTGTATCGTTGAATGAAAACGTGGTTCCGGGTGGAATTAATACGCCGTTAATGCGAGAGGCGGCGAGCGCGACATTGTGAATCCGGCCCGGAATTGAGCCCTTAAACCATGACTCGCCCTGTCCCAGTAACACCTTAAGCCCATACCCGTTTACCTGATCGGTTTTAATGAGCGGTTCCTGAGTAATCACTGGAAGTGTAAACTCCAGAGAATTTGTGGCGGTTTGCGCGTAGGGTAAAGTGGCGAGAGTTTCGTTAAACTTTCGTTTTATTTGTACAACATCCACTTTTCGACCCGGTTTGGCTGGTTTAAACGCCGTGACCCGGCCATCGACAAATTCAAATAAAGCGTTTTCCGCTTCGACGTCAATTTCCAAAGCCAGTTGATTTAAAAGCTCGTCAAGGTGGGTTTCATCCCAGTAAAACATCGGCTGCAGCATAATACCCTCCTGTTGTGCTTTTAATTTGAGATACAGATCAGTTAACCGGTTGCCGCTTCTGCCCAGACTATATGCTTGCGTGGCGGAGAGGGTTGCGTCAAAACCGATATTGAGTGACTCGGCGGAGAGTGTGGCCACGCTGTCCTCGAATGTAAATGTAAAGGAAAGCTTATTAAAAAGTGAGTTACGCTCGCGCCAATAACTGATAACTGCATCGCGGGTAAGTCCGCCAGCTGACAATTCAGCTATTTCTATGCCCGGGTAGACCAGGTTTTTATACCGCTCCTCAAAGCTGTATGCATACGCGCTCATTACTAATGCCACGATCACAAGTCCAATTCCAGTTCCCACCAGGAATTGCGTCGCCATCAGCAGTGACTTTTTTTGACTTCGGTGTGGAGAGGAACCTTTTTTCTTTTTCATTAATTTGGTACGCTTATTGCGTCAAGTTGCTGGTAAGTAGGTATTATACAGCGTATGCTGTAATTTGCCGAGTGAAGAAACTGGCGTCATCCTCTTGCACAGCGTGTGTACAAACAGTATGATAAACTAAAAGCAATGGATACCCTGCCAAAAAATCAGTCAAATGATAGTAGTGACATAGCGTCGATTTCCGGTTCATACCCTGAGGAAAAAACCGCACCGGCGTTTGGAGCAGAAAAACCAGCTGCTGAGTCAGCGCCGGCGCCAATTGGTGCAGTGACACCGGTGGCAACACCTGGCACAGAAAATCCCTCACCCGCATTTCAACCTGAAGCTGGGGCTATGCCCGTTAATCCCCCCGCTCCCGAAGCGTCTCCATTTGCCAGTCCGGTTGTAAATGAACCACCCCTACCGCCACCACCTCCGTCCACTGCTGATAATCCGTTTACCATCCGTGCTGATACAGCTCCTGTTGCTTCCGGAGGCGGCAGCAATGTCAAACGGCTCATAGCAATTGCAATTTTAATAGTGGCGCTTTTGGCAATTGGGTTTGTCGCATTTACGGTAATTGGTAAGTTGTTAACGCAACAGCAGCCGGTCGTGTTACAGTACTGGGGTCTATGGGAAAATGACCAGGTATTGACCCCGGTTATCGAAGCATATCAAAAGAGTCACCCGAATATTCAGATTGTCTATTCCCGTCAGTCGCCGCGCCAATACCGGGAAACTTTGCAGGCACGGATTGGGAGAGGGGAAGGACCGGATATTTTCCGTTTTCACAACACTTGGGTGCCGATGCTCGGAGAAGAACTTGCTCCGGCTGGTAAAATCGGTTACACGCCCGCAGAATTTCAACAAACATTTTATCCAGTCATGTCGAGTGATCTTGTAGTTGGTGAACAGGTATATGGAGTACCCCTGATGATCGACGGGCTTGGGCTTTACTACAACGAAGATTTATTGCGTTCAGCCGGTGTGACTCCGCCTACGACCTGGGAAGAGTTTCGTGTGGCAGCTTCACAACTGACGGTAAAAGATGAGACCAACCGGATCGTGACCGCAGGTGCGGCTTTAGGTGGGGCTACTAACATCGAACATTTCAGCGACATTCTCGCTGTTATGATGATGCAAAACGGAGTAAATCTTAACAATCCTGTTTCGGTTGAGGCTGAGCAAGCGCTTTCGTTTTACCGGCAATTTGCAGATCCTCCTGGTAATACGTGGGATGAAACGCTGGATAATTCGATTCTGGCCTTTGCGAGTGGCAAAGTAGCATTTATTTTCGCGCCTTCCTGGCAAGTGTTTACGATTCGCGACCTCAACCCACAACTTAAATTTCAGGTAATTCCAATTCCGCAACTGCAGGGGACGAATGTTGCGTGGGCGTCCTACTGGGTTGAGGGCGTATCGCAAAAAAGCGAACATCAGGATGAAGCCTGGGAATTTTTGAAATATTTAAGTTCAAAAGAAGCAATGATCCAATTATACACGGAAGAAGCGAAATTGCGCTCGTTTGGAGAACCGTACTCGCGCGTAGACCTGGCGCAAATCATCAGTAATGACCCGTTTGTCGGCGCCTATGTCCGGCAGGCGCCAATTGCCCAGTCTTTCTTTCTTTCAAGCCGCACGTTTGACAATGGTATTAATGACCGCATGATTAAATACTTGGAAGACGCCGTAAATAGTCAGGCGCAAGGAGTGAGTCCGGCTGCGGCCTTAGGGACGATGGCCCAGGGATTTAATCAGGTAATGCAAAGTTTTACTGCTCCTCCTGCCCGTTAGCACCGTGACAAAAACCGCACAATCAATTCTGGCTACCGTCAGTTACAGCGATATTTTTGAATACCCATTAACTAGAGAAGAACTCTGGAAATACTACATTGGTAATGCAGCCTCATATCAGTCGTTTACCCAGGAACTTAGTCGCTTGCTTGCGCAAAAAAAACTTCTTAAACAGGATAACTATTACGTATTGCCAGCCCGGAAATATCTGACTCAGGAACGAAACGAGCGTAGAATAGCCGCGCAACTGAAATTACCCGTCGCCCGCAAAGTAGCCCGTCTGCTTGGGGTTATTCCTTCAGTCTGGTGTGTCGGTATTTCCGGAGCCCTTGCCATGCACAATACGCCAGAAGATGATGACATTGATTTATTTATAATTACTGCCCCGAGTACGCTCTGGTTTACTAGGCTATTAATTACCGTTACGTTAGATTTACTGAAATGGCGCCGCCGGCCTGATGATGTGATAGTTAAGGATAAAGTTTGCCTTAACATGTTTGTGAGTGCCGATCGGCTGGAATTACCGAGGAGACAGCAAGATTTGTACGGTGCGCATGAGCTTGCCCAACTTGTGCCATTGGTAAATAAAAAAAACACTTACGAACAGTTGCTCGCCCGCAATAAGTGGGTGCACAAATTTTTGCCGCATTTCAAATCATTTCAATTACAACAGGATTACTTGCGGTCATCAATGTCACTTTTTGTCTGGGTTGAGGCGGTGTGTTATCGGTGGCAGCTTTGGTATATGCGACTGCGGCGGACCCGTGAGTTGGTGCACCGGCAACTATTACAGCTGCATCCGGTTGATGCGCGCCTGTGGGTGCGTGACGAATATAAATTACGTCTATCAAGGTTTAAAATTAAATCTTCAGTTGCTTTTTAGATCTAGAACCCGTACGATTGAAATAAATCCCCACAATTATTATTCGGTGGTTCAGATATGACACGAATTCATGATAGACGTAAGGCATTAGAACTGCGTAAATTAGGAAAAAGCTACAGTCAAATTAAAAGCGAGTTGAGCATAAGTAAGAGTACTTTAAGTGGTTGGCTGTGGGAGTACCCATTAAATAAAGAACAGATCGATTCTTTAAGAGGAAAAAATCCTCGCCGAATTGAAAAGTATCGGACTACAATGCGGTTAAAACGGGAAGCACGTCTTAACAGCTATTATACCGAAGAAAAATCAAAATGGCTACCGCTTTCAAAAAGAGAGCTTTTTATTGCAGGCCTATTTTTATATTGGGGGGAAGGTGGTAAGAGTCTGAACGGTCAGCTAATAATTAATAATACTGATCCAAAACTGATTAAATTTATGTTGCACTGGCTTACTAATGTAATCTTTGTACCCAAAAATAAAATTAAGGCTTGTGTACATTTGTATATAGATATGGATATTCAAGCCGAAATAAATTATTGGGTAAAAGAATTGGGTTTACCCTTAACACAGTTTATCAAACCATATATTAAAAAGAGTCAAAGAACTAATATTGACCATAAAGGTTTCGGGCATGGTACTTGTGGACTTATGGTGAACGACGCACGCCTTAAGGAAAGAGTTTTAATGGGGATTAGCGCGATGGCTGATTATTATAGTAAAATAGTCACTTAGAAGGGTCAGTAGCTCAGTGGTTAGAGCGCGTGTCTTATAAACACGAGGTTCGATGGTTCGATCCCATCCTGACCCACAAACTAAATAAGTATTGTGGTGAAGTGATAACGAAGAACTTTGTTGAGAAAATAAATCTTAAACCATATTGGTTAACTACTCATGAATGAGCAGCTGCCGGTAAAAAAATACCTACTCGCAATTCTTTTTAGTTTACTCGTAATTCCTGCGGCATTTGTAATAGCGCCAATTTTTTTGTTATTTAAAAATGTTACGGGTGTAAATTTAGGAGATTTGCTGGTCGGTTTGCCTTTCGGTCTCGGAATCCCTGGATTTTTATTGTCATCTTTAATTTTGTTTCTCCTGTTTTTAGTTAAAACATTGGTGCCGGCGGTTATTACCTGGTTCATAACTCACTCTAAAAAATTGGTTGGTGTAACATTTGTATCTGCAATTGCCGTTCAAATTTTTTCCAACCTTATTGTGAGTCCGACACAACAGCTTCAGGAACAGGCAACCCAACAAATTTTTCAGGAATTTGCCGCTGAGAAGGGATACAAGGAGAGCGTGGCAGTAGAGCAGCCAACATTTGATCTCATTGAACCTCTTCCAGTTGATCCTTACCCCCAATATGGACAGGCTTTTAGCAAGCTAATGGTTAGTATTCCGGTTACTGCTAAAATAGAAGGACAATATCGGATAAAAACAGATTACAGCGCAGTTTACAACAGCGGGCGTGATGGATCTGAAACCCGTGAGGTTTATCTAACTAAAGGTAATAATGTAGTTATAGTTGAGTTAACATCAGCCGACTTTAAACTCCCGATTTATTGGTTTCGCCAGTCAATTAGTCGGGTTGAGATAACAGTTTCTTAATTTCGAACAGAAGAGTCGATTTTTGGTAAAGGAAGGAGTACTGAGCCGCAAGATTGGGAAATAGCGAATGAAACGTTTGATTTGGATGGGGTTACGGTAATTCGAGCGTCTAATGATTAATCAATATTTTCACAAGGAAAGATGTTCATATGGAACTGGTAGTTTTGGTTGACGAATTTAATACGCAGATTGGGGTAGCTGACAAACAGCTGGTGCACACCAGTCAGACGCCTTTGCATAGGGGGTTTTCCCTGTTTATATTTAACGCTAAAAAAGAACTGCTATTGACGCAGCGGGCACTCACCAAAAAAACCTTCCCCGGTATCTGGAGTAATACCGTATGCGGACACCCCTTGCCTAATGAGGACGTCATTACCGCAGCCAAACGCCGCTTGAAAGATGAACTACGTATGTCGGCGTATGAGTACGAGATAGTTAAAAGCGATTATATGTACTCGTTTACTGATCAAAACGGGATTAAAGAAAATGAAATCTGTCCGATTCTGGTTGCTCATTCAAATGCCTTCCCACGGCCGGACTTTTCCGAAATTGCTGACTGGAAATGGATCAAATGGGAGATATTTTTAGTGGAAGCGGAAAGCAATTCGTCTCACTATTCTCCGTGGTCAATTGAAGAAGCAAAGATTATTGCCCAGAAACACCAATTTTAATTACCGCCCTATTTTAACTGGAGACTAAAGATTAGCGAGGTGATAACTTGTGGTTGAGGAGGAATCAATAAATAATCATGTTCTTCTCCTGTTCCGTTTTCAGTCCAATGCGAACTATATGCTAAATACCGATACTCATTAATTTCTGGAACCCGGTCTTGTTCTATGATTTGATAATTTGATCTGAACAATCTTCCTGCAAGAGTCACTTCTGCTTCCAGCTTCTTTATAAGTTCATTATTTGATTGCAGAGAAACATTAACAAGAGCTGGTAATAAGAATCCAGATTGCTTTCTTTGCGAAATCTCTGCACTAATTGGAATAGGAATAGCATACTTGTATGCTTTTAAATTTCCCCTTGGTTTACCAAGGATTAATTGTTCATCCAGCTGGTCAAAATGCGTATCGATTTCAAGGTAACCCTCGATTCCTTCTGGGGATTGTAATAACACACGTGCCCATTCGTACCGAGGATTATCAAAATGCACAGATGGTTTAATCGCAAGTATTGGTATATGAAATTCTTGCTCGATTTGAACCGACAGTTCTCTCCCTATCCAATAATCTCTCCAAGATTTTTTTTCTAACATACAAGTCTAAATTACAACTCTTCCAACTTCACATTTTCTTCAGCTTTGCCTTTAATAAATTCGAGGTATTTTTCAGTTGTGGAAAGGCGCTTGTGGCCAACCAGTTTGGAAATTACGGTCAAAGGAGTACCCGATGCTAAATGATGGGCGATAAAGGTGTGACGCAAGTCATTAACTTTGGCTTTTTCAATGCCAGCCAGCTTAAAATACCGGTCAATTGCAGTTCGGATATTACGGATGAGCAGGGGACGGCCGGTTTTGGTCACAAACAAAGTCGGGTTTTCAGTTTTAGAACGAGTTTCCAAATACCGATCAACTGCCTGTTTGGCAGCCTTATTAAGAGGTACGACACGCTGTGCATGTGATTCCTGAGCCGCAATTTGCAATTCGTTGTCCCTGACATCGGTTAATTTCAGATTAGCCAATTCGCCGATACGCAACCCCGTTTGCAAAAATAGTTCCACAATTGCAGATATGCGTGCATCGTCGCGGCAGGCGTCCCGAAGAGCCCGATACTCCACCCGCGAGAGAATCCGGGGCGGTTTCACCTCATATTTAGGATGTGAGATGTTGACGGTCGGATCTTCAACGACATAACTTTGAGCCTTGAGAAAGCGATAAAAGGTTTTAATCGAGTTGATTTTGCGGGAAATTGACTTGGGTGTGTAGCCGTCTTTGCCCAATTTACCCAGGAAGGCGAGCAGGTCGTCCTTACTGATTTCAGCCATGGTCTTTTTACCCATGTCTTTGAGGAAGCTCACCAATTGGTCGATATCTTTGCCGTATGCTACAATGGTCGCGCTTGCCCGTTTTCGACTTCTCAGATGGGTAATAAACTCGGATTGGGCAGAGGAAATTTCAGTATTTTGGCTCATTTATTATCCTATAATATAACTATTGGGATAAATAGTCAATATCAGAATTGTACCATAGTTGTAGCACCAAAAAAAGTATACAGCCTTAATTTTGGCAATTTCTATGCGTAATCGCCTGCTCATGTTTGGAATCAGCCTGCTTTGTCTCATTTTTATCATGAGCCTTGTAAATTCAATTAGGAGTTTATGGGAAAAAGGAGGGATCATTTCCCAGCGTCAGGCGGTTCTGACGGAAAAACAGGGTGAATTTTCAGAGCTTAAGGAGAAATTGTCTTACGTGCAGAGCCCACGATTTATCGAAAAAGAGGCGCGCGACAAGCTCAATTTAAGCCGGCAGGGTGAGATCGTGGTCGTTGTACCGGAAACCGGAACGCCTCAGGCAATCGAAAATCAGCCGCGCAATGAACTCCCCAACTGGCAGCAGTGGCTGAAACTCTTCTTTTAGTGCCAGCGGCAGGGATCGGACCTGCGACCCCATACTTATGAAGTATGTGCTACTACCACTGAGCTACGCTGGCATTGTCCGTCGAAGCAGACACGAAGTTTATTTTACCAAACGTTGAAGCTAGGCGCCAGCTCTGTTATACTGTTTATCTCACGCGGGGTAGTGTAGAGTTGCACAGGAGGCTCAAAGATGGGCCCACTAGTACGAAATTACTAGTTGCAAATTCGGCTGTATCGGTGAAATCCCATGAGTATTAAAGGACAATACCGAGGCAATCTCCGCCTTCATAAAGTTTGAAGGGTTGGCGGAGCGAGTCCGTAGAGACTATACGCCGAACCCCGCCTTCATTAACAATTTTAATGATTGGCGGGGATGATATAGTCCGACACTCCAAGCAATTGGAGCAACAGTAAGCATAATCTCCTAGGCCGGGCGCGACTCCCGGCCCCGCAACATATATATAAATAGGTTGTTGTAGAAACCTAAATCATATTTATTAGCTCATGCTGGTCAAAATTTTGACGACATAAACTCCATAAAATTTGACAAATTTATGGAGTTGTAATACCATACATTTATGCTTCTTCCTCGTATATATTCTAATCTTGAAAAGTATATAGAGTCTGGTAAAGTACTCGTTATTTATGGGCCCCGACGTGTGGGTAAAACCACCATCGTTGAGCAATATCTCAAAACAACGCAGTGGAAATACAAATTAGATTCAGGAGATAATATCCGGACGCAACACACGCTTAGTTCACAGGATTTTTCTCAGATTCTTCCATACGTCGAGGGATATGAGCTGTTAGTGTTAGATGAAGCACAAAATATTCCCAATGTAGGTATGGCGCTCAAAATCCTGGTGGATCAGAAACCAAACCTACGTATTATTGCCACTGGGTCTTCTTCATTCGAGCTTTCAGGTCAGGTAGGAGAGCCACTCACGGGACGCAAGACGACCTTGACTTTGTATCCAATTGCTCAGCAGGAATTATTACAAAAGACATACAATCATTTTGAACTTAAACAAAAATTGCCTGACTATCTTATTTATGGTTCCTACCCAGAAGTAATTACCGCAACTTCACAAAAAGAGAAAATTTCTATTCTTGAAGAACTCGTAAATTCTTATCTACTCAAAGATATTTTGACACTTGAAAATATCAAAGGCTCTCAAACACTACTTTCAATTCTCAAGCTGCTTGCGTTTCAAGTGGGTAGTCAAGTATCTTTCAATGAAATTGCAAATAGTGTCAATATTGATGTTAAAACGGTAGCCCGTTACTTAGATCTTTTAGAAAAAGGGTTTGTTATAAAAAGTCTTACCGGTTACAGCAGCAATTTGAGAAATGAAGTAACCAGCAAAGCCAAATATTATTTTTTTGATAATGGCATTAGAAATGGAATTATTCAACAATATAATTCTCTCGATTTGCGTATGGATGCAGGTCAACTGTGGGAAAATTTTGTTTTTATAGAACGTTTGAAATACCGATCTTATACAAATAAATATGCAAATATGTATTTCTGGAGGACATACAGTCAACAAGAAATAGATATTGTAGAAGAGCATCAGGGTAAATTGTTTGGATATGAAAGTAAATGGTCTGAGAAGCGGCAACTACAAGCCCCAAAAGAATGGAAGATAACCTATCCAAATGCAATGTTTTCATTCATTACACCTAAAAACTATTTAGAGTTTATTGCCTAAGCCATGGATATAGCTCCAATTCCTTCAATTCCGAATATAGATCCATATACTATTCCCTTTTTTCATGATTTTATGTTGTTTCTTAATCGTTTAGTGAAACAGCCCATAAAACGCACTGCAACAGGTAATATTTCCCTTTCCGATATAGAAAATTTGCTACAACAGTTTAAGCAACAGGAACGAATGGAGGAATATAAAAAGTATGGTTGGCACTTACGGCGTGAAGAAGAGCTTCAGTTTTTAACACAAATCAAAAATCATTGCAGAAGTTATGAATTTAACATATCCTCGAAATGGATTTTTGTATTTGTCGAAAAATGGTCAAGGTTTTTTTTAATTATTTTGCAGAAAAATTACAACAGGTGCAAAAAGATATGTGGGCTGCACTGCTTAAGAAAGGAGAAATATGGCAAGATTACAAACAATTCTGTTTTTCGCTGCGGGATTATTTCCAACTTTCTCCTTATATCCACGATCCTTACGATCCTGAGCATGATTTACTGTTTCATATCCGTCTCATTCTCTTTGATAGAAATCTATTACAATTAGGTTGTGTAGAAGTTATGGAGGAAACCAATAAAAAATATCATTGGGACAAAAATATTGTAAAATTCAAACCAACACAGCTGGGTCTTTATGTATTTCATAAAGCACTTTTTGAGAACTATTTGTAAAGATAATAGGTTCTGATTTCATGTAACCCCCGCAACCAAGGGAATTTGGAGCCTAACAAGGCTCCATTTGCATTTATTGGTATGAGTGATATTGGCAAAGAAGTTTCAATGGGTCGCATACAAATGATTATCCCTAAAGAGTGGGATTATACTACTGACGCGTTAACTACAATATTTACTGCACTTGCTAATGATCAAGCAGTGCTTCGCAAACAAATTATAGATAAAGATTTGCAGTCTGCTTTATAAGGGCGCAATCAGTTAGTAAAACAAGCGGACTTGCTAGGGGAATGGATTTCTTAGGTCATAATTGGCTAAATGATACGCCGCCTTATTCTGATACAGAAATAAAAGCATGGTTTGAAACACATACTAAAGTAGCCAGTTTTCGGGGTGGAGGATACGCAGACAAAATGGGTAATTTAAGGGATGTAGTTGCATGCTTATCTGAGCCGCAACGAGAAGAAGTTGCTAATGCGATTGAAGTATCAGAAAATTTTAATCCGGGGTGGGTTCAAGGTGAACCTCATGTTTCTCGACTTTTAACACATAGTAACGCACCCGCTTGTTACCAGTTTGCTCTGGCAATGATTCGACATCCAGAGTACAAATCTCATGTTCCACCATCATTAGATGGGTTCGAAGCCTTTATTTTTTGGACGTATGGTCCATACGTTTTAGAGGTCATTGATGGCGACATAAATGCATTCTTTACCAAATGGGTTGATAAAAGACAGAAGTCAGATGATTCTTGACGAAGGGCGCGGTACCCAGGTATAGAACATATGTACGATGGAAACTATTCATGCTTACATTATTTAGATGCAGATGGTAATAGTCTTAGTCATCAATTTGTCAAAGCAGTCGTTTCTCAAGTTGTTATGCCCGCAATAAAATAGGTTCTGATTTCTCACCTTCTCCGCCAGCTGGCGGATTCGGCGGGCAGGCCTGTAACCCCTATTTTTTGTGATATACTACCTATAGTTTTGGAGTAAATATATGACAAAGAACCTTTCTTACCTTATCGATTTAACTTATGATAAAGCCTACAAGGGGTATGTGGCTGATGTGGTGAATCTGTATGGTTGCATGAGTCAGGGAAAGACTAAAGAAGAAGCGTTAACAAATGCAAAGAAGGCGATTAAAGCCTATATGGAAGCGTTAGAAAAACCTGATTCAAATAAATCACTTTCTCGAGAAGTAATCAATATTTCTTTATCCATAGCTTCGGCATAACCTCTCTCACGTATGCCAAAACTTACAAATATTTCTGGAAAAGAAGCAGTTAAGGCATTTGTCAAATCTGGGTATAACCATGTTCACACATCTGGAGATCATGCTATACTGCAAAAAGCTGGATTTCCTACGCTTTCAATTCCTCTACACAAAGAAGTAGCCAGGTTTCTTCTCAAATCTCAAGTCAAGCGAGCTAATCTTAACAGTAGACGAATTCTTAAGGCTACTTAGAAAATAGGTTCTGATTTCCTGCCAGAGGCGGGCAGGCCTGTAACCCCCGCAACCAAGGTATCAAGAACAAATCAGAACTTGAGTAATTAGAGCGTTGTAAGGCGCTATTCTATTTAAGTTACACTGTCGTGCGTGAGATTTCCTGCGCTCTTTCTACCATGAATTTTACCGGTTCAGTCATATTTATTGCTTCCAGATAAATTTTCGAATGAGAGTTTTTAAATACTCGAAAAATTTCATCAGCAAAAGCCTGACCAACTGTCGTGACTTTATCAAAGTCGAATATAACTGACTCATATTTTTCAAGCCCTGATAAAATTCTTCGCGCTTGGGAACGGGATATATAAACATTCCCTACAACAAAAAGACGAACTTTTATTTCTGTTTTATTAAAACCAGGTTCTGTTGGATCAACCACGAATCTGCTGAAGACATCGTTAAGATGTCGATTTGAATTGAGCGCAATAGTGAATTCCACACGAGTACCTCGATTAATGCTTTTAGGTTTTTCTATGAAGACGTCGTTTATAAGATTGTCTACCCGCAACCTATAACCAAAGCTATCCAGAGTAAATATATCTGCGACTTTAGAGGTAAAGAAAATTCCTTCGCCCGAATGAGAATGGGGAGCGGTAGTCGTTTTTCCCTTTAATAAATCTTGAATCGCTTCAAGCTCTGATTTTAAATGACGAGTCCGCATAACATTTCTGAAAACTCCAATACCGAAGTCAGAAATAATGAAACGCAGATTTGTCGTATCACGATTTATTTCAACATTAACCCACTTTGACTGCGAATGCTCAATTGCATTATTAAGCATTTCAGAAAAAGCATAGAACAGAATACTATTTACATTATCCTTAAGTTCCCGTATAAACGGTGCCTGATCTCGAAGCGTGGTAAAAGTCTTGTGCTCTTCTAAGTTTTGCCTTAGTAGCCGTGTTTTGACTTGATCTGAAGGTAGAAGCGCAGCTTTTTTGGCAAGAATATAATGGGATCCAATAGTCCGACCACGTTTTACCAGCAGTCCTTGTTTTACCAGGTTGCGCAGGTGTCGACTTGCAGCTTGCCGTGAAATATTACCCAACTTCTGGGTTATTTCGGCCGTAGTAATGCTGTCTTTTTCCGAGGCTAATTTAAGGATGATTTCGGTAGGCTTGAGCATATAAACGCATTATAAACGATTTTATCCTTATTGTCAAGTTATTGTAAACAACAAGCATAGTATTGTAAACATGTTGTAAACACGGTTTTGCCTTAATGTATCCACAGAGGTGATAGGGTTAACGGTTGCTGTAGAGGAAACAGGTTCTAATTTCCCGCCAAACCTGCCTGCCGGCGAGGCAGGGGCGGGTAGGCCTGTCCTTCGGTAAGCTCAGGATAAATAACCCCCACAACACATTCGGCAAGTTTACAGTGAGCGAAGTCGAACTGCTCAAAGTAAGCAAAAAGACCGAGCAATATTTATTTACTTTTTAGTACATACGCATCGCCTTGTTGCGCTACCAGCAGATATTCTTTATTAGCTAATAACCCGTCCATTAGCTCACGTATTTCTTCCGGAGTTCTGCCTGAAAAATTGTACGCTGATTGGTTTGGATGCAGATCAAACATGACATAATCGGCGTTTTTGGTATCCGGAAGTAGATAAAGATGGTCGCGGCGGGACAGATGCGCTGCCAGGCTATTTTGCGTGGCAACTGAGGTGTCAGGCGGAATCAGTTGCAACAGCGCCTGGTTATTTTCCATATACGCTTCAGTAACAAAATAGTTTGGTTGGATGAGAAGTTTAAGCGGCACTGACAAAAAGAGCTGTTCAAAGATGGTGATTGCGAAA
>Ga0075643_107_pt1 | contig 80609 bp, 71 predicted proteins | sample RifGroA1_FD_68207 | JGI IMG/M metagenome (GOLD analysis project Ga0075643, IMG submission 68207) | Microgenomates (Gottesmanbacteria) bacterium GW2011_GWA1_43_11 | reverse complement strand
GGTACTATTGTTTTGGGTAGGTATCATAGTATTTTTCCTTTCTAAAAAATATTGTATGCCTACCTGCTTCGGTTTTACACACTAAAAGCTTACACTGCCTACAGATGTAACACCAGGACCTTGGAGCGAGGTGTGGTCAGTCACCATCTTAAGGTGATGTTGGCGATGAAGACGACTAGACCCAAACCCAAAGTTAACCAGCCATAGCTTTTGTGTGAGAATGCCGATTGAACGCCTACCACAGTTGTTGTGGGACAAAAAGGGTTGGTCTTAAAGAGGAAAAGAGAACCGTCCATATGGACGGTTCTCTGCTTACTTTGAATTACAAGCGACCGATCTCAATATTGAAATTGGCTTGGTCCTTCATCTGAGAGGCATATCTTTTAGCAGTTCTATAAGCACCCCGATGATGGTAATCACCAGTCCAGGTAAGCTGAAAAAGAGAAGGAACGCACCCTCCAATATTAACCAACCCTTGAGCCGCTGAAACCGTTTTGTAGTTGCTACCTTCCAAAAGCCCACTCCCGCTATAGTTACAATGAGGAAACTCAGAAAAGATAAAGTCATAAAGTCATATAAGTATAGAAACTCGCAATGTATGAACAGTGTATATTAAAATAAGTGAGGGTTTCAACACACTGTGTTATCCTGCTATAGGGTCAAACACCACTTGCTGCAAGACTGAATTCGCTCTTGAACTTTAACTCCAAAAGTGAGAATTTAGATTGTATAGTCAGTATAAGCTTTAACTCTAGTATATAACATTTTTTTGCGAATTCTGTTAATATTTTAGTGAGAATTGACAGGTAATTACCTAAGTGTCTCTTCAAACCACTCAACAATTAACTCCAGTACTTTGGGCCGGAAGCGGCCGGTAAATGAATGGTTGGAATTTTCAACCAGGTGAAACTTTTTTTTACTGGTGACTGCGTTGTAGAGCAACAAGGCTTCAGCCCCTTTTACTTTTTTGTCTTTACTGCCATGGATAAACAAAACCGGCTCGGTAATTTGCCGGATTTTACCAACCAGATTATGCCGTTTTTCCGAGCGCCAGAACTGCGGGTCAATCCGGGTAATTGTCTTATCTGAGCGCTCCATTTTCGAAACCGCTTCCGGATTGAATCCGCGTTGCCGCTTAAAATGCCGCGCCAGTGTTTCACCTGGAAAGGCTTGCGTTCCGGAAAACATAAATGTGGAGATGCCTGTAATTGGTAAAGCGCTAATGACAACCGAAGCACCAAACGACTGGGCGAAAATTCCTACGTGTCCCGGCATGGTAAATCGGTCACGCAGCACATAATCGACGATCAGTTTAAATTCAGTTGCCTGGCTCTCGATGGTCATGTCTTCAAAATTACCCTGGGATTTGCCGGTGCCGGAAAAACTGAAACGGAACGTCTGAAATCCGTTTTGCAGTAGCAGGGTAGTGATTTCATCAAAATACCCATACTCATGCAAGTCAACGCCAAATCCCGGAACTAAAATGACTGTGGGAAACTGGTCTCCCTTATCAGGTAGCTCTTGTAACACTTCAAGTTGTTGACCTTGTGAATTCGGAATTTTCAGTTCGTATTTCATGATTACTAGGATCAAACGAAGATTTTCTCCTGGAAGCATTGTAGCAGAAGAGGGTTAGCGAGCCAAAATTATTGCATTGGGCAGGTTTCTGCCTGGCCCGACCACGTATTTGCCATTATAGTAGAGCGCGCTTGATCCGCCGCCATCCAGGTTCATCGCGGTTTCCAGGCCTAATGTAGCAAGTGTTGCCGCCGCATCACCAAAATCTGCAGCATGCACGACTCCGATGTAAATGGTCCCGCTTTTGACACCCAGAAATCCCCGCGGGCCCTTAGCTCCGCTTTCGCTGGTTGTTGGATTCCCTCCCGAAACCAGCATTGGATAATTTGAAATACCACCAATAATGCCGGTATCCCTTCCCCATTCCTGAGCCGAACCCATAAAGCGGAGAGAGCGATCCGCATTTTGCACCACCATTGGGTTAGACGTGTAGACATTATTGTTCGAATTCATATATTTTTTGGTACGCGCGTTAAAAAAAAGCGTGTTGAAACTGTTTATTTTATCAGCGCAGCTCGGGTAATCAGGCGGGCAAAAATAACTGCCGTTTATTCCGGCAAACCCGCCGTTTCGGGAGACATAGGTGGCAAGCGGAAGTACCGCACAATCTTTGGTACACGTGTCGTCATTGGCGCTGTCGGTGATCATCCGGACACCACTTAACGACTCGGCAATCAGAGACACGGTAAACGTGCCACGCGAGGTAGTGACACTTTGGCGACGGTAACTACCGACTGATGGCAAATCCTGGGCAGCTTGGGCTGCAACCGCTACTTCAGCTTGCTTCTTGGTAATCTGGCTATTGAGATTAGTCGTAACTGTCGTCAGCTCTTCGCCTGCTTTGGCATAATTCAGATTTCCAAGCGTATTGACTGCGCGCGCCAGTTCTTTTTCTGCATTCGTAACCGAAACGCTCTGACCCCGGGCATCAGAAATAAGTTCTAACACTTTACTCACTTGCCCAAAGGTAGTTTCAACTTCGGTAATTTTTCGCCGCAACTCCAGGTTAGTTTTGCGGGTATCTTCATTTTGCAGCGTCATCAGTTCCGCGCTCAGTGAAGCAGTATTTGCGATGAGCTCGCTTTCTTTAAACTGTAATGCGGAAATTTCCGCGATAAGCTGGTTTTGGCGATTACTCAAAATCATGCATACGAGCAATAAAATTACCGATACCATAACACTTACACCTAACCAAGAAATGTGTAAACGGAATCGTAATTTTTGTGAGGCAGGAAATTTAAACACGTACTAAGGATTACATACCTGATAGATAAAAATCAAGCATAACGACCGCCTCTTTACTTTAACAAAACATCTGTTTCATAATGAGTTAAGGGAGGTGAAGAAACATGAAAAAAAACTCACGGTATTTTTTTATTTACTGGGTTATAAATAGCGGATTTCTCTATTTTGCGCCGTATTTTTTTGGCTCGATGCTGGTAGTCGGCAACATGCGCCTGACTCCATTTCTGGCTAGTGTAATTAGCGGCTTTTTACTGGCAATTGTGAACACCATTTCCAAACCGGCACTCGAGTCGCTCAACATCCATCTGGCCGAAGAATGGCAGCTGGTCATTGCCCTTGAATTTATCAATATAATTGCGCTCTGGGTCCTGGCTCGATACGCTGATTTAACCGGTATTGGTATCCAGAATGTGATCTCAGTTGGCATGATTGCAACCGCAGTCACGATAATCCAATGGGTTGTGTGGAAATTTTTGCCAGTTAAAAAGTAGGCTTAGACAACATTCGCAATCAGTGCGCCTAAAACATAAGCGGTAGCTGCAGCAATAGTGCCGATGCCGAGCATTTCCAGGCCATTTTTCCACCAGGCGCCCTTGGTAATATAGGTCCGCAAGCTGCCAACACAAAACAGGGCTAAAGTGGTGGCGATCATCGAATAGGTAAATTGGTGTTCTGGTGCAAGTGGAGCTCCCAGATAAAACAGGACATAGGGGGTCAGCGGCAGAAAACCGGCTCCTAGAAATGCGAAAAAGGTGACGGCGCCACTCAACCAGAGTTGGCGATCGATTTGAGGCGTCATCCCCATTTCATCAATAAAGCCAAGCTCTGCCCAGAATTTGGGGTATTTGCGCAGTATGTTGGTTAACTGCTTTCGGTCGCCTTCATTAATTTCTTTCTTTTGGAAATAACGATCCAGTTCAATCAGTTCTTCTTCGGGAATATATGCAATCTCCCATTTTTCAATTTCGTACTGCCGGGCCCGATGCCTGGCTTCAGACCGTTCACCTAAATAATCACCGAGCCCCATTGAAAGCCCGTCGGCAAACATGTTCGCCAATCCCATCACGAGGACAATTGCCGGCGATAATTGCGCGCCCGCAACTCCGGCAACTACGGCAAATGTAGTGACAATCCCGTCGTTGGCGCCAAAGACCGCGGCTTTCAAAACCCCGTTATCAAACTTACCCGCGCTATGCAACTGCATTTGTTTACCTTCACGGTGCAGTTTGCGGGCAGTTTCTACTGATAGCGTAATTTTTTCTGCCATAGTAAAAGTTTAACTGTAATAGTTTTTAAGTCTTGGGCAGTTGCGCAAAAAAATTCGCAATTTCCGCAATCATTGCGTCCGAACTTAACTGCGACTTTAAGAAAAATCTGTCAGCTCCTATTGTAAAAGCTGCTTCAATCAGATGCCGATGGTCAAAGTTAGTCATTACAAATACTGCTAATTTCTTGTGTTTACTTTCTGGTTTGCGGATTGTCGTCAACACATCAATACCGGTAATTGTTGGCAACACCAGATTAAGTAAAATCGCGTCATATACGCCGGTATTTAATTTTTCTAACACTGTCTGTCCGTCATGGACTAAGTCACCGGTGAAGTTATACGTTTTTAACGCCGCCATTAGTTTTTCACCTGACTCCTGATCATGTTCGGCAATCAGGATATTTTTGGCTGCGGAATCATTGCGCCTGGCATCCATACTCTTCTCGCATGGTAGCAATAGCTAGGCATGAATACAATATGGCATGGTTACGGTTGACTTACCTATTATTTTTGAGTATAAACATGAGTATGCGGTTTTTAACGGCTCCCGCCTTAACAAATTCAGGTATACTGTAAACGACCGTAATAAGGGGTCGTTTTTTGGTGCACGCATATGATTCCGGCATTTCTGATTACCTTTCGCGAAGTGATTGAAGCCGCGCTCATTGTCGCGACAATTCTCGGCATTCTCATTAAAACCAAACAAGTTAAGTTTATTAAAACCGTTTGGCTGGCAACCTTGAGTGCAGGTCTCGTAAGTTTACTTTTATTGCTTTTAGGTAGTCTCATCGGCCTTAAAGTCCAGAATTTGTATGAAACGCATGAACCGTACATCGAAGGCAGCTTAATGATCGTGTCAGCAATTTTCATCACCTGGGCCGTCTTTTTCCTCCATAAATATTTTGCCACCTACAAAAGTCATCTGTTGCAAAAAATAAACACTACGATCGAAAATCAGGAACAAAGGGGCGTGTTTGCGCTGGTGTTTACCGCGGTATTCAGAGAAGGGTTTGAGATTGTGTTGTTTCTGTCGACTATCTATTTCTCCAGCCAGCCGGTAAGCATCTTTACCGGATTTATTTCCGGAGTACTGATTGCATTACTCATCGCCGCCGGACTGTTCACTGCTACCTTACGACTACCGGTATTCTATGCTTTCCGGCTGACGAGCGCACTCTTGATTCTGTTTGCCGCTGGACTATTGGCGCAGGGAGTACATGAATTTGCGGAAGTGGGCTTATGGCCGGAAATTGGTCAATTTTCTCTCGGTTTAATTCCGGCCAAAACTACCTTTACTGGAGATTTAGTTAAATCAGTCTTCGGCCTGACCCAAAAAATGGATCTGACCCAACTTGCAATCTACGGATATTACACTGGCCTCATGAGCTGGTGGGTATTTTTCCGGCGTTCAGTTCATTCGCATTCATAATGATCAAACCCCATGAGCTGCTTCACCAATTATCGTTTTTAATAAGAAAACAAGCATAATACCTACTAAAAACGCTGCTATTTGCGGTATCGTTTCTTTCTTGTTTTCCGAATGGTGCAGTTCCGGAATCAAATCTGAAAGCGCAATATACACAAACATACCGGCGGCAAAGGCGGTAATAAAGCCTAAGTGCATTTCCAAAATCTCCGAAAACAAATACATACCAATTGCACCTACCAATGCAGTGAGCGCAGAAGCTACATTAAAAATAATTGCCTTTTGTTTTGAAAGCCCACGAGAAAGTAACACGCTAAAATCCGCAATTTCCTGCGGAATTTCATGTGCGGCAACTGCCAAGGCCGTCATGACACCAATTGAGGGATTAAGAATAAAAGTCGCCGCAATTGCCACCCCGTCAATAAAGTTATGCACGCCATCACCAAGTGTTATCATCCAGACCGTTGGCTTGATCCCGTGTGAACCATGGTGATGGTGAAACCAGAGAAGTGTGCGCTCGAGCAGAAAAAAACAGACTATACCGACAAGTGCCGGTACGAATACGTCTCCTCCGCCAACTTCTTTCAGGTGTTCCATGCTTTCCGGAAATAAGTCGAGAAATGCGGTGGCCAAAAGTACTCCGGCGGCAAAACTGGTAAGCAGCAATGAAAATGCCATGTTCCAGTTTTTCCGCAGTAGCAGTAGAAATCCTCCGAATAAGGAAACAACACTTCCTAAAGTCGTAATCAGAATAATTTGAATTAACATAGTCACTATCTGGTTATTTCTCCCGGACACGGAGCGAATTCGCAATTTGGGCCGGTGCGGCCAACTGATGAGCCATCAGGACAGAGTTTGGCATCCATCGTGCAGGCAACGCCATCGGTAACATCTTCGACGAAATTTCTGCCATCCGGAGTCCGGCATTGGCGCGGATAACTTTCTGCAACCGGATAGCCAGCAGCAGCGCAGGCTGCAAAAGAAGAAATGTTAGTGCCAGTTCGATCTTCAACCCCAATACTATAACCGGTAAAGTAACCAATACCAGCTCCGGCAATCACTCCAAGCAAAAAAGTGGCGGCGATTTTCAGCATATAAATACGCAGAAGTTACCTTCAACTATAGCATTTTTTCAGTTCCTGACCAAGATCAACTATAATCAAAAGGTGCAATAAGTATATTTTTTGCAAGTGTTAAAGTAGGAAAACGTTATATGAATCGGGAAAAGTTTGAGACATTAGTGACTGAAGCTTTGGATAGTTTGCCGGATGAGTTTACCCAAAAGCTCGAAAATGTCGAAGTGGTGGTTGAAGACTGGCCAACCCGGGAACAGTTACGAACCAGTGGAGTGGGTAGAGGTATGACCTTGTTTGGCCTGTATCAGGGTATTCCGCAAACGAGAAGGCAGAATTATACCGCAGTCCTACCTGACAAAATCACCATCTTTGCCGGTCCGATTCTCAATCTGTTTGGACAGAATGTAACTCTAGTACGCGATCAAGTCAGGAAAACCGTGATCCACGAAATCGGCCATCATTTTGGCATGGATGAGGTAAGCATACGCCAGGCACAAAACAAAAAATAAGCAGAACTTTTTCTGTTAGTTACTTTTCTTAATTCGATATAACGAATGCCCGCTCCGCTTTCGCACCAGCTTCATATCCAAGTTATTTTTAGACCCAACCTGAGGTATTAGCCGATTGAGCGCATTCACGACCACAATCCACAGTTCTCCTCCAAAACTCAGATGGGCATAAGGCGTCAGAATAAACTCCTGCGTAATTGCGGCATCACCAATTTTTGCCGGGATGTTTGTAACAATCAGGTCGAAATTTTTGTCTATAACGGCTTCCATACCCACACTTCCAAAAGCCATCGCGTTTGCAACCTGGTTTTTCCGGATGTTAGTAGTGGTGTAACGCACAGCCAGTAAGTCTGCATCAATCATGGTCACCTGCGAGTCGGGATTTGTTTTAGCGAGAATTATACCGATTGGTCCATACCCGCAACCAAGATCCAAAATAGTTTTGTGGTGATTCAAAACCGTATGCCGAATCAGCATGTCAGTCCCATGATCTATTGCAAACGTCGAAAACAAAGTATGTGCCACGTCAAACACAAACTTTATGCCTTTATAAGGGTAAATGATCTCTTTCTTAAAGTAAGGATCCATTACAATGTTAATTAATAAACCTCCGAGGTTTAAAAATCCTCGGGTAGTTTCTTAGTGAGAATTATAAACGTTTAAGTAACGCTAAATCTCCTTTTATCAACGCTTCTTTTTTAGCTCTTTTCCAACCTTTTAGCTGTTTTTCTCTTCGCATAGATTCTAGTCTAGTAGAATATTCTTCGGAGTAAACGAGACTAAATTCTTTCCCATCTTTGATGAACTTGGCCGCTTTGGAACTTTTACTTAATTGTTGTTTTTCTCTATTTTCAAAATTATTGGTCTGACCAATATACAATTGATTTGAAGAACTTCGCAGAATGTACACAAAAAACATATTCCTTCGACTCACTTCGTTCGCTCAGGATGATTCTTTCGCTGCTATAGCTGTGAGCGAGCGCAGCGAGTCGAATCTGCTGGGAGATTTGGATTCGAACCAAAATAAACGGATTCAGAGTCCGTTGTCCTACCGTTAGACGATCTCCCAATAGTAAACTAAATACGCTCCTTCGCTTCGCTTAGAACTAACTCGCAATAAGATTTTCCCTCGTATCATCAACTGTGAGTTGAGCGTTCGACGAGCTCCCCAGGAAAAGTAACCAAGGGTAATTATAGCAGAAGCTGAGGCTAAAATCCGGGATTAGAGGCCAAAATCACGCAGGCTCACTGCCGCATCAAGCAGGTTTATTTTGTTGTCACTATTGAAATCACAGGAAAAAAGCGCGCAGGCCGGACTGAGCCAGCTCTGCAGAAACGTCTTAACGTCAGTACCATTTACTACGCCATCCTGATTCACATCTCCGGGTACTGGCGACGGCGAGACACTAGGGCTGGGAGAAGGAGATGGATTAGTTGCGGCCGTGGTAAACAAACGGTAAGTTTTCATTTGCTGCCGGTTGGCGTTAGCATTAAGTACACCACTAGTTAAGGACGCATCAGACAAGTCAGTTTCAATATGCGTCGTATTTTTGGCCGAAGTAATCGTCCGGTTTGAGAAGTTTAGCGTGTAATTTTTGGCACTCTCAGCCACATTCCAGGTCCGGGCAATCATGCCTTGCGCAATTCCCTCTTCTGCGGGCTTGAGCGCCCACAGTAAAACATTGGGATCTGATATCGTCAGCAGTGAATAGTTATTTTCCGGGTACACAGTACCACCAGTGATACTTCCGGTCACCAAAGGATTTTGATGTTCCAGGGAAAACTTCATGGCGTCTGTTTGATCAAACGCCGTGTGTGTTTGCAGCGCAAACCGTTGTAAAAATCTGGTATCGCCGCCCTGATTTAGAATTCCTAAGGCACTCCCGTCAACTTGCCCGCCAGCCAATGGAGAAAGTAATGGCGTGGTAGTATCAAGAGTCGTATTTGTACTATTACCTAGTTTCATAAATGACGTATCAGCATTTGAAAGTGTAATGCCAACCGCACCTGAACTCATATCAGCAAAATGGTTTAAAGTTAACCAGTCATAACGCGCGTGAGTGGGCGCATACTGTCCACCCTGGGCCAGGAGTTTAGCCCGAATGATGGCGCCAATTTCTTCATGCCGCACATCAGGACTACTCAGGTTATAGCCAAATCCCCAGGTAAAAGTACCCCCAAAGTTTTGGGTGATTTCATTGCGAATATCAATCCGGGGAACAGTTCGAAACAGGGTAATCTCTGAAGTGTGCGTTAACGGACTTGCTGAGGTCGCCCGCAATGTCACTGACACCGGCCCGGAATTTACAATTTGCAACGTCCCGGTTCCAGTTCCCAGGTCATTGATCGCCCGCCCACTGACGACTTGCACAAACTCCCGGTTTGCGTTTGTTTTATCAATCAGACTGGTAATTGCACCCCGATCAGCCAGCGTAATTTTGTAGAGATTATTTTCGAGTGTATTTGTAGTGGCGGTGGCAGCTGACGGAAATGTCTGTCCGGCACCGGAACGGACTTCAAATACTTTATATCCGACTGACGGCACATTTTCTGCAAGAACCCGCAAATACTGTTGCCCACCAACAGTCACCAGTTGTGAAGGCGCTTCCTGCCCGGTTGAGATATCAACGACATGCATCGGACTGGTACTGGTAAATGGAAAATCTGCCAGATCAGTGCGCACCCAGCTTAAGGGATTAAAGGCATAAAAACGGGTGTTGCTGCCAGATTTTCGAATGAGAGTTCCGAAAGCGGTCTTTGCATCAGAAAATAACGAATTTCCATACGTTTCTATTTCAGTTGCCACACGTTTTTGCCAGTTGGCCCGGGTAGTTTTTGAAATTGGTCCATCAGCAGTCCAGTCGTGATCCCAAAATAAACCAATATTTAAAAATGCGAGGTCGCGGGCGGCTGCGCGACCGTCCATAAATGCAGGGTTTACCAGGCTTACCAGTGTAGCCAAGCCTTCGGCGCTGCGTAAGTTTTCTATTTGTCTACGCACCCGTGCGGTCACTTCCTGCATCGAAGCGGCGTAGAGTTCCCATTCATTACCGAAGCTGGCTGCATAAGTCGGAGTAGTTGCGCCATAATTTGTTTCAAAATCCTGGAAAAAATCAATTTCATTGGAAACCGTGACCGAGCGAGCAGAAGTGTTTCGATTTTTGGCGATAGTCACAAATTCATTAGTCAAAGTTTTCAAGTCGTCCAGACCTTTACCAAATGCGCCCCCTACCTGAAACGGGTAGCGACTGGTTCCCAGTTTTGCATCAAGCCGGTCAATTGCAGTAGAGGGATTTCGTGCCTCACTGTAACCCCCGAGTGACTGATTACTTTCAAATGAATACCACTTGGTCAGGATCCGACTTCCGTCAAATGCCTGCCACCAGTAAATTTCATACGGCCGCACTCCCCCGATTGACGACACGTGTGAGGCACAGCCGCACACGCCTTTCCAGCTATATTTTGCACCTGCGCCTGCCCACAAAGCCCCCACGCCAAACGGTAACGTCTGGTTTTCCATAGATATGACCATCGGAAACCTGAGGTTAAATCGGCGTTCAATCAGGCCCGGGTAATACATACCGCGTAATACTGCTTCTGCCGGCTGTCCACCAACTAAGGTAACGATGGCATTGAGAGGAACGGTAATATGGCCGTCTTTAATCCGGTTAATCAGCCGTTGAAATTCAGCGGCAGTCCGATTTTTTTCATATGTCCACATCCACAAACTGCCATCGGCGTTAAACCGGCTTTGGAATTGTGCGGATTCGTTTGCAGTGGTATCAGCCAAATTTAAATAGTAATCAAACATTTCCAGAAATGCCTGACGGTACGTGGCCTCATCAGCAGTCCACACATAATCAGTGTGGTCGTCGTTGGCGATATATACGCGTTTTGCCGCAGTTTGTGCGAATGTTGCCGAAGCAAAAAATAAAACAAATAGCCACAAACCAAGTAATGCGAAGATTAATTTTTTAGCAGAAAGAGTCATGCGCCCAAAGATTATACAATATATAGCAGTTATATGTCTGCATACAAAAAAACCTGCCCTGTCCAAAGAGTCTTTTAAGGTTGCGCGGATAGAAATAGAAGTACCAGTAGAATTCCGATCACGCCAATGTACGTAAAGTTAAACGGTTGTTTTGTCGGATTTTGCATGCTATGTACCCCACTTTTCACAAGAATCTGTGTATAAGTATGCTACCAGAATTTTCTGTGTAACGCACGAAAAAACCAAGCCCTGTGATACAATCAATGCATGAAAAAAGCTGGAGTTGTCCTGCTGGTTGGCAGACCCAATACGGGTAAATCGACGTTACTTAATAATCTGCTGGGGCGCAAAGTCGCAATTACCTCGCCCAAACCGCAAACCACCCGCTTTCCAATCGAAGCAGTGTATGAAGATGAGCGGGGGCAAATTATTTTTATTGATACGCCGGGGGTATTTGCCAAAGTCGAAGATCAACTGGGCGCAGCAATTAACGAGGAAGCAACTCAAGCAATCCAGGGTCAAGCTGATGTGGTGGTATATATAATTGACCCGACCCGTAAACGAGATCAGGAAGAAAATAGAACCTTGGGACTGGTGCGAAAACTGAGCGCACCCAAAATTCTGGTCGTCAATAAAACCGATCAGGCGCAGGAATACCTCGCCGACTATGCATTTCTGGAAAATGAATTTGATACCATTTTGCAAATTTCTGCCCTTAAACGCAAAAATTTAAATCGATTGTTTGATGCCATTTTTAAATACTTACCGGTACAAAAACCCTTGGTTAAAACGGATGATCTGGTCCAGCCCGCGCTCAACCTGGACAGCAAATTATATATTGCCGAACTGATCCGCGAAAAAGCCTTTCTTAACTTACGAGAGGAAGTGCCGTACACGGTACATACAGTCGTTGATGAAATTTCCGAACGCCCAAACGGCGACCTCTATATCCGCGGCCGGATTATCACCACTCACGACCGGTACAAAATTATGATTGTGGGTAAGTCGGGCGCGATGATTCGCGAAATCGGCATGGCGACACGCAAAGAACTTGAGATTGCCAGCGGTAAAAAAGTCTATGTCGATTTAACCGTCGAAGTTAATCCCCATTGGATGGAATCTGTTTAATCCGCCTGCGCAGAAGTTTTAAGTTTATAATTAATGAAAAGAGTAAAGCATGCTTTATTCCGCTTCGGCGGATTTCAGTTCGCTTCAACTCTGATGCACGTTAATGTACCACCCCTGGCTTGACTGTTGAATGTAATCTGCCACTGCTTTTTCATAGTGAGGCGATACGGCAGTCAATCGGACTACGCGGTTTTGTTCAATAATCTTCGGGTCAACAAAGCGGATTTTGGTTTTGACGAATAAATGGTGATGAGCCTTGGTAGCCGGTTCAATCCGAAAGGCCGGGTTTAAAAACTTCAGTTTTTTTTGAATATAGGCGTCATCACTTTTTTTGAGCACTGACATTACGTGCGCATCGTCCTGGAATAAATCGTCAAGGGTGACCAGTTTTTTATCCAGACCATGCCGGATGGCTTGCGCCAATAGTTCGTATATGGCCACTTCCCGCGGATTAGCCCAAGACTCGCGATCCATTTCCAGATAATCATCGGCAAACGCCTGGGCAGCCTCAACGCTCGTAAACATAAACTCACCGTTTCGCACTGTTAAACCAGTCAGTTTCAAGTGCAGCCGGTTAAAATCTTTGTACACGAGAAACGAGTCTCTGAGCGCATAATCAATCCGGTCTGCACATAAATCAGGAATTGGCCGTTCCAGTAAATTATATCCCTCGGGATGAATTACCGTCTGTGGTACTCCATGTTTTTTTAAAATCACCGGAATCTCTGACTGGGCAATGACTGTTTCGTGATAGAGCTCATGAAACTCATGGTGCTCATTGGTAAACACAAAATCAGCAACATGAGAGAAGGCGGTGTGCGGCACGTCATGCAAAAGTCCGGCAATCTGTTCGGCAACCAGCGTGCCGTATTTTCGGAGGAGCAACATAACCCCAACACTGTGTTCAAACCGGGAAACCGTTTTCCAGTCAAACAGATACGCTGAAGGTCCTGCCTGGTTAATTCTCCGTAAGCGGTTGAGTGGTTTCGACTGCATCAGCTCCGTAAGCACCCCGTCAGGAACTGCAAAATCTCCGTAAATCCGGTCATGAATTTTTAGCATGTTTTTTGTGGTGTTTTGGCTTATATTTATGAATCTCGGTTTTCAGTTCTTTTTTGACAGTAACTGCTATCAGAACGAGTTCACTCGTGATATCCCGATCTGTTTTTTCCTCCAGATACTCCAGGTGATCAAGTGCAAAGGGCGCTGCGTGGAACCGTTCCAGAAAATCGACATGATGCACTTCCGGCAACAGTTCCAGTATTTTACTTAAAATCCGGTGATGCACAATATCATCAAGTATCTTTTTCAACTCGGCTTTATCCATTTCCGTTCCTTCAACCTGGTCAATCTCTTCAAACAGCTCCTCAATTAGAATTAAATGGTCATAAAAAATTTTACTCATGTTGCTCCTTTCAGATTTACGGTAATGCTATCGGACCTAAAGGAATTTCGTCACCCGGATCATCCAAGAATAGTATCAGCGTATCCCCTTTATGCTGTTTCGGATAAAACCCAAGTCCAGCCATGACTTCCGGAGAACCGCCGAATTTTTTACCGGTCCAGACTGCAGGTCCGGCATCTCCCAACACCGCAACCACGGCTTTACCATTTTCAGGGTTAATCACCAAAAATTTCCGGAACTTATACCACCGTTTCAACTCTGCCCATTCATCATTCCACTCCGGAATCAGGAATGTTTGTAACACAATATAAAACCGTTCTTCATCAATCATTTGGGAAATGGTTTTGTTGCTTTGCGCAAAAAAATAACCGAACGCGCCGCGGGCAGGCGCCATACCGGTTTCCGAAAATCCATGTTGGGTTACCGTATCGCCTTCAAAACGAAACAGATGCTGTTCAAGTCCCATTGAACCAAAATAAAACGGAATCCGGTTATTGTCCAGTGAAAATACGGCTGAAACCTGATAATACTTTTTTACATTGGCACTTATTTCTACTTCTGTATCAGGTGTAATTTGACTGGTAATAACTTCGCGTAGCCGCGTCAAAAAATTTTCCCATGAATCAGCAGTTGCCACCGACTGCGTTTGATTCTTATTAAAGAGCGACAGGTGCGGAGCTGCTAATAGTAATGCACTTCCGAGTGTGGCACCGGTTAAGAGACGCGCTGAATGCGCACGAATATCAGATAAAGAGATTTTCTTCTTGGCAAACCATTCCCGGGAACTGGGGTAACGGACGGTCAGTTCTTTTTGGGCAAACTGCTTCTTTTGCTTTAAAACTGCGAGTAATGATTGGGCAGGAGTTGGTGACATATCTATAACGCCTGTCGCATCCGCAACAGTGCTTCTTTTTTACCAAGTAATTCCAGTGTTTCAAAAAGCGGCAGACCAATTTTTTCTCCGGTTACTGCTTGCCGGAGCGCCATAAATGCCTCGCGCAGTTTCCAATTTTTTTGAGTAACTAATTTTTTAGCAGTCAACTCAAGTTGCTGAGTTTTCCAAGGCAATAACAGTTCAAATTCGGCAATGAATTCTCTCGTAATATTTTTTTCCTGGGTAGACAGCGGCACTGGTTTAAAGGCAACGAACGGACCTAAGTAATGCGTAAATTCCGTCAGCGTCTTCATCCGTGGTTGTGCCAGGGGCGCGAGTTTATTAATCAGCTTTGTATCCGTGCCCTTTGGTAAGTAAGTAGTCAGCCGGGACGCTAATTCTTTGGTTGATAGTTCCCGGATGTACTGTCCATTGAGCCAGGAGAGCTTTTCCAGATCAAAAATCGGCGCGGTAGTTTTAATTTTTTTAATATCAAATGCTTCTATCATCTCCGAGAGTGAAAATTTATCCCGGCCATCAGGCATACTCCAGGTCATGGTACCTAAATAGTTAAGTAATGCCTCAGGTAAATACCCTTGTTCCCGATACCACGAAGTCCAGACCGGATTTTTGCGCTTGGAAAGTTTTGATTTGTCAGGATTTCGAAGTAACGGTAAATGTGCAAAATAGGGGAGCGTCCAGCCAAACGCCCAGTAGAGAATCACGTGTTTTGGGGTGGAAGATATCCAGTCTTCTCCACGAATTACATGAGTCACTTGCATCAGATAATCATCGATAACGACGGCCAGATGATAGGTCGGGTAACCGTCTGATTTTATCAGCACCTGATCATCAAGCACTGCATTTTGAAAATGAATTTTTCCCCGAATCATGTCTGAAAAAATTGTCTCCCCTTTTTCCGGCACGTTAAGGCGGATAACATTAGGTTCAACACTTGCTCGCCGGCGCGCCTCAGCTAAGGGGATTTCTTTGCAATGGCCATCATACATGGTGGGTAGTTTGCGCTCGTGTTGAGATTTACGTAACTTTTCCAGGCGTTCTGATGAACAAAAACAATAGTAAGCGCGACCGGCCTCAATCAGTTTAAGTGCGTATTTCTGGTAAATCGGTAGGCGTTCGGACTGCCGATAGGGAGCATATGCGCCACCGATATCCGGACCTTCATCGTAAGCGAGTCCCAACCAGCGCAAAGATGCAAGTATGCGTGCTTCGGTCTGGGGAACAAACCGCAGACGGTCAGTATCTTCAATCCTGACAATAAATTTACCTTTGTGTTTTTTTGACCAGATATAGTTAAACAAGGCCGTATAAACATTGCCAACATGCAGGTCGTCTCCGGTTGGGGAAGGCGCGATTCGTGTACGTACTCTGTCCATAATTTGTTATCTAGATTGATTCTATCATGCTAAGACCGTATACTCAAAGTGATGCTGCAGCATCATCTCGAGCGGGAAATCCCCGCAAGAGATCTAATTCTAATATTTATGGCAACCCTAACCGAAACTGCCTTTTATACCAGAAAATATATTAAATGGGGAGCGGTGGGGCTCATTCTTTTTCTGGTTCTGCGGATTGCGTTCAATTCGTTTTTATCATACTTAAACGTCTTATTTCCGCCGCAAGTCATCCCTGACAATGCGTTTGGTCGTTTAAGCGCAATCAGTTTTCCGCAGTCTGCATCCCCGTCAGCACAACTCAACTATTCATTGCGGACCATTTCCGGCACTTTGTCCGAAGCTTCAAACAGTGCGACCGTTTATTTTATGCCTAAAAACCGCGCCACCTTGCTTTCGCTGTCTGAAACGCAGGCGCTCGTTGAGCGGATTGATTTTACTACCTCTCCCCGGCAGATTACGTCAACTGCGTATCGCTGGGTCGATATAACCAACCCGCTGCGCACCATTGAACTCGATATAGTGAGTAAACAATTTACGCTTAATTATTTATTTGCCCACGACCTCACCCTTTTTACCGAGCGAAACATTCCTACCCCGAAACAGGCGCAAGCTGAAACCCTCGATTTCCTGCAGAGTTTAAATCTGCCCACCGGTGATATTGTCGTATCACAGCCAAAAATTCAGTACTTAAAACTGGTCGGGAACCAGTTGCAACCGGCAACCAGCGAATCACAGGCAGACGCGGTTCGAGTTGACTATTTCCGGCAGAACTATCATGGTATGCCGGCGCGGACTGACAAACCTCAGGAAGGAAATATCGCATTTATCTTAAGCGGCGCTGGTGGCCAAAAACGCGTCTTATATGCTAAATACCACTATTGGCCGATTGATACCCGGGTCAGTGGCATTTATAAATTAAAAACTCCTGAGCAGGCATTTACCGAACTGCAAAACGGACATGCCTACTTTGCTTCACTCCCCAATAACGAAACCCGGATCGCAATCACCAACTCGTATCTGGCCTACTATGACGGGATGATTCCGCAGCTGTTTTATCAACCGGTGTTTGTGTTTGAAGGTGATCAGGGGTTTATCGCCTATGTGCCGGCTGTTGCACCTCCGTGGACGGAATAATCTTATGGGTTAAACTCCTGCCATTCGTATGTCCCAAAAGCCCATTCAATCAACTGTTCTGTTTCTCCAAACCGATCAGCACTATGCAAAAGCGTAATTAAAATCATGTGGTTTCCCCGCTCTACTGTGGTGACTAAACACCCGCCGGCAGCAGCGGTCCAGCCGGTCTTAAACCCAGATACTCCGGGAAGTTTACCGATGAGTTCATTAACATTTTTTAACCCATGAAATCGCAAATACTCTGTATCTGAAACAGTGATTTGTTGAGTCGAGGCAATTTTAGTCAGCAGCGGACTTTTACTCGCCACGACTGAAAGACGCGCCAAATCCCGGGCCGTAGTATAGTGCTCAGTATCATCAAAACCAATCGGATTGGTAAGGTGGGTATTTTGCAAAAAATACGTCTGGGTTAACTCGTTCATGCGGTCGACAAATCCGGCTACCCCGCCTGCATGATGTTCCGCAAGTGCAAACGCTGCATCATTGGCTGAATGTACCAGTATTCCATACAGTAAACTTTCAACCGTAATCGTCTCGTCTTTTACCAGATCCATCACATACGGCGTCGTAATTACGGTATCAACGGTTACTACCTCATTCAACTGGTAGTCAGTCAGCGCAACAAGCGCAGTCATGATTTTGGTGGTTGAGGCAGGCAGCAGTCGCAATTCCGGGTTTTTTTCATAGAGACTTACCCCTGAATCAATATCTACAATGACGACTCCTTCGGCGGAAATTTCAGGTGGAGGATGGTTCTGGATATTAATAGGTAGCGGCGCCGGAGTCGGCAGAATAATTTGTTGCGGCTCGGGTAACACTTCGGTCATGGCCCGGAACGCAAACAGGTTTTGGGGTGGCAAAAGGAATAAAAAAAATGTCACGGCAAATAGTTGCGCCATCGCCAACCACGGAAGTATCCGGAAGAAAATATTTTCAGATTTTGAGGTTGTTTGCTTTAAGCTCACTCATTAATTATTTCTTTTTTTTGGCCAGAGTCAATCCCACTTCGCTCAACTGCTCAGGCGTTGCCGGACTCGGCGCGTCCATGACACTAATTTTACCAGAGGCGGCGGCGGGATATGCCATGACCTCTCGCACACTCGGCTCACTCAGAATGGCCATTAAAAACCGGTCAATACCGGGCGCAATCCCTCCATGCGGCGGCACGCCATATGAGAAAGCCGTCAACATATGTGCAAATTGTCGCTTCTGCGTTTCCGAAAATCCGATCAGATCAAAAACTTTTTCTTGAACATCTGCCTGATGGATCCTGATGCTGCCTCCGCCAACTTCGTAGCCATTGAGGACTAAATCATGCTGCAAGCCCCGCACTTTGGTTGGATCGGTGTCCAAAAGTGGGATGTCGTCAGGATGTGGAGCGGTAAACATATGATGAGACGGCGCAAATTTGGCGCTGCCTGAACCGTGAAAATAATCTTTTTCTGATTGCTCGGTAAATAAAGGAAAATCTATAACCCATACAAACGCGAGTTCGTCTGGATCTTTATTATTTTTACGCAGATCAGGCTTGTCTGAAGCCCAACCTTTAATTGCGTTAGCATGTGAAATCACCTGGAATTTATCTTGAGTAAAATGTTTCTGGGGGAAAATTTCTTTCACTAGTTGGATAAATAATTCTTCAGTTAGTTGAAGAATATCCTGCTGGGTGACAAATGATATCTCGAGATCAAGTTGTGTAAACTCTCCATACGCCCGATCTGCCCGTGGGTCTTCATCACGAAAACAGCGGGCAATTTGAAAATAGCGCTCGAGACCGGCAACCATGAGTAACTGTTTATACTGTTGCGGTGACTGGGGTAAGGCATAAAAATTTCCTTTTTGTAGTCGTGAGGGCACTAAAAAATCCCGCGCCCCTTCTGGGGTGGTTTTCGTCAGGATCGGCGTTTCCACTTCAATAAAATTCTGTTTGGTTAAAAAATTCCGGATAAAGGTTGTGACTTGGGAGCGCAACTTGAGGTTGCGCGTCATCCGGGGCCGCCGGAGATCAAGATAGCGGTATTTTAAGCGAATTTCTTCATCGATGTTGTATCCATCGGTATCAATTGGAAATGGTAATTCTTTGGCTTTATTAAGTATGGTAATCGTTTCCAGCTGGACTTCGACTTCCCCGGTTGCTATTTTTGGGTTAATTAATTTTTCCGGCCGCCGACTCACTTTACCAGTCACTGATACCACATCTTCCACTCCGATTTTTGAAAGCGTTTTCCGCACCTCGGCTTTAAGAATTCCGGAAATCCCCACTACCTGCACTAAACCGCTGCGGTCGCGCACATCAAGAAAAATAATTTTACCATGATCCCGCCGTGTTGCGACCCAACCTTGCAGGGTGACGATTTGCCCAACTTTGGGAATTGTTTCGGTAGTTAATGTGCGCATGATGGTGGTTATTGTATAGCGATTACGCGCAGTTTACAACTTTATGTATTTTATTTACACTGTAGGTATGAAACGATATGCGTCTTTTTGGCATCGAGCAGCAGCCTGGATAATTGATCTTACATTAATTACACTAGTTTTCGGACTGTTTGCTTTGTTACTTCCCCAAAAACAAGTTCAGCTTTTACTGCAACCACTGAAATTAGTTCTCCCAACTGCCGCAAGCGAAGCTCAAGTTACCCCTGTCTCACTGTTTTTGATTTTTAACATCTACTATGTCGTCACCAATTATTTCTATGCCGTTTTTTTTATAAGTGCAACCGGCGCCACTCCGGGTAAACTGCTTCTTGGTATTCGCGTAGTTTCAAAAACTACCAACAAACCACCTTCACTCTTTACTGCAATTATGCGCGAATCGGTCGGAAAATTTATTTCAGGAATTCTGCTTGAACTTGGTTACTTGTGGATGTTTAAAAATGCGCATAAACAAACACTACATGACTTACTTACCAATACCGTAGTTGTTTATGCGTGAAGCTTAAGATCTTTCAACTTTAGCTGCAACGATTCCTGACCATTCCAGACATTATTTTCAACTGTATAGGCAACATCGACATTGGTTCCGGCTGGAATTTTTTCATACAAATCTCCCATATTAAAACCGATGGATTCAATTGCCGTAAGTCTTTGTAAACTGCCGACTGGGCGCAGTCGCAGTTTGAGATGTTTCCGGTCTCTGCCCACGAGGCGCGTTTCCAAAATCTCCAGATTACGCGTCACAAATACCGGTTCAGTGTTACCGATGCCAAATGGCGCTAAGGTTTGGATTGTAGTAACCAAATCAAAGGTAACGGTTTCCAGCGGCAATTCCAGATCAATTTTTAACGTCCGCTCAAGCAGTTCCGGTGTTAGTTTGGCTGCGGCAAATGTTTCTAATTTTTGTTGTAATAGAGATAACTGTTCGGTTGCAATCGTAAATCCAGCAGCCATCGGGTGTCCTCCGGCGTCAATCAATAATTCGCTGCAGGAACGAATTGCCTCGATAATATTGAATCCTGAAATCGAGCGGGCTGAAGCTTTGGAAACTTGCTCGCCGCGGGCAACCACGATTGCCGGTACGTAATACATTTCAACCAGTTTTCCGGCCACGAGACCAATAACTCCCAGGTTATATTCGTCGTGTGAGACGAACAACAGTTTTTTCTTTTTGCCATTAGTCAATTCTGCCGCAACCAGATCTTTGGCATGTAATACTGTTTCCTCTGTCATGATTTGCCGCTCATGGTTAGTTAGACCTAACTTATGCGCGAGTTCCTCAGCTTTTTCTTTTTGTCTGGTGCACAGAAGTCGCAATGCGTCAAGCCCATGAACCAGCCGACCCATGGCATTTAAGCGCGGAGCTAAGATATGAGAAATCTCATACGTGCCGATGGTACCGGTTTCCAGTCCGGCATCGTGAATTAATGCTTGTAATCCCACCCGTTTAGTTTCATTTAATGCTAAAATGCCATATTTAACAATGCTGCGCGATGCACCAGTGAGCGGCACCATATCTGCAACTGTCCCAATTGTTACCAAGGCCAGAAGTTCCTGTCGATATGTTTGAGTAAATAAATCAGTATTTTTAAGTAGTGAAAACGCGAGAAACCAGGCAACTCCGGCTCCACACAATTCTGTTGTATGCACGACTGGACACTGAGGTAACTTATCCGGCTTGACGTGATGGTCAGTCACAATTATGTCAACTCCTTTGGTGCGGGCATAGGCGATTTTTTCAGCGGCCGTAATCCCATGATCCACCGAAATAATCAGCTGTGGATTGTATTTTTGCTGTATTGCGTCAATTCCTTTGATGGAAAAACCATATCCCTCTTCCACCCGATGTGGAATATAAGGAAACACCTGCAATCCCAAATTGTGTAAAGTCTCCCACATAATGGTACCCGCGGTGATTCCATCAGCATCATAATCTGCATAGACCACCACGGTTTCATGGGCGTCAGCGGCTTGCTTAATTCTCGATAAGGCTTTAGTAAGTTCGGTAACAGAAATTCCTACATCTTTGGCAGTCAATAAATAGGGGTCAGGCGGATGAAGAAACTGTTCAATTTCTTTTTTTGAAGCAATCCCGCGGTTTTTAAGTAAAATCTGAATTATCTCCTTGCTAGTCAGTTGTGATTTTTTTAATTCCGACAGGAACACCCATTTTTTCATAAACGTTGTTGTATTATATAGCAAAAAGTAATTCTTGTTTCTTGAATCACCCTACCGCTTACCAACACTAATAGTTATAATAGGTTTATGATTACGCTTCCCCAACCTGCACAGGAAATTATTGAAACATTATCTAAACATGGGTTTGAAAGTTTTGCAGTCGGCGGCTCGATTCGTGATTTGTTACTCGGCCTGCCAACCAAAGACTGGGATTTCACAACCAATGCGCCTCCTCAAAAAGTGCTGGCACTTTTTCCGGACAGTTTTTATGATAACGAGTTTGGCACAGTCGGCATTCCCTATAAGACTGATTCTGACACCGAAGTGTATGAAATTACGACCTACCGCTCAGAACATGGGTTTTCAAATAAGCGTCATCCGGACGAAGTCACGTGGGGAACTTCGCTGGAAGCCGACTTAGCCAGACGCGATCTCACCATTAACGCCATCGCCTTTGATGGAAAAAAACTAATTGATCCATTTGCCGGACAAAAAGATTTGCAAAAAAAGCTGGTACGGACAGTCGGTAAACCTGAGGATAGATTTCAGGAAGACGCCTTGCGGTTGATTCGTACGATTCGAATAGCGGCGCAGCTCGGGTTTACAATTGAATCACAAACACTCAGTGCAATTAGCAGTAATACCGGGTTAATAAAAAGCGTATCGAGCGATCGCGTGCGCATGGAGCTGATGAAAATTATCGGAAGTAAGTATGCTGCAGATGGGGTTATGCTGCTGCGGAATACTAAACTTTTGGCGGAAATTCTGCCTGAACTTGACCAGTGTTTTGGAGTGCCGCAAAAAAGCCCAAAACGACACCACCTCTATGACGTCGGCACGCATCTGATTATGTCACTACACAATTGTCCCGCGACTGATCCTTTGGTACGACTAGCAACATTACTTCATGATATTGGCAAGTCCGTGGTTTTTCGTAAAGATGTAACTACCCAGATAATTACCTTTTATAACCACGAGGTAGTGGGAGCAAAACTGGTGAAAGAAATTGCACTGCGTCTGAATTTTTCCAAAAAAGATCGCGAAAAACTGGTGACTTTGGTCCGCTGGCATCAGTTTACAGTTGATGAAAACCAGAATGATAATACGCTCAGGCGATTTATCCGCCGTGTTGGGAAGGAAAATCTCAAGGATATACTGGATTTGCGGATTGGTGATCGCCTGGGGGGAGGGGCGCAGGAAACATCCTGGAGGTTACGACTATTTATGGCGCGGCTGGACGAAGTGCAAAAACAACCCTTTACCGTCTCGGACCTCAAAATCAATGGACATGACGTGATGAAGGTTTTGGATATTAAACCCGGACCACAAGTTGGCAAAATATTGAATAAGTTATTTGATGAAGTTATCATACAAAAAATCGCAAATGAACGGGAAACATTATTAATCCACTTAAAAAAAGTTAACCCCTAAAGAAGCGGACAACCGCAACTAACTGATGAAATAAAGACGATTCGGAAATTGTATGTGTGGTTTTTAAGTCCATTCGAGAATGCAGTTTAATTACTTCTCCATTTAAAACATTAATTGCTATTCGGATACCATCCTTTTGAGTTACGCGAAATTGTCTTTTCCGGCTATCAACTTTTATCTTGACTGCCTCGTTAGTTGCAAATCTAATATATGTCTCCGGGTGAGTATATGACTCAGGGTTATTTTCAGCAAGGCAGACATGGAAATATGGATCTAAGCTATTTCCAAAGTTACGACTAATACTTAATTGTAAATTATTCGGCAAATCATACTCTGCTGCTTCAACTCGCAGGTTGTCCCCGACTGGAATTTTAATCAGTTGTTTTCCTTGTGTTTCGTGAGTCGGTATTTCTAATAAGTGAGAAACATCGGAAATCCAATTATATCCGCTTCGAAGATAATAAAATGTAGCTTTCCTCCGTAATTTTTCTTTCCCTGGAATAGACTCTGAGATTGGAAGGCTACTTGCGTAAGTTGGCTTAACTCTTTCCATAATGAAGATTGATCCACTTCTATTTACTGCTTTCTTTTACCTAATAAACTCCACTGGTACAAAATCGGCACCGCAACAAACGGAGAGGAGTAAGTACCGGAAATTGTACCAATGAGCAGTGCAAATACAAACCAGCGTACGGTCTCACCACCCATGAGAAATAGCGCCAGCAACATGAATATTATAGTGAGCGAATTATTGAGCGAACGGCCCATGGTTTCAGATAAGGCCTGGTTAATAAGCTGGGCAAATGGCAGACTGCTTTTATGGGACAATTCCCGAATCCGGTCAAAAACGACAATAGTATCGTGCACTGAAAAACTCATGGTAGTAAGCAGTGCCGTAACAAAGAGCGAATCTACTTCAATTCCTTTTACTTTTCCCAGAATCGCAAAAATTCCGACTACCACTAAAACATCATGGAAAAGCGCAATAATTGCTGACACGCCATAGCGAAAATTCTTAAATGCCCAAGCGATATAGAGAAGAATGACGCTGACTGCAATGAGAGCAGCAATGAATGTTTTTTGTAATAATTCTTTTCCGAGTACTGGCCCAACTGTTTCCTGACGCAGCACGGTAATTTCCCCGTAACTGGTTTTTAAACTGGAAGTTAAACGTTCGGCTTCGGCTTTTTCCAGAGATTTAGTTTTCAGGACAAATACAGAATTGCCAGAGGTAGTGACTGACCCGACTTCAATTTGCGCCGCACTCACAGTTTCCCGTACCTGATCTCCAGTGACTGAACCAGGTGTATTTATTTTAAATTCCACCAGACTGCCACCGGTAAAATCCAAGGCCGGCTTTAAACCAAACCGTAGCAAACAAAATATCCCCGGCACCAGGACTAAACCTGAAATCAACACATACAGCAACCGATATTTCATGAAATTTATCATGTCTGTTTCATTCTTAAAAATGGCAACTTTGCCAGCAGGCTGCGTTTCGCTGGGATGGCCGCAGTTCCGTCTTGATGCGATTGCGGCCGGTAAAATATCCGGATTAAATTACGGGTCACAAAAATTCCGGTAAACAAACTGACTAATACGCCAATTGCCAGAGTCAACGCAAATCCACGGACAATCCCTGAAGCTGGAATAAAACTCCAGTTCAGCGGATTATATAAAATAAATGCGGTAATAATGGTTGTAAAATTGGCATCCCGGATACTGTCCCAAGCTCTACCAAATGCCAGTTCCATGGCAATCTGCCAACTATTGCCCTTTGCCCGCTCTTCATGGTAACGCGCGAAAATGAGAATATTACTGTCCACAGCCATACCAATTGAAAGTACAAATCCGGCAATTCCCGGCAGCGACAACGTAATTGGAATCAGACGAAAAAGCGCAAAGGTAATCAGACCATAAATAATCAGGGCGGTATCAGCGATTAACCCCAGAGATCCATAGTAGAGAATCATAAAGGCCGCGACAAACCCGAGACCGATGAGTCCGGCCCGGATACTTTTTTCAACCGATACAGAACCCAGGGTGGCTCCGATTGAACGCTGTTCGATAATTTTGATTGGAGTTGGCAAAGCTCCTGCCGAAAGTTGTAAGGCTAATTTTTTGGCTTCATCAATAGTAAAACCACCGGAAATAGTACCGCGACTGTCAGTAATCGGTTGCCGAACGACCGGAGAACTGATCGGCAAGTCGTCAAGAAATATTGCCAGTGGTTTACCCACCAGCCGGGTAGTGACTTCTCCGAATTTTTTCCCGCCCTCAGGCGTTAATTCAAAATCTACGATTGGTTCTCCGGTTTGACTATCAAACGCCAGTTGGGCGCGCTTCAGATCTTTACCGGTAATTCCAGTGGGTTTCGTGACTTCGGAAAAATCAAGCTGCCCTGAAGGAGAAGCGTTTTCGATATACTCCCGGAACTCAAGCTGCGCAGTTTGACCGATGAGTTCAACCGCCTGCTCAGGGTTGGTCAGTCCCGGCAGTTCGACAATGATCCGGTAACTATCATTCACCTGGGCAGTCTGCACCACGGGCTCGGAAACCCCAAAAAAATTAACCCGCCGTTCCACTACCTCACGTGCACTTTCTAAAGCTTGCGTGCGTGACTCTTTGGGAACATCCTGCATTTCTGCTTCCAATACCAGCTGCATGCCGCCCTGCAAATCAAGCCCCAGATGCGTTTCAATTTTGCGGTCAATCCCCAGCTGGGGAATTTGTATATGGGGCGGACTGACAATACGATTAACCTTAATTGGGCCTGCAGTAAATTGTACCGGCAGTCCTTCCGGCAAATCGATAATGAACGCAACAACCGTAATCAAGATTATTAATAGTAAGGCTCGCCGCGACGCTTTCATAATCAGGATACCAGCTCTTCCTCATCTCCAATGATCATGACCCGGGAACCTGCAAATATTGACAGGATAAACGGATCACGTCGGCGTTTACGAAATTCAAATTCTTCCTGAGTCATGACGGTATAGTTGATCTCCCGCTTTCGCTTGTCTTCTTCTGCTCGTACCAGTTGGGCCAGTTCCGGCAGTACAACGCTTCCAACTACCAGTAAATCGACCGTATTTGAAAGCGGGGAGAGCGCCCTGATAAAACGACCGGACAGCATGACAAATTTGACTTTGCCGAGCTTCATCCGGTTTTTGAGAATATTCCCGCCTAACCCGGTAGTTTTGGTAATCAGTTCCAGAAATTCAAAGTAGAGCGGATAGTCTTTGCGAAAGTTATAATAAATGCGATTTGCCCGGCTTTCTTTTGAGAGCATGCCGCACTTTTCAAGGTGGGCGAGCTCTCTCCGGATGGCGTTGATTTCTTCTTCCGTCGCGCGCACTATTTCCCGGACATAAAACATCCGTCCTGGACTTGATAAAAAAAGCGTTAACACTTTTACCCGGACTCGGGAAATAATAATGTCTTCAAGCATATGTTGTTAAAGCGAGGCAGAAAGCAGTTGAACGCGTCAAGTGAAGAATAACACAAAATCAATTAATTACGAATAGCAAGCCTCGGGTCTCTTTGTTCAGTATGTTATTTTAGCACCAGTTGCAATAACTTCAATCCAAATCTGCCCGGGATTAAAACTTATTTCTTTGCCTTTCTCGTCATAAAAAATCGTCCGCGCGGTGCGTTTGCTTTTTTTCCAGGTGCCGGAAATTACCTTACCGTCCTGAAATACCAATGCTTTACCACCCTTTAAGGTGTCGTAGAGCACATGGGCGTGCTCATCAACGCCATCGGTTTCTTTGGAAAACTGAATCACTATATTTTTGGCTGTCAGCTGTTCTTTGGTAATAAAATCCGAGTGTGATTGACCGGCCATGGCACGTTTATAAAAGTTGGTGCCAGTATCATATTCCCACTGAATTCCGAATTGTCCGTCATAACCCTCCCAGTGTACAAATGAGATTGAATTCACCGTACCCCGTTCGCTGCTATTTGCTTCTTCTTTGAATTTCCACGGCGTAAATGACTCATCCCAGGCCACACCTTCTTCGTCAACGTTAGTCCAGTTGCGCATCCCGGCTTCAGTGTAGAGAGCTTTTACATTACACTCAACCGTGTGCTCCCACGCCACTTCATGATCCAATCGGGTTACGTTCCGGCGACAAGCCTTAGGTCCGAGTTTCAAATAAAACTGGTCCAGATCTTTGATGCCGAATTTTTCAATCTGGCAGAGCGCTTTGGCGCGCTCATCGACTGTCGGATCATTACATCTGCCGGCCCCTCCCACGTGGTTATATAACGCATCGTATTCTGATACCCAGTCAACATAATACGTGCGCGCGCTTCGCACCGGAGCTATCCAGATATCGCTAAATGCAGCCACTCCACAATGATACACACCCATAAATCGGGTGACGCCACCTTCAGCCACCGCTTCATAGACAACATCAGCAAATGAAAGTCCGGACTGGGGACGTGCTTCCGGATGATTTTCAATCATGATTGCCAGCGGCCGGACTTTTTCCCAGGCGTCCCGTTCCTGTTTGGTGAAAAGCTTTCCGTTTAGTGGACATTTCTCAGTCCGCGGAATGGAAGGATCGATAATAAATTTACCCGGTGCACCCGATGGATCAGGCACCAGAGCTACTTTTGTGGGTTGCGCGCCGATAGTGGTAAATACCGCATATGAAAGACCTGCTGAAACTACATACAAGGCGATTGCCGCAAAAATATAGATAATCGGTTTTCGTTTCATGTGCTTTTTTTAATTGCCTCCTTCTCTTCGTTTGAGAGTTCGTACTGAATTGATTTGCCGGCTTCAATTTTTTTTACATACCAGCGCGTACCGGTTCGCGCATAGAGTGACGTAATTACAATGCCACTATTTTTATTATCGAGTAACGCAATTACAAAGCTTTGATCTCCTCCTGTGTCTGAAAAAGGATTAAAACGCACCAGCCCGATTTTCTGAATAAATTTAAGCGAATCTTTTTTCAATTCGGAAATCTCCCCGAGTACCTGAGCGTGATCTTTCCGGATTGTTTTTTGTTCTGCAATAAATTTATTCAATACCTCAGATAGGGTGTTGTCTGAAACACCCTGGGTTAGTTCGTTATAATTTTTTATCGCCCGTAAAATAACAAAACTTAAGGTTGCTAACCATAAAAAACCTGCTATTAAAAAAATAAGCTCTCCCACCCTGCCTCCCCAAGTATCTGTAACCTTTCAATTGTATGAATTTCTGAGTCGGCTTGTCAATCGTTCTGTTACTCAATTGACAAGGTAAGAAAATTTGTGATATACCTCAGGGACGAGGCTACCAGGTAGTGAATTTTCGAAAAATTCAATAAAATTGAATCAGAATGAACACTTTAATGCAACTACTATATTCATTTTGGGAGGAGCAGAAGTTTTGGTTTCCGTAAGGAAATTCGAAAATCTACTATCTGGATGCCTAAAAAAACCAAAAAACAAAAACTGCGAGCTGAAGTGCACCGCCATCTCGACACTTCGAGTCTGACGTTTTCATTTAAATCAAACTCTAATGCACCAAATCTTAAACACGCCCCAAGCGTCCAACCAGCTTCTTTATTACTTAACGATATTCGAAAGAGTGTCCTTATTGGCTTTGTATTTATCAGTATAGAAATTGCTTTGGCGTTCATGAGCAAATGAACTGTACTTGAAGGGAAGGGGGTGACTCTGTTCTATGGCAGAAATGTATTGCGTAAAATGTCGAGCAAAACGGGAAGATCCAAACGCCGAGCGCGTTACCATGAAAAATGGTAAACCGGCAATGAAAGGCAAATGTCCGGTTTGTGGTACCGGAATGTATAAAATCGGTGGCTAAATGACCAGACCAAGATTTTATCCCTCGTCCGCCTCAGGCGGACGAGGGATTTTTGTCTAGACGTCATTTATTTTTTGCCTAAATTGCAGCGCCTCGGCAATATGCTCTGACGTGATTTCTTTGCTATGTCCAAGATCCGCAATCGTCCGCGAAATCTTGATAATTTTATAGTAACTACGCGCTGATAAATGCAATTTCTCAACTGCCTGTTGCATGAGCTGATAACAGGCAGTTGAGAGAAAGCACAACTCCTGCACTTGGCGGGTTGACATCTCCGCATTCATAAACAGTCCGTAAAGACTTAGTCTGGTTGAACTGAGATTACGGGCTGCATTAACCCGTTTTTTTACTGCGGCTGAGGTTTCCCGAGTGCGACTTGCTTCGACTTCAACTAGTTTATCTGTGGGTACTGCCGGAACATCAAGATGCAAATCAATCCGATCGAGGATCGGACCGGAAATCCGTTTTTGATACCGGAGAATTGCTCCAGGCATGCATGAGCATTTTTTAGTCGGTTCCCCATAATTTCCACACGGACAAGGATTGGCTGCTGCCACGAGCAAAAATTTAGCCGGATAGGTAATCGCACCTGCAGCCCGGGAAATAGTCACCATCCCATTTTCTATGGGCTGCCTCAATGCTTCCAAAACGCTGCGGGGAAACTCAGGAAATTCGTCCAGGAATAAGATGCCACGGTGTGCGAGCGAAATTTCTCCCGGCAAAGGGCGGCTGCCACCGCCAATTAAACCTATCCGGCTGGTGGTATGATGCGGTGAACGAAACGGACGACTCGTAATCAGTGAACTTCCCGGCGGCAGATTACCGGTAATTGAGTAAATTTTGGTGGTTTCCAACGCTTCTGCTTCGGTGAAATCCGGCATAATGGAAGGCAACGCCCGTGACAACATAGTTTTACCTGCTCCCGGTGGACCTTTAAGCAGTAAGTTGTGACCGCCGGCTGCGGCTACTTCAAATGCCCGCTTAGCTTGCTCCTGTCCTCGCACATCAGCAAAATCGAATTCATAACTTGCAGTAACTGCAAGGTCAGAAAATTTGGTGGGTGCATGCGGCTTAATTTCCGCAGTTTTTGCAAAGTGATGAAAAAGACTTACCAGTTTGTTAACCGGATAGACACGCAAATTTGAAACTACTGCAGCTTCTTTTGCATCCACCTCTGGCACAAAACAGGCGTTAAAATCACTTGATTGAGCCAGGAGCGCAAGCGGCAGGATGCCATTGGTATGTCGAAGAGTACCATCAAGCGACAGTTCGCCGATAACAAGCGCTGATGCAACCTCGCAATCAAGCTGCCCTGAAGCAATTAGTACCCCAAGCGCAATTGGTAGATCGTATTGCGGGCCTTCTTTAGGTAAATCCGCCGGCGCCAGATTTACGGTAATCCGTTTCACCGGAAAATCAGCACCGCTATTTTTAATTGCGGAGCGGACCCGCTCTTTAGCCTCTTCAACTGCTTTATCAGGCAGTCCAACGATGGTGAATGCCGGAAAACCTTGAGCGGCAATATCAACTTCGACTGTCACTAAAACAGAGTTAAGTCCAACCGTTGCACCTGAAAATACCTTCGCGAGCATCTATTTAACCATAGTGGAATCGAAATAAAAAATGCAAGCAGATCAGGCAATTTCTAAAAATCTGATAATCTCACTATGGTTTATAATAGTGTTCTACGATACAGCCTTTTATAAAGTCTGCACGGTTCGTAACATAGTATTACTATGAATAACTTGACTACTGTCTGGAATTACTGTGAGATGCCCTGGTTTATTTTCTAAATGGAAGTTAAAATAAAGCACAAATAATATGTAACTGAGTTTAAATGCCAGTAAAATATAAAAAAATGGAAAATAACAGGACTTACGCAGTCCACTGTCATTCTGAACTTGATTCAGAATCTATATAGATTCCGGGTCAAGCCCGGAATGACAATGAAAACGGAATGTTATTGCGTAACTCCTAAAATAAGATGGTTTCACTATGGCAATAATTTACACCCCACAGGGGAATGTGCGGCTGTCATTATATGGCGACATTTGGCGCTATCGTGAGTTATTTTATTTTCTACTGTGGCGGGATATTAAAGTAAGATATAAACAGACGAGTGTTGGCATTTTTTGGGCAATACTCCAACCTTTTCTGATGATGCTTATCTTTACACTGGTATTTGGGAGTCTTGGACAGGCAGCATTGGTAGGGATTCCTTATCCAGTATACGCGTTTAGTGGTCTCATTTTCTGGAATCTATTTTCCCGATCTATCACCTCAGCTTCGGAAAGCATGCTGGCAAATAAAAGCTTGATAAAAAATAATGCTTTTCCCCGGATCATTCTACCCTTTGTATCGATCCTCATTAATTTACTTGATTACTTTGCTGCTTTTACCGTACTTGTGTTACTGTTCATTTTTTTTCGAATTCAGCTTCCTTTGGTAGGTCTTGTAATGCTCATTTTACCCTTAATTTTAACGGTATTTCTATCAGTTGGTATCGGGGCTGTATTTGCCGTACTTAATATTGCCTATAAAGATGTCAAATTCTTAATTCCCTTTCTTCTCCAATTATGGCTCTTCCTCACCCCAGCGATTTACGGCGGTGGTTTCGTTTCTGAGCAGTATCGGATCGTATTAGCAATTAACCCATTAACCGGAATTATACAAATCGTACATAACGTACTGCTGGGCTTACCAGTTGATATAACAGCCATCATGCTGTCTCTTGCTTTATGTGTTGGCATTGGTAGCGGAGGTTTACTATTTTTCTCTATAAAGGAGAAAAAATACTTAGACATTCTCTAAATATGCATGCAGCCATTGAGGTACACCATGTATCGAAAAAGTATATTCTGACTCGGGAGGGACGTTTTTTAACCATCAGAGACAAAATCGGCAATCTGCTTAAATCGCCGTGGGGAAAACTTCGATCACAGAAGAAATACATAACAACGCACGAATTCTGGGCTCTTAAGGATATTCACTTTACAGCGCGTTTTGGTGAAAGTCTCGGATTGATTGGGAAAAATGGTGCGGGCAAATCGACACTGCTTAAAATCTTAGGTGGTATTATCTATCCTTCAGTTGGAAAAGTAAAACTTGAATGTCTGCCTCATGCGCTGATGGATGTCGGTGCAGGATTTCACTCAGACCTAACCGGTAGAGAAAATATCTTTCTAGCCGGCGCTATCATGGGCATGAAACGAACCACCATTGAAAAAAAGGTTAATGAAATTATTGATTTTGCTGAAATAGGCTCATTTATTGATACCCAGGTTAAGTATTATTCTTCGGGTATGTTTGTACGGCTTGCTTTTTCGGTAGCAGTCCAAAGTGATCCGAAAATACTGCTTATTGATGAAGCTTTTTCGATGGGAGACCAAGGATTTCAGGAGAAATCACTTGCAAAAATGACCCAAATTATCAAAGAAGGCCAGCGGACCGTAGTTTCGGCGAGTCATAATCTGGAATTAGTCAAACGGCTTTGTACCAGGGTCCTCTGGCTTGATCAGGGTAAAGTCGTCAAAGACGGTCGTCCTGAAGATGTGATATCGGCCTACTTGCAATCATATAACTGACAGACAGATGTTTAATTACCTATATAATTTAAAGCGAATTTTCCGGGTTACAGCCAGTACAGTAGAAAAGCCTGAGGCTTTATTTATCGAACACTCGTACCGTAAAAAAACACAAGCCACCCGATTTCTTTCCGATTTGTTACAAAAACACTTTTCTCTAAAGTTCATTTTTGACGATAACTGGAAAGAGGGTAGGGATGCAGATGTACCAGCATTTCAAAAACATAACTATGTTTTCTTTTGCCAAGTCATCCCAAATCTTGCCGACCTTTCCCACTTGGCTCGTCAAACAACAGTTGTTTGGTTTCCGATGTATGATGCAATAATTACCGGCAGGAATAAACAATATTTATGGCAGTTATCCAAAATACCGCTAAAGACAGTTTGTTTCTCGAGCACCTTATACCAGATGCTACAAAAATTTGGCATGAACTGTTTTTACCTTCAGTATTATCCAGATCCGAAAGAATTTACTCCGATAGTTGACTATACATCTATACGCGTATATTTCTGGTACAGACGTGATCCGATTAATTGGCAACTCGTAAAAACTCTCCTGGCTAAAACAAATATAGCAGCGATAACAATTAAAAATGATCCGGATCCGGGTAATAAACCATTAGTGATCAATTCTCACGATATAAAAAAATATTCCATTAGGCTCTACTCAAAACACCTACCTTTGGTTCAACATCGAAAAGTTATCAGCCAAGCAAGTGTGTATATGGCTCCCCGGATACTCGAAGGCATTGGGGTGAGTTTTGTTGAGGCACTCACCCAAGGCCAGTGTGTAATTGCTCCAAATCAACCTACTATGAATGAATATATCCGAAATAACTCTAATGGGTATCTCTATAATGTAGATCGCGTAAAACCACTTGACTTGGGCGCCTTTGCGCAGATTGGAAAAAATGCCCGGCACGAAGCAAAAAAAGGTTATCAGAAATGGCAACAAAACAGTCAGTCTCTTATTTCATTTATTACAAATCCATGAAACAACCATTAGTCTCAATCATTACTCCTTCGTACAATAATATGCAGTTCATTGGGGAATGTATCGAAAGCGTTTTGACTCAAGATTATCCTCACGTTGAACATATTATTCAGGATGGAGAGTCGACAGATGGGACGCTAAAGGTATTGAAACGCTATACCGGTTCTAAATATAACAAACGTATTCTGTGGATGTCTGTTCCGGATCGTGGACAGATTGACCGCCCGGGGAGACATCCTCTTAGTGCTCAATGCCGATGACGCGCTTATGCCATATGCCTGTTCCTGGGCGGTTAAAGAGATGGCCAAGCATAAAGAAGCTGCAGTCGTTTACGGGGATCAATATCTAATAAATGAAAAAGGAGCTATTACCGGCATTGGGGTGACCGGACCATTTGATTTTGTCAAATTTTTATGCATTGAACAGTATATGGCAACTCAAGCAGCATTTATCAGGCGTTCCTGTTTTGAGAGTGTGGGTATGTGGGTAGATCAGTCACTTGAAACCATGCCTGATTATGAACTCTGGTTGCGGATTGCTGCCCGGTATCCAATGCAGTATGCTTCAAAAGCAGTTACAAAATACCGGATTTACCCTCACTGGGATGGTAAACACCCTCGCACAGCCAGACGTTTCATCAAAGCCAAAAGTACAGTTCTTGAACGGTGGTTGACTGACCCAGCCAAACCTTATTTACAAACACTGCGCAAGCGGGCGTATGCCGGTTTGTATTTATGGATAGCTGAAGAGATACTTAATTTAGGAAATTATAAAGATTACGCGCTGTATTCAATTTTATCTCTTTTGACATATCCAAAACGATCTACAATAATGCGATTGCGCACTGTTTTTTACGAAAAATTATGGCGAAAGTGGCAACAGAAAAACCTTTAGTTTCCATTCTTACTCCTTCTTATAATAACGGCAAATTTCTGCATGAGTGCATTGACAGCGTTTTGTCCCAGGACTATCCCAAAGTTGAGCACATTATTCAGGATGGAGCCTCAACTGACAACACCCTCCACTTACTTAAAAAATACAGTAGAAAGCCGTATGCAACAAAAATCCGTTGGGTTTCGGAAAAAGACCGGGGAGAAACCGATGCGCTAAATCGAGCTCTCAAACGCGCCCGGGGAGACATCCTCTTAGTGCTCAATGCCGATGACGCGCTTATGCCATATGCCTGTTCCTGGGCGGTTAAAGAGATGGCCNNCGCCCGGGGAGACATCCTCTTAGTGCTCAATGCCGATGACGCGCTTATGCCATATGCCTGTTCCTGGGCGGTTAAAGAGATGGCCAAGCATAAAGAAGCAACAGCCATATACGGTGACGAATATATTATTAACGACCAGAGTCGAGTTGTCGGAATTTACCCGGCGCCTACTTTTGATTATGGCACATGTTTCTGTGTTGAAACAATTCCGCCAGCACAGGCAACTTTTATCCGGAAACGGGATTTGGAAAAAGTTGGTTATTATTTTGATGAAACTATCCCCAGTTGCGCTGATTACGAATTGCTCGTCAGACTTGGCTTATACTTTCCGATTTATCACCGCTTCGGTGTAACTACCCGCTACCGCTGGCATGAATCGTCAAAATCACAAACCGATCGCCTTATTTCCGAATTTGTATATTCCAAAAAAACGGTTATTGATAGGGTTTTGACAAGTCCCACAACACCAAAACACATCAAGGCATTGCGGAGCCGCGCCTGGGCCGGTCTGTATGCATGGGCAGCTAAAACATATAAAACCCGCTCTGTTTCGCAGCTTGTGTATTTATGGCAGGCTTATCTTTTGCAGCCAAACCAAAAAACCCTCTACCATCTCATCCGCTGGTTTTGGCAACCCTTTGCCAAAAAAAACATTCCGTTTTCATTCATGAAATACCCTCAAACTCGATTTAAAAAACTAAATAAACCACTAATATCCATTGTCACCCCCTGTTATAACGCAGGCTCCTACCTTGAAGAATGTATTGAAAGCGTTTTGTCCCAGGACTATCCCAACGTTGAACATATTATTCAAGATGGTTCATCCACAGACCGAACCGTACGTATCCTTAAGAAATATCAGCAGTCAAAATACAACAACCGCATCCGTATTTTTTCCGAAAAAGATAGTGGCCAATCAGATGCGCTTAATCGAGCAATTCAGCGCAGCCGGGGGGAAATAATCCTGGTATTAAATGCCGATGATGCCTTAATGCCATATGCCTGTTCCTGGGCGGTAGAGAACTTAAAGGTGAATCCTAAGGCTGCAATTATATATGGGGATATGTTTATTATGGATGAAAATAGCGAAATTGACAGCATTTTGACCCATGATGACTTTAACTTCGAAAGACTGCTGTGCGTAGAGCTCGTACCCCCTGCTCAAGCCGCATTTATTCGCCGAGATGCCCTAAAAAACGTAGGCTGGTATGCCGATGCGACGCTTGATACCTGTCCGGATTACGAAATGTGGGTCAGGCTAACACAAAAATATCCAATGAAGCATGTATATGGAGCAGTGACTAAGTACCGAGTCATAAAAAATGATCGTTTGGATAGTAGACAAGTACGAACCACTCAACGCTTTATTGACGCCAAAAAAATAGTCATGGACCGATTATTTTCCGATACAAATACACCTTCATCAATACGTCACTTGCGAAACCGAGCATATGCAGGTTTATATACGTGGGCGGCACAAATAGAAACATATGAAGGACGCTTAAAAAACGCGTTTGTGTATCTATTACAAAGTTTATTCCATCAACCAAAACTTATTACTGTAATTAAAATAACTCGTTTCTTTCCAATTATAATACGACACGTAGCCGTGATTCTTATAAAAGCGCTCGCAAGTATAAAACGTACAGGAAGTATTAAGATGAACCGCTGGCTGGCTGCGCAATTTAAAACAACATTTGAGCAGGTTCCTATTACTCAAGTGGCTAATTATTGGAACGCGCGACCTTGCAACATTTTCCACTCTCCGGCAAAAATCGGTACTAAACGTTACTTTGATGAAATAGAAAAACGTAAGTACTTGGTTGAACCGCATATCCCGCAATTTGCCGAGTTTGGTAAATGGAAAGGTAAAAAAGTCCTGGAAATCGGCTGCGGTATCGGCACTGACACGGTCAATTTTGCCCGGGCCGGAGCTCATGTTACCACTGTTGAACTATCTGAAAAATCACTAGCCCTGGCACGCAAACGGGTAAAACTTTTCGGTCTTTCACGACAAGTGAAGTTTTATTTGTGTAATGCGGAAGAACTATCTAAAACAGTACCCCAAGAAGCGTATGACCTGATATATTCATTTGGAGTTATTCACCATACCCCCCATCCTTATCGCGTGATTGTTGAGATTGAAAAGTACACCCATCCTAAGACCATTATTAAACTTATGGTTTACCATCGTTACTCCTGGAAGGTATTATGGATTTTCTTGAAGTATGGAAAAGGCGCGTTCTGGAGGTTGGGAAAACTTATTTCTGACCATTCCGAATATATGTTTGGTTCACCCATTACCTATACCTATTCAAAAACCCAAGCCCGGAAACTTTTATGGAGATATAAAATTCTGGAGATGAAGATTGACCACATTTTTCCATATAGAGTACCTGAATACCGGCAGTATCGTTACAAAAAAGTATGGTATTTCCGCTATCTACCAATGCCAGTCTTCCGCTGGTTGGAAAATAATTTTGGCTGGCATCTGCTCGTTACTGCTACGGTATGAAATCACCTATCTTAAATTATGTCGAATTCCGTTTTTGATACTCCTGAGGCTCAACAAATTAACCAAGCCCGGATGGAGCACTTGGATTCTCTCAGCTTGAGTCTGGATCATAAATCAGTACTCGATGTTGGTTGCGGCATAGGATATTTAGCGCAGTTTTTTTTGCAAAAAAAGTGCCAAGTTTTGGCGATTGACGGCCGGAAAGAAAATATCGCTGAACTTAAATTCCGCTATCCTAATTTAAAAGCTAAGGTTTTAGACGTTGAAACAGACAATCTTTCTAAATTGGGGAAATTTGAGGTAGTTTTTTGTTACGGACTTTTATATCACTTAAGCCAACCAGAATTGGTGTTGAAAAAATTAGCTCAGAGAGCACGAAAATTATTGCTTTTGGAAACATGCATTTTAGACAAAAAGGGTGTCGCTCTGCAAATAGTCAAAGATCCTAATACCAGAAATCAGGGCTTACGTGAGCAAGGATGCCGCCCAACGCCTACATTTGTGTTTCATATACTTAAAAAGGCCGGTTTTAGATTTATCTACAGACCTAAAAAAACTCCCCGGCATCCGGACTTTCAATTTATATATCTTAATGATAACAAAGACACGCGGGACGGTCATTTACTTCGCCAAATATTTGTTGTCTCCCATGTTAAATTGACCAACTCAAATTTAATCCAGGTAACAGATGGCAATGAATTTCACCGACACACACCTGCACAAACACTTGAACTATGTATCAAAACGGTTTTGAAAAATTATAAAAAATGGTTATTTTCTCTTAAGAGTAATCTGTCAGCAGTTAATCAATCTTACCTCGGTTTGGGCTTAGCCAGTCTGTTACTTTTTATTTTCTTAACTGTTTTTTTTCTGCCACGGCTCATGCCGAGACGAAATTATCTGCAACACTTTTATTGGTGGTTTGCCTGGGACAATGTGGTTAAAAGTCAAAAACTCTATTATAAAAATTTTAATTTGGAACTATACACAGCTAAAGATAATGAATATTACGAAGCGGTAAAAACTGCTGATAAAATAATTGGTCTAAAGTATGATCCTGTAAATGTCACAGCAAAAATACCTTTGTCACAGCCGTTAAGAGTTCTTTATCCCTTATATCCATTAATTTTATTAATTGAAATATTGGTCACTTCATCACTAACTCAACCATATTTCGATATTAATGTAATTCAAAATCTCCAATTTTTTATTAATTTGACTTCCTTCGTTTTCATTTTTCTGACGCTTTATTTCATCAGTAAAAGACCGTTAGTGACATTGGTGAGTTTAGTAACAGTCCTTTTTGTGTACCAAAAACTGGTTTTATTGAATATTGAGCAATTTATGACCATAAACGAAAGCTCATTTTTCTTCCTGTTTGTCTCTTTGGCGCTAATGCTTTTGACACTCTTTAGCAAAACGAAACGTTGGCTGTATTTGGATGCAGCTGCCGGTGTACTTGGGGTAGCTAATTTATTGCGGGGTGAGTTTATTTTTCTAAGTTTTACCACCTTAGGAATTGCCCTCTATTTCTGGTGGATACACAGACCCAGGCTCCATCTTAGAAACCGGTTAGTAATCATTTTGCTCGTTTTATTTACGCTGCCACTGCTTTGGGGACTGCGAAATATTTATCAGTATCGGATTCCAACCATCGGCAGAACGCAAAATTGGCAGCATTTATATCAAAATCTGGGTGAGTATCCAAACCCCTGGGGCATTATCAATACCGACGAATGGACTTGGAACTTTGTTGAAAAACATGGGTATGCGTACGGTACCTTTGCAGCTGACCAGTTTCTGAAGACGCAATATTTTGCAGCATTTAGAGAACGTCCGGATATAATTCTGACTAATTTTGCTAGCCGGACAATTGACATTGCCTCTGCTGTGTTTCCATTGGGTAAAAGTTTTCTCCTGTTACTGGCTTTAGTACTTATAATTTGCTTTCGCAGAAAGGAAATGAAACGAGTGCTTCCGCTTATTGGTTACTTTGTTACTCTCTGGCTGCTTATGGGTTTTGTACTTTTCGGAGGTATAAACAAGTATGTATATCACGCATCACTGTTGTCGCTCACAATTTTTGCTTTATTTATCCAGATTCTAATCATCAACGTTGCTACATGGAATTTAAATCTTTTATATCACGTCATTTCGGGAAAACCGTTGTCGGTTTCGGATATGGAAAAAATTAAAGACTGGTTTGAAAAGAAATTTTCTCACTGGCCCACGGGTCGACTTAAAATGCTCCTTGAGTGGTTGTATCGACCTCGGAAACTTGCTCCCCTAGATAATTGGAATACGGCTTATCAACCAGCTCAGGTTTCCGCATATCGGCTGTTAATTCAATTTCTGGAAGAAAAACTAACCGGTTTAAATAAGAAAACTACACTTACCCTTTGCTGGTATTTTCGTTCCAAAATCACTGTTTCACTGGCCACAGATGTAAGCGAGTGTTTATTTAAAGGCGGCTATTATGAACCAAATGAACTATTTGCTCTTTCTACGTTGTTAAAAAGAGGTATGACTTTTGTGGATATCGGCGCCCATATTGGCCTCTATACACTTTTCGCCTCAGCTCTGGTCGGAAGAAGCGGAAAGGTGATTGCATTTGAACCAAGCAGCCGGGAGTATCGTTTGTTACGTATGAATACCCGTAAGTATTTACAGACTAAAATCTTTAATCAGGCAATAAGCTCCCACTCAACTACATTACAACTGTCTATTGCACCCCACAAACACGACGGCCATAATACACTGGGAAATTTCTTATATCCATGGGTAAAAGCAATTCGCAAAGAAACTGTTCATACAACTACTCTTGATAAATTTCTTATTTCTCACCCCCTTTTAGGGGTTGACGTTATTAAAATAGATGTGGAAGGACATGAGGATTATGTCTTAAAAGGCGCAGTAAACACGCTTAAAAAATACCGACCTCTTTTACTAATAGAGATTTCGAGCAGGAGAACATTGGTCAGGCTTCGTCGTTATGGTTACCGCTTCTATGTTTTTGAGGCAGACTTATCTCGGTTTGTCTCTTTAGGGCAGCAAAAAATTATTGGCACGCTTAACGTTTTTGCCTCTTGTACACCACTGGCAGATCGTATTTAAATAGATTGTCATTTTTAAGAGTTTGGCAGTAAAATGTCTAGACGCATGAGGTTAATACATCTATAAAAAAGGTTAGAGTTGAAAAAAACAATTGCAGTCATTGGGTTAGGAAAACTTGGGGCAAGCATTGCGCTAAGTATTGCCTCGCGGGGTTACCAGGTGGTCGGTGTTGATGTAGTTAAGAAACGTGTTGATGCAATTAATTCTGGAACTGCTCATCTTGATGAACCCGGATATGCTCAATTACTTAAAAAGTATAAACAAAATATTACTGCTACAACTGATGCTCGAAAAGCCATAGAACAATCAGATATTACTTTCATAGTTGTTCCTACACCAAGCCACAAAAATGGTTCATTCGCAAATTCTTACGTATTACAAGCTGTAAAAAACATTGGTCAAGCGCTGCAAAAGAAAACCTCTTTTCATGTCGTAGCCGTGGTGAGCACTGTGATGCCCGGTTCTTCAATTAAATACATTCTTCCGGCACTTGAAAAAATTTCACATAAGCGTTGTGGTATAGATTTTGGTTATTGTTATAATCCTACCTTTGTGGCACTCGGCAATGTAATCCAAAATTATCTCTCTCCGGACCTGGTGCTTATCGGCGAATCTGATATAAAGTCGGGTGATATTTTAGAGAAGTTTTACCAAAATCTTGTCATCAACCGACCACAAATAAAACGCATGAACCTCATTAATGCTGAAATTACCAAACTGGCACTCAATACTTACATCACCACCAAGATTTCCTATGCTAATATGCTTACCCAGCTCTGTGACGCGCTCCCGGGTGCAGATGTGGCCGTGGTGACCGGGGCCTTAGGACATGACTTGCGTATTGGACACAAGTACTTAAGCGGCGGCTTGCCGTATGGCGGCCCCTGTTTTCCACGCGATAATAAAGCCCTCACCGCAGTCGGGAAAAAACATCGTATACGACTCCCTCTGGCCCAGGCAACCGATCGCATAAATAGATCTCATTTGCACTTTGTAATCAAAAAAATCGAACATTACTTGATACCTTCAGCTACAGTCGGCATCATCGGTTTGACCTATAAAGAGAATACCTCTGTTTTAGATGAAGCGTCGGGTCTAAAAATCGCCCAGGCCTTAATAAAAAAGAATTACAGCATCAAAGCTTATAATCTGCCCTTAATTAAATTAGTTGGTCGCATTCACATTGATAAGAAAATTGAGTTGTGTCAAACAGTTGAGGAACTGGTGCAGCAAGCAGATTTGATTATAGTGACGACAAGAACCAAAGAATATGTGTCTCAGATTACACGAGGATTGATAAAAAAGGTCAATAATACTATTATCATAGACAGTTGGCGGATTTTACCAATTGAGAAATTGCCGAAATCTGCCACTGTTATTTATTTGGGGAAATCAAGTTAAACCTCCATTCATTGAGTGCCAAATGCTGACGGGAAGCGCACCTTATGTTGACTTTGTTTACTGTACCCAGGTCATTTACGGGAAAATATCAACAAGTTCAATTAAACGCACTTAAAAGTTGGCAACTTCTCCATCCACGCATCCAAATCATTCTTTTTGGCGATGAACCTGGCACAAAAAGGATTGCCAAAGATTACCACGTTGATTATATAGGCACTGTCGCAAAAACTGAGTTTGGCGCTCCATTACTTCATGATATTTTTAATACAGCTCGTAAATTTGCCCGCTATCAAACGCTTATGTATACCAATAGTGATATGATTTACCTTGCTGATTTAATTACTAGTTTAAAACTTATTTCACTACCTCAATATTTACTTATTGGCAGAAGATATAATTTAGACATCGAAAAGAAGTCCGTTTTTAATAAATCTTGGAAAGCAAAATTGCTAGAAAGGTTCCAAACTGAAAGTCAACTCTACAAATATGGTGCTCTAGACTATTTTATTTTTCCTAAAACTGTTGATTTTCGTATGCTACCGTTTGCAGTTGGCAGAACAGCTTGGGATAATTGGATGGTGTATAAAGCCCGCGCCTTAGATATACCAGTAATTGACGCCTCCAAAACCATAACTGCCATCCACCAAAATCATGAATCTGATCACGCTCATGGGAATGCTGCAGTTAGATTCAAGCAAGAGCGGGACCGCAATTGGAAGTTGGTAGGAGACAGACGAAAGTTTTTTAATACGCGTGATGCAGATTATATTTTGACTGATACAGGACTACAAAATCAGTCAATCTCTCCAAAACGGATCATTCGCGCAATTGAAAAATTTCCAGTTTTAAATAAGCAGTTTGGATTTATAGTTGAGCCAATTGTATTAATTGTAAGAGGGATCAGGTTCTTCCGTGATAAACTAAGGGCTCGTTCATAAATAACGTTCTCAGTTGTTTATGATTACGGCCCTTTGTGCCGCATCTTCCAATAGGAAGATGTCCGAATTATAAATGGATGGGGCCTAAGAACAGTTGAATAATTATTATGAAAATACTATTGATATCCAAATGGGTCGCGGGCGCAACCCGCGGCGATTTTTTTTATCCAGGTGCATGGCGCGACACGTATGAGCTAGCATTAGCACTAACAAACGAGAGGCTTGAGGTTGCCATATTGACTTCGCAAGTTCGTCCCGAACACAAATCACGCTTTAGACTCGAGTTTGGTTTAAGTTTACGAAAAAGCAATATTAAGCACTATTTTGCTCCAACATACTCAGCTTTCGGCGCGGAGTGGGGTTTGGTTCGATTGAAATTATTTTTAGCCGAACTGAGAACTTTGTGGGCATTTCACCCTGACATAGTGCAATATATGCAGTTCGGCGCCTCTCTTTTATATCCCTGGCTCAAAGGTATTCCTCTGATCTTCTATAGCTGTTATTTGTTTGCGCCGTATGCTAACGAAAAAAAAGATTTGGCTGCCAAACGATTAGACTGGGGTATTCCCGATACAGTCTTAAACAAATTCTGGCTGATGGGTTGGAACTTATTGTACTTGTGTTTATCTTACCTTTTTGGCGCCATGACACTACCACAGATGGCCAAAAGAGGTGCGCTATTTGCGCTCATGCATGAAAAAGGCTTTCAGAAGGCACGTCGGCAGTTTGGGCGAACAACATCTGTTGCATACATCCAAAAAGGTGTTGATTTACCTCATGCAGTACTAGATCCAAGAAACCTCAAACGACCAAATGATAAAATTTTGTTTATCGGCTCAATCTTGTATGGCAAGGGTATTTTTGATCTCTTAGAAGCAATGAGGCTACTTCAGAAGAAGCTTCCTCACGTGAAGCTAACAATTGTAGGAACTGGACCCGAGTCTTTAGTCCAGCAAATGCTTGCCTTTATCAAAATCCATCGATTAAATGTGACTTACGAAGGCAGCAAACACTATCAATATAAATGGAAGCTTTACGATAACCACACAATATTCTGCCTACCTTCTTATAGCGATGCCTATCCTTCAGTCATTCTGGAAGCTATGGCAGTAGGACTTCCTGTGGTCACCACCGATGCCGTCGATTCACCGGTAACACACGACCGAAGCGGTCTGGTTGTACCGGTGGGTAAGACGGAAGCTCTAAGCAATGCCATGTATCAGTTGCTGACTGAGACAAATAAACGCCAAAAAATGAGTCAAGCGGAGACACGTGAAGTTATCAAGTATTCGTGGGTGCAAACAGCTAAACAATTTTCAAAGTTCTATAGAGAATTGTTACAGTCAAATACTTAATGACTTTTGCGGCTTGAGTATTTGTACTTTACCCCATTTCGAAAGCTGCAGCAAGAAAATGGCTAAACATAGTAAATAAGCGCTCCAAATTCCGAGTAAGAAAAATCCCTTTAAAAACCACGGCTTGTATTGGCTCACTTGTAAAATAAGCGTTGAAAGATTTGTGTTGGGATAATAAATTTGAATTATAGTTTGCAGTGCTACGAAGTTTAAGCCGATCATTCCGCCTGTTACGATTAAAACCAAAAAATAGCGCAGAGCTTGCCTTTTCTGCGGTATGAACTGTAAAAGGCCTATGAGGAGCAAGAGCATATGAGCTGCAATTTGCGGAAATAAGTAACGGCCTTGCATTCCAAACGAGTACCCATTTGAACGAGTAAACAACCAATCCCAAACAGTTAAAGCAAAGAAATAAGAACTTGCTGTAAATGCAAGCAAGAGAATTGCCCAATCGCTCTTACTTAAACGTTTCATTCTCATGAGCTTGATCACATACATGATTAAACCAATGCCTGCAACAATAATTACTCGGTTAATAAGTCGGTTAGACCATCTTGGCAGTGTTACTCCCAACCACTTAAATACTCCCCAGTACCATGGTAAAACTTCTCTAACTGTATGTTGTAATGTCCATTTTAGATGGGAAGCAAACGTCAAGTCAGGTTGAGCTTGATTTTCAAAAGAGACTTCGGGAATCAGTGTAAATGAACGGGTATTAAATGTTTCAGCAATTCGGATGCGCATTGCATAAAGACTCGCCATAATAACCAGTAATGCTAATAGCAAAATTGCACCACTGTATTTCTTCCAACTCTGAAGTGCGTGAAAATGTTTTTTGATAAAAACAAGAGTTGCAAAAATAATGAGTAAAAACCCGATGTGAAAAGTCGGCTTAGTAAGGACTCCAGCCAGATACGTCAGTCCCAACAACAAAATGGTACTTACCTTGAATGGTTCGAGTGCAAAAACAAGTGAATAGTAAATAAATACCGTAAACAGCGTATTCATCAGCACATCACTGTTGACTCCGGTCATGGTAAAAGTAAACATGGGGTGAAATGAAACCAAAACTGCTCCAGAAGTCGCAAAGGTAGGGTTTTGTGGAAAAATAAAAGAGCCTATTTTGTATGTATAGTAAACAGCGATAACCATAAGTAGGATAGAGACGATGCGGGTTGTGAAAACACGGTTAATTAAATCTGCACCATATACGAATCGATATACGAAACTGGCTAATGTATAGTAGAAAGGCGGATATGCTGTTGTTTCTGTGATGACCAATTTTGTTCTGTCTGATTTTGGAATCTGCTTTATTTCTGCTTCAAAGAAACCGTTCGTTCCCGAAGTGTACGAAATGTTAAATTCTGGGTGATAGGTATAGCTATTATTTCCCATGTCATCTCTCGCGGTTTGTAGAAGCCGTTCAGACGTATAAATTTCCAGGGAAGTTGTCGGCTGTCCATATACAGGGGTTACTCCCTCGGCCATATTTTGCACTTGGGCAAAATGGGCTTGTTCATCCGGAGTATGCCACAGCGGTACCACCGACATCCACACTAATCCTTTAAGGAAGGTAACTAAAAGTAACCACGCTAATACTGATTTCATATTCTTACAGCAGTATTATACTGCTACCATGAGCAGGCAGATTGAAGATTTATTACTTTTTATGTTGCCTGGAATATGTGATAATTATTCAAATTTCGTGCGTAAAAATTCTAATGATTTTTCTTTTGTCAAAATATGGTAGTATAAAAAAATTACCTATGTTTTTATTCTGCATCTGGTTAACCGGATTATTTTTATTGGCAGTAAGGCCGGCTTTGGCGTATCTTGATCCGGGCTCTGGAAGTTATGTCTTCCAACTTCTGATCGCGGGTCTGCTCACTGCTTCCGTAACCGTCAAAATGTACTGGCGACAAATCAAATCATACATCGAAAAGAAAGTTATGCGCAAACGAGATGAAGATTAAGCGGGAACCGGCATCGTTTCGGGATCCTGACGGTTTCGTGTATGTAAAACAGGGCACGGTATATAGAAAAATTCAACCTTCATTCATTACCCAGTACCGGAAATTGCTGCAGTCAGGCCTTTACCAACAGTTGACCCAACAACAACTTCTTATTCCGCATGAAGAAACCAGGCAAACACCAAGTGGCATCGAGATCAAACCGCAACCCATACCGTTTATCACCTACCCTTACGAATGGACATTTAACCAATTGAGGTCTGCCGCGCTGACCACTTTGGCAGTCCAAAAACAGGCGCTTGAGTTTGATATGTCGCTTAAGGACGCTTCAGCATACAATATTCAATTTTTAGGCAACCAGCCGCGTTTTATTGACACGCTTTCATTTGAAGAACTTGCGCAATATCAGCCGTGGGTGGCGTATCGCCAGTTTTGTGAACATTTCCTCGCTCCGCTTGCCCTAATGAGTCGGGTCGATGTTGGGCTCAACCGGTTATTCATCTTTTACCACGAGGGTATACCGCTGGAACTGGCAAGTCGCTTATTACCCATAAATTCCTATTTAAACTTCCCAATACTTTTACATTTACATCTCCACGCCCGATTTCAAAAACAGCAAGTTAACCGCAAAATGGAAGCTAATAAACATCGCCGTTTTGGCAAAAAAGCGCTCGTGGGACTTACGGAAACGCTTGAACAACTGGTTAAATCGTTAAAGGTTGCGAGTACTTCATCCCACTGGAATTCATACTATGTCGATAATACTTACTCAATGACTGAACAAAAACTAAAGATGAATTTTGTTATTACAATCTGTCGTCAACTTAAACCCAAACTGGTGTGGGATCTGGGCGCAAATACCGGCGTATATTCCCGACATGCGACTCAGTTTGCCGACTATGTGATAGCTATGGATAGCGATCATGATTGTAGCGATTCAATTTTTATGCACGAGCCACAAACCAAAATTTTGCCGTTATGGATTGATCTGACGAATCCCAGTCCGGCGCTGGGCTGGGAAAGTCAGGAACGAAAATCTTTGCTTGAGCGCGGACCGGCTGACCTGGTACTGGCTTTGGCCCTCATGCACCATTTGGCGATTGGCAATAATATTACATTCACGCAACTGGCTCGCTTTTTCAGTAAGATTGCTCGCCACTTGCTGATCGAATTTATCCCCAAGACCGACTCCCAGGTCAAGCGGTTACTCGCCTTTCGCCGTGATATATTTAATGAGTATTCTGAAGAAAAATTTATTACTTCGTTTGGAAAATATTTTAGAGTGACTAAAAAAATAAGTCTGGGTAATAACGGCAGAAGCTTATTTGCCATGCGCCGGCTCGTATGAAACTAAAATATCTGAAAAAATTATCCTGTCTGCACCCGTTTTTATTTGTCTTACTGCCGCCGCTGATTTTGTTTAGCCAAAATATCCGCGAACTCATTGTCACCGATACGCTCAGAACTTTCGCAGTTATTGAGGTCGGAACAGCGCTGGTATTTTTACTCGCCCGTTTTTTATTCCGCTCGACGCAAAAAGCCGGACTTTTCACATTACTAGTAGCTATCGTCTTCTTTTCGTACTTTCATGTGAGACAAGTGTTACCGGAACTCTATATTCCCATAACTGAATCGTTTATTATCGGTAAACACAAACTGTTAATGCCGGTAGTTTTCCTGCTTACTGCATATTTAAGCTACCGGATTTATACTTTACGCCGACGGTTCTATAAGTTTTCCTCATATCTCGTTTTCATTTTTTTACTGCTTATCGGGATTAATGTCATAAGTCTAGCTAAAAATTTACCGCGCAAAATCCGCTCCATCGAAGCTACTCGTACCGGAACCACGCTGAGTACCGGCCCGCAACTTGATGTCTATTATATTATTCTTGACGGCTATGGCCGCAAAGATGTACTTCAGGAATATTTTGACTATGACAATAGCGAATTTATAAACTTTTTACGCAACCAGGGGTTTTATGTTCCCAAAAAAAACGTTTCAAATTATGTCCAAACATTTCTTTCACTCGCGTCTTCGCTCAATATGGAATACATTCCACCGCTACTGGAAAAGGCTGGGCCAGCCATTGGCGATGCAGCTCAACTTCGCCCCCTTATTGTCAATAACCGCGTCATGCAGACACTTAAAAAAAATGGGTATGAGTTTGTTTCGTTTGCTTCCGGATATGAACCCACTGAAAACAATCCCAATGCCGACACTTACTACTATCAATACGGGGATTTAAATTACTTTGAATACCGGACGCTCAATAACACACTGCTGCGTCGCTTCGGAATCATGCTTAATCTGGATTTAAGCAGAGTAGCCCGCAACCGCTTTTATTTTAATCTGGAAAAAATACGGGAAGTTCCGAAGATGCCGCAACCGACGTTCACTTTTATCCATATATTACAACCCCATCCGCCGTTTATTTTCGGGCCAAACGGCGAAGTCACCAATAAAGGTAAAACATTTAACCTCAACGATGGCAACAGCTTTAAAGGCACTCTTGATGAATATCGGCAAGGCTATATCAATCAGCTCAGGTTTGTAAATGTAAATATGCGAAGAATTATTCCTGAACTAATAAACAACTCGACTGTGCCGCCGATCATAATTTTGCAATCTGACCATGGACCCGGCTCCATGACCAACTGGAACGATGGGGCTAAAACCAACCAGCATGAACGGACGGGAAATTTTCTCGCCGTCTATGCGCCTGAAAGTGTCAAAAATAAACTCTATGAAACGATCACTCCGGTCAATCTGTTTCGCATTATTCTGACAGAGCTGACGCCCGAAGACTTACAGCTGCTTGAAGACCATTCATACTATTCATCCGGGCCAGAACCATTTAACTTCTATGAAGTGATTGACGGAGTTTTTCAGTATCATTGACGACAACCAAACTAATCTTTCAAGTTAACGTTTGGCTGCCCGCACCGCGACCAAATTATTGATTAAATCGTTCAGTTTAATTGAAGCCACACAGACTGTTTCGTCACTCGCCCCATAATAAATCAGCAACTTATCCTGCAAAATGACTGCCCCGCAGGCAAAGACCGTGCCTGGACGCAGTCCTTTATTTTCGTACTCGGCATGCGGGGAAAGAATCGGATCCTCAAGCATGGCTTCCACAATTGCCGGGTCGTCTTGATTTAAAAGTGCTGCCCCCAACCGGTACCGATGATCCTGCTTTGACAGCCCGTGCAAAATAAGTAGCCAGCCGGCGTGAGTTTTGATTGGCGGCGGTCCGATGCCGATTTTTTCACTGTACCAGGTATTTGGCATTGGTTTAAGGATCGCCTCACCATTTAACCACTTTCCGTTACCATAATTTAAATCGTCAACAAAATCAATCCAGATGGAGTGGTGTAAGCGGTGGAAAAAAACATATTTACCTTTTACTTTTTCCGGAAACAAACAGGCATTTTTGTCATTCATGCCCGGCGGCGAGATAAGTTCCGGCCGCGTCCAGTTCCAGACGTGTTTTATAAAATCAGTGAGTTTAATCGAAGTTAAGGTGACTCGGGTCGGATTTACTCCATCATAGGCGGTATAGCACATATACAAGGTGTCTCCCAATTGAGTGAGCCGGGGATCCTCACAACCTGAATATCCGGGCTTGAGTTTTCGCTCAAACTCTTCCCGCGGCATATAGGCTGGTGATTTTAATCGTTCATCAATATGAATCCCGTCTGGGCTCGACGCATAACCCAGAACCGAGGTATTATGTTTCCCCATGGCCCGATACAGAATGTGAACCCGCTTGTTAAGAAAGATTGCCGCGGGATTAAACGTATAACGATCCTCCCAAGTATGTTCGAGAATTGGCGCAATGATCGGATTTCCGGCATAACGCTGCACTGTGCTTACCCGGCCAAATGTATGGCTATGGGCATGCGGAGTCATTGTACTTAGTAACCGGTCAAGGTTGACCGTAGCTAAACAAACGCTGGTGTCTGCCGCTCCGTAATAAACACCGAGGTCACTATTATGAATAAGCGCTCCTGAGGGGAAAATCACATCAGGAATTTTGCCAAAACGCTCATACTCGGTTTCCGGAGTAAGTAGCGGCTCCTGAGTCTTCCCGATTACCTGAAATGGATCCTCTAAATCAAGAAGTAGCGCTTCAATGCCAAATATTTTATTTCCGGTCTGGTAGTTACGAATGTAACAGTACAGCACCAGCCAACCCATCTTAGTTTCAACCGGAACCGCGCCAACTTCGATATGATCGTGAGCTGATCGAAGTAGCGGCAGTGAGTGCAAATCCAGATCCGCGTACCAGGCCTCCCAAAATCTGGGATCCCACATCTGCTCAGGTTTCTCAAACTGGGCAATACAAATTTTTGCTGGCGGCATGTCAGTATGTGCTGTCAAAAGCGCCGTTAACTTGCCGTTAATCCGGCGGGGAAACAGAGCCATGGCCTTTGCGTTAAATGGCGTCACCAGATGTCTTTCCTTGATTGAAACCAGATCTTGGCTTACGGCTACGGCAACTTTTATGGCTGAAGGGTCAGGTGGAAACCGGGAAAGGGCCGTGTAAAAAATATAATATTTGTCATCGATCCGGGTCACCCGCGGATCTTCGCAGCCAAATGCTTCCCAATCGAAATGGGGCGTAATTAATTGAGTAGATTTACCAAATTCCACCCGATTTTGACTCACTGTGTGACCAATCGTCGACAATTCTATCTGTTGACCTTTAATGTCTTGGGTACTACTTTGGGCCCGAAACAGCATATGGTATTCCTGACCGTCAAATACCACACTGCCGTTGAAAACAGCTTCTTTTTGCCACGCCTCGTTCCTGTCTGGAGTCAATATCGGATTGTTTGCAAATCGATTCAAGATAATCATAGTTAATCAATTCTTACCGGACTCATCTCGTCAAACGCGACTGTTTTATCTGACTTCAAGTCTGATAAAAATGTGTCAAGCTGCGCTGCTGCTGCACACACTACGGTATCGGCCCCACCATAGTAGACAATCAGTTTTCCGTCTTTGACGACTGCTCCGCACGGATACGCCACCCCAGCTTTGTGCCCGACATTTTCATACCACTCGGTCGGTTCAATGAACGGCCGGTCTGATCGGTGTAGTACTTGAGTCGGATTTTTATAATCTAACAACATAGCCCCGATTTTATATTTACGGTCGTCGCGATCGTCAACTGCTTGATAAATGAGCAGCCAACCGTCATCAGTTTTAATGGGTGGCGCGCCGGCGCCGAGTTTTCGACTGTCCCAATGATTTTGTCTCGGGGCAATTGCGTACTCGCCTTTCAGATACGTCTGACCGTCAAAGTTCAGTGAATCAACAAAGTCAACCAAAATATTGGGGTAAACCCGGTGAAATATTACATATTTTCCGTTTATTTTTTCCGGCAAAATACAGGCGTTTTTGTCAACAATCCCCGGCGGTGAAATAAGCACCGGAGTTTGCCAATTCCATTTGTGATTCAGAAAGTCGGCCACCTTGATTGAGGTCAGCGCCACCCGCGGTGGACTCCATCCGTCATAGGCGACATACGTCATATAAAGCCAATCGTCCATTTTGGTAATCCGGGGATCTTCGCAACCGCCGAAACTACCGCCGCCGGAAGCAAATGGAGAGACTGGTGGGGTAGAGGTTGGGTTCCCGCTTAACTCATCGGCTTTGGTAGGTATATATATGGGTTCTGCGTGGCGATAATCGACATAAAAACCGTCCCGGCTTTCTGCATATCCAAGTACGGAAACGTCCTGGTCTCCGATGGCTCGATACACTAAATGCACCCGGTCGTCTGCCGTAAATGCAGCCGGATTAAAGGTGGCTCTTGACTCCCAAAAATGATGCATAATCGGACTTAAAATCGGATTGTGGTGCAGCTTATTAAAAGTAAATGCTGGGGGTTGTGATTTCTGTTCCAGCCGTTGCCGATATAACGGATGATAGACCGCAACGAGATCAACGCCCTTGACCCACCAGAAGGAGAGTAATTGTCCGTTCCTTTCTACTACGCCAACCGGATGGACATCAGTTCTCCACCATTCTTTTGGCGTTTCCCAAATCGGCTCGGGAAATCTTTTGATCAATACATCGGGCCGCTGGCGATCAAAAAGCGCTGCCTTTAAGATAAAGCGTTCATAAGTGCCGGCTCGCAAATGCAGGTAGTAAAATACGAGTATCCCCTGCTCAGTAATTTGCGCTGCGGCAACCCGCACCGGCCATTCACCATAAAAATCTTGGGTTGGCGCTATGACTACCGGTCCGGTTTTCCAGTCCGTAATGTTTTCAGAAGTGGCAATCCGGATTTCTTTCTCACCATAGTAAAGAACATGTCGGGTGTCGTTATCCAGCTCCGGAACCAACACGCCTGCCTCACTCATATCGCTTATTTGTCCCTGCACCTGCCAGGAAGTGAAATCATGCGAAATGGCACCGAATAATCGTTGTTTACCTTTGACCAGTTTTTTAAAGGTCATGAAGTGCCGATCACCAAGTGCTGTGATATGCGGCATTTCAATATCAGGGGTTACCGGCCGTTTTTGATCGGTAAATACCAGCGCCCGGTGTGGTGTAAACTCGGCCCCATTAGAACTGATATCAAGGTGTAAGCTGATTTTCTTCCCTTCCCGCGTCCTTGAAATAAGGAAAATAGTCTCCTTTTGACCATAAACTGTAAGTGGTATGGCGTCGGCAGTAAAGTGTTTATCTTTCATACCCAGAATTTTTCAGCCTGAAGCCGAACTAATTACAGAATAACTTTAAAAGCATGGAGGTGCAATAGTTGGTGAGGAAAAGCTTACTGCAGAAAGTTTTTTTACTTAAGCTTCCAAATGCCATAGCCCGCCACTGTGTCTTTAAGTAAATAATCCTGCGTAAGCAGTAAGCGGGTTTGCTTCCAGACATCGTTCTGATTTGCTGTTTCTTCTTCCATGACAATATACTCTGGACGTCTGTCTTTGATTTGCGCATGAATACTCGCCAGTTGTTTATAGGTAAATATTTCGCCCGGACGATACCGAAACCAGGGAGCTTGACCAATTGCGACATAAAAAAACGTGTCTTTATCATCAAATAGAGCAACTTCATAACCATCAGAAGTGACCTCCTCTAACCAGGAAATTATGGTTTGAAATTTATCGAGTTCCACTTCATTTGTTTGCGACACGCCGCAGATATCCGACACTCCAGACCATAAACAAATACCTCCTGGCGCGCGCGTCGAAAAATAATTGAGTACATGAGGATAATTACGCACCAAAGAAGAACTTAAAAGAAATAGTATCGAAATAACGCAAAATCCGGCAGGAATCAGTATCGGATAACTTACGAAACGGCGGGAAATTACTACTGAATGCAGTTTTGCCGAAAACCAAATGAGCAATATCCAGAAAGCAATTGTCGGATGCAGCAAATTGAGAACATGTGAACGGCCGAGAAAAATAAGCAAAGTTGCCAGTCCGTATAAACTTAATAGGGCGGAAAATTGATGTACAATCGTAATTTTACCTCGTAACCAGCCCAGGAACAAATTGGCGACAAAACCAAGATATGCAAACACGATGACTTCAAAAAACAGCAGTCCGGTTTTCTGGCGCAAAAGGGCCATAGGCAAGTTTGAAATTCCAGACCCATATTCACTGATGCCTTCAAATAATCCTGACCAAAAACTGGCTGTAAAAAATGCAGATTTACCTGCGAACAGTAGCCCCGACAACGCAATTACAAAAAAAGTGGTCGTTGCGGCAGATAGCTGCGGCAGATTACTTTTATTTAATTGTAACGTTTTCTTTTTAAGTGAAAAAAGGTTAAACGCGTAATAAATTAGCATGACAATCACTAAATACATTCCTGTATCAAAGCCAAACAGGAATGCCAGTCCGGTTATTCCACCAAGCAAATAATGCCAAACCTTTTTTTTTGAATTTAGGACGAAAAATAATGCAATAAAAAACCAGATGTCAAACGGAGACCGTAAAAGAGTTGATGATGGAGTTTCCCAGAAAAAGGGTGCGGTCAAGTTTCTTGTAAAAAGATGTACCAGCAAAATAATCCCAATTCCGCCTGCTGACCAGAGTAAACTTCTGCTTAAAAGTCGCAGCAATAAATAAACGCCGATATAATATATGCACGCATATAAAACACCGATACCCGCCATAAATGAATAAGTTAGTGGCGCATTTCGACTCAGAAACGAAAACAGAAGCGGCCAGCCAATACCATACTGTATAAAAATATCGCGCCCCAGCATTAAACCATGTCTAAACCCAAGCGCTTGCCGCACTGCAAATCCATCCCAGTGTAAGAACTGGTCGTTGAGAAAAATTTTTCCGGCAAGATGCGTCCAATCCGGCACATACACAAGCAGTACAATACAAAGTAAAACTAAAATATCGAAACCTCTGTTGATCATTTGTCTGTTTCGATTATGAAAATCCGCGAGCTTAACCATCAGTCTTTTGGGTTGCCAAATATGTGCGAGTGCAAAAAGCAGGACCGATATGCCGGGCAACACAAATAAAATGGCCATAACACTGGTAACGACAATTTTTTGAGTGTACGGCACTGACTGTTGCCAATAGTCAAGAACCAGCAAATCAAAAAATACTACAAGTACTGCGTGAACGATAAAAGATATAAGACCGAGTATAACCATATCTACCTGACGTGCTTGTGCAAACTTCCGGGAATGGGACCACTTTTTAAAAATAAATAAAAATATAAAAACCAATACTAAGGCAACAACACATCCCGCAAGATACACCATAATGTCATATTCAGGCCTGAACCAGTATTTCCCGCTATCAGTCAGTTCATCAAGCGGACGCGGACGTGGATGCAAACCTGAAATGAGAAGTGCAGCGGTCAACCACTGAATACCTACGGTGATACCAAGAAAGATTGGTGCGATAAAGCTGAATGAATTGTCATGCGTGGAAAAAAATAAATTGTCGTTCACTCCAAATAACCGCTTAAATCTCATATTTTTATCACCCCTTGCCGAACAAAACTGCTCCGATTATAACAGGTCACTTATGGACAAACCGTTAAATCTCTCCTACAATCACGATATTAAATCTACATCTGTATCCACCTATCTATGTCGCAAATTAATCTATTAAAAAATTATCCCCGGATAAAACGGGATATTGCGGGCAGGGCAAAAGCAAAATCTTCGCATATCCGAGCGATTGCTCGCAAGTTTGGCAAAGAGTTTTTTGATGGTGATCGGATATACGGCTACGGAGGATTTTCGTATCATCCGCGTTTCTGGCAACCCGTCATCCCGGATTTTCAGAAATTTTATAACTTAACCGGGGAAAGTCGTATTCTCGATGTCGGGTGCGCAAAGGGTTTTATGCTGTATGATTTTAAACAACTAATTCCCGGCATTGCGGTTGCCGGAATCGACATTTCTACCTATGCAATCAACAATTGTCTACCGGAAATCAAACCATTTATTCAGGTTGCAAATGCGACAAAACTGCCATTTCCAGACCATTCATTTGATTTAGTTATTTCAATCAATACGATTCATAATCTTCCGCTCAAATCTCTCAAAAGAGCACTTAAGGAAATGATGCGGGTTACCAAAAAACATGCGTTTATAACTGTTGACGCCTATAGCAATCCAGAAGAACAGAAACGGATGGAAATGTGGAACTTGACTGCTAAGACAATTTTGCACGAAAACGAATGGGAAAAACTATTTCATGAAGTCGGTTATAACGGAGATTATTATTGGTTTACGCCGTGAAAAAAAATGAATTCGTATCAATGTCCAAAATCTAAATTTAGGATTCCAAAAATCTGGCTTGTAAGATTTCTTGATAAAACATATCGGAATATTTTTCAGGGTTTTACTCCAGTTAACGCTTGTGTCACAGATACCATGAACAGGATTTTTCGTTTTGCAAATAAACTGTCAATTCTCAATACCGGAGACTACTATGAATTTGGCGTTTACAAAGGCTATTCATTATGGCATGCTCAACAGGTTAGTCTTCAATGCGGAAATCCACACATGCGCTACTTTGGTTTTGACTGCTTTTCTGGACTTCCTAAACCAACTGGAATCGACGATTCCGGAGATTTCTATGAAGGTGAATTTTTCTGTACCAAAGAAGTTGTGGCAGATAATATAAAAACACATGGCGGAGATCTGAGTAAAATAAATCTTATTAAAGGCTATTTTGATAAAACATTAACTAAGGGTACGCAAAAAAAATATAAGATGAAGAAAATTGCGATTGCTTTTATCGATTGCGACTACTATTCGTCAGCTAAAGTAGTTTTGGAGTTTATAAAAGATTTATTAATGGTAAACACCCTTATCGTTTTTGATGACTGGAACGCATTTCGCCAACCCGGAAAAAAAGGCGAACAACTGGCATTTTTGGAATTCACTCAAAAGTACCCCCGGATTAAGTTGCGGAAAGAATTTTCCTATTGCTGGCATGGACAGGTATTCCGGGTAACTCATTGTCATGAAAACTAAAGCTGCAATTCTCTACAAAAACAATTCCCCGCTTCTGATTACGGAAATTGAAATACCCCGGATTAATCCTGGACAAGTACTCGTCAAATTGCATGCAAGTGGAATCTGCAGATCACAACTAAATGAAATCCAAGGACTCCGCGGATCTGACCCATTTTTACCGCACCTTTTGGGCCATGAAGGTTCGGGGGAAGTAGTAAGTATTGGGTTTGGGGTAACAAAAGTAAAGAGAGGAGATTTTGTCGTCCTTTCCTGGATAAAGGGAACCGGGCAGGATATCCCGAATGCGGAGTACCGGCATAATTCCCAAATTATAAACTCCGGACCAATTGCCACGTTTTGCGAATATGCCGTGGTGTCAGAGAATTGCATTACCAAAATTTCTAGAAAAATTCCTTATGATTTGGCGGCGCTTTTGGGTTGCGCAATTGCAACCGGAGTTGGGATAGTCAGACATAAACTGAAACTCACGGAAAATTCAACACTCGTAGTCTTTGGAGTTGGCGGAATCGGTGCGAGCGTCATCCTTGGTGCTCGGATGTACCGGTCGAAAAAGATCATTGCAGTTGATATCAGTGAACACGCACTTAGTTTTGCCAAAAAAAATGGCGTCAGTGACATTTTACTTTTCACCGATACCGTAGTTACCGATATCCAATCCCTTTGTCCAGGCGGCGTTGATTTTGTCGTTGAAGCATCAGGCAATAAAATTGCGATGGAAAAAACTGTTGCAGTTCTCAAACCACATGGTTTAGCTGTGATTGCCGGCAACATTGGATACACTGAAACAATTCGAATTAACCCGTTTGAGTTTATTCGGAAAATTCTTGCCGGAAATTTACCTGTCTCAGAGCTGATTACCCGCCGGATAAAGTTGCAAGAGATTAACGAAGCAATCAATGATATGGCGAAACATCAGATGGTTGGCCGCGCTGTTATTGATTTTAAATAATATGAAAAAAAGTGCCAGTATTATCGTCACCGCTTTTAATGAAGAAGACAATATTTCCGGCGCCATTAAAAGTATTTTAAAAGCAGTCAAGGGCATCATTACCGACTATGAAATATTGATTGTAAACGATGGAAGCACTGATCAAACCCAAAATGTTATTGAAGGTGAGATTAAAAAAAATCATCGCATCCGTTTGATAAACAATCCAGTTAATCAAGGTGTAGGTACCTCATTTCGAAATGCACTCATGAAAGCTCATAAAAATTATGTCACCGTATTTCCCGGAGACAATGATATGTCAAGTAAATCCCTTAAAGAATTGTGTCAGAAAATGGACACCGCTGACCTGGTTATTGCTTACCCAGTCAGTCAGCATCGGTCGTCGGTTAGAAAAATCTTATCACTTACTTTTACTAAATTTCTAAATATTTTATTCAGACAGAAAATAAAATATTATAATGGCCCCTTTATTGCCAAACTTGCACTGCTTAAGAATTTACCGCTCAAATCAACTGGGTTTTTAGTTTTTGCCGAGTTCAAGCTTAAACTGATCAGTCAGGGATATAGTTGTGTGGAAGTTCCTTTTGTGCATGTGGGGAGAAAACATGGTAACTCCAAAGCCGTATCGATTTCCAACTTGATAGACGTTGCCAAAACTACCTTATTTCTCGTCATTGATAAAACAACTAACCAATTTTGATAACTCATGATTGATGTGTTTATAAGCGCCATTGTTTTTGCAATTACGTTTGGAGGTCACGTAGTTTTATATCGTTTGCTCCAGAAAAAAGGAATAAAGTCTTTTTACACGGTGTTTGTTTTTGGTCTTGGGCTATTGGTATTACTAATAATTGAGTGGCCGGTTACCGCACAAACTCCAATAATTACTCCGGAAAGATCTATAGTTCTAATTCGGCTGCCGCTGACAAGTCTCGCTCTTTATTTGCTGACAAGCGGTTTACTGATTTTGTTTTTTACCGCTCCCTATACCGATGAAATCAGTCCCTCGCAAAAAATAACTGCAATTCTTAAACATCATAATGGCATAACTGCCCAACGCATCTTCCACTATTTTTCTGAGTATGAGCTGTTTGGAAAACGACTGCAAACTCTTATTCAAACCGGCTACATGACTGGAAGAAATAATACGTTCTACATCTCTCCTAAAGGTCAACGCTTAGTTCACCTAATAAATCTTTATCAAAACTGGTTTAAATGGAAATAGATCACCTAGTCATCATCATGGGTTTTGGCGAATTTGCGGTCTTCTGGTTATTACATGTACTGCTTTTTCCCAAGATCCACCGGAGACATATCATTACCTGGTTTCTCTATATTTACGTCACAACTTTCATCATAGGAACAGGAATTCTAACCAGTATTTTGAATCTCATACATGCGCCAACTATTTCTAATCATCTTGCGCTACTTACCATAACCATAATCTTAGTTGGTAGTATTTTCAGTTTGCTGTGTATAATTTATATTATCGGTATTTTCGGTGTCATCGAGTCATCAGTTCGTATGAAACTGCTGACTTTAGTTGCCGAAAAATCAACTCGTGGGCTCACGCAAGCAGAATTAGCAAAGACGTATAACAAAGTTGTAGACTTGACCAGTCGTCTTAATCGCCTCATCAGTTCAGGTGACGTACAACTTATTAATGGTAAATATTATTTGCGAAAACGGCTTTCGCTGTCTCTCCTCCTCATCCAACTATCACAATTAATTACCTGGATATATGCGGGCAGAAAACAGTAAAATTGTGCACGTCTAAAAATACGTATGAAAACACTAGTTACCGGCGGGGCCGGTTTTATCGGCAGTCATCTGGTTGAACAATTATTAAAGGACGGACATACGGTAGTGGTCCTTGATAATTTTAGTACCGGCAGACCGGAAAACCTGAAACAGCTTACAAAGTTTAAAAAATTAAAACTGGTTCCATTAGATATTTCCGATTACCGGATTAACCTCAATCAATACCTAATGAAGGTTGATTGGGTTTTCCATCTGGCCGCACTGGCTGACATCGTGCCTTCTATTGTTAACCCTAAAATATATCATCGCGTCAATGTTGATGGCACGGTAAACATGTTAATAGCCGCGCATTCAGCAGGAGTTAAAAAATTTGTGTATGCTGCATCTGCGTCTTGCTATGGTATTCCCAAAAAATTTCCAACCCCGGAAACTACACCTGTCCATCCGCAATATCCCTATGCGTTAACTAAATATATTGGAGAACAATACACCCTGCATTGGGGAAAGGTCTACCAATTACCGGTAGTAAGTTTACGCTTATTTAATGTGTATGGCCCTCGTTCGCGCACCTCAGGTACGTATGGGGCAGTGTTTGGGATTTTTCTTGCACAAAAACTCGCCGAAAAATCATTTACGATAGTAGGCGATGGCACACAGACTCGCGATTTCACCTATGTCACTGACGTGACAAACGCCTTTGTCATGGCAGCAAAATCGAAAGTCGTAAATGAAATATTTAATGTCGGCACCGGACAACCACAATCGGTAAACAAACTCGTGCGTTTACTAGGCGGTACAACTACCCATATTCCAAAACGACCGGCAGAACCTGATAAAACTCAAGCCGATATTCGCAAAATTAAACGCTTGCTTAACTGGAAACCAGCCGTAAGTTTTGAAACTGGAGTCCAGCAACTTTTAACACAGATTGATTATTGGAACACCGCACCAGTCTGGACTCCTGCAAAAATAGAAACAGCGACTCGTGATTGGTTTAAATATTTAAAATAGCCAAGTCGAATCATTGCAAATAAAGTATGAAAGGAATAAGCTTCTAAACAAAATATTTAACTTTAAAAGATTTGTAACTTTTATTATGAAAAAGATTAACAGTATCAAGTATAAAAATATTCCGGTAACGATTCGTGAGAATTGCATGATTTGTGAAAAACCATCAGGAGCTGCACTATTAAATTTTCCCGATTTCCCCATGACCGAAATTTATACCTCTGAGCGGGTAAAAACCAAAGTGGCTGTTTGTGATCAAAGTTTTCATCTTTGCACGCGTTGCGGCCATGGCCAAATACAAAATGTGATTGACGTCAACCTGCAATATGGAGATGCAATTTCATATAGTTTTAGAGCGTCAAAAAGTGCAACCGGGAGAGAGTCGGGTGATTTCTTTGTTGGGTTTCTCAAAAAGTATATGGGTAAAAAACATTTTGGCAGCATTCTTGAACTTGGGTGTAATGATATGTATGTATTGCAAGCACTCAAGGGTAAAGCACGCAAACTGGTTGGCGTTGACCCGATATTAAAAGGTAAAGAAAAGGAATATTCCCAGGACAATCTAGTTGCAATCGGCGATTTTTTTGAGGAAGTGAAATTTAATGAAAAGTTCGACGTGATTATCTGCAAGGATACACTCGAACATGTTGACGATCCCAAAGGCTTTGTAAAAAAAGTCATTGAGTTGGGAAATGATGATACTCTTTATTTTTTTCAGTTCCCACTACTGGAAACACTGCTTTATAATTGCCGCTTTGATCAAATTTTTCATCAGCATTTGAGTTATTTTTCCCTGCAATCAATTCTCTACATGCTTACCGAATTTGGGTGTGAACTTGAGGGCTATACCATTAACCATAACTTATGGGGAGCAATTCTGATTGCTTTTAAAAAAGGTAAACGCACTAAACGGTTTGCAAGTCACGCCAAAGATTTCTCACGCGCTGACATTTTAAACAGGTACGAGATATTCAAAACCAGTATTTTAATGACGCAAAAACAACTGCAACTTCTGGAAAGCGAGATCGTATACGGATATGGCGCTGCGCTTATGTTACCGGTATTAAGTTATCATCTGGGTAATGATTTTTCTTCGTTTAACAGTATTTTGGATGAAGATACACAGAAGGATGGTGCATACTACATAAATCTGCCGGTAAAAATCAAGCACGTCAGCAAAATTCATGATATCCAAAAAGCTGTAATTCTGGTTACTGCCATATCAACTATTACCAATACGCGCCGGATTCTGGCAAAATTAGCCGACCTTAATCCAAAAAAGATTCTGGTTCCATTACATACATTTTAAATTTTAATTAAGGAGGAAATATGCAGCTGGGACTTACTGGAAAACGGGCTCTGGTGACGGGCGGCGCCAGTGGAATTGGGCATGCGATTGCCAAAGACCTGGCGCGCGAGGGGGTCAACGTAGTCATCACATCCCGAAAAAAAGATAAACTTGATCAGGCTGTTGAAAAACTGGGCGGCAAAAAGAATGGACACTGGGGAATTGTTACCGAAATTGCTGAAGAGGGGGCACCGGCTTTACTTGTCAAAAAAATCTGGAAAAACTTTGGCCAACTTGATATTGTCGTCAACAATGTCGGCGACACGCTTGGCATCACCGATCCCTATTGTTCTATTTCTGATTGGCGAAAATTATTTAGGCTCAATCTCGAGGTGGCAGTGGAACTGAATAATCTTTTTCTTCCCCACATGAAACAACAGGGCTGGGGTAGAATTGTTAACATTTCCGCCGGCGCTTCACTGGAAAACAGTGGTCCGGTCCCCTATTGTTCAATTAAAGCTGCGTACACTGCATATACCCGTTGCATGGGTAGAGTACTCGCCACTGAAACTAAAAATGTGGTTATGTCCACTGTACTTCCAGGAGTAGTTTTAACTGAAACCGGCCATTGGCAAAAAGTGTTAAAAGAACGACCCGAACATGCAGAAAAATATTTACGGGAACGTGCTCCTTTGGGCAGATTTGGGAAACCTTCTGAAATCAGTCCGATGGTCGTATTTTTATGTTCGGAACTGGCCACATTTTCCCAGGGTGCAATCGTTCCAGTTGATGGCGGACAGTCAAAACATTACTTTCCGATTAACGGTATTGGCAATTAATTACCAAAAAAACGTCATTCTGGCTAGTCCAGAATCAGACGTAAAATTAGTTAAGTTTTATATAACAATGTAAATGAAACTCGCAGATTTTGTTGCTCAGTTTCTAGTTCGCGAGGGCGTTAAATACGTGTTTGGAATAACCGGCGGCGCCAACGTCCACTTGTTTGATTCCTTAGATCATACAAAAGGCATTACTCCCATATTTACCCACCATGAGCAGGCAGCGGCACTTGCAGCTGAGGCGTATGGCCGGGTCACTAATAATCTGGGTACAGCTATCGTCACTACTGGCCCGGGTGGCACCAATGCAGTCACCGGTGTAACTGCAGCCTGGCTTGATTCGATTCCCTGTTTGTATATTTCAGGGCAAACCAGATTTCGGCACACCGCTCGCGGCAAACCGATACGCCAATTGGGCAGTCAGGAACTCGATATTGTATCAGTAGTAACCCCGGTGACTAAGTACGCGGTCATGGTTGACGATCCCAATAAAATCAAATTTTATTTGCAAAAAGCGACGTATCTTGCCAGAAGCGGCCGGCCAGGACCAGTCTGGGTCGATATCCCACTTGATTTCCAGTGGGCAGAGATTGAACCAAACCAGCAACTAGAATTTAAACCTGAAACGTTTAAAGAAGAAAAAAATCCAGCGAAATCTGTTACCGCACAAATTAGTACACTTCTTCAACTTTTAAAAACTTCGGAATGTCCATTAGTTTTGGCAGGTCAGGGAATCAGGCTGGCTCACGCAGAGCGCGAATTTGCCCAATTTATCCGCGAGTACAAACTCTCATTTGTTACCAGCTGGAGTGCTACTGATATCATGCCGGCAAATAATAGTTTACATTTAGGCCGGGTGGGACTTGGGGGACAACGGGGCGGAAATTGCGCAATTGCCAATTGTGATGTATTACTAGCAATCGGCTCACATATGTGCCTCACTATAACCGGTCTTGACTGTGATAATTTTGCTAAAAATGCCAAAAAAATTATCGTTGATATTGATCCAGTGGAAATTAACTCATGCAATGTCACAACAGATCTAGCTATTGAAAGTGATGCAAAACTGTTTTTACAACAAATGCTTGCTATTGCTCACACAAAAAAGCCAACTGTAACAAAAAAATGGCAACAACAACTATCGCACTTTAAAGTCCTTAACGCCATACCGACAACGTTAACTGCTCCAAAAGGTTTTGTGAATCCCTATATTTTTATGGATTTGCTTTCAGACGAACTTGCTGCCGGTGATACGATCGTGGTTGATGGCGGCGGAACCGTTAACTACACTACCTATCATGCATTCAAAGTTAAACCACGACAACGGGTAGTTCTTTCAACCGGAATTTGTGCCATGGGCACTGGCCTGCCCGAAAGCATTGGCGCCTGTTTTGCAAATGGCAGGAAACGTACCATTTGCCTGTCCGGCGACGGCAGTTTACAGCTTAATATTCATGAGTTACAAACCATCGTGCATCATAAATTGCCGATTAAAATTTTCGTTTTGAATAATGAGGGATACTTGGCTATCCGTCACACGCAAGCCGCATTTCTCAATAGTAATTTTGTTGGCACTGATAAAAAGTGTGGTTTAAGTTTACCCGACTACCAGAAGGTAGCGCCTGCCTACGGTGTTAAAGCAATCCGAATAAATTCAATAAAAGAGTTGCGCCGAAAAATTAGATTTGCCCTTTCTTATAACGGCCCAATCCTCTGCGAAATCATGGTCTCCCCCAAACACGAGATGCTTCCGGTAAAGTAATGTATCGTAAGTTGTAAATTAAAAAATCATTCGCGCCTCAACTGCAACAATGTGAGGAACCAAATCTGCAGGATAATCAATATCTGTTAAAATCTTTTCCGGTGTCCACATACGGCAAAATTATAACATGAAGTGTTATAACATCAGAACTAGAACGTGATACAGAACTTATTATAAGATTTAAGTAATGTTACAAGCAGTGTTCCAGTTTGCGAGAAAATTGAAGACAGGTTTATTGAAGTGATCAACATGACAGAGCCAGCTTGAAACGCATTGGTAACGTGCTATCATTACCCTCATGTCAGATAATCCCCAACTTAAAATCCTCACGCTGAATAAAGCTTCTCAACTTTCGCAAAAATTAAGAAAACAAGGTAAAAATATTGTGTTATGTCATGGCGTTTTTGATCTTCTTCATCCGGGACACATTAAACATTTTCAATCGGCTAAATCATTTGGTGATATTTTAATAGTTACGATAACTGCTGATAAGTATGTCAATAAAGGCCCGGGCCGGCCGGTGTTTAATGAAAAATTACGCAGTGAAGTTTTGAGCGCAATTTCTGCAATCGATTATGTGGCAATTGTCGAGTCATCCAATGCGATCTATGCAATTTCCAAAATCAAGCCCCATGTGTATGTCAAAGGCCCGGATTATAAAAATCGCAAACCGAATCCAAATATTCCCCGCAAACTTGGCGAAGAAGAAGCGGCGGTAAAAGCGCTTGGCGGAATTTTAAAATTTACCGATGATATTATTTTTAGTTCTTCTCACCTGATTAATGAACATCTTGATGTTTACTCCCCCATAACCAAAAAATATTTGAATGAATTTAAGCAAAATCACGAAGCCGATGCAGTTATCGAGACCCTGACGACGTTACGCAGTAAAAAAATACTGGTCATCGGCGACAGTATTATTGACGAGTACGATTATTGCGAAACCATGGGCAAGTCATCCAAAGAACCAATTGTCGTCCATCGATATATTTCCAAAGAACAGTTTGCCGGCGGAACTCTGGCAACTGCCAATCATCTGGCTTCTTTGTCATCACAGGTTACTTTAATTTCACTGCTTGGAAAAAAACGTTCATTCAGAGGTTTTATCGACAGGAGATTAAAACCGGAAATCAGCGCTAAATTTTTCTTACAACCTGGTGAAAGCACTATTGTAAAACGCCGTTTTGTCGATATGGCCACTAGACAAAAATTATTCCAGATAAGTTTTATTAAGGATAAAGCGCTTGACCAAAAGATTGAAACACAAGTCGTAAAATTCCTTAAAAAAGAATTGGGAAATTTCGACATCGTTATTGTTAATGATTTTGGCCATGGGTTTCTGACGGAAAAAATTGTCCGCCTGTTGTCTCACCGGGCAAAATTCTTAGCGCTTAATGTGCAGGCAAACAGCGCTAACTACGGGTTTAATGTGATTACCAAGTATCCGCGCGCCGATTATATTTGTATTGATGAGCATGAGCTGCGCCTCGCCACACACGATAAATATGGTAACCTTGATTCTCTCATAAAAAAAATTGCCCGGAAAATGAAATGCCGTTTACTCTTAGTTACCCGCGGATCAAATGGCTCAATCAGCTACTCAAGCAATAACTCGTTCATCTCAACGCCGACATTTACTGATCACGTGGTGGATCGGGTGGGCGCCGGGGACGCGTTTTTCGCAATTACCGCGCCGTGTGTGTATGCCGGGATGGATGAACATGAAGTCGGTTTTGTCGGCAATGTGGCCGGAGCTCTGAAAGTACAAACTGTCGGCAATAAGTTTCCGCTTGAATTTAAAGATATGACAAAATTTATTACTCGACTGTTAAAATGATAAGAAATGTATTGGTTACCGGAGGCGCCGGATATGTCGGAGCAGTACTGGTGCCGAAACTATTACGTGCAGGTTTTCTTGTCACTGTCTTCGATACCTACTGGTATGGTGATGTATTTAACGGAATAATTGACCAGTCCCACCTTAAACAAATTAAGGCAGATCTGCGCGACTATCCGGTGATCAAACAAGCACTTACTGATATTGACGTGGTAATTCATCTGGCCTGCATTTCCAATGATCCGAGTTTTGAGTTAAACCAAAATTTGGGCAAATCAATAAATTATGATGCGACCATCCAGCTTTTTGACTCGGCCCAAAAAGCAGGAGTCAGACGTTTCATTTATGCTTCAACCTCAAGCGTTTACGGCATAAAAAAGGAATCTGAAGTAACTGAAGATTTGACACTTGAACCATTAACCGATTACTCAAAGTATAAAGCGCTCAGTGAATTGGAATTGCTTAAAAAATCGAGTGAGAATTTCACCACTCTTGTTGTCCGACCGGCTACTGTCTGCGGTTACTCTCCCCGCTTGCGGCTTGATTTAACAGTTAATATTTTGACGTTGCATGCGCTGGTCAATAATCAAATTACGGTGTTCGGCGGATCACAACTACGACCAAATATCCACATCGAAGACATTACTGACCTGTATGTTAAAACGCTTAAATTTCCCGATAAACAAATAAACGGCAAAATTTTTAATGTTGGATATGAAAACCATTCACTTCAGGATATAGCCGAACTGGTGAAAAAAACACTGGCTGACCCGAGTATTACTATTATCACCAAACCAACCAGTGACTTACGTTCCTACAAAATTTCGTCAGCAAAAATTAAACAAGAACTCGGGTTTATGCCAATTCACACTATTGCCGATGCAATCCAAGATTTACAAACCGCTTATCGTACCGGTAAAATTCCTGATGCGTTAACTGACGATCGGTACTACAACATCAAGACAATGAAAAAATTAGCTGCAAAATCTACCCTATGAAGTCGACCGGTTTTATAGCCGATTATTTCACCCATATTAAACAGGCGCTTGATGATATAAACAAAACGCCTTCACAATGATTAAAACCTATTTTTTGACAAAAAAAACGCGGCTGCAAATCCGGGATAATGTACTTACTAAGGCGCTCGCGCTGAAACTCTTAGCAGTGTTAACCCGGAATGATCCGGTAATGAGCAACCATCGCGCTCATGGGCATTACTTGGCTAAGGGCGGAGATTTATATCGATTTTTTGCTGAAATTTACGGTAAGGCTGACGGGTGTGCGAAAGGCCGCGGTGGCTCCATGCACTTAATTGATCAGAAGGTTAATTTTTTAGGCTCAACGCCAATTGTCGGCAGTATTGTGCCAGTAGCCACCGGCGTCGCGTTTGCCGAAAAACTTAAACAAAATAAAACTGTCATGTGTGTCTTTTTGGGCGAAGCAGTAGTTGAAGAAGGCGTGTTCCATGAATCAATTAATTATGCGGTACTGAAACAACTACCGATTATATACATTTGTGAAAACAATCTATATTCGGTTTATACTCCGCTTAATCTGCGCCAGCCCGAACGAGGTATTACTCAGCTTATCTCCGGCCATGGCATACCGGCAATTTCAGCCGATGGCAACAATATTCGGGAAACGTACAACGTGATTAAATCTGCGTATTTGTATGTCCACTCCGGTAAAGGTCCGGTATTTCTGGAATTTTTTACGTACCGTCAGCGCGAACACTGCGGTCACTTATTTGATAACCATCTGGGATATCGGAGCGAACAGGAGTTTTTAGAGTGGAAAAAACAGGATCCAGTCAGCCGATTAAAACAATTGCTGATAAAGAAAAAATATCTGTCAACCGCGCAAATCCAGACACTGCAAAATAAATTAACTGTGGATAGTGAAAAAATACTGGAACAGGCTCATGCTTCCACCACTCCGCATAAAACAATTAATGATGCCGACACCTATGCCTAGATCAAAACCACGCCAGCTGACATTTGCCGATGCTATCAATGAAGCCACGGATCAATTACTTAAAAAATATCCTGAGGTATTCGTTGTGGGTTTGGGTGTGCCGGATCCAAAAGGTATTTTCGGAACAACCCTCGGCCTGCAACAAAAATACGGAAGTCATCGGGTGATGGATATGCCGGTCTCTGAAAATGCCATGACCGGAGTTTGCATCGGGGCAAGCCTTAGAGGCATGCGGCCGATCCTGACTCATCAGCGAGTAGATTTTTCCATGCTTTCATTTGATCAGATTATCAATAACGCCGCCAAGTGGTATTTTATGTTTGGTAGCCAACAATCTGTTCCCCTGGTTATCCGGATGATTATCGGCCGGGGTTGGGGACAAGGTCCGCAGCACTCGCAAAGTTTACAAGCCCTGTTTGCGCATATTCCAGGACTCATTGTCCTCATGCCTACTACAGCACAAGATGCAAAAGGATTGCTCGTGAGCGCAGTTGAAAATAATAATCCGGTAGTGATACTTGAACATCGGTGGCTATTTAATCTGGTCGATCAAGTACCATCGGAATTATACCGCACCCCGATCGGTAAAGCGCATATAATGCACCCGGGTAATGAGATAACAGTTGTCGCTGCTTCATACGCAGCAATTGAATGTTTGCAAGTAGCCAAAATCATGACGCCGGCAAAAATTTCGGTCGAAGTTGTTGATCTCAGAACCGTTAGACCGCTTGATATTAAAACGATCATAAACTCGGTTACCAAAACCAGACGCCTGTTAGTAGTTGATACTGGCTGGGTAACCGGTGGCATCTCTGCGGAAATCATTACCCAGGTGGTAGAACACCAATTTAATGCGTTAAGAACAGCGCCGCTTCGTCTGGGCTTACCAGATATTCCAACGCCTACAACTCCGGCACTCACCAAAAATTTTTATCCCGGTCCCCGGGAGATTGCACAGGCAGTCCTGCAGCTTACCGGAAAAAAGGCGGATCTTAACCGGCTATTTCCCCAATCCCAACTTCCACACGACATTCCGGATAACTCATTTACCGGTCCATTCTAATTAGAATTACACAAGGATTCCTGAAACAAATTCAGGACAAGCTTTAAGAGAGGGAGGTTGTTCAATGAACTATTCAATATGAAACGACAAACCGTTGTAATTCTCGGGAGTAATTCCTTTTCCGGCAGCGACTTTATTGATTATTTGCTTGAACAGGAACGTTTTAATGTGATTGGCATCAGTCGTTCACCGGAAAAAAACTCAGTCTTTCTTCCGTATAAACGATTTACACAACCACGGTTTCGCTTTTACCAATATGATCTGAATCAACACACGGAACAAATTATTAATTTACTTTCGAAAGCGAAACCGAATTTCATAGTCAATTTTGCTGCGCAAAGTGAAGTTGCACCAAGCTGGGAACATCCGGAACACTGGTTTGCAACTAATACCGTTTCCCTTGCAAAACTTCTCAAGTACTTATCTACTATTCGATACTTAACCAAGTATGTCCATATTTCCAGCCCTGAAGTATACGGCACGACCGAGGGAAAAATAATAGAGTCCGCTCCATTAAACCCAAGTACTCCTTATGCTGCTTCCAAAGCCGCAGCAGATTTATTACTTCTTACATACTTCAAACAGTTTAAGTTTCCCGTAACGTTTGTCCGTTCAACCAACGTGTATGGCGCGCATCAACAGCTATTTAAAATCATTCCGCGCAGTATAATTTATTTAAAACTGGGTAGTACTATTCCACTGCATGGCGGAGGCAAAGCGGTAAAATCTTATATTCACATTCGGGATGTTTCGCGGGGACAATTATTGATCATGGAAAAGGGCCGTGCTGGCGAGTTGTATCATTTATCACCAATACATGGAGTTTCAGTCCGCAATGTAGTTGAACTTATTTGTAAAACCTTAGGTAAAAGCTTTCAAAAGTCTACGAAAATTGCGCCCGACCGTCCCGGTCAGGACAAAGCTTACGTAATTGACTCAACCAAGGCCCGACGCAAACTGCACTGGAAACCGGAAATTACTCTGGAAAGGGGAATTGGCGATGTGGTGAACTGGATTGAAACTAACTGGCAGGAAATCCGGAATTTACCTCATGAGTATATACATAGGGAATAAATAAAAAAATGATCGTACTGTAATATAGTTACCTTCGCATTTTACGATATGCATGGACATTCACGCGCCATTTTTATCATACAAACCCCAACTCACCAATTATTTAATTGCATAGTAATACAGCGGTGTGGCAAACTTACGCGCCCAGCGCTTTTCATACAAAGCAGTCAGCAATGGATTGTAGAGTTTATTGTAAATCCTCAGCAACTTTCTTCCCCGCAAATTCTTTGATTTAATCGTATACGGCAGGAAACGGACATCAGTAAATTGTACCGGTTTACGAAACTCGTCGACCAACAAATTGTGCCAGATTTTTCCGGTTGTAAATTCGCTGGCTTTGTAACACGGGGCATAATTAAGTTGTTTACTTTCGGTGTAAATCGTATCAAAGTCGGTTTGCGAGTAGTGCGGTTCCCGGCCGATGCCTTTGCGATAACTGACGATAAATACCGGCTTTCCCCGGGTTTTCAGGAGTGGTAAAAGATAGGTGTTATTCCGCGTCCGCGGGGAAATCCCGGGAAGTGAATGATTTTCAAATAATAAATAGTCCTGAAACTTTTCCAGAAAGTGTAAATTGGTGCCGTACGTAAGTTGGGAATCGTATTTTGGATCAAAACTATTGGTGCCGAATTCTTTTCCGCCACTGTGCACGAGTTCTGCCATATTGGCTACAAATTCCATCATGACCCGGGTACGAAACTGGACGTAATCATTGAAAACTCTGGTTTCCCGATTAAAGTACGGCGGGATTGCGGATCCATACTCTTTGTGGAAACGCTGTTGGCAATAGTTGCAGGCACACCCGAAAAATGTCAACCAGTTTTGGCTCACCGAAATGGGCAATTGTCCCATGTGAATATTGTCAAGATATATTCCGGTAAAGGGCAGGCGTAATAATTTCTCCAGCTTTCGGGTCAGATATTCACGAAAAAGAGGATTATTCGGACAGGTCAGCTTGCGACCCCGATGGTAGGGAATGAGGCGATTGCGAAAGTCGCGGCAATAATAGTCAATATCGCTGTGTTCAGCTAAAACCAGATTGCAGCCCTGGACATAGGCATGAGTTCGCAAATTGAGCCGCTCAAAATTAGCAAGCTTTGATTTTATAAACTCATAATCGGGCTGTTCGGTGTTTTCGGAAAATCCCCAGGAATAGGTAACCCAGACATCAGTCAAACCAAATGTATCTTTGGCTTTTTTCAGGACCGGATAGTCATAACTTTCAAGCAAATTACCGACGTTGACTCGGGCACCCGGGTATTTGAGTCGGGTCATCCGGATCGTTCCCGGACCAGCCCAGTAGTAAAAACCAGTGCGCTTATTTTGACTCAGCTTTTTTTGCATTATATGCTTTTAAAAAATAGTTCTCTCCCGCCAAGGCGGGATCGAACAGTAAAATTGTTATCTTGATCAAAACAAACCCTGTTGCAATAAAATTTCCGGAATCTTCTGCCCTAAATGCTTAAATGCCTGCCGGGTCACTACCCTGCCACGCGGAGTCCGTTTTAGAAATCCGATCTGTAATAAATACGGTTCAAGGACTTCTGTCACCGTCCCCAAATCCTCATTAATGGTTGCAGCCAGCGTCTCAATTCCCACCGGCCCACCCTGATGCTTCTCAATTATAGCCAGGAGTAATCTCCGGTCGCTCTCATCAAGACCCAATGGATCTACTTCAAGCAGTGAGAACGCGTGGGCAATCAGTTGCTCACTCACCCTGCCGTCGGATTGCACCTCGGCAATATCCCGCACCCGCTTGAGGAGTTTGAGCGCAATCCGTGGAGTGCCGCGGGCGCGCCGGGACAACTCGTGCAGTGCAGCTTTGTCAATTGTAATTTTAAGTTTTTGCGCAGCCAGGCTGACAATTTTGGTTAATTCCTGAGGCTGATAGAACGATAAGCGGTGAATGATTCCAAACCTGTCCCGCAGCGGCGACGACAAAAGCCCCACCCGGGTGGTTGCTCCTACTATGGTGAACGGGGGCAAATCCAGACGAACGGTCCGCGCTGACGGCCCTTTGCCAATTATAATATCAAGCATATAGTCTTCCATTGCCGGGTAAAGTGTCTCTTCAACGACTTTATTTAGCCGATGAATTTCGTCAATAAATAAGACTCCCCCTTTTTGCAAATTGGTGAGGATTGCCGCCAAATCCCCGGCACGTTCAATTGCCGGTCCACTCGTGATGTGAAGCGTACTTCCCATCTCCTTGGCAATCAAATGCGCGAGTGTGGTTTTACCAAGACCAGGAGGCCCATACAGCAATACGTGTTCAAGCGGTTCGCCTCTTTTTTTGGCTGCGGTTACGGCAATAATAACTGCGGCTTTGATTTTTTTCTGACCTGCAAATTCATCCAGGTTTTGGGCGCGCAGGGAAGTAAACAGTTGTTCTTCTTCTTTAACTGCCAATTCTGGTTCCTGAGGTGAAAGGTTGCTTTTGGAAATCATGATGATGTATGACGCAATTGCTTGAGAACAAATTTGAGTTTATCTTCGATCTGAACGAGATGAGCCGGAGTTTGCTCGATAACCTGCGTAATTTCAGCCTTTTCAAAACCTAAATTCATCAGTGCCGTTACTAAATCTGCATTTTCGCTGTCAGTTTCCAAAATTGAGTCATCACTCACTGCACCCATTTTTGAACGGAGCTCAATAATAATTTTTTGCGCGTTTTTGCGGCCAACTCGCGGAACCGTAGTGAAAAAATCACTGCTACCACTCACTATTGCCTGTTTTACTTCAGCAACCCCCCGGTCGGCAATTGCGAGCGCTGTCTTTGGCCCAATTCCGGAAACGCTTAACAGCATCTCAAAGAGTTGCAGTTCTGGGAGTTCCCGAAATCCAAACAGTTGCAGCATGTCTTCCCGCACATAAGTATAGGTATAGATGAAAATTTTTTCCTTTAACGGAATTTGGGTGAGTAACTGCGGTCCGACATGCACCAAGTAACCAACCGTATCGGTCATAATAAGAAATGAGTCGTGCCGTTTCTGTAAAACTACCCCCGAAAGCGCAGCAATCATAAATTCAGGATCATTATAACATTGTCAAATGAGGGAAATGAATAAATTAACTGATGGGAGTTACGCTATATTAGCTGACATCTGATTCAAAATACGAGTGTAAATCCTGTTACTGGTCAAGAACAAACCTTAGTGGTGTACCCTCGATGTTGTACCATTTACCACCGGAGAGAATTTCCAGCTCATATGCAACTCCCGGCTGTAAGTTTTTGAGGAGCACGGTATGTTCTTTCACTTTGTTTCCGAAATCTGCAATCACCACCTGAGCGTGCTCAGGATCGAGCGGAGCCTGGCTTACCCGGACTAAACCGGTTTTACTGGCATTAGTCATCCAGGTAATTCTCAGTGAGGTATTCGTTAACTGAGTTACCATGATGCTTCGCGGTATTTCGTCAGGACTGGCGCGAATCTCAAGCTTATTTGCTTCCAGAATTAAACGGACACTTAAAGGAATCACTGCGACAATAAGCGCCACTACCAGGGACGCAGTAATTTTACGTAGATCAACTATATGCCTAGCAATTTGCAGCACTACAAGCAGAATAAATACCAGAAAAAAAATGACAATCGCCCCATATACCAAAAGCGGTGAAAAGAAAAATGAATTCAAAGGACTCGTGGAAAGGGCGGTGGGCACTGCTTCCTCACTCGTACTTTTCAGTGTTAAGGCTTCAACGGTCTGCAAGTATGGACCAACCGCAGAAGTGGCAAGGGTAACCGGAATCGTCAATTTTGATAACAAAAAAGTAAGTAGTTGCATGGTGTTACTGCCCGCTGGCCTGCGGCTCTTCAGTGCAGACTGTGTTTGATACCCGATATGGTTTACCTGAAGCAAAGTTCTCAGTAAAATTGCAGGAAAATGGCGTCAGTTCAGCGCCTCCGGTGCCACTGGCTGAGGGCAACGGCGAACTTCCGGCAACAGAAGCAGATGGTACCGGTGATTGTCCGGGAAGTAAAGATGCAGATGGTTGCGGCGAGATGCCAGCTGGCAATGGTGTCGGATCCGGGAAATCTTCGAGAATCGTATCTATGGTGTCGATTACCTGATTAATTTCATCACTATTTTGGTCATTAATCACAATGGTAATGACTTCCGTACCTTCATCTGTTTCAATTGTTAACGTATAAATTTGCCCAGGCCCCGAGTTTTTATATTTAGCTAAATCATATGCTGATGCAAGTTCAAACAGTTGCAAAATTCGTTTCGGATCCTGATACCGGGCAGCATTGGTCAGTTCCCCCCCGCACTCTGCATATACCCGCACTACACCATCTGGCATAATTTCAAAGCAACCGGCTTCGTCTCCCTTTTGCAGCGTAATTTTACGAATCTGTTTTTTCTTTTTGATTCCATACTCATTCGGTGTGCTTTCACCGTTCAAACGGGAAAGCCCACCCTGGTAAACTTTCCCAAGTGCAAACACTACCAGTATAACTAGTACCAAAACGCCAACAAAAATTGCTGCGGTCACATAGATCGGCATGCCTTTTGGCAGCAAAGGAATTCTCATAGACTGATTTTATTATGACTTGAAGTAAATGGGGATTGCAAGTTATTTCGGTTTCACTTCCTGCCAGGTAATGTTAATTTCCTTAAGTTCATCAGGCGCATTTTGCCAGAGGTCAGCTCGGTACATAAATTGTTCGGCCGGGAACGCATTTTCACTGTCCAGATCGCGGGTCAGACTCACGGTATCAGTGACAAAAGTACCTGAAAGTATGACTTGTTTATCCGGCCCCAGAGCAGATTCAGTTTCAAGATGATTGAAAATATAGATACCGCTCACATGAGCGTCACTTACTGGATTATAATTTGATAAAAATGGCGAGTTTCTCCCTACTCCAGATCCGATATGCATTTCGCTATCCCCAATTACTCCCAAAAATCCACCTTTCTGGACTTGAATCGGAGCATTTACGATTAAGTTTTTACCAGTGGGGACAAATATAATTACGATCACTCCTGGTTGTACGTTCCACGCGCTATTTACCACTAGATCACCTGCCCCAGTATATACATATTTATTCGATGTAGTCGGAGCTGCAGCCGGCCATGTTCCCAAAGGGGTTTTATTGCCAAACCGGCTTGAATAATAGTTATAGTAAGAAAATCCTGGTGGAATCACTTCAGGCCCATTTTCTACTTCATAGTTATCCGGCGAAGTTCCGCCTGCTCCGGAATTTTTAAAGTTTTTTTCCGGTCCATAGATCAAAAATGGTGAAGTCTGGGTAGGTAGTTCCGGCTCAATGAAAGTTTGGCTGCCGGGAATTGAAACCGTAATATTACCATTCGGCGCTTTCACCCCGCCACCGACAATTTTAAACCAGGCAGGCACCACGCTAAATCCAATATCGTAAGTCAAGTTCGCACCTGCTGTACTTAAGTTCGCGCTTGCCCCTTGACCAGAAGCAGGCGGATTATCCACATTCCAGCACATCCGCCTTAATACATAATCAGGAGGTGGGGCTGCGGTAATTGTGTACCCTCCAACTTGAGCCGGATTCCAAGTTGTATAGTCACCAACGAGTGAGGGCGGAGGCATTGGTCCGGGAGCGCTTGAGAAATTGAAGACGGTTCCCGGCAACAGAGGAGCAGCCGGATCTGTGATATTGAGACATGTATTAGTTGTATCATCAACTACCACAGCTCTCGCTCGAACGCTACCACCACAATACGCTACTTCTTCAGTTGGCGAAGGCGGAGAAAACGCTGACGGCGTACATACACCGCCTGAATTTTGCGCTCGTACTCGCGAATAATACCGGCCAACCGGTAACGCTATTTGGTACTCGCATGGTGTACTTGATACACAGCCGAATACCGAAGCGTTCACCCAATCAATCATATCAAGAAAAATTGTGCTAGTCGTTGCATCAAATATATCAATTTCATATTGGTTTGCATTGACTACCTGATTCCATTGCCACGTCACCACCGACGTACCGCCAACAGCCGGCACGCATAACGCATTTGGGGGATCAATCGGCGTTGGCACTTGGCAGATTCCCCCACCGGTAACTGTGACTGTAGCAATATCACTGTTGACTACTCCTTGCCTGGTAATAATTGTTTCTGGAGTAAACGTACCAACTGAGGGATAATCACATGCGTCAGCAACAGTAAATGTATTGACTGCGGATGTACCAGTTGCATCTGGACCTCCCCCGTCGCCAAAACAATCAATCTGATAGCTAATGGTTCCGGTGGCTGTTCCGCCTACTGTAATCTGAATATCCACGTCATTAAGCGGCGCTGGTCCGGTATTCGGATTTGTGATTGTATTTACGGTTATCGTGGGCGTGCCTAATGCAGCCACAAAAATTTGCGTCGTATCTGAGGCACTTTGCCCACCGATGGCAGGTCGGGTGACAATTACTCGCGCGGCATAGGTTCCAGGACTAGCATAATTACAAAATGCGGGAGAATTGTAATTAGGATTCGAGTTAGTCACATTCATTGATTGACCCGGTAGGCTCGTATCAATATCACAATCAAGCTGATAACGAATGTCTCCGGTTGCCGTTCCGCCTACGGTGTTTTGCAGCGATACACCTGAAAGTGAACCTGCTCCACTATTCGGAACTGCCCGCAGATTTACGTTTAAGGTGGTGGCCGGGGGTGGAGGTGGTGGCGGGGGTGGAGGTGGTGGACAATTACCACAATCAATGCTGCAAGTGCTACAATCTTCTCCACCATTACAGGTTGTATCACCGCAAACCGGGCTAACACTGCAAATACCACAGTCGGCTACGCAGTTACTACATGTTTCACTTCCGGCACAAATGTCATCTCCACAATAGTTGCCAGACGGCGGAGGCGGCAATGCACACTGACTATTCCCCCCAGCTACACATCCGGAACACGTGTAAAGACAAATACCCCCACTGCCGCCCGAATTAAAACACGATCCAGATCCCAAAGATTGACAATCTATCCCATTACCATCACAAGTACCACCAAGCCCGCACTGAGAATCACTTGAACAAATCGCACCAGGATATAGTCCTCCAGAACAGGTACCATCTACCGTTTTTAAGTCACCGCATGAAACAGTGCCTGATGTTTGACACGCATTATTAAAATAACAACACGCATAAGCTGAACGGATGAGAGAAAAATTGCTTAAATCAATTCTATGAAAAAAACTATTATTTTTTCTTATCGTGAATAAAGGCGCAGTTACACTTCCAACTTTTTCATAGAACACATCGTAAGGATTTCCTAAATTTTCAAGAGGTGGAGCTTGAAAATTATAGAATATTCCTGTTAAGACTGCTTCATTAAATAGTTGCTGTTCATTGATATTTGGATACTGACTCGGTAATTCATGATCAACATATACGGAAATTTCGGTCAGCTTTCCGGTTTCTTTAATTGATCCAACAACATAAGCAAACTGCGGACGCTTGGCAAAATCAACCGTATAGAATATTTTTTTTGATAGATCAGGATCAGACTTTTTATCGTCATCCAGGTCACTTACCGCATGTAATGTAATCACCACACGTTCCGGACTTACTGAGTTTAAACTTAACGGCTGACCGTTTTCATCAAACACGTTAATAAATGGTCGTTCCTTAAGCGGATATAGATCAAGCTTAGTCAAAACATCCTGTAATAATTCACCGTTTAAAGACTCCTTATCAATACTGACTCCAGGAATTTTAGAAACAATTTCAAATTGAACATCTCCAACTTTTTTCTGCGCACCTTTTGACCATGGAAACAAGGCAAAAATCTGGTATTTGAGATAATTATTACTATCAAAAAACTCTAAGCCGCTCCATAACACTAACGGAATTAGAACTAAGATTAAAAAAATAATCAGCAGGGATTTCTTCCTTTGACCCATTAACTAGAGTATAGTAGATCTGAAAGAAAGATCGCAAGCGAATGAATTAAATAGTTACTTAAAGTAAGCAGCGTCGACCGTAAGTTGTATAGTGTTCACAATTGGAATTACCTCTTCGTTGTTACGTCCAAAATTATCATATATATCTGTCAACGCCTGTTTTTGCTGTGGGGTTAACGCGCCGTGACGTAGGGTGGCAAAAATCGTATCTTTCAAAAAATACTCGATCACATAAGGAATAGCCGGATTGTTTGGATGTGCTCTTTGCCATGTTACATAGCTATCAAAATGTCGCATATCTATATATGCTGTAAAAACCTTTCTGTCGGGTAGATCTTCATAAACATAATCAATATTACCATCTTGTGAACCATAATTACTTTCGTAAACTTGATTTGGTTCTTTTTGCAATAAACGTACTTCAAATGCCTCGTTAAAATGTGCACTAAGTCCTAATTTTCTTGTAATAGCCCATGCCATAATTTCTGGATCCATTCCATTTAATCCTGTTACATATGGTAAATCGGTCACGAGCATGACATTTTTTCCACCAATCCTAGTCACAACACCTTTTAAATCACCGTTTCTGACTTGCAACACTTGTTCTTCTCTCGGCTCGTACGCATGAATCATTGATTTCCATTCCATTGCTCCAATCACATTTTCAGCACTCGAAGGAATTGGTACACCGAAAGCAACTGCCTGTGGTTTATGATCTGCTGCATCAACGTTAATATATGCCCTAATTCCACCTTCTCCAGAAGGTGCCACGAAAAATTGAGTATTTGGAGCAACTGCAGTTATTTCAGAAGTGCCGGTTGAGTATGCTTCCCATCCCAAACTACTACTAGCATCGGGAACAAATAAAATACCTGCTCCGCTTACTGAAGCATAGACCGGAATTTTATCAGGTACACCATTTGGAGTTGGGGGCTGGACTATTGTATTGTTGTTATCTAATTCTCCAACTACTACGAGCTCGTAAGAGGACGTATTTAGTCCAGAAGCTCTATTGTAATCACTAAATAGCCGTTGCACTTCACTAATACTTTCTGTTACTGAAGAATCCTGATTATTTGCTTGGAAATCAGCGTAATATAGTGAACTGAGTCTGCCTTCTGGAGAGAATATCCGAATTACTGAAGGAAGCAAGACTTCACCTTGTTCAACTGGGGAATCAATTTGAGAATGGTCAAGTGTTAAATCAGCAGCAGCGAGATTTTCTGCATATGTGCTAGATAAATTGGCATTTGGCAAACCAACGTGCGAAGGAGGAGATTGCAAGTCTTTAGCTTGTACTATTGCCGTGCCTCCATGAAACATGGAATAGGCTACTGCAAGTCTTGATCCAATGTCTAACCCTTTTTTCATTCCTTCTACGGCCTGATGCTTTAGTAAAAACAGGTTGTATTCCAGTGGATGTTGCAACGATAGTCGCAAGATGTCTGGATTCCTCACATTAATGCCCTATAGTAATATCTTTTGTGATAAAAGTCAATCTGGCCAAAAAAAAAGACCCTTTCGGGTCTTTTACAGACTGGTTTCCCTGAGCAAGAATTGCTCGTAACTATGCTCGTAGTATATCGAGTTCATGGTAAGTTTACTCTACCCCAGCCTCGATTAGATGTCAACGGGTGTACCGTATCAGAGTTTCGTTTACATCCTCCTTGTACAGAATCGGTGTATTTTTATGTAAAATCCATTCCTCTATTCGCTCCTGCGGAGTTCTTCCCTTCATTTGGTAGCCACCGTGCCTTCGTTTGGTATTGTACCAAGCAAGGTACCGGGATAACCAGTACCTGGCATAGTCAAGATCATTAGGTTTTGCCTGTACCCTCCAGAAACACTCTTCTTCAATCGTTCGGTGCATCCGTTCAACCTTGCCATTGCTGGTTGGGTGTCTGACTGGATTACGGATAATGGTAACACCCAGCTGTTGACACATCGTTTTAAACTTCCCTTGAAACTCACTCCCGTTATCCACTCTGACTGCTGCTATGGGAAAGGGGGCTGTTGCAACAATGTGTTTCAAAAATACTGCCGCTTGTTTACTCCTGTTTCCAAAGTAACAACTACCAAATCCCCACCGAGAGTAATCATCCACAGCGGTAATTAACGTGGGACCGCTCTTACCCAATGGTTCTGTGGTATCCATTTGCACCTCCTCTCCGGGATAACCTTTGGCATAGAGGATAACCATTCCTCGCTTGTGTTTCTTATGCACCACCAATAATCTGCGCCGTACCAGTATGCGGTAGATGGTTGATCGAGAGAGTTCAATTGCGCAGTCATCGAGTAACCAACTGAGTCGATCACAGCCTACTCCATACTCGGTAAACAACTTCTCAACCGTATCTTCAATCCAGACAGGAGTTTTGTTCCAGATCTTTTGGTACGGTTTAGGGCCTCGTTTATGGCCTAAAACATACTGTAATCCTTGCTGCTTAACTCTTCTCCTGAGTTTCCAGAGTCCTTGTCGAGAAATCCCCAGGATTTTAGCTCCCAGACTGACTGAAAGCTGCCCTTGGTTTACCTGGGTAAGTACTCTTTTTCTGGTCTCCACCAGATTTTCTATGCTATGATCGCTGGCAGTGTAAGCTTTTAGTGTGTAAAACCGAAGCAGGTAGGCATACAATATTTTTTAGAAAGGAAAAATACTATGATACCTACCCAAAACAATAGTAC
>Ga0075643_101_pt1 | contig 80832 bp, 74 predicted proteins | sample RifGroA1_FD_68207 | JGI IMG/M metagenome (GOLD analysis project Ga0075643, IMG submission 68207) | Microgenomates (Gottesmanbacteria) bacterium GW2011_GWA1_43_11 | reverse complement strand
AATCTAGACTTTTTATTTTTGCGGGGCGATGCGCCAGGTCGGCACCACGCGCAGGATACCGGGATGCTCTACATGTGGGAGGCGCCGTTTATTCTCATAGGTTTATTGGTTATTTTAAAAAACCGTCAACTCTGGCCACTACTTTGGTGGTTCCTGGTGGCTCCGGCAGCATCAGCAATTACTACCGGTACACCGCATGCAGTACGAGCATTAATTTATTTGCCACTCTATCAAGCCTTTACAGCTCTCGGAACTATTAAAGCTTTTTCACTCATCGGAAACCGTTTTTCGCATCAGGTATTCCGGGGATTGGTAATTACTGTTAGCCTGATCATGTTTGGCAACTTCCTTTATTATCTGGAAATGTATTATGTTCACACACCAGTTGAAGCATCACGGGACTGGCAATACGGATACAAACAAGCGGTTTCGGTAATTAAACAATATGAATCCCAGGTTAATCGGGTGGTGGTGACCTATGCCTACGATCAACCACATGTGTTTTTACTATTTTATTTGCCGGTTGACCCAGCCTGGTATCAAACCCAATGGAATGGTGGAGAAGTGTTGCGGGAACAGCGTGGTTTTGCTAAATACGAATTCCGGCGCATCAAATGGACGGAAGATCAGTATAAGACTGATACTCTTTTTATCGGTACGCCGGAGGAAATTCCCGCTACAGAAGGTGAAGTTGCGCAGATCACCTTCCTTGACGGTTCAATTGCCTTCCGGATAGTAAAACGGTAAAATACCTGATATGCGTATTCTAGTTACCGGCGGAGCCGGCTTTATCGGTTCACATATAGTTGATGCCTACTTGCGGCTTGCCTATCTTCAGGGCGGGAAAAATTCATCAATCCGGCTGCTCATTTTTATAAAGCCGATATTTCCGACCCAGCCGCAGTTGCCGATATTTTTAAACGGGAGCAACCAGAGGCTTTAAATCACCACGCAGCCCAAATGGAAGTGCGCAAATCGGTGAGCGATCCCAAATTTGATGCTCAGGTGAACATTTTAGGTCTCATTAACCTCATGGAAACGGGTAAAAATTTCGGCCTGAAAAAGGTAATTTTCGCTTCTTCGGGTGGGGCGATTTATGGAGACGCCGATATTTTACCCACTCCGGAAAATTATCCGGTGCGACCAGCCTCTCCCTACGGCATTTCGAAATTTACCAGTGAGCTATATCTTAATTTTTATGCACAAACCTATGCAGTGCCGTTTGTGGCCCTGCGTTATGGCAACGTATATGGTCCGCGACAAAATCCGCATGGCGAAGCAGGAGTGGTTGCTATATTTACCAGGAAATTACTAGCCGGTGAAACTCCGGTTATTAATGGAGATGGTGAACAGGCTCGGGATTTTGTGTTTGTTACCGATGTGGTAAATGCAAACGTTCGGGCTTTGGAGCGAACTGCAAAGTTGCAGGTTAATATTGGTACAAGCCAGAAAACTACGGTTAACACAATTTTTCATGAACTGGTGAAGCTTACCGGAAGCGCTGCGCCTGAAACTCACGGGCCAGCCAAACCCGGTGAGCAACGGGTCAGCGTGCTTAAGACTGAGTTGGCTAAGTCAGCGCTCGGTTGGACTCCACAGGTGACACTCACCGAGGGTCTTGCCCGCACGGTTGAATATTTTAAAAATGAAAACTAAAAAAAAGCACGTGGTTGTTTTAGGCGGAGGGCTTGCGGGTTTAAGCGCTGGCTATGAATTAGTTAAAGCCGGCCACAGGGTCACCATTGTTGAAAAAGAAAATGCAGTTGGCGGTCTGGCCCGGACGATTGAGAAAAATGGTTTTCGTTTTGATACCGGTCCCCACCGTTGGTATACGAAAAATGACATGGTTAACAACTGGATGCTGAAGTTGTTAGGTAAAGAAGTTATCAAAGTTCCCCGGCTTACCCGCATTTATTTTGATAATATTTTTTTTGAGTATCCGATTAAAGTGAAAAGCACGCTTGCCGGTATGGGTTTAGCGCGGACTATATTAGCAGTAGTTGATTACATCGTCATCTGGCTAATTGGTAAATTTCATAAAACTACACCGCTCAGTCTTGAAGAGGGTTACATTCAGAAATTCGGGGCTACACTCTACAAAATGTTTTTTAAACGTTACAGCGAAAAACTTTGGGGACGCCCAAATACCGAGATTTCTGCTGACTGGATCGGTCAACGGACCCGCGGATTTGATATATTTACAATCTTAAAAGATTTGCTTTTTAAGCAAAATAAAATAGTGTCTTTTGTGGATGAGTTTTCCTACCCTGAAAATGGTATCGGCCGGATCGCAGAACGTCTGGCTGAAAGTATTAAACAGGGTGGTGGAAAAATTCTGTTAAAATCAGAAGTGGCAATAGTCAATAACCAAAAAAATAGAATTACCTCAGTTATTATTCGTAATAAATCCGGTAGTCAAAAAATCTCCAGTGATGAGTTTGTCAGTTCAATCCCACTGTCAGATCTGGTTGCTTCGCTTCAGCCGGCAGCAACTGCCGAAATTATGTCAGTAAACAATAAATTAAACTATCGGGATGAACTGCAAGTAGCCGTGTTTGTCAAGAAGACTAAAATAACGCCTGACACCTGGATCTATGTCCATTCTCTGGAAATTCCTTTTGTACGAATGATGGAAATGGATAACTGGAGTAAAAAATTATCTCCCAAAGGTACCACTACGCTGGTATTTGAGATCGCCTGTAACATTGGTGACCAGTACTGGCAGATGTCGGATAAGGAGCTGATCATTCTGGTTACCGATTCATTTATTCACGAGTTTAAAGTCCTGAAACAGACTGATGTGCTTGGGGGTATGGTACATCGCATGCCCAAGGAATATCCGGTATACCACATCGGATACAAAGAAGACCTGGATGTTTTGAAGCAGTTTCTAAGCAAGTACACAAACTTACAAATCGTTGGTAGGAACGGCACATTCCGTTACAACAACATGGATCACTCAATTGAAATGGGTCTTTATGCGGCATGGAATATCATCGAAAATGAACGTAAATTTGATATCGAGTCAGTAAACATCGAACGGGAATATCTGGAAGAAAAACAGCTCAATACTAAACAGTTTGAATTACCTGAAGATCAGCAGGTTGAAGATACTCAACAGTAAATTGCTATGTCAGCAAAAAACAAAAAAACTCCGCGGGTTACGGTAGTGATGCCTGCGTATAATGCCGAAAAAACTGTCGAGCGCACTATTAGAGATTTCCCACCAGACTTTGTCAGTAAAATAATCTTGGTTGATGATGGTTCGAGCGACAAGACAGTTGCTATTGCCAAACGTTTGCAGCTCACCGTGTTTGAACACTCAAATAATCTGGGTTATGGCGGAAACCAGAAAACCTGTTATTGGGAAGCGCTCAAAGACCATCCGGACGTAGTTGTTATGATTCACCCAGATTACCAGTATGACAGCTCGCGAATTGTTGAGCTCGTGACTCCAATTCTGCACGGTGATTATGATTTGATGTTTGGAAATCGCATTAGAACTCGTCAGGAAGCCCTGGCGGGTGGAATGCCGTTTATCAAGTATGCGTTAAATCGGTTTTTTTGTATCGTCGAAAACGTAGTACTGGGTGCCAACTTCTCCGAGTATTTTAGTGGTATGCGCGCATACAGCTTACATTTATTAAAAAGTGTGCCGTTTCAACGATTTTCAAACGACTTTGTATTTGACCAACAGATGATGATCTGCGCCTATGCCCGCGGATTTAAAATCAGCCAAATAGACATTCCGGTCCGTTATTTTTCAGAGGCATCGTCAATTCAGTTTGTGAAAGGCAGTAAATTTCTGCTGCAGACACTTTTTTTATTATTGCGTTTCTTGTTGCATAAGACCGGATTGACCGTTGATCCGCTGTTTACTTCACGCTATGCACACGCAAAGTAAGTTTCTACTCGGAATTTTGATTTTAAGTTCAGTCGTGGCGATGAAGTCATTGTTTCATACCGGCTTCTATACGAGCCACGATGGTTGGCATCAGGTGGCACGACTGTATCATTGGGATCGGGCATTTAAAGATGGACAAATTCCACCGCGTTACAGTTTTGAATTACTGTATGGTAACGGCTATCCGCTGTTTACCTTTAATTATCATTTACCCTGGATAATTGCAGAGCCTTTAGTTATTGCGGGAGTGTCTCTATTTGACGCGATCAAGTTTGTATTTTTTCTGGGATTTGTAGTTTCGGGATTGACGATGTATCTATGGCAACGGGAACTTTGGAAAAATGATCTAGCTGCGTTCGTGGCAGCATTTTTATATCTTTGGGCGCCATACCGATTCTCAAATATTTTTGTGCGGGCATCACTTGGAGAAGCAACTAGTTTTATATTTCTGCCGTTGTTTTTTTACGGGTTACATCGGATTGCTTTTTCTCTTGATAAAAAGGCGTTAATAATTGGAAGTTTGGGCATTACCGGATTACTGTTATCACATGTGATGATCATGTATCTCTTATTTATTCCGGCAGTTCTTTATACCTTAGCTCTGTTTTTTACAACTGTTCAAAAAAAACGATTTCTACTGCAATCTCTTTGTATGGGAGTCATCGCTATATTGTTAAGCGCCTACTACCTGGTTCCGGCGGTTGCCTTCCAAAACTTGACCAGATTTTCCTCAGTTCAGGAAATGGCTTTCCTTCAGCAATTTCCATCCTTCAAAGAATTGCTGTATTCGCCTTGGGGCTACGCGGCCTCGAGAACCGGTCCGGGAGAAATGGCGCTACAATTAGGAATCACCCAGTGGGTTGCAGCAGGTTTCGGTACTTTACTGCTTATTTATTATTCAATCCGCAAATTAAATACATTTAAAACAAAAAAGCAGTTTAAATACGCTTTCGTGTTATTTGGTGCATTTTTGTTTGCACTTTTTTTAACGCAGAAAGAATCTAAACCTATCTGGCAATTATTAAAGCAATTTCCTATAGATTTTCCCTGGCGTTTTCTCTCACCGTTAACTTTACTGAGTGCGGCCCTCGCTGGGTTTGTGGTGTCATTCACACATAATAAAATTAGATACGTACTTACTATTTCTTTGATTTTTTTAGCCATCTATGCCAACCGTAATCATTTAAACGTAAATCAGTATACGGACATTCCGGTTTCCCTCTATGTTGCGTCAGAGCGCACTACTAACACGTTTGATGAATATCTGCCAAAATGGGCCAATTTAAGCGAGGTGACCCAGGAAAATAGAATTCCGGTAAAAACCGCGGAAAGCACCAAAATTACTCATTTGCGCGAGACTTCAAGTAGGGTAGAATTTAATTACCAGGCCGAAAGCAAAGAGCAAATTCAAGTTCGCGTAGTTTATTTTCCAGGAATTTCATTGCGAGTAGATAATCAGCGAACAGTTTTTTCGTATAAGGATAATGGATATATTAACTTTGCCGCTCCTGCCGGAATTCACACGGTACGGGTAGTTTTTCAGGATACCGTTCTTGGAAAAACGGCTACTCTGATTACCGCAACCGGCATTATCATAGCATTTGGAATTTACTTCGGTGTACCAAAATTTAGAAAATATAAATTACAGTTATGAGACTTTCAATAGTGCTTGCAGTACATAACGAGGAACAGCACCTGCCCGAATGTTTAAAGAGTGTTAAAGGTTGGTGTGATGAAATCGTGATGGTTGATGGATCTTCAACGGATAAAACTGTTGAAATAGCCAAACAGTTCGGCGCTCGTGTACTTGTTACCGACAATCTACCGCTTTTTCACATTAATAAACAAAAAGCAATTGATGCGGCCCAGGGAGATTGGATTCTACAACTGGATGCAGATGAACGGGTGACTCCGGAACTTCAAGCAGAAATTAATGCGGCCTTGCAACAAAATGAACTAAATGGATTTTGGATTCCCCGCAAGAATTATTTTTTAGGCCGATTTCTGGTGAAAGGTGGAGTTTATCCCGATTATACGTTGCGTTTATATCGGCGCGGCAAGGGCAGATTACCTCAAAAAGACGTTCATGAGCAGGCGGTAGTTGCAGGACAGAGCGGATATCTGGTCCATCCGCTTATTCATATGAGCGATACGACGTTTGCGAAATATTGGATGAAACACCAAAGATATACGGATTTACTCGCCCGCCAGCTCGCGGAAAATTCCAAAAGTTTTTCGCCGATTACCGCGATTGAATACGTGGTTGTGCAACCGATTTATTGGTTTTTACTGACCTTTTTTCGTCACCTAGGGTTTCTTGATTCATGGCAAGGTTTTGTATTTAGTTTCTATTCGGCTTTGCGATATCCGATCGGATATCTTAAATATGTACGAAACAAAATTACGCGTCGCACTAGTTAAGCCGGTATTATCTGGACATTTACCACGAGGGACCGGAACCTATGCACGGGAACTTGGAAAAGCGCTAAAACTGCAAGGAATTACTGTAGTTTCAGCAATTGCCAACCGGCTTCCGGAAGATGTCGATATCTACCATTTTCCCTATTTTGATCCGTTTTTTCTTACCTTACCCTGGTTTAGACGAAAAAAAACCGTACTCACCATTCATGACTTGATTCCTTTGCGTTTTCCAAACGAGTTTCCAGTGGGAATAAAAGGAACTATTATCTGGTTAATGCAAAGGACACTTGCACAACATGTTTCCGCAGTTATAACTGACTCAGAGAGTTCGCGCGCCGACATTGAAGAATTCATGTACATAAAGAAGTCAAAAATTGCGGTGGTGTATCTTGCAGCGGCCCAAAATTTTTCTGCGCCGGTTACTACTTCCCGGCGTAATCAAATTCGTCAGCAGTTTGGGCTGCCCGAAAAGTTTGGCCTATTTGTGGGTGATGTCAACTGGAACAAAAATTTGCCGCGAATTATTGCTACCATGAAGAAAGTAACGCTACCATTAGTTGTAGTCAGCCAATCGTACTCGACTATTCCCAAAAACTCATATCATCCATGGGAACAGAGTTTACATGAAGCGCAACAGGCAGCACAGGGATTTACAAATTTAATGGTCCTAAAAAATATTGATGCATCGGAGTTGACTGCACTCTATAAATTAGCCAGCTTTTTGATTTACCCCTCTCTTTATGAAGGATTTGGATTGCCAGTAGTTGAAGCATATGCTGCAGGCTGTCCGGTAATTACTTCCAATCGCGGCAGTTTAAAAGAAATAACCGGAAACGCAGCGTTTATAGTTAATCCGGAAAGTACTGAAGATATGGCGGCAGCGATTAGAGAATTTTCTTCAGTAAAGATAAGACAAAAGCTAGTTGTCAAAGGATTAAAGCAAGCCCGTATTTTCTCATGGGAAAAAACCGCCAGTGAAACCATTGCCGTGTACCATCACGTTTTAGGAAACATATGAAAATACAACTGCGACATTTTTCAATTACTCTGTTCCAGTTACTCTTTTCCAGACGAAAACTCTTCCTGTTTTTCGCTCTGGCATTTTGTGCGTACTGGATTAATACTTGGCATACAAATTTTCCAGATGAGTTTGATAATATAGTTGGCGGTTGGTACATAAATCGCGGTATATTACCTTACACCGGTTTTTTTTCGCATCATAACCCGGGAGCGTATTTCTTAGCTTCGACGATTACTTTTTTTACCGGTCAGTCTTTTGTTTATTTTCGCATGGTGTGGGCACTGTTATTATTTGCAGCTCAAATAGCCGTCTTCTGGCTGCTTAAGAAAAAATTTCCCCGGGTATCTTTAAATTTTTATCTCGCCTTCATTTTATTATTTGGGTTATTTTCAACTTATTCGTGGGCGCACATGATTTTGTCAGAAACTATTGTGACGTATTTGTTAATTCCCGCTTATGCACTCATTTTTTTAAAATCCATACACAACTATCGGTTAACAATTGCTGACATAGTGATTGTTTCACTTACTACCGCCTTAGCTTTGCTGACGTCTTTTACCTTTGTGTTTGTGGTTGCCATTTTATGGATGTATATTTTGTATTACTTTCTGAAAGAACCCCGATCCATTAGACAACTGCTGCAAATATGCATAATTATTATTGCTCCCTATTTATTATTCACCGGCTATTTGTTACTCAGCGGCAGTCTTCAGGAATTTTATGAGCAAGCAATTGTCTATAACCGTGATTACTACATATATAATTTTCCCAAAGTTGCGGGTGAAGTTTCCAAAAGCCCTGCTCGCTATGCGTTATCTATTTTTTATAATAATTCAGTTCAATTTCATTCTCTACTGGTTCAGGCCGGCAACTTTAATTTTTCTTATCCCGTTACCATTACATTTCTATTAGGTAATGTAGGGCTAATCGGTTTCTTGCTGATCCAAAAAAAATATTCGCTTGCCGCAATTCTGTACGGATTTATAGTATTTTTGAATGCCAGATCAGAGCCACTCAATGCTGCAGAAACTGATTTCCACTCAACCGTCTATTTTGCGATCAGTCTTTTTAATTTAGTTTTTTTACTCAAAGAACTGTACTTCAGATTAGGTAAAAATGAGCCAGGAAATATAAAACTACTGTATCAGTTTGCCCTGATCTTTATTGGTATTTACAGCTTTTTTACCGGATTGTTTATCACCCGATCCTTTACGGAAAAAGCCTATGATAAGTTTATGGGGAATGCTCCGGGGATTTATGACCGACCGGTTGCCGCGCCAATAATCAATGAGCTGGTGTCTCGGGACGAGTATTTTTGGATTGGTCCATTTGAGCTTCAGGAATTGCTGTACATTAATGGCAAACAACCCTCAAAGTATAATTGGTTTTTACCGGCAAGTTCACGTTCTCCTTTAATAACCTCAGAAATTGCACATGATTTGGAGAAAAATAGGCCAAAAGTGATTGTCTTCAAAGAATATTATGCGATCTTTGGCGTAACCCCGGAAGAATTCAACGGCACAATTGTAAAAATATTACGTGAGAATTATTTTCGAATTTCTGACCTAAATCGAGAAGGAGAAAAGTACATTATAACAGTCAATAATTTACATAATTTTGACATAGCCGATAATTTTTATTTTGACAGGAATCGGCAGGACGAAATAATTAAATTGCTGCTTGAGAAACAAATAATTAAAGAAAAATGATATGACGTTTTTGTTCATGCTTATTATCTGGCGCATTTTTTTATACGGTGTTGCTTTTTTAACTCAAATTAACTTTCCATTTAGCCCTCAATTTCCTTACAGCGATATTTATATGTTCCCAAGCGGCTTACCGCAATGGGTTTGGGCATGGGCAAATTTTGACGGCGTGCATTACCTGACCATTGCCCAGCACGGCTACATGGCTCAATTTACCCAGGCGTTCTTTCCCTTATTTCCATTACTCATGCGTTTTCTGGGAATGATACTGAATGATAAGTTTTTAATTATTACCGGGCAAATAATTTCTTTTATATCGTTGAGCCTGGCACTAGTTTTTTTTAGAAAGCTACTTATGTTCGATTATAAACCGCCGGTCATATTTCGATCTATCGCCATACTGTTACTTTTTCCGACCAGTTTTTTTTTCGCTGCTATCTATACAGAATCATTTTTTTTACTGCTGGTTATTTTAACCTTTTACTTTGCCCGGAAACGTAACTGGTGGTTGTGTGCATTAATAGGTGCCTTGGCAGCGGCAACTCGTATTACTGGAATATTGTTGTTGCCGGCTCTCTGTGTTGAATACATGAATGTTAAACTGTTTAGTAAAAATCTGGTAAATGGGCTTGCCCAAAAAATGGTAGGACTTATTAAAACTCCCTTGCTCTACATTATGCCTATGGGTTTTGTTATTTACGCGCTCTATCTGCAACGGAATTTTGGAGACTGGTTGTACTTTTGGCATGCGCAACCCGCATTTGGAGCAGAGCGAAGCGCTGCATTCATCTTGCCTCCGCAAGTGATCTGGAGATATATTAAAATTTTACTGACCGTATCATATACTAGTAATAGTTTTTTTACCGCAGCCGTAGAATTTATCGCCTATTGTGGTGCAGTTCTGCTCATGATCGTAGGCCACAAACAGAGGATTCGTTCATCATATTTATTGTTCGGTTGGCTAGTTGTTCTGGTACCTTCACTTACCGGTACCCTGTCGAGTATGCCGCGTTATATCCTATTGGCATTTCCATTGTATCTTGTGCTCGGAATTTTTTTACGACGTAATTTATGGTTTTTAACGGTGAGTGCGATTTTTCTGTCAATGTTAATTTTATTTACCAGTTACTTTATTCGGGGTCTCTGGGTGGCGTAAGTCTTAGGGGTTTTGTTTAATGTTATAATAACTGCCGCAACTTGAGTCGAATGAAAAAATTGCTGGTAGTTATCCCTGCATTTAACGAAGCACAAACCATCAGTCAGGTTATTGACTCAATTCCCAGGAAAATTTCCGGTATTACTTCAACAAGAATCGTGCTGATTGACGATGGCTCGACAGACCAAACAGCAGAAATTGCGCTCCGGAAAAAAATTGTGGTGGTACGCCATCTGATAAACAGAGGTTTGGGAGCTGCCTTAGCAACTGGTATTCAGTACGCTCGGCTTACGCGCGCTGATTACATGATTACCATGGATGCTGATGGGCAGCATCTGGGTGGTGATGTGAAAAAGATAGTGCGGACACTAATTACCAATAATGCCGATGTCGTGATTGGCAGCAGACTTTTAAACCCATCTGGCATGCCGCTTTCAAGACAGGTAATAAACTTTCTGTCAAATATAGTCACATTATTACTTTTTAGTCGCTGGACGAGTGATTCACAATCGGGACTCAGAGGTTTTAGTCATCGTGCTATAGAGCGAATAAAAATAAACTCACAACGCATGGAAGTATCCTCGGAAATTATTCGTGAACTTGCAAGACTCAAGTTGGCTTATCTGGAAGTTCCGATAAAAAGTATTTATACCCGCTATTCGTTACGAAAAGGACAACGGATTTCTAACGCGCCACAGGTATTCTGGAAACTGATATTACAAAAATTTGCTTAAATTTAAGTGATTATTCAAATAATTTTAAGTTTTTTTCTACTATTTGCGTTAAGCCGGGTAATTTTGCAGGTGCGAAATGCCAAAATTTCCATTGGCGCCTTCCTATTCTGGGCATCGCTATTTATTTTTGCGTTGTCCGGGGTATTAGATCCGCGGTTGACTTCATACGCCGCCCAGGTTTTGGGAATTGGCCGGGGGTCAGACGTGGTTATTTACATTTCTATTGCTTTAATATTTTATCTCATTTTCAGACTTTCAATTTCTCTTGAAGAAACACGAAGGGAAATTACCGAGCTGGTACGTAAAATAGCTTTAGAACAACCACTTACCAAATATCCGCCCGGAAAGCGAAAAGCAAATAAGTGAAAGTGCTTTTTATTACCGAATTCTTCCCCAGTACTGTCAACATTGATGTGCATGGAGGAGTAGAAGCTCGAGCTTACCAGATTGCAATGCGAATGCAAAATTCCGCGGTCGTCATTGCTTCAAGGGAGGTGGGAAAACCTGAACAACAATTTCTTTTCGGTATGTCAATCTTTCGGGTTGGTCTACAGCGGCGATATGCCCGAACCGGAGAATATTTTGGCAGGGCAAGTTTTATTATCAGCGCAATTATCAAAGGATTATTAATTAAGTGCGACGTAATTGAAGCGTCGAGCTTTTTTGCTTGGTTACCTGCATTTGTATTAGCGTACCTTAAAGGTTGTAAATGCATTTTAGTGGTTGCAGATACGGTTGATGCGTACGCAGCTGATACAAATGTTATCGCTTACTTATTGCTAAATTGGTATGAACGATTATGCCTAGGTTTTAAGTGGGATTCCATAATTGCCATAAGTGACACCACAAAAATAAAACTGCAACAGAAAAATATTCTAGGAAGCAGAGTAAACGTAATTTACTGTGGAGTTTCTCTTAAAGAGATAGGGTCGTTAAAAGTAAGTAAGTGTGAGATTCCAACAGTTTGCTGCATTGCTCGTTTAGTACCGTATAAGCGGGTTCAAGATCTGATTGAGGCAGTTGCATTACTCAATAGAAATCGAGTTACTGTACGTCTTGATATAATTGGTAGCGGTGAAGAAGAAACTGTTTTAAAAGAACTAGTGTTACTTAAAAAACTAGATTCACGCATAGAATTTCATTCATACTTGCCAAAACAAGTTATGGTTTGGAGGTTATTAAAAAAGTCGCATTTGTTTTGCCTACCATCTTTGGTTGAAGGATTCGGGTTGGTAACAATTGAGGCCATGGCTGCAGAAATTCCGGTAATCTTGCCTGATTTGCCAATTCATCATGAAATAACCAGAGACAAAGGTGTTGTTTTTTACCGCGGACGGGATTGCCATGATTTGGCAGCTAAAATAGAAACTTTACTTCGAAACAGAAAGTTGTACACGCGCTTAAAAAAACAAACCCGCGGTGTGGTAAAGAGATATCAATGGTCAAATATTTTCGAACAAACAAATAAACTATATGAATGTATGCTTGCTAATTGATGCTTGGGAACCAATATGGGGAGGCGGTCAAACACACGTGTGGGAAATTTCCCAGCGTCTGGTAACAAAATTTGGTTGCACTGTAACCATTTATACCCGAGCTTTAAAAAGTAAAAATGGCATTATCTATAATAAAAATCAGTCTTTATTAAACGGTAGGCTTACGGTGATACGTAGCGGAACGCCCGCAGATTTTTTTCAACCATGGAGTAGAATTGCCTGGATATTTCAAATTATCCAAAAAGTTATTTCAGACCAGCGAAAAAAACCTTTTTCAATAATTTACGCTCATGCATATTCTGCCGGAATTCCGGCCAAAATTTTAAGTTTACTCATCCGGGTGCCAGTAGTTTTTACCGTGCACGGAAGTAATAACCTTGATCTTCGACCCTGGTCTGCGCTTGGAATATCAGAGCGAATTTTATTAACACGTATCAAATATAATTCAGAAATTTCAGTAAGTCATCATTTTTTAAATTATCCCAATGTAAACTGTGTTTATGTGATTCCAAATGGCATTACAAAGCCAGACTTTCGTATGTTTAAAAAACCACATCCCTCGAAATTCACCCTATTATGGGTAGGGCGGTTTGATACGGTTAAGGGGCTGGATATATTAATCCAGGCTTTTTCCATTTTTAGTAACAAAAACCGGTCAGCTCGTCTGCTTCTCGTTGGTGAAGGACCGGAACGGAAACGCTTGGAAGCATTGGTAAAAAATTTATCTTTACAAAAACTAGTGCAGTTCTTAGGTGAAAAGAGCGGACGTGATCTGGCCAAAATTTACAATTCAGCAAACGTATTTGTGTTGTCTTCCTATTCTGAAGGACATCCAATCACACTTTTTGAGGCGTGGGCAGCGAGACTACCGGTAATTGCTACACGTGTCGGTGATATCCCCGTATATTTAAAACACGGTGTCAATGGATTATTAGTGCAACCAGGTGATATAGCTGGACTGGTGCAAATGTTAGAGAAAGCTGCAGATAGCAGAACTTACCAGCTGGGACGTGCAGGATTTAAAACTATTTCCCCGTATACCTGGGATGCATCTGCTCAAAAAGTCTATACAGTACTTAATAAAACAATCCGAAAATTTTCTACATGAGTACGCCGTTAGTTAGTGTGATCATGCCTGTTTACAACAGTGAATCGTTTGTCAAAAAATCAGTCTCAAGCGTTTTGAATCAGACTTATCGGAAGTTTGAATTAATCATTGTTAACGATGCTTCGACGGATAAATCTTTAGCAATAGTTAAAAGTTTTCAGGATCCCCGGGTAAAAATAATTAACAACGTAAAACAAGTTGGAGTGGCAGCTGCGTTAAATCGAGGACTGCATTTTGCCAAGGGGCGATTAATCGCGCGCATGGACGCAGATGATATCGCGCTTCGCAACCGGTTTTCCGTCCAGGTCAAGTTTTTGAGAAAATATCCGGATGTGGTTTTGATTGGGACTTGGGTAACTATTATTAATGAACAGGGGCGCAAAATTAAAATAAAAAAACTTCCGGAAGACTCTCAAAAAATAAAATCACACATACTTCGCTACAATCCCTTCATTCATTCAACAATTATGCTGAGAAAATCAGTACTTGACTCAGTCGGTAGTTATAGCGAACGGTATAATGGAGCTGAAGATTATGATTTATTTCTAAAAGTTGTCAGTACTTATAAAACCGCTAACATTAACAAGCCGTTACTTCAGTATCGGATTTCTAAGTCCGCAGTGACATTCAAACAGTTAAAAAAAGTTGAGTTGCAATCCCTGCAAGTCCGAATTAATGCGCTACTTAATTATGGGTATTCTTTTAAACAGGTTATTTATCTAATCAAACCAATTCTGGCGTATATTGTTCCCGCCCGACTGAAACAATTAATTATCTATGCAGCCCAAAAGTAAATTAAAAATTTTAATGTTATCTGAATATTATGTGCCATTTGACCGCGGAGGCAGTGAATGGAGTACACATTTCCTGGCATCGGAATTAATTCGCCGAGGTGCCATAGTCAGCATTTTTACGCCAAATTTCGGGAGTAAAATTTTTGAAAGAATTGACAATGTCCCCGTATACCGATTTCCTTCCGGCATACATCTTACTCATAGTACTCGAGTGCTCACGCCTTTTTATTTTTCAAATCCGTTATGGTTAATTCGCTCCACATTTTATCTTTGGTTGCAACTGAAAAAACACCCAGCCACTCACCTGCATGTACAGGGAAAATATTTGCTTCCCACCGCATTTATTGTGGGTAAACTATTTCAGATACCGGTCATTATTACACTGCGTGACTATATTCCTTTATGTCCATACGGATACTGTCTAACGCGGGTAAATCAGTTCCATGCCTGTAATTTTCGCCGGGTGATTTTTTCCGACCTGCAACTACTGCGAAAAAATAAGTTACAAAAATACTATCCGTTGATTTCTGAGCTAATGGCTTGTTACGGTTGGTTTATAGCACTAGTACTTAGGTTTTTTATAAAACATTCAAATCAAGTAGTGGGTATAAGTCAAGCGCTTTCTAATATTTATATTAAAAATAATCTCGTTGTTCACAAAACCATATATAACTCTTATACCGATGCAAAAGTTACCCCAGTTTTACGCAAAAATTACATTATCTTTGCAGGTCGGTTCACCAGAGGAAAAGGTTTTGATTTATTACTTAGCGCTTATTCAAAGCTCGAAATTGAATCTAAACCGCGGTTAGTTTTATTGGGAGACGGACCGCTTATAAATTTGTATAGAGAATGTAAAGATACCCGAGTCGAGTGGAAAGGACACACTACTTATAAAAAAGTCCAAACATATATCCGATCAGCACTTTTTACTATTATTCCATCGGTTTGGGAAGAGCCTTTCGGAAGAGTAGCCTTGGAATCAATATTGCAGGGGGTGCCGGTTCTGGTTACCAGTCGTGGCGGTTTACCCGAGATTGTTAAAATTTCAGGCGGCGGCTTAATTATTGAACCAGATTTAGATTCGTTACAAATGGGAATTACTCACCTGCTAAAAAATCACAAAAAATATCGAAAAATTCTTACTGAGCGTCGTCAGATTTTACATCAAAAATTTTGTACGGAACCAGCCTTTAAATACGAAAGGTTGTACCTTTCATTACTATGAATCTCGGTGTATTTTTAGCAATTGGTGAGTCCTGGGAAGAATTTGAGCGAAATGGACAGGATACTCTTCTTCTTAACAATAACTTAAAATACTACGCGCGTGCATTTACTAAAGTGTTTGTTTTTTCCTATGGTGTGAAGAGCTCAATACATATTCAACCAAACGTTTTTCTAGTAGGGAATCGGTTTGGTTTACACCGTTTTGTGTATGCGCTATTACTGCCACTCATTCATTACCGGTTGGTTAGGCGTTGTGACGTACTAAGAGGAATGCAGTTAACTGGAGTATTACCCTGTTTGGCTGGTAAAGTTTTATTTGGAAAAAAAATTGTATTTAACTACGGATATGATTATCGTAAAGCCGCAAGGAGTAGAAACCAAGTCTTTCGAGCATGGTTGTTTCTGTGTTTAAAATACCTTGCCGCCTATTTGGCCGATGCGGTTATCGCAACTACAAAAAGACTGAAATATTCCTACCCCCCGTACTTGCAAAATAAAATATACTTAATACCTAATGGTGTTGACACTCATCTTTTTTGTCCACAAATACAAAAAAGGGTTTATAAAAAAGCGACTGCCATTTTTGTAGGTAGATTAGAGGCGCAAAAAAACCCTGAGTTACTTCTAAATTCTATTGCTAGACTGAGTAAAATCAATCGGCAATTACTCCTAATCGGTTCTGGCACTCTAAAGAATAAATTGCTAGACTTAGCCAGAAAATTTAAGGTTAAAGTTACCTACTATGCAAGCATACCGCATCATGAGCTGCCAATGTATTATAATCAAGCTCGAATATTTATGTTAGTTTCGCAATTCGAAGGGCACCCGAAGGCGCTGTTAGAAGCAATGAGTTGTGGTTTGCCGGTAATCGGCACTGATGTCGAAGGAATTAACGATGTTATTATTCCTAACTTTAACGGATTACTGGTTAAACAGACTGTTAAAGATATCAGCCAGAAATTAAAATTATTATTGAGAAATAAATATTTAGCTAGAAAGTTAGGAAACAATGCGCGAAAAACAATTATAGAAAAATATGACACAGATGTAACCTGGGAAAAGGAAATCAGGTTACTCAAAAATATTATTTAAGTCTATGCAGATCATTTTTGTTTGCGCGGAGTATCCGATTAACGATCGACCCACAGGTGGTTTTGGAAGTTACGTAAAAAACCTTGCCGGTTCCTTATCTAAGTTAGGACATCTGGTGACGATACTCTGCCAGGGAAAAGAAAAAAAAATAATTTTTGAAGGAAATATTGAAATACGTGTAGTACCTGTTTTGGTTACTACCTCAATTGAAATTGATGACTCATTAATTAAAAAAGCAGTACTTCGCTGTTTATTATTTCTTCAATATCCATTTTGGTTTTGCGTACAAGTCTATCAGGAACTAGTGCAACTAAATGCGTCCCGGACTGTAGATATTATTGAAGGTGGTGATTTTGGCGCCGAATTATTTTTATATTTATTGTTGAGAGGGAGCACTAAACCGACTGTGCTTATTAAACTACACACACCAAGTTTTCTGATTCGAGAAACCAATCAGGAGGAGAAAACTATTTTTTACCGGATACTGGAAAAAATGGAAAAATTCTGCGTGACTAAAGCAGATGCCATTTATTCGCCATCGCGTAGTCTGGCTAGAATAATTTACACTAGATTTAATTGTAAAGTAGCTACCGTGATTCCGTATCCAGTTATAGTAAATACCAAAAAAGTCATAAACTTGAGTCAATCACAAACCGTCCTGTTTGTGGGAAAAATTCAACGTAAGAAAGGCGTATTTGTGCTCGCCGATGCAATTGAACAAGTATTACAGAAATTTCCAAAAATAAAATTTCTGTTTGTTGGGCCTGACACTTTTGAAGCTCAGGTTTCGACAACGCAGAGGTTGCGAAAGAAATTGAAAAAATATTTAAAACAAGTTTCCTTTCTGCCGCCCCTTTCCCAGTTACAAGTGGCACGGTATTATCGAAAAGCCCTTATGACTGTAGTGCCTTCACTTTGGGAAAATTACCCAAATGTAATACTGGAAGCCGTTATGCATGGTTCTCCAGTTATCGCTTCTGATACCGGCGGTATCCCTGAGCTGATTACTAATCGAAAAACCGGGTTTCTTGTCCCGCCTAACAACTCGCAAAAACTGGCCCAAGCTATAATTCAGCTCATACAAAAGAAAAAATTGCGAATTATGTTAACCAGAGCTGCGCAAAAATACCTGGAGCAAAAACTCGAACCTCAAAAAATCGCGTTACGGACGCTTAAATTTTACTCGAGTTTTAGCTAACGACAAAAGTGGAATAATTGGTTCGGTAAATCTATCAAGCAAAGCAATCGCCACCAGACCGTTAATTTTATAAATTGGAACCACTATTAGATAGAGCGCGATTTTAATAATTTGTGGAATAGTGGAGCGGATTATGAGGGCATGAGTTTTCTTCTGATACATCATCATGTCAGACACTACCCAGTTAAAAGGAAGTACAATTAACGTCAGACTCAAAAACCGGCCGTATATAATAGCGTTCATATATTTATCGGTGAAGAAAAACCGAATTAACCAGGGAAGTGTGATCCACAATCCGAGCGTTAACAATACGCCGATAAGTAGAAGTTTAATAGCATGTTGGCGGAGAACTTCTAGATGAGCCACAGAAGATTGACCCGCGAGTTTGGCGGTTACTGGTTTATAGAAAACTATGAAATTTTTCTGGACTGCGGTTAAAAATCTACTGGCTACCGCATAAACTGCGAGAGCCTCGGGACCGATAAAAGTTCCCAGTAAAATACTGCCAATATTACCGGAAACCCAGGGTAAAACGGAGAGTAGAGTCAGAAATTTACCGTATTGAAAAAGATGGGGATCAATTCTGAAATTTTTAGCAACAAACTTGATGCAAAATAAGTATCCCACGATTGCAGGAAGTGTAATCGCAATTAAATAAGCAATAGTTATTCCCAGTGACGATTTTGTAAACCAGGAAGCCACAGTAATCGTGGATACAAAAAAAAGTGAACTGAGAATTCCAAGTAAGGAAAGACTCAAAAATTTTCGTTTAGCCACAAGAAAAGCCGGGTAACTGGTAAATGTATTTAAGAGCGGCAAAAGCAATGTCGTAAAAATTAAAATCATGGCTATAGATGGTTGCTGGTGCAAATAATAAAACACCGCAAATCCCAAAAGGATAGGAATTCCAATCAAGCTGAGCCCAAATTTTATTCTGGCTGAAGTGATCAAAGCGCCATCGTATCCACGACTTACTGACTGTGTCAGCGGCGTATCAATCTCTGATAACCCTAAAAAGTTTAATAGTCCCAGAATTGACAGAACTAAACTATATTCTCCAAATGCCTGGACTGAAACAAAATGCCCAAATATATAACTGACTGCTAAACCACAACTTACTCCGATAATTTGTTGCACAAATGCGAATGCACTGTTTCTTATGAAATAAGGAAGATCAAGATGCAATTTTTTAGTAAGCAATTCGACACGCTTCATAGAATTATTTTACGAAATAATTCTTTCAGACGGATATCATATGAGTGGTGTCTTTTTACATAATTCCAACCATATTGGGCAATTTTTTCCCGTTCTTTTTCATGCATCAGAAAATAGCGCGTTTTTTTCAAAAGTTCTTGTGGGGTGGTGAAGGTGCCCATACACTTTTGAACCGGAAAATGTTTATGCAAGACTGGTTGATCGTGATTGAGTAGAAAACTGCCGACTTGTAAGACTTCAAATGTCCGATTGTTAATATTTGCCGGATGAAATGTATTGTCTCCAGTGAGAATGTTTACGATAATTTTGCTTCTTCTGAATATTTGCAGCGTTTCTTCAGCCGTGGTCGGAGGTTGTGCGATTTGTCGCAATGAACTTGATTGCCAACCCTGGTACCCCCAAATGTGTAAACCCAGCTTAACAAGCTTTGCGAAATAATGTTCCCGCCGCGGGCTGTATTGTCCAACAAAGGAAATAGGATACAGTTTTGGTTCATGATGTAACAGTTTATCCGGGTCTGCCGCAAAAGGTAAATAAAACGCGTAGGAATGGATTTTTTGTACAGCTTTATTGAGATTAAGACAAGATGAAATAAAAATGGAATATGCCGGTGCATGGCGTTTGATCCATGGCCAAAGTACTAACCAGTCAGGATACCAATTAATCGTAATCACACCTTTTCTAGTGATCGTTCTCACAGTTTCGGCGTTTATTTCATGCCCCTTAATTATGAGTAATATATGGGGTTTAAATTCAACAACTTTCGCCAATAGTCGGTCTTGAATCGAATTGTTAATATATGCAGTAAGCAATTGAGATCGGGGATTAAGTCTATTGTTAACTACACCCGCTGCCCTGGCAGCGACGGTGCCTTTACGAAAATCAAAAAGTTCAACCGCAGCTCCCATTCTCAGTAGTGCAGAAACAATACCTTTTTTATATGAAGAGTGGTCAGGGATAGCAAGCAGGATGCGCTTATTCACAGCGCACACTTTCCAGAATTGTTGTTATAATACGCATAAGTATAGACTATATCATAATGCAAAAATCGAAAAACAGCGTACGTATTCCTTATAGTCGGCAGTGGATTACTGATGCAGATATTCAAGCGGTTGTTGTAGCGCTTAAATCTAATTATTTAACTCAGGGTCCGCTTGTTCCCCGTTTTGAAAAAAAGATTGCCGATTACTGTGGTGTCCGTTATGCAGTTGCTTTTTCTTCCGGTACAGCCGCACTCCATGCGGCCTGTTTTGCCGCCGGAGTAACTGTAGGTGACGAAGTAATTACATCGCCGATGACATTTGCCGCTTCAGCCAATTGCATTTTATATTGTGGGGGGACTCCGGTTTTTGCCGACATTCGTTCCGACCTGCCACTTATTGATCCAAGTGCAATAATAAAGCGGATTACCCAAAAGACCAAAGCAATTATTCCGGTTGATTTTAGTGGACTGCCAGCTGATTATGATGAAATTAATACAATTGCCAAAAAACATAAATTACTGGTAATTGCTGACGCTGCGCATTCATTGGGTGCTACTTACAGAGGAAAGAGAGTAGGAACGCTTGCAGATATGACTGTTTTTTCCTTTCATCCGGTAAAACTAATTACTACTGGTGAAGGAGGAATGGTTGTGACCGGCAATCCTGAGTTTTTTGAACGTTTAGTTTTGTTTCAAACACATGGGATTACCAAAGATAAATCAAAGTTTGTTAAGAGGAGTGATGGTGACTGGTATCATGAAATGTTAGCTTTAGGATATAATTACCGGCTAACTGAATTACAGGCAGCATTAGGGTTAAGTCAATTTAAAAAAATTACTCAATTTTTAAAGCGTAGAACTGAGATTGCAGAACTCTATATATCTTTTTTTCAAAACGTAAAAGAACTGTCGTATATTAAGGTTCCCGGTGATCGGACTTCTGCGTGGCACATTTTTCCCGTGTTACTCAAGAACAAATCAAAACGTAAACAGCTGTACGACCGGTTAGGCAGACAGAATATTTTTACGCAGGTCCATTACATTCCGGTTCATTATCATCCTTTTTATCAAGTTAAATATAGCTATAAGGCCGGTAATTTTCCTAACGCCGAAAATTTTTATGACACAGAATTATCACTCCCAATTTTTCCTAAATTAACGAAATCAGAACAAAACTTTGTGCTGAGAAAATTAGTAGAATGCCTCGATTAATTGCGAACGTTAATTTTACTCATAATGATTCTATTCGACAGTTCAGGCTGCGCTACAAAACCCACCTTACTGAATAACCGAATTGATACAAAATTGCCTTTTTTAATATTCGCGAGAATAGTTTTTTTAGTATTAAGAATGGATAGCGTTTTCGACAACAAATAAAAGCCATAACCTTTTCCTCTGAACTCAAGATCAATTGCAATTGATACGATATACGACTTCTTTTCAAATAAGTATCGAATATAGCCAATGATGTGTAATTGTTTACCTCGGGAAATCTCTAAGACATAACAATGATTATTTCGGTTATCTATTCGTTCTTTAAACCATAATTTATGAGTTGCGAAGGGAATATATTTTGTATCAAACGACAGTATTCGGACGTCTGGAGAATTTCTTATTTTCCAGACACGGCGCATATCTTTTACAGTCATTTCCCGGATGATTTTGGCATTGCTCCCCCCATTTAGTTCATCAAGGACTTGAAGAATTACCGATGAATAGAGTGGATAGAGTAAGTTATAGACTTCAGCTTCGGTTTGCTCCTCTATATTTTTAATAATGATAAATTTTTCAAGTATAATTTTACCTTCATCAATACGTTCGTTCATCCAGTGAGCGGCAACAGAAGCTTTCTGATTCCTTTATATCGATATAAACAGGGATGAAGATTGATACACCTTATGCTCGTGACAAATGCCCGGCTTAAAACCTTCTTGCCGTGGCAACAGATAAATAAATCCACCGAATTTGCAATAAGGCGTATGGTCGCCGCAGTATTCAAGTTTTTTTTTGGGAGAATGGAGAGTTTGAATAATTCAGCGATCGTTTCGACTTTTCTATCTTCAGGGAAGACAAATCGTACTGAGTGTTGGGTGCCAAGAAGGGAAAGCAAGGAGATCATCCCTGCCGTTTGCCCACCATAAAATGCAATGCGCATATGAAAATTAAGGAGAGATTAATTCTTCGCTGAGTGGTGTAGCAAAAATAATGTCTTGAGATGCGCGTTTACCCAGGATTCCTTGTAAACGATTTGGTGGCAATCCGTTTCCTGGTCGAATAGAGCGGATATTGTTGCGAGTAAATATTTCTCCCGCTTTAATATTTGCAGTCACAAATAAAGATCTTTTGAAAACTATATTTTCATGTTCTCTTTTGTCCGGTGTATAAGAAGCTTCGCCTTTCATAATGTGAAAGTTTTGATCGTCTGTTTCGGTCGGGTGGAAACCATTTGCCTCAATATTTCGAATAGATTGAACGAGTTGTATTAATTCATGAGGTTCGAGTGAAAACGTGGCATCGGGTCCTCCATCGGCACGCTTTAAAGTGAAATGTTTTTCAATAATCGCAGCATGTAAATACCCAACTGAATACTGAGCTGCCTCAACTCCGAGGCTATGATCAGAAAGGCCGGCAATTACTCCAAATCGTTTTCTTATGTCAGTAATGTGAGATAAATTCATTTGTTCAGGTAGAGCTGGATATGAGCTGACACAATGTAAAACGGCCAACTGTGGAGTTCCATTACTTCTAAGTACAGTGATAGCTTGCTGTATTTCAGCAATTGATGCTAGGCCGCGGGAAAGAATTACTGGTTTTTTAGTTTTACCAATATATTCCAATAATTCTACGTCTGCGGCTTCAAATGACGCAACTTTGTATAAGGAGACATTCATTTTCCCCAAAAAATCAACTGCAGTAGCGTCAAACGGCGTAGAAAATACCAATAATCCCTGTTGTTCTCCATATTCTTTTAATTCCGGTTGCCAATCCCAGGGTGTGTACGCAGTTTTGTAGAGATCGTATAAAGTTTGACCTGCCCAAGTATTAGTTTCGCCGATTAGAAAATACTTAATATTAGGATTTTCCCGCGGAACATCAATAGTTAACGTATCAGGAGTGTAAGTTTGAAACTTTACGGCATCTACTCCTGCTTCAGCGGCTGCATCAATGAGTGCGTAGGCACGACGTATGTCCTGCTTATGGTTTCCTGACATTTCGGCGACGATAAAACACGGATGACCTTCACCTATTTTCCTGTCCGCAATTTCAAATTCTTGAGGCATACAGTTTATTTTTCCGTTAATTTATGGTTGATAATTATACTCACTTCTGCCAAATTTTTGGTTGCAAAATACCAGTCAATAGTTTTATGTAAACCGTCAATAAACTTAGTGTGCGGTTCCCAGCCCAGGAGTTTTTTAGCCAATTTATTATCAGCCACCCGGTTTACTGGTCCGGTTGGCATATTGGGTTGAAATTTTATCCTGGCACTGTACTTCGTATAGCGAAAAATTTCCTGCACTGCATCGATGACGCGGATGCGTTCCGACGTACCTAAATTTATCGCTGTGCCATCAGCGATTTTTTCTGCAGCCAGAATGGTACCATTGACGATATCCTTGACATAGGTCCAGTTGCGAATTTGTTGTCCAGTACCCCAGACGTTATACGGATTTTGTTTGATAAAAGCCCGGGCAATCATGGCAATTACCGCATGGTCTTCCTTGCCTCGTTCTCCGTAAACCGTGAAATAACGACAACTTGCGGTTTTCATTTTCCATTCCTTGGCGTATGCCTTAAGTGTCAGCTCACCCATTAGTTTTGCCCATCCGTACATATTATCTGAGTCGTATGGAGGTTTGACTAAATTTTCAGTTAAATATACTTTTTTAGATACATCCGTTTGCAAGTAGTTTGGGTACACACATCCTGATGAAGCAAAAACAATTTTTTCCACCCCGGCTTTGTAAGCTGCTAAAAAAACATTTCCATCAAGCGCCAGATTAGTACTGCAGGCTGCCTGGTGTAAGTCAACGTAACCACGGCCACCATGATCACATGCCAAGTGAAATACTGTATCAATATTCTCAACTGATTTTTTGGCGACCTCGGAATTAAGTAAGTCACCTTTTATAAACTCAACTGCTTTATTTTGGAGATGATTGGCGATATTGGCCTTTTTTCCAGTAGAAAGATTATCAACTATTCGTACAGCTGCACCACGATTGACTAGTGCATCAACAAGATGTGAACCAATAAATGATGCGCCTCCTGTTACCAATGCTTTTTGTTTTTTCCAGTCCATTTTTTTATAAACTCAGATTGTAGCATGATAGTAAAATTGCGGATAACTTGCAAGAGAAATTATGGTGTCAGGAAATTATTTTGGCGCAGGTTTCAAGCCAGATTTGTTGATGCTCATATAGTGTTTGACTGTATTTTTTAAATTCTCCGTTGAATGTATTATTTTTTTGAATCTCATCATACAGTTTTTTACTTATATCCGAATAGACATCAATCGTTGTTTTGCCTTTTGGAGTAATCAGTTGAATTAATTCAACGAAAGCATCGTTATGTTTGAGAGGTGTGAGTTCAATGTATAGGTCATTAAATAAATCATGTTTGTTGCGGCGATGATCTGTAAGTGGCTTTCCAAAACTCACGTAGTAACCTAAATGATCCGCAATTTTTTTCAGAAACCAGCCGGTCCAGATATCTCCGAAACGGGCGAGTGGCAAATGATTGATAGTTCCTTCCATGAGTACAAAATAAAAGGCGGGAATTAAATCATAAACAAGCGCAGTATTTTGAGTGTTGATTGGCGCAAAGCAGTTTTTAGCCAGCGCGATTTGTTTTTGTTTTAGCCCGGTAATCTTAACGGGTAAGGCGAGTCGCGTGATTGCATCAACGTCAGGTTCGTTGAGCCAAAGTCCGGCATTGACGCCAATATGAATTTTTTTATGTTGTTTTGTAAGTACAACTTTTTGGTTGCGTTTGTTATACGGAAAACCGCGAGCGTATATATATTGTTCTCGGTTATTGGTTAACATTGAACATGGGTTAAACCAGCCGTTACTACTTGAAATTACGGGTAATTTTTTGGTTCTTCCGACGATTGCATGTAGTTGATAAAAATCCTGATTGGTGGGGAAACTGTCATCGTCAATACTTATGAGGAATCGACACCCTCTTTGCAGAGCCATCAGAAAACCAACGTTGCGGCGACTATCGTTGTTGTAGGGAATTGTTCGTTTCAGAAGCGGGAATTGTTTCAGCCATTGCTCTTGGGCTTTGATATCAAAGTATTCTACATCAAAACCTTTTTTGTGCAATTCTTCCGTGATTGCAAAAGATTCCTCATTCGGGCTTTTCAAATCCCCGATTATTATAACGCCTATTTCTTTCTCGTGACCGTACTTTTTGAGATTTAACCAGTAGTCATGGATAATCCGAGGTAAATTAATAGTTGTTAGCACTAGATAAGCTTGTTTTTGAGATGATCTCATAAAAAACGATTGTAACAAAAATAAGTTATTTAGCAATGCGGACTTCGTGAAGTTTTTGCGAAGAAAGGCCCCAGTTAGAATTATTCAAAATCGGTGATTGGTCATGATTTAAAATTTGCCGATAGTCATTCACGAGTTGACTTACAGAAATTTTTGGACGTTTTGTGGTTGGGCGGGTATGTTCTAAATGAAAGAGGGAAAAGCTTGAGGGAAAAATATATTGGCGAAGTCCGATTGCGGCTACAGAAAAGCACAAATAACAATCCATGTACGTATTGGTGGGTTTTTCAGGAAATCCACGCAGTTTATTCCACTGGGTCCGATGCATCAGCATAAAATCTCCAGCCACATTTGCATGGACGCGGTCGATCAACTTTCCCTGTTTCCTAATTAAGCGACGCATGAGTACCGCATTTATATAACCGAGTTGCATACGTATGGGAAACGGCAAACTGGTTCTGAGGCGGATGCCGCAGCCTAAAGTATGCAAAGAAAACGCAAAACGTTTGGCGAGTTTAAATTGCTCAGTAATATTAGCGCTATTAAATCCCGAAGGTAACTTATAATCAATTCGGTCAATGCGATAAAATGTATTTTTTTCAAGCTGTCTATTTGCAATAAACTGAATCAGTTTGCCTGGAAATAGAATGTCCGGGTTGGTGACCAATATATATTCCCCCTTGGCTCTTCGTACTCCAGTGTTTTTAGCAATATATTCAAACAGTGGAATGCGATCGGAATTTACAAAGTTTCGGTGTTGTCGCGGAGACACTTCGATTACTCGAATAGGAACAGGAGTAAACGCAAACCATTTTTTTAAGACTGAAGAGATATTTTCACGGGCACGTGGCGGATTCCACTCGACAACTATTATCTCAGCTGAAATAGACCAATTATCGAGTTGATTGAGAAGCGACTTGAAAAATAGTTTGAGCCGGTATTTAAATCTTAATCCGTAATCATCATTGCGACCCGTGACGATAATACTTAGGTAAGGTTTCATGAAGGTGTATCCCAAATATTATCTTTTATCCAGTTTCCCTGTTTATCTTTTCGCCAGACGTGTTTGCTTCTGAATGAGTTGGCAACTTGCCAGAATTCGCTTTCTTTCATACCTACATATTTTAGCCAATAGTATAAATCCTTTGGTATAACAAGGTCGTATTTTTTTATCATCTCTATTCCCTGGTCGCGCGTTAGATATCCGGTACGAATATCTTTGGCGGCATGATCAGACGCACGTCCATAGCCAAACTTTATGTATTTTAAGTAGTCATGTACCCCGTTTTCGTATCGATCGTCAAGATTTGAGAACTTGCGATAGGTGCGGTCAAATGACTTTTTCCTGGGTTGCCAACTATATTTTCGTTGTACCATTTTGGCATGATGATTAGGATCCCATTTAAAAAAGTTACCGATATAAATTCCCCGGACGCCGATCTTAAGGATTTCTTCATCTGTTGGATACTTAGCCCACAGCAGATCTTTTTCCGCCAGTTTTTCCTTCGGGTCGTTTAATAAATCGTGCCATTCAAACCCACGTAATGCATGTTCGTGGCGATTGCGATTGCTGAATTCAACAAAATCTTCAGGCTCATACATCCCAGAAATATCCCAGGCAATTTCTCCCCAGATAATTAGGGGAATATTGAATCTAACGGCAATTTGAATGGGATACGTCATGATGCCGCAGTGCGCATGCCAGTTCATATCTCCCATTTTTCGAAAACATAATCGGTTTAATTTTTTGAGTACCTCAACGCTTGGTCCAAAGACTAGATGATCGGCATCAAATATATGGCGCATCCGATCGCGGTTATAATCACCTTCAGGTAAATAGTTATTTCCATGATACGTTATCAGTAAAGGTTTCAAGCCGTATTTTTTGGCAATTACATGGGTTTGGAAATAACTGTCTTTTCCGCCTGAAACGGGAATCACGCAGTCGTAATTGCCAGTATTCGTTTTAGTATACTGCACAAGAATATCCTCAAATCGTTTTTGCCGCTTTTTCCAAAACTCAGAGGTCAAAGCTTCAAATTTATCAAAAGCCCGGCAACTGGTGCAGATGCCTTCGTCATCAATATAAAGGTTTACGGCGATTTCAGGATAGACACAACGTTTACAATAGCGCATAAATTCAGATTAACATCAGATCCGGAGGCCGTACCGGAAAACTATGTTCGTATAAGTACTTTTTTGCAAGGTATACACTTTGGTCTGAATACTGAAAAATATTTGCCGCCGCTATGGCGTCAACTTTGGTCTTTTCCAAGGCTTCGGCAAAATGTGACCACTCTCCAACTCCGCCGCATGCAATTACCGGAATGGAAACAGCAGAAACCACACTATTTAAGAGTTGTATGTCATAGCCGGTTTTCATGCCATCACGATCTATTGAATTTAATAATAGTTCCCCGGCTCCGGATTTTTCTACCAGTTTTGCCCAGGTTACCGGATCATACTGTGTACGCTTTTGTCCATAATGCGACATTACAGCATACACGTTATCGAATAATTTAACATCAATCGAAATCACAATGCATTGCGAACCGAATTCTTTTGCTGAATTCGTTACGAAGTTGAGGTTTGCCAGTGCGGCAGTATTAATTGCAACTTTGTCTGCGCCTTTTGCCAATCGTTTTTGTATGTCATTGAGTGTTTTAATCCCACCGCCTACCGTAATTGGCATATTGGCCATTTTTGAAACATCGTCCAAAATTTCAAAAATAGTGTGTCGGTTTGGGTGACCCAGATCGTCACGGCGTAGATCATACGAGTTGTCGCGTGATATATCAAGATAGATAAGTTCATCTGCTGCCCATTCGCTGATCCGCTTGACCGAAGTCACCGGATTACCTAAGTTTTGAAAACGGGAAAACTCTTTGCTTTGCACCAGCCAGCCATTTTTTAAAAGTAAAATAGGAATAATTCGTTTCTTTTTCATGTTGAAAGAAAATTAGTGAGTAATAATTTACCCGCCTTCTGACTTTTTTCCGGATGGAACTGAACACCGTAAATATTATCTTTCTGGATAATCGAACAGAAATCAGTACCGTAGTTAGTGGTGGCTATTACCGAATTATTATTAACAGTAGCTAGAACGTATGCAAAACTATGGACAAAATAAAAGTCCGGTTCTCCGGTAAAACCGCGGGTAAACGCTGACTCTTTTTTGAATATACAATTGTTCCAACCAACATGAGGAAGAGGAAGCTCGTCCGTTTCTAATTTATTGATGATGCCGGGAATCCAGTTTAACCCATTATGCTCGCCAAACTCGCGCCCAACCGTGGCCATTACCTGCATTCCTACGCAAATACCTAAAAACGGTTTTTTTTTACCAAATATTTGGTTTTCCAGAATAGACAGAGGAATTAATTTACGAATTTTTTCCATCGCCGCACCAAATGCGCCAACACCGGGTAAAATAAGGTGAGAAGAAGCAATAATGTCTTTTTTTTCGTTTGAGATGTGTACCTGACTTGTGAGTTGACTGATCACATTGTAAACGGAACGGACGTTACCGGATCCGTAATCGAGAATGCAGATTGCTGATTTATTCATGGGATTTAGGTAAGCCGTCTGAAGCCGCTCTGTGCAATCGGGCCACGTAATTTTTTTTCCACGGTATTTGCTTCAATGTTTTTTTTGAGTATTCCGAATGTATCATCAAGCGCAGCTAAATAGTTGTCAATTATTTTTTCCGTATGTGCAAGTGATGCATAAAAAGCCGTAGAGGTAAGAAATCCTTTTTCAAGCATAGTTTGAATCATCAACGTTTTTACGGCCTGAGCGTTTTCATATTCAAAAGAGAAGTGACCAAGAGGGTAAATTCCGGAAATCTGCAGTTTTAATTTATAGGTTAGTTGTAATTGTTTCCATCCATCTTGCACTGTCTGCCCGATCTTTTCCAAATATTTCGGTACCTGTTTAGTTTTATATTTTCTTATCGTGGCAAGCGCAGCCGTGGGGCCAATCCGATCTGTCCAATTAGTGCTACTAATAAATGATTCTTGCGCGTATTCCATAAACCGTTTTTTTCCAATGACGGCAGCCATTGGATACCCATTACTCATTCCTTTCGCAAAAACCGCTATATCTGGATTAATTCCCAGTTTCAGATGTGCTCCGCCAACCGCTAGGCGAAATCCAGAAGTAATTTCATCAAAAATCAAAGGAATTTTCATTTTATTCGTTTGTTCTCGAATAGTTTCAAGAAACTCTGGTTTCGGGGAATGATTTCGAATTGGTTCCATAACTACCGCAGCCAGTTTATTGTGGTATTTTGCAAACAGCCGCTTAAATTCTTCAGTGTTGTTATAGATAAAGGGAATCGCGGTTCCGAGTAACCCTCGAGGTACACCGCGCGGTTTTAAACCTGGTAATAAATGACCATCGAGCGCTGTATCCTCGGCCAGGTTTGCTGCTAAATACCAGTCATGCCAGCCATGGTAACCGCAAAAAAGAATAATATCTTTTTCAGTTGCTGCGCGGGCAATGCGTACTGCAATTGCCATTGCCTCTCCACCACTGCGGGCGTATCTGGCCATTTGCGCCCAAGGATGCAACTTAATTAATAATTCTGCCAGTTCCACCTCTTCAGGAGCGTTGAGTGTGGTTTCATTTCCGAGTTTAATTGCATTTATGACTGCCCGGTTAACATCTCTGTCCTGATATCCTAGAACACAAGCGCCGAGCCCCATGTAGGACAAATCAAAATATTTTTTCCCATCGAGATCCCACACCGTACAACCGTTTGCCTTTGCATAATAAGCGGGCCACAATTCAGGTAAAAACATTTCCGGCCGTTTGGAAAGTAGCTGCGTCCCACCAGGGATAAGTGTTTTGGCCTTTTGGTAAAGTTTTTGTGATTTACCGATTTTAAGTTTATTTGTCATGATGCAGTGAATTTATATATCCGGCGTTACGCGTAATTGAACTATTAATTTTTGAGAGTCGCGGCTCTTTTTGCAATAAATTGATTATAGCATTCATGCCAAACAGAGGATTTTTTGGATACAATTTTTTATAGACTTTTTTAATAAATGTAAAATCCTGGGGTACATCAAGAGTCCAACGCAAGTGGGATAGATTAGTTGAATTTTTAAGATTAGCTAGGGTAAACAGCTCAGGATGATTTCGAAGATAGGGCATTACATGTTCGCGTTCAGAAACAAGCTTTGCCTCACGCCAGGTTTTTTCTAAAGCTGCGAAAGTACAGATTTCAACGTCTTCGCCATCAGGAAACGTTTCCTCTAAAATATTTGTTGCATAATCAGTTTTTCGTTGTTTGTGAAAGTCTATCATTTGCTCAATCAGTTTCGAATCAATGAGCGGACAATCAGAAGTTATACGAATTACATTAGAAATAGTAAATAGTCGGGCAGTTTGATAATAGCGATCAAGCACGTCGTTTATAGATCCACAATAGACGCTGATATGATTACTGGCACACCATTTCACAATCTGCAAATCTAGCTTTTCAACCGTGGTGGCAATAATTATTGTGTCAATTTCTTTTGCAGCCTGAACTCTCCTGACTACATGTTCAAGTATTGTTTTGCCATATATTTTTCGGAGTACTTTCCCTGGTAATCTAGTTGAACCGGTGCGAGCCTGAATAACTGCGGCATAATTATAAGACATGAATTCCTTTCCGCTTAAACATCAATGCGTATTTTAGAATTTTAGCAGCGTGAAAGACATCGTTGTCAGTATTTTTGTTTTTGCGGATACATGCAAAAAAATATTCAAGTTGATGTTTATACATCTGATTCAGATCATAATTCTTGGGTTCAGATAATTCAGTCCAGTTTTTTGTTTTTGAGGAATAGATTTTTATTTTATGTGAAGAGAAATTCCAAACTATTGTGCCCTGTGAACCAATAATTGTACAGGATCGCTCATAAACCCGTTGTAAATAATCAACATGAATAGAGACAAGCGGACCGCCTTTAATTGTCATAAGTAGTTCTGCACAGTCTTCGGTATCAATTTGTAAATTACTGAGTTTTCCGTACATTCCGGTCAGCTTATCAATTTCACCGAACAACCAACAGGCATAATCAAGTTCATGGATAAAGTCCAAAATCGCACCGCCGCCGAATTTTTTTTGAGCCGCATATAACTTACGATAATCTTCATTTGGATGCCACTGAGGCAAATATGAACCGGCTGAGATTCGGGCGCTAAAAATTTGACCAATGACTTTTTTATGAAGTAATGATCTAATTTCAGAAATTGCCCAGTAAAATCGCCAGTTACAAGCTACGAATGTTATTATTTTTTTCATTCTTACTATTTGGTGAAGTTTCCGAATATTTCTTTCGGAATCTGCAAGTGGTTTTTCAATAAACAAATGACATTTATGTTTTGCCGCAATAAGTGCCTGGGGAAGGTGGAGAGAAGTAGGTGTGCAAATAAACGCAATTTCCGGATTTAATTTCCAGATGTTTTTTAACTCAGAACTGATGATTAAGCTCGAAAAGCTTTTTTTTAGATTTTCTAATTTGGTTCGGTTTGGATCATAGGCAATTATTGTCTGATTACCAAACGAATAAATGTTCTTAATATGCCGTTCACCTATTGAGCCGCAGCCGATGACAAGCATTTTCATATCATTTTTTGCGAGCAACTACTAATTGAATTGGTGACCCGTTTAATATGTAGAAAAGGTATGAAATCGGAAAGAAAATTACTGCGAAGCAGAACACCAGTATTGGAACAGTAAATGAACGCTTTTTATTGTAATTTTGTGCAAAAACATTCAGCCGTGGTGAAATGCGATAGAGTGAGCTTTGCGCAAGCCCCACCGGAATATATTCAGGTGCATACAGTTGACGTTGTTGGATCACGGTAAACCCATTCTGGTCAACCAGGCTACGTAATCCCTCCGGGGTGTAATGGAACAGGTGCCGCGGCGGATCCAGATGGAACCAACGGGATCCGAATGGTAAGCGTTCCCATGAAGCGAAATTTGGACATTCAATAATGAGAAACCCGCCTTTTTTAAGCACTGCCGCGCTTTTTTTTAACGCCTGAATTGGATTACCGAGATGTTCAAAGCTTTCCCAAAAGGTTACCAGGTCGTAACTATTTTTTTTCTCGCGCATACCTTCAAGTCCTACATTTTTAACAAGTGGATTACTTGACTTTGCAAACGCCGTTTCAATTCCTACATAATCAAATCGGTTACCCAACTGATAGGCTAAATTACCATCACCGCAGCCAATATCCAGAAGTTTTCCGTTGCTTTTGAGGTTGCGAATCAGGCGTGGCCGTCGATACTGAAGCAAACGATAAATTAAAGATTTAATTTTGCTGTAATAAGTTTTGGGATAAAAAGGTCCAATATTTTTCGGCTGTGGCCAGGTTGAACCCACGGCGCAACTGGTACAGAAGTTAACTAAAAATATTTTTCGACTGACTGCGTCCTGAACCTGGTATTCCTGACGTGTCAACTGTTGTTTGCAAAGAGGGCACGCATGAATTTGCACTTGAGCAAAAGGGCCGGTTGGTTTACCCAAGAATTTAGAAAGAACGTACTGAACCAAAGTTTTGAAAGTGCCAATCGCATATATGGTACTGCGGTACAAATTAGCCGTATGCATGTGCGGGTGATAATCACAGGCAATTTGCACCTCAGCAATTTTAAACCGGAAATATACCGCTTGAACTATTATTTCAAAACTGAATAAATAATCGTCGGAATTTTGTAAAAAAGGAACCGATCGCAACAGTTTTTTACTGTACATCCGAAACCCGGAGTGAAATTCGGAAAGTTCTATTCCCAAAATAAATTGGTCAATATAGGTTAAACCGCGATTTGCAATAAATTTAACCAGGGGCATTTTTCTTTGTAAGGCTTCTTTGGGATGAAGAAAGCGTGAACCAAGCGCAAAATCAAACCCTTCATGTGCCTTTTTGAGAAAGAGCGGTAAATTTACAGGATCATACTGGTTATCAGGATGGTATTCGATAATGATATCTGCGCCGCGTTCTAAAGCCTTGGTCAGACAGACTTTGAGGTTACCACCGTAGCCTAAGTTTAAGGAATTTTGGTAGGTAGGGATACCCAGCTTTTTAGCTACGAGGACTGTAGCATCACTTGATGAGTCATCAACGAGTATTATTTCATCTATGTATTGGTGTGGCAATCGTTCATATGCAGAAGCAAGAGTCTGTGCCGCATTGTGCGCCGGCATCACCACTACAACTTTGGGGTTTTTCATTACACAATTGTAACCTCGGGGACAGGAATAATAAACTTACCACCCTTAGCCGCGTACTTTTTTTCCTTATCCATAATTTCCTTCGCAAAATTCCACGCAAGAATCAAAGTGTAATCAGGCATACGCTTCAAAATCTCCGCTTCAGGGTAAATGCGAATATGCGATCCTGGCATAAAGAGACCCTGTTTATAGGGAGTTGAGTCAACGGCAAAGTCAATGAGCGAGGTGCCGATTTCGCAGTAGTTAAGGAGAATATTGCCCTTGGCTGCTGCACCATAAGCGGCGATGATTTGATTTTTCTTTTTAAGACTTTTCAGTTTAGCCCGCAGTTTGGTACGTAAATTTCTCACACGGGATGCAAATGAATGAAGCGTTTGGGTGCTGTAAAGACCGATTTCTTCCTCTTCTTTAATTAAATTATTTATTTTCGGGGAGGCTTTCGACGATTTTTGTTTTTTGCATAAATATACTCGTAGCGATCCTCCATCAATTGGGGTTCGCTCGACATCAAGAAATTCCAGACCTTCTTGTGTTATAAGCACCTGCAAGGGTTTTATGGAAAAATAAGATAAATGTTCGTGGTAGATCGTGTCAAACTGATTGTTTTCAATCAAATCGCGCAAATAAGGAAATTCACAAATAAAAACGCCGTCATCCTTCAGCATTATTTCAACTGCAGTAAATAAATGATGTAAATCATTGATGTGTGCCACGACATTGGTAGCAGTAATTATCTTTGCCGGTCCTTTACTGCGGCGAATTTTTTTGGCAAGCTCAACTGAAACAAAATCATTTATAGTTTCAATGCCCTTGAGTTCAGCTATTTTAGCCAAATTTGTAGCTGGGTCAATTCCCAAAGTCTTTATGCCGTAGCCTTTAAAGTAAGAAAGTAAACTGCCATCATTACTTCCAATGTCAATTACCAGTGATTCCGGCCCCACTGAAAAGCGCTCTCGGACAGTACTGGCAATTTGTGCAAAATTGTTCATCCGCGTTTTAGAAGTGGAGGGGATATACACGTAGTTACGAAACATAATTTCAGGACTGACGATTTCCATAAGTTGTACCAGGCCGCAACTGGTACAAATCCCGACATTGAGTGGGTACTTTGGTTCATCTTTTTTTAAATCAGCAGATTTCAAAAATCCATTGGGCAAAGGAATTTTTCCGAGCGGAAGAAAACGGGTTAGCTTACTGTTCCCACAAATTCGACATTGTTTTAGTTTATTGATCATAAAAAGAATTATATGGTTACTCGTTGGCTTTGTAAATCATAAGTGATTGGGCATTTGAACCATCTACAAGTTTAAACTCCGGAAATTCTTTGACCAAGGAGTAATTTTCTTTGATTAGTTTCAGCGTTTCCTGGCGCTCATTTTCGTTCTGACCGAAATAATATATAAAAGTATCGGTAAATACAATGAGCTTCGTTTGTTTTTTAGAGATCATTTTTTGGAGCTGGGGAATGGTGGTTAAATGAAATTTGGCAGCAAATAAGTCATCACGAATTGTGAGAGAGCCTTGACCCTCATTCATATTTAGCGGAACCTGACGATTTATATTAGCAACCGCGGGTAAGTAAAAAGTTAGTATTTCATCATTAACTTGCGTTGCTGCCAAAATAAAGTTATTGATATCGATTAACAGATCATAGGGTCGAGTATGTAGATCACTGAGTTGAGTTTTCATGACTTTGAAATGTGGATAATGTAGAAACTGTAGACCGAGAAGCAAAATTACTAAAGTTTTGATGAACTTTGCGTGACCATTGAGTCGAGGGGTATTGAGCAGTCGAGTCAAGAAAAACGCAGCCGCGATTGCCAATAATGGAATCGAAGGGTAGAGATAATATGGATCAGCCGGACGATGAATTAGCGCAGTTGCCAGAAAAAGCAGGCATAAAATAAGTATCACAAATAGCCCGCGCGGAATATTTTTTGCAGCACCTTTTAGATCGCGAATAAATAAACTACTTAAGACAAGTGAAATAAGTACGCCGTATTGTTGAGAGCTGACGCGGAGAAATTCAGCCAGCTGCCCCGCAGCATTTTTAGAAACGTGAGCTACGTACACCAAAATCGATGCGGCAAAGAAAGGCCAAAATAATCCATAGAGTGTGTGTTTCCAGCTGGTAACTAAAAAGGGTGTAAAGATAAGCAAGGAAATGGCCAGCATTCGAATGGTTAAGTCGAATTTTTCTTTAAGTGTTTTTTTCCGCAGGCTAAACATGAACCAAATAATTACCGGTAGCGGCAGCATTTGAGATCGAATAAGTACTGTAATATTGGCCACAATATAGGTGGGAATCTCCAGCCAAAATTTATGGCGAGTAGTAGTTTTTTCGGTAATTAAAAATCCAAGCAGAGTAAACAATATTCCTAAAGTCATCATCTCAGTCGAATAGGGAAAATTTGAAAGATAGGTATAAGTAAACGAACCAAAGGAAAAAAATAATGCAGTCCAGATTAGTGACCGTTTTCCACTAAGTAAGTAACTAATCCTAAGAGTTATAGCAAAAGAAAACAATGAAATTAAAAGTGCGAAATAGCGTTGAGTAATAATAGTGGGGAACAGAAAAATTCGAGATAACCCAAACAAGTAGTCGTTTATTAAACTATTCCAGCCGTTGTAATCAATAAAAGGTCGTAAGCCCTGATAGGCTAAGCGCGTGTTGTAAAGTGCGATGCCTTCGTCTGTTGAGATATATGCATAATTAATAAAAATAATTCGCAATAAAAGATTAAGAAGTGTAATAATAATTAGAACAAACGCAGTATTGCTTAATAAATTAAATATTTTTTTGGAAATTGTTACATGCATTATTAGTGCACTAATTCTAACAAATTGTTGTGAATCTGGATATTGTGTGTTAAATTTGTCGCATGTTTGACTGGAAAAAACAAGTAATTTTGCTTACCGGAGGTACCGGTTCTTTTGGTCAAAAATTTACGGAAGTTATTATAAAAAAACATCCACCTAAAATATTGCGAATTTTCAGTCGAGATGAATTTAAGCAATATGAAATGGAGAAAAAATTCTCACACAGATGCCTTAGGTATTTTATTGGTGATGTGCGTGATAAAGAGCGAGTAGATCGAGCCATGGCTGATGTGACTCTCGTGATCCATGCAGCAGCGATGAAGCAGATTGTGGCTGCAGAATATAATCCTACAGAGGCTATTAAAACCAATGTCCTGGGTACGATGAATATTCTTAATAGTGCTTTGGATAATGGAGTTGAGCGGGTATTCGGGTTGATTACGGATAAAGCAGTCAGTCCAGTAAATCTCTACGGAGCAACGAAACTAACCATGGAAAAGCTTTTGATACAAGGGAATTCCTATCGAGGGCTCGGTAACACACGAATTAGCTGCATACGGTATGGCAATGTGGCTGGAAGTCGCGGGAGTGTAATTCCTCTTTTTAACTTTCAAAGAAAAGGTAAAATTTTAACGATTACGCATCCTGAGATGACACGATTTTGGATTACTTTGGATACGGCGGTTGATTTCGTTATTAAATTTATTGAGAAAATGCAGGGGGGAGAAGTGTTTATACCCAAAATGCCCAGTTTTAAAATTACGGATCTGGCAACTGTCCTTGCCCCTCAAGCGATACATAAACATATCGGTGTCCGACCAGGAGAAAAGTTACATGAAGACCTGATTACTATACATGAAGCACATTATGTTCGAGAATTTTCCAATCATTATGTGGTCGCCCCGGCATTTTCTCTGTGGGAAAAAACCAGTCAAGGAAAATCGGGCGGGAAAAAAGTCCCGGATAATTTTTCATTCAAAAGTAGCACCAATAAAAAATTTCTTACCAAAACCGAACTACGTCAACATTTGAAAGTTATTAATGGCGAAGTGTTATGAGGAAAACGCCTATTTACTTTGCTCATACACTTCAGGAGGCAGAATGGGTTCGTACGAAGATCAGTTTAGAGAATTCTCAGACTTTTAAAATCATTGCCACGAGCTTAGCAACTCAACTTTTCTTTTTTAAAAAAAGAATACTCGCTGATGATGGGAGTGCGTTTCTCTCAAAAAGATTTTATTCCAAAACACTAGAAATACTTATCCGCAAATCACACTACTGGTATAAAAAACTCCGTCCTTATTTCAAATCTATAGTGGTTTCTGAAATATATTTATATGATTTGTTACAAACCCCACTTGAAAGTGCATTTTTATCAGTGTTTTATAGTGAATACCTATTACGTCAGATTCAAGCCAATATTTCTTCACCACACTTCTATATTTCCGCCGCTGTAAATTGGCAGTTGGGTCGGTGGGAGCCAACGCAGTCTACGGTAGCCACTTATATTAAGGATACAATTCCTGAAAATGTAATTCTGTATCAACCCAAGAGGCAAATCAGTTTTCCTTCGCTTAAGCTTGGATTAAACTCGGTGCATACGTTGCTGCAACTACCTGAATATTTACGGCAGATTACCTTGAGAAGTCGAACGAAAAGTGTCTCCAAGGGCAACGTGGATTTTCTGATGTTTTCTTCAGGAGGAGGGCTATATCAGCAGCATCCGGTATTGAAAGGACTGCGTCATCTGAATGGTTTGATCGTTACTGGGTCGTCGTCTGACCTTGATGCGTCGTGGATCCAGACTACCGGTATTCCAGTATATCCGCTTTCTGCATTCTCGACACAGCAGTTACACACTCGGGAAGTACAAGTGGAGCAAGCGTTGCGCGTACTGATCAATCGGCAGCGAATTCATCCCCCACAAGTTGCTCCGAGCTCAAATAAACTGGCACAACTATTGGTTGAAATGACACGATTGGTTTTTTTAGCTAAATACAAGCAGACAGTCAGACAAACTTTGTTAGCTGAACAAGCGTTACGCACCTTAAAACCGAAACTGGTAATCACTACCCATGATCCAGGTCCTTCTGCACTACCATTTGTTCTCAAAGCCAAACAACAAGGTCGAAAAACTTTGGTAGTACTCCATGGTTGGCAGAGTATAAAGTTGGGCGCCGAACATGCAAGTGAACATGCAGCCGTATGGGGAAATTATGTGGCTAACTGGTTTTGCGATGAATTTGGCAAGGCAAAAATGACAATACATCCGGTCGGGTTTCCATTTCTGGAAAGTTTTTTTCCGGGACGGAAAGTACAACCATTGACTGCATTAAAACAGAAAACAAATATTAAGATAGGTTTTATATTGACATTATATCCACCCGCAAACATTGGTGAGTTTCTATTTTTTAAAAATATTTTTTCTGTCATCAATCAAAGAAATTTTAAGGGTACTATTTTGTTGCGGCCGAGAGTTGACCAAAATGTCTCTGAAATTTTTGCTCTAGCGCGATATCTCAACATTCCATTTGCTGTTCCCAATAGTTCTTTGACCGAGTTTATTGGCATGTCGGATGTAATAGTGTGTTGGGATACGACCGCGATATATTGGGTCATGATGCAGGGAAAACCTTTAATTTATACTACTCCACTCTGGAGTGATGGAATGCAGCCAATCAGCAAGTATGGTGCTGCTTGGATTCCGCACAAGGCTGAAGACATATTCAATATCATCGAAAAGCTAAGATACAAAAAGGAGATTGAACATATAGCGCGCGGCCAGCACCGTCTACTGCAACAAGTTATTGGCCTAAGCAAAGTCTCGGCTGCAGTAAGAACACAAAAACTTATCTCAAAATTAATAACCAGCGCTTAAATTAAACAAAACTCATATTTTTTCAACAGTCCGTGGAGTTTTGAGGCGTATTGTTTGACTGAAATTTTACTTCGCAGCCGAGACAGATTGGATAGGCTCTGGTTGTTACTGAGCATAATTGAAATTGCGTTTGCCAGGCGTTTACTGTTCTGGGGTGTAACTAAGGCAATACTTGAAAATTCTATTAGGTTATACGCGCTGGTGATGCCAACGACGTTGCTGGCAATAATTTTTTTCCCCATCGCCATTGCGGTCAAAAGTACTGAGTGGCCCTGCGGCTTATTGGTTTTCTTCATAGGCAGGACTATTAGTTTTGCCTGGGTAAAGAGTTGCCGTAACTCCTGCATTGACCGATCTGTGAGGATCGTAACGTTATCAGGAACACGCAAGTTATTTAGCAAATCGGGCGTACATACGACAGTCACCCGCCACGGTTTATTTCTTACGGCTGCGAAAAGCGTCTGATAGTCACGGTACGGATCACGTCCCACTGATAGAATATCAATTGAAGGCTTAGTTTTTTGAGCCGGCATAAAATACTTGGTATCAATTCCATCAGCCAAAAATTCCACCGGTCGGCCAAGAAAATGAGACAATATTTCTTGTTCTTTTTTCGAAGAACAAATCAATAACTCGATACTATTCAGATTTTTTTTAATAAAATTCTTCATCCATTTACTTTTGGTTTGTTCAATAGCATTAGTCAAATTGCTCGAAACGATGATTACCTTATTTTTTATTAATCCTATTCGTTTTAGCCAGGCAATCGGCAAACCAGCACTATCCTGGGTGCAAAACAGGATATCCGCATTTTTGTAGAGTGGATATAAGATGAGTGCTTGATGTAAACGAAATCCTAGCGGATAGGCGAGTAAACGCATGTGCAGTTGCTCTAAAGGTTGGAGAAGCGGGCGCAGTAAGTTTAAGGGATGATATGCAAGATCAGAGAAATTAACCTCAAACCCGAGTTGTTGCAGTTGCGGTAAGCCATATAAAAAAGTACTCGGTTCAATCCCAGACTTAAAATCATGCAAAAGTTTTTTTCGTGGAGTGAGGTAGAAATAGAAAATCTTTTTCGCAGTTTTGGTCATGTGAGATAATACCTTTTGTATGGGTTTTAACTTTACACAAAAAATTCTAACTGTCTGCATTTTAGCACTCTTTGCTTTTATTACATTGCCGCGTGAGTACTACACCGAAGACCTGGTAATTCATATTCCAGTACTCACCATGCGCGTCGATGCAAGTTCTTTTTCGTCTGATTATTTCAGGCAGTTCCATTTAGCGGATTTAAATCCCAGCATTTATTATCCGGTTTTAGAAATGTTTTATTCCATATTTTCGGGATATGCCCCTATAATTTTTGACGTGCTTCGCTTTTTCTATTTATTAAATTTATTTTTAGTTTTATTATTGTTAAGCCGGCAATTACAAATCCCATTTTTTGTCTACGTTATTTTTACTCTACTATTAACCAGTCACATCCAGATTGGCGGTTCAGGAATTTCTATAATCGAAAGTGAGTTTATTTCCCGAGGTGTCGGATTAGTACTCGTATTGTATTCATATTACTTTTGGTTAACAAAAAAATATAAAACTGCGCTGTTGGTTTTTACCGGCGCGATTGCAATGCATGGAATGACCGCGTTTTTTGCCGTCTGGATTGGTTTCATTGGGCTACTGTATAAATACAGAAATAAATTAGGGCTTGTTGGAATACTGATTATTATTTCCAACGGCATTGCTCTATGGATATTTGCGTCTCCAGTAGATCCCGCTTGGCTGTCAGTGCTTAGAATACGTAATTCATACGCATTTATTGACAGTTGGTCAACAAAAGCCTGGATTAATCTCGGTCTTATTTTAGCTCCCGGTTTACTTCATTTATTTATGGTTAAAGCAAAGTCGAAATGGCGCTCAATGATCGTGCCGGTTTATGTAAGTGCACTTTTGCTTCTGATTGTCCAATTTTTCTTTACCACAATTAAGCCAATTTATCCGGCCATTGTTTTACAACTCGGTCGGATCTGGTTGTTCCCGGCATTGGTTTCTTTACTTGCCCTGGCCCATCTCATTACACTTTTTTCAAAGCGATTTAATAAAATATTTGTGGTCATTGGTGTTGGAATATTCGTACTCCTTGTAAACAACCGACAGCAGATTAAAGCGCAAACTGCGCAGCTTAAACCCTGGTTTGATGTTCAAGCGTGGGCGCGAAATAACACGAACCAGCGCTGCATTTTTCTCGTGCCCTTTTTTTCAAAAGGTTTCCGCGTCGAATCAAAGCGCAGTATAATTGGTGAATACAAAGACGGAACACTCAGTTTTTATAGTCGGGATTTTGCATTGGAATGGGTAAAACGGTTTAAGATGTTACAAAATTGGGAAGAGCTTAATTCAAAGGCCCTGATCGAACTCGCCAATTTATATCATTTCGATTATTTCGTTCTTGCTAAGGAGAAAAATTTTACTGCTTTTCCGATTCGTTATTCCAATGATGCATATGTTATTCAGAGTATTACTGATACGTCAGAATGCGAACAAGACTTATGAATATCTGTTTTTTCGGTTCATATCAGAAAACTTACTCGAGAAATAAAATTCTCCTTGACGGATTATTAAAGAATAACGTTAAAGTAATACATTGTAACTCGCACTACGGATTCTTTTTTCAGCGCTACTGGGAGTTAGCGGATTTTTTTTGGCGAAACAAGCAGGCTATAGATGTAATTTACGTGGCATTTCCGGGACAATTAGACATGCCGCTTGGTTGGGCATTAGGCAAACTTTTCAGGAAACCAGTGGTTCTTGACATGTATTATTCAATGTATGACACGTTCGTTTTTGACCGCAAAACTTTTACCCCAAAAAGTTTCCGTGGCCGGGCGTATTATTACATAGACAAATTAGCAGCCACACTTGCGGATCATATCATCACTGACACCCATTCGCACGCAAGCCATTTCAGTAAACTGTTCAAAATTCCTAAAGAAAAATTTACCCGGATTTTTGTTGGAGGTGATGATGCGGTTTTTCGGCCAAATACAAGAAAACATGATCGAAAAAATCTCATTGTTGAATTTCATGGCATGTTTTCCCGGGCGCAGGGAGCAGAGTATTTTATAGAGGCAGCGAAATTACTCGAATGGGAACGTAATCTCAAATTTTTGCTTATTGGAGACTCTACTCATTATTTACTGCCTAAAGAAAAACTAGCTGAATTGCAACCGAAAAATTTAACATATTTGGGTGAAGTGTCTCTTTCTCGTTTGGCGCAATTGGTGGCCGCTGCTGATATTTGCGTTGGACATTTTGGTAGTATAGTTAAAGCCAAAAATGCAATTTCAAACAAAACTTTTCACGCGATTTTTTCAGCTAAGCCGATTATTGTTATGGACAGTCAGGCAAATCGCGAATTATTTGTCAATGGAGTTTCAGCTCTGTTTGTGCGACCGGGTGACGCGCGTGATTTAGCGCAGAAAATACGATTGTTATCAAAATCCCAGAAGTTACGGAGAAAACTTGTTGACAATGCCAGCAAATTATTGCCGATGCTTACAAATGAATATCTTGCATCGCAACTAATTCAGGTATTTTTTAGCTTAAAATGAAAAAATTTCAGTCGGTCTGGACTATGCCATAAAGGACAGTTCCGTCTGGCGCTGAAATTGAATTGATAAAAAAAGCTGATGGAATTTCATCAGGAGTTCCAATAAATAATGTCTGTTTAAGGTAACGATCGCGTTCCCAGTTTATTGTTCGGAACTCATAGTTACCAAAAGCACTGTAACCGATATATGGATGCTTTTTATTAAAGACTGACTGAATCCATGCAGGCGACTTTTGGCCATAATATAAAACATAAATATAACCTTGTTTTATCTGGTCAGTAATCACAATTTTTTGCACCTGTGATTCATGGGAGAGCGAAAATTTTGCTGCTTCTTTGGCTCCATACTCCCACTTTTTATAAAAAAGCTGCGGCGAAACGTTGAAGTATTGAATTAAAAAGTTAGATAGACCTAAAATGTAGACCGAAACAAGAACGACTAATAAGTTCAAGTTTTTTTTTAACATAATTTGCAAAACTGAGAAGAAGCCAATGCTGGCAAATAGTAGCAAAGGGGGCAAAATAAACAAAATGCGTCCGGCATTAACCGGACCCGTAGTTAAAGCACCGGCAGAAAGACCAATAATTATCCATCCCAGTAGAAATAAACGAAGTTTTGACTTGAGATTCCATATTCCCAGGCTGATTAAACCGAAATCTAAAACATAAAGAAACCCGTTGTTTTTAACGTTAAAATACCGTGAACTGGATGTATCCCAGAACCAGGAAACGGGATTTAGCTGATTTATAAAACTGACCGCAAAGCGCCGTGGAATGGTCACGAGTAAATTTTCATCCGGTTGTTCACGAATAAAAATATTAATCCCGCCAAAACGAGTGTCCCCGAGCGGTTTGCTAATCCGATGTAAAGCTATGGGTGTAATTACTGCAATGAAAATAAAAAAAGCCAGTAGCAAGATTGGTCTAAAGCGGTTTAATATTTTTCTAAATGTTACAAGCAGAAGCAATAGTAAAACCGGCGTAGTAAATGAAGGAGTGTGATATGCATACACTGAAAGCCCAAAGAGAAAAGCGCTTAGTAAAAGTAAACCTGGTTTCTGTTTTTCCAAAAAATGTAGAAAAATAATCATTGCAATCATTTGAATTAATAAGGCTAAACTGGCGTCATGGCCAATGCGAGACACCTGAATGTGCCAGGGAGAAATTGCCATTAACAGTGTAAACAGCAAGCAAATGCGCGAATTAAGCAAACCATACAGACGACACAGTTTTAGACAGAAAACATAAGCCACGAACACGGTTAAAACACCAGTGAGAGTCGAAAGGGAGCGAATTGCAAACTCAGTCGGACCAAAGAATGCAATAGCAGGAACCGTGAGATAAAAAATCAGCGGGGAAATATCGGCGCGAAAAGTTAACGGAAATTTTTCTCCATATTCGCCCGCGCCGCTGGTTAGCAAAGTCCAGGCATTATAGCCGACGCCTATTTCATCACCATGTAATGACGGCGGTACGGATGTAAGCTGAAAAAAGCGAAAAAAAAATGCCAGCAAGAGAATGGCTACCAGTACTTTGCTACTTCTCATATGGAGAACCGTTCCCGCAGTGCGCTCAGCGTATAGGTATAGAGCATGACCAGAAATCGAGACTTACTGATCCCGTAAGTTCTGTTTTTGTAAAAAACTGGTATTTCGATGACCGAATATTTTTTTCGCTTGGCCCGGTAGATTAAACGTATAAAGTAGTCGCCAAATCCGTAAAAAATTTTATTGGTACCAAGTTGTTTCAAGTTTCGGGTTTTCATCAGAAAAAACCCGCTCAAATTATCATGAACACCGTGTTGTAAAATTCCCCGCAAAAATAAATTAAACAGAAAGCTCAACCAGTATCTGAAGCGGTTTTGCATGCCTCCTGCGCTCACGTAACGAGAACCAATGACCAGCTGATGCGTATTTCGGTATTTCCACATTTTGGTTAAGACTTCGGGATCGTGATTAAAATCCGTATCCATTACGGCAATATAATTAGTCGTTGCAGCCTTTATACCGGTAAGAATTGCAGTGGCAAGACCTTTTTCATAGAGACGGACTATGAGTTCAAGTTTGCGGTTATTAGAATACCTTCGTCTGATAGTGGCGGCAGTTCCATCAAGACTATTGTCGTCGACGACTACGACTTGAGTTGGAATAGCGTAGTTGGTTCTGAGATCGAGGATTTTTTGAATTAATTTATTAATGTTACCCCGTTCATTGTAAGTGGGTAGTATAACGGTAAGCGTGTCTTTAAATTGAGTACTCATATAAACTCCATATATGATCGTACATGACAAAATCTTTTTTCCACACGCCTCCGGTTTTCTGATAAAACTGGTTTGCGGCTTTATGTTTATGTGCTGCCCCGACTATAAAATTCCCAATACCTGCATTTCGGTATTCCTTTTTCAGGGCTTTTAATAATTGAGTGCCATAGCCTTTCCTACGGACTTTTGTATCCACAGTAAGCACTAGAAGTTCTGCTGGGATGTTGCTGGGTTTACGTGAACTATAGACCAGGGTTTGCCATAAAAAGAGGAGATGAGTAGGTTGAGAAATTATTTTATACACTACCAGGGGAATAAGTTTTAAAAACAATTTTAAATAAATTCCACTAAGTAATTTTTGAGTATTGGTTGCGCCAACAATTACGCCTTTAAGTTCGCCGTTTTTGAATAAACCAAGGGGGATAGAATAGGGTGATTGAATCATGCCTTCATGAATAAGTCTTAAGAACTGATTGCCGAAGCTGGGCAGAAAATCATCAGGCATGCCCTGCATGTGTAGATAAGCGCTTGATTCCATATCATCACCATTCAAACGGGTAATCATATTTTCGAGAATTGTTTAATTTTACGCACAATAAATTTTATTTTTTATCAGTTAAACTCAGTGAGCTGGGCAAACTCAATTCTGTTTTGATACTTGTTATGGGGTTACAGAAGATCGGAATTTGTTTTCTTGGTTCGAAGAGAAACGCGCCTGCACTGATTAATATTCTAATGATGACCCCCCTTTTTTCTAAAAATAATATTTTCCTCACGGTTGAAACTTTGGGTACGGCTCTTCTCAATTTTAAAACCATGCTTCTGCATATATTTAATAATGTCCTGCTTAGAAAATTGATTTTCATACAAAGGATCTTTGTTTATACATACCTCCACCTGTATTTTTTGACACAACTTTATATATTTTCCCAAGGATTTTACAATTTTAAAATCTTCTCCTTGCGCGTCTATTATTAAAAAGTCTATATGCCCAATTTTATTATCAGTAATAAATTTATCTAAGCGTATGACGTCTACTGTCACTTTATCGATCATATGAAATCCTTCCTTACCTAAATTATCTTCCCAAACGTCGTTGACGCGTTTATTAAATTTGTTTAACGAAGAGCAGGCATCATAGTTGGAGATGTGAAATTTCGCCTGCCCGTTAAAATCTGAAACAGCTTTATTTATTGCAATCATGTTTCCCTGCTTGAACTTCGTGATTTTATTGACAAGCTGTTTATATCCTAAAGGGCTTGGTTCAAACATGTACAATCGGTCATTATTCCAACTACACTCACGAAGTAAATTGTTATCACCCCTGTGGGAACCAACTTCAATAATTATTCTCGGTTGACTTTTTTTATTAAAAAGTAATATCCGTTTCAAATCCACTAATAAACGTCCCATGGTTATATATAACTGAGATTTCAACGTTGAGCCGATAGGGATCAAAATTTGTCGCATCTTGCTTTAAATTTATAATACCATACTTCAAATACATGCAAATACCATTTGTTTTTCTTCTTTTCCGATAACTGGTACGGTTACCGGAATGAATTTCATAATCTATGTTGTTTATACCAGTTAATAAATTTATGCATGCCCTGTTCAAAAGATACCTGCGGTATCCACTGAAGTATTTTTTTGGCCTTTTGTATATCGGCGTATGTAATTATACTTTCTCCGGGATTGGCAGGTTTAATTATTCGATTGATTTTATGATTTGCTTTTTGCTCAACCAGTTGAACAAGTTTAGATAATGGAATGGGGGAAGAATTACCGATGTTAATTATTTCTGAAGTGTGTTTGTATTTAATAGCATTTTCAAATGCACGAACGACATCTTCAATAAAAGTGTAGTCACGGGCACTGGTGCCATCCCCAAATTGTGAAATTTCCCTTCCGGAAAACGCTGCTTCGGTAAATAAGTAAGGCGCCATGTCTGGTCTACCATTTGGTCCGTACACTGAAAATAATCGCAGTATCGTGACCGGTAAGTTACTTTTTTTTGCATATTGCAGTAGAATTTTTTCACCTTCAAGTTTAGTTTTGGCATACGGTGACATCGGTTTAAGTTTTTGCGACTCACGAAAAGGAACCTCTTGCGTTGAGCCATAAACACTACTTGAGGAAGCAAAAATAAATGACTGGACGTAGTGTTTGGAAGCGATTCGTGCAAGTGTTTCGGTACCCAAAATATTAACTTTATTGTACCGGTTTGGAAACTTAAATGAAGTTCTGACTCCGGTAAGCGCAGCCAAATGCACGACAGACTGAGGAGTAAACTTGGAAAATAAACTATTTATTACTTTTTCGTCTCGGATATCTGTTTCAAAAAATACAAAATTTGGATATTTTTTAAGGCGTTTGAGGTTTGCTTTCTTGTAAAGTGGATTATAAAAATCAGTAAAAATATCAACGCCGATAACAGTTGACTTTGTCGCACTAAGTATTCGTTCAGCTAAAGATGAGCCAATAAATCCGGCAACTCCGGTAATTAAAATTCGCAAATTCATAACTTTTACACTGGATGTTGTTTGAGTATAACATGAGTTTAAACCGTTCTTGCTAATAAAAATGCTGATCGAGTGATACGCTATAATTAGATCTGTTTATGCGGTTACGCTGGGTTATCGGAATTGGAATATTGACAATATTAATACACTTACTTCCTTATCTAATATATGGCGAAAATGTTTACGTGGCGATTAACGATAATTTAGACGGCTCTTTTTTTCAGTATGTTGTACTTGCACAAAGTAAAAAAATCTTTAACGGATTAGATGATTATTTACCTCAGGTAATGAATGGTTTACCACGCAATGTATTGCCGAGTGAGTTAAATTTAACTACCCAACTATTTGCTCTGTTTCCAGCCTTCCCTGCTTACGTTATCAATCAATTTTTTATTCGGCTCGTGGCCTTTGTAGGCATGTTTCTGCTACTCCGATTACTTTTTAGTAAGCAAACAAACCAGGTAATTATTCTCTTTGTCACCGCGTCGTTTGCCAGTTTGCCTTTTTTGACTTTTGGCGGTTCCAGTATTGCAACGCAACCACTTGCCACCTATGCCTTGATTATCATCAGTCGTCATAGAGGTAAGCTTTGGCATTGGTTGTTACTCGTATTAATTCCCTTTTTCAGTAGTCTGCCGCTTGCTTACACTTTTTTTATTTTTGCCGCTTGTGGATTTTTTATTTACGATGCCTGGTTAAACACAAAATACAATTGGCGATTACTTATCGGAATAAGTATTTTATTTTTAGGATTTATTCTCGTTGAGTACCGAATGTTTTACAATACCTTTTTTAATCCCAATTATGTATCTCATCGAAGTCAGTTTACATATGAAGCAACTTCCTTCATTAAGTCTTTAGAAGAAACCTGGGTAATATTTTTTTATAGTCAGTATCATACCAATAGTGCACATACACCATTTATTTCAATTTCCCTGTCTCTTGCTTTATTAAAGGCAACAAATAAGCAGCGGCGGAAAATAGTGATAATGGGATTATGCATAAGTATTATTGCATTGATTTACGGGTTTCGTCATTATTCATTAACGCTTTTATTACAGCAAAAAATTGGACTTCTACAAATATTTGATACTAGTAGATTTTATTGGTTATTGCCACTTATTTGGTATATCGTTTTTGCATACAGCCTGATTGTTATTGTGCGCATTCCGCGATGGGGAAGAAAAATAGCAGTATTTTTAATTGCTGCGCAATTATTATTTCTGTTTTATAAACATGAGCATTGGGTTGGGCAGAGGACTCATCAAATCACCTATCGTAATTTTTTTGCTGTCCAGTTATTATCAGAGATAAAAGAATATATTGGCAAACCACTTAATTCATATCGGGTAGTAAGTGTTGGTTTGCATCCGTCAATTTCAGCTTACAATGGTTTTTACACGTTGGATTTTTATCTGGGAGATTATCCGCTTTGGTATAAACACGCATTCAGGGAAATTATTGCACCGCAGCTTACGGAGGACGAAGAGCTTAGGAAAAAGTTTGATAATTGGGGAAGTCGGTGTTATATTCTGCTAACAGATTTACCATTGACGCCACGAACTAAAGAATTTTATCAGGATTATACTATTAATAATTTTCCTATTTCTACAACAGCGCTAAAACAATTAGGTGCAACTTATATTTTTTCTGCCGCAAAGATTGCCAATCCTGAAAATAAATCACTTGAATTACTGAATACATTTAGTCACGAAAATAGCCACTGGACGATTTACTTATATCTTTTGAAATGAGCAAGCTTATGAATTATGAAAAAAATTCTGTGACAGGTAAAAAAATTCGTCAGCTTATACTTGATTTATCATTTCAATCCCACGAGGGACACATCGGTTCCGCTCTTTCAGTGAGCGATATTATCGCTGTAATTTTTGGAGAAATTTTGCATATTTCCAATATCAGGAGTAAAAATCGTGACCGTTTTATCCTGTCAAAAGGTCATGCCGCGCTTGCTCTCTACTGCGCGCTGTATCTTAAGGGTTTAATGAATAAACGGACTCTCGAAACATATTGTAGCGATGGAAGTTTATTGGGCGTACATCCTGAAGCAGCCCTTACCGGAATAGAATTTTCGACCGGGTCACTTGGACAAGGATTGTCGTTTGGCGTAGGCACGGCCCTTGCGGCTGATCTTCTAAACAAATCCTATCACACTTATGTTTTGGTAAGTGACGCAGAGTGTAATGAGGGTTCTATTTGGGAAGCAGTGATGTTTGCAGCCCACAACCGTTTGTCAAATCTTACCGTTATTGTTGATCTGAATGGTCAGCAGGCATTTGGGTATACGCGAGATGTTTTGCAACTCAAAAAATTAAGTGAAAAATTCAAAATTTTTGGGTGGAATGCATTCGATGTTAATGGACACGATGAAAAAAAACTTGCCACAATGCTGCGGCGCAAAACCAGTAAACCCAAAGTGATAATTGCCCATACTACTTTTGGTAAGGGTGTTTCTTTTATGGAAAGTCAAATTAAATGGCACTATCAACCATTAGGCGAGCAAGAATACTCAATAGCGGTTAAAGAACTCAAATAAATGGTATGCGCAAAGTTTTTATTCAGACGCTAATTGAGTTAGCCAAACGAGATGAGCGGATTGTTCTGTTAACCGGTGATTTGGGTTATACAGTAATTGAACCGTTTCAAAAATCATTTCCTGGTAGGTTTTTTAATGTTGGCGTTGCAGAACAAAATCTTATTGGTATTGCTACGGGTTTAGCCGCAAATGATTTCATTCCATTTGTCTATTCAATTGCTACTTTTGTGACGCTAAGACCGTATGAGTTTATTCGGAACGGACCAGTATTGCATAATTTACCGGTACGGATTGTCGGTGTGGGTGGGGGATTTGAGTATGGCAAATCCGGAAAGACACATCATGCAATTGAAGATATTGGCTTGATGAGGTTACAGCGAGGAATGAATATTTTTGTTCCCGCTGACAGCTCGCAAACAAAAACGATCCTTGAGGAAACATGGGATATTTCCGGACCCACGTATTACCGGATCGGAAAACAGGAACAGACACTTGGAGTTTTGCAGGGTAAATTCAAGGTCGGGACGTTACAAATTATTAAAAAGGGTACAGATATTGGAATTTTTGTCTGTGGCAGTCTTAGCCTTTTGGCAGAACAAGTATTTCAAAAAATGAATGCAGTCGGAATTTCCACTTTGCTTGCTGTGGTGGCCAGTATCTCTCCACCTCCTAAAGAATTAAAACGTGTAATTTCTAGTTTTTCTTTAGTTGCTACTATTGAATCCCATCAGATTACCGGAGGTTTAGGATCTTTGGTTTCCGAAACTATTGTCGAAAATGGTTTGAAGACCAGACTTTTAAGGTTTGGCATTTCGCAGCCACTAGATTCCATAACTGGCTCAGAAGAATATTTGCTAAATAAATATCATTTAAATGAGAAATTCATTGTGAGCCGATTGGTTAAAATATGGAAGAAAAAAATCTAAATCAATCTCTACACAAAAAAATTAGCGCCGTGATTGCTTGCTATTTAGATGGGCAAGCCATTCCTTTTATGTATGAGCGCCTGCGAACTGTATTGAGAAAAATACCGGTGCCCTACGAAATAATTTTTGTTAATGACGCCAGTCCGGACGAAACAAAGACTGTTTTAAAAAAGATTACAACTAAAGACAAACGAGTCGTTGCTATCCATCACACCCGTAATTTTGGCTCGCAAAATGCTTTTTCAAGCGGCATGCGGATTGCGACCGGTGATGCAGTAGTTTTACTGGATGGAGATTTGCAGGATCCACCGGAACTGATTGCCGAATTTTACCGGAAATGGAGAGAGGGATATGAAGTAGTTTACGGTGTGCGAGTGAAACGCGACGCCACGCTGTTTTTACAAATAGCCTACAAACTTTTTTATAGAATTTTTAGGTCTACCTCATACGTTTCCATCCCGCTTGATGCGGGCGATTTTTCTTTACTAGATCGTAAAGTGGTTAGTGCATTAAACAGTATGCCAGAAAATAATCGTTACTTGCGAGGCCTACGGACTTGGGTTGGATTTAAGCAAACTGGTATTCCTTACCGACGACCTGAACGAGCATTTGGGACGACGACGAATTCTTTATTTAAAAACTTAGGTTGGGCCCGCAAAGCAATTTTTTCTTTTTCATACGCTCCGCTTGACTTCATTACTGTTTTGGCTTTTCTTTCGGTACTAATATCGATTATATATATTATTTTACAAATTCTGCTCCGCATATTTCGCCCCGAACTTGTGCCGAGTGGTTTCAGTACGGTCATTATTTTAATTCTCTTTATTGGTGGTGTACAATTGCTGTGCTTAAGCATCATCGGTTCATATATTGCCCATATTTATGATGAGGTGAAGCGACGACCGCCATTCATTGTGGAGAGCATTTGGAATGATCCACGTAAACCAAAGTTACGTAAATTATCCTGATCTACCGTCAGTTATTTAAGTGAAAGTTATGGCAAATCCGGTTATTTTTAATCCGCTTACTGATACTAATGATCAGTTGCGAGCAAAATTCTGGGATACGTATGCCAAAGATTTTACTTCGATCCGTGATGCTCTAAGTAGTTATTCTTATTTTAAAGGTGAACTGCGGTTGTGCCGAAATTATTTGACACCAAAAAATCGCCAGGGAAAACTGCTTAAGCTGGATTTATGGAATGAGGTACACCACACTCCGCTTATCGAATCAATCTGGAAAAATTATGAGGCCGTGTATGCGGTAGATATCGCGCCGTCACTCGTTACCCGGGCGGCAAAAATACTGCAAGCAAAAAAAATTCCCGTTAAAACGAAAATTGGCGATATTCGTAAACTTCCATATGCAAGTAATTACTTTGATTATGTGTATACTATGGGAACTATCGAACATATCCCACGGCCGATTGATGCAATGCGGGAGATTTTTCGAGTGCTTAAGCCAGGAGGTAGAGCAGTTATTGGAGTACCAAATAAATATGAGTGGTTTGGTAAATCAATCATCCTGGATATTCTGGCAGATACCGGATTTAAAGAGGATGGGCGGGAACTAAGTTTCGGGTGGAGACAGTTGCGCAGTGAATTGCAGACCTGTGGTTTCATTATTGTAGCCGAAACAGGTACCTATTTTATGCCGTGGTTTATCCGCCTCATCGACTGGTATTTGTACCAAAAATCTACACATCTTAAATATGTCATGGTTCTTCCGATCTGGATGAGCGACCTAATAAGTGAAGTTGCATTCTTTCGCAAGCATGGGAGTTTGCTGGCAGCAGTTGTAGAAAAGCCCTATGGAAAAAAGACCGGCAAAAACTGAAGCATTAAAACTAATTAAACAATTTGGTAGTCCGTTGTTTGTGGTATACGCTGCAACAATTGCCGAAAATATTCGCAAATACCGAAAGGCATTCAACTCGTTTGCAGGCGGTTTTTCTCTCTGTTATTCGGTAAAAACCAATTCCAGCCCTGGCTTGTTGTCTGTTTTCCGAAAACATAAAGTATTGGCGGAAGTTTGTTCCCTTACCGATTTAACCGCCGCATTTAAAGCTGGATTTACCGGAGAGCAAATAATTTTTGACGGATTAGTCAAAACAGAAGAGGAATTACAACTTGCAATCAAACATGACATTTCTTTAATCAACGTAGAATCATTACATGAGGCGCAAAAACTGGCGGCTGTTGCAGATAAGCTAAAACGAAAAGTTAAAGTTGGAATTCGTCTCAGTTACCCCTCGTCCAGAGTTGGATTAAAGTCGCTTCTGGGTATTTCTTACGATCGGTTTGGCGTCAGCCGCCATTCTGGTGCGGCTAAGGAAGTCGCAGAATTTATTCTCAGTTGTAAGTATTTGCAGTTGGTTGGTCTGCATTGTCACACCGGTTCAAATCAAAAATCTGCACGCAGTTATCTGACTGGAATTGATGAACTTGTTACCTTTGCCGCCTTTTTACGTGATGAATACGATGTTACAATTTCCGTTATCAACCTTGGCGGCGGTTTTGGGCTGCCCCGGATTACTGCCTATACTGTACCAGACTTAGCCGCGAATGCAGTGAAGCATTTGTTTGGAAGCTCTGTTGAACATGAACACACACCGATGCCATTTACCGATATGGTAACTACAATAATGAACTATTTACAGGAAAAATTAGTTGAGAATAAATTACCGCTTCCAATACTGATGCTTGAGCCAGGTCGGAGTCTGATCGGGAACACCTGCCATTTATTGACTACCATTGTCGAGACCAAGAAAACGGATCACAATAACTGGATGATTATTGATGCGGGTACCAACCTGATGCCGGTACTCACGGTTTATTCAGAATTTCACGACATTGTGGTTTTTTCAGACAGTCGAAAAAAACAGGCAACTTCCTTGGCAGGACCGCTTTTATATTCCTCCGATACCATTGTCAAAAACAGAATGCTAACCGAAGGACAAATTGGCGATGTAGTTATGATCTGTGACGTCGGCGCCTATTTTAACTGTCAGGCCAATCAGTTTCTCTATCCACGGGCAGCAACAGTTCTCATCGACCAGAAACCGCGTTTAATGCAACGGCGCGAAACTGTCGATGATTTGTTTAACCGTGACATCATATGAGTAGGTTAATTGTTGCGGTTACCGGTGCAAATGGATATATCGGCAGTCATTTGGTAGCCAGCTTGCAAAAAAAATTTACAGTTTACGCGCTGGTGCGTCCCCGAAGTAATATCAGCAGTTTGCAAAAAATAGCCTGTAAAATTATTCAGCTTGATTATAATTCACCGAGCAAGTTGCGAAAAGCGCTTTACCAGGTAACTATTCTGTATCATCTGGCGGGCGCTCTGCCTAATCAGCCGATTTCTGATGCAGATTATTTTTCAGCCAATGCGGATCTGGTACAGAAAATCATGCAGTCAGCCCGAAGAGTTAAAACTATCCGGCAGTTTATTCATGCGAGTACGGCGTTTGTCTGTTGGAATAAAGAGCTGTACGCAAACGAGCAAACTGCGGCGCAACCAGAAACTATCTACGAACGATCAAAATACAGAGGTGAACAATATGCGTTAGAAATGATGGGTAAGGTTCCATTTCAAATTACGATTGTCCGACCGGGATTTGTTTATGGAACTGGAAACAAGGGCTTGTTGGTAGTTTCAAAGTTAGTAAAATACGGGGTTACCGGTATTTTTGGTGCGGGAAATCACTTGTTTGAGCTGATTCATATTAGTGACGTAGTCCGTTTTCTGGTGCTAATTTCTGGAAATCCGAAAGCTGCTAATCAAGTGTTTCTGGTTTCTGAAAAACATCCCCAGACGTTTAAACACCTCATTTCGGAATTAGCTGCATTGCTTCACGTACCTACACCGCACTTTTTTTTACCCGAGACAATCGGCAAAATATTTTTTGCTGGTTTAGTACAGACAAATAAAATACTTCCCATGCCCATCACTTTTTCCGACCAGACTTATAAAATGCTCTATTGCGATCGGGCCTTTACAACAGCTAAAGCGGAATCAATGCTCGGATTTATCGCGCGCAAGCCAGTGAAAGTCGGTTTGCAGGAAGTAATCCAGGATTATGAACAGCAAGGTTGGATCTAATTCGAACCAGTCAAAAAAAAGCAATCGAAAAAAAGTGCTAATTACCGGAGCTACAGGATTTATCGGTGCCAATCTGTGCCGGGCATTGTTAAAACAAAATCATGAGGTGTATGCGTTGATTCGGCCTAACTCAAATATTTGGCGCATCGAAGAGATAAAATCGCGTTTGCGCAGAGTTGAAATTTCTTTATTAGATACAGAAAAACTAATTCTTGAACTTAGCACGGTTAAACCTGAATGGATTTTTCACTGCGCCGCTCATGGCGCTTATTCCTGGCAAACAGATGTTGAGCAAATGATTGCGACTAATGTTGCCGCCACCGTGAATTTGCTCACGGCTGCGAGTAAAGTTGGGTTTGAGAGTTTTGTCTATACCGGGTCTTCATCCGAATATGGTTTTGCTAAGGGGAGTCCAAATGAAAATGACCGACTGCAACCGAATAGTAGTTATGCGGTGACCAAAGCTGCTGCTACCCATTTCTGCCAACTGTTTGCACAGCAATACCAACTTAACATTGCGACAGTCCGTTTGTATTCTGTATATGGACCATATGAGCAACCAGGACGACTGATGCCGACGCTGTTATTGTCATTAAAGAACAGCAGATGGCCAGCGCTGGTATCACCTGAAGTTGCTCACGATTTTATTTATATTGATGATGTCTGCAATGCTTGTATTCATTTGGCAGGACACCAGCTTGGAGAAGGGGAAGTTTATAATCTTGGCACTGGGAAACAAACCACTATGAAACAATTAGTGAATCTTTGCCAATCGCTTTTTCCAATTACGACCAAGCCTGAATGGTCGAGTATGCCGAATCGTTTCTGGGACAGTAGTAACTGGGTCGCCAATGTAGATAAGATTAAACACACACACAACTGGCAACCCAAGAAATCGCTGAGTGATGGACTGCAGAGTTACATGAGTTGGTTTAGTGCTAATCCGCAATTGGAAGATTTTTATAAGCAGTCGTTGCAAGCTCACCAAAAATGAAGTCAAATGAGAGTCTGCTGTAATTATTTTTTGAAGTAAGACAGGAGTTTGAGTACGGCCTTGATTACATCATTTACGTCTGCTTTTGTCAGAGCGGGGGAGAGGGGTAATGAAATGACTCTTTCGCCAACAAATTCGCTGTTGGGAAAATCTCCTGTCTTATATCCGTACGTTTCCCGATAAAATTTATGTAAATGTAATGGCGTAAAATGAATTCCGGAGCCGATACCCTCCTGGCGCAACGCTTCGATAAATTGATTCCGGGTTATTTTCAGTTTTTCAATTTGCAATAACAATGCATAGAGATGCCGGGCATGCACAGTATTTTTTTCTTCAAGTGCTGGAGTAGTCAGTAGCGGATCATTGTGAAATACTGATTCATACATACCCCAATAATTATTACGCAACTTCAAGTTATCGTTAACATTGGTTAGTTGGTGGATACCAAAAGAGGCAACCAGATCCATCATGTTATATTTATATCCTGGATAAATGGTTTCATATGGTTTAAATCCTTCTGCAGAATAGCGTTTCCAGGCATCTTTGGAAATGCCATGCAGACTGCGGATTCTTGCTTCTTCAGCCCATTTATCATTTGCAGTCGTCAGCATGCCACCCTCACCAGTCATAATATTTTTTGTCACATAAAAGGAAAAAGCCGTAAAGTCTGAAATGGTGCCAATCTTTTTATTTTTATATATAGCCTCGGCCGCATGCGCCGCATCCTCAACTATATACAAGTTATATTTCCGGGCAATTTTATTAATCGCGTCCATATTGCAGGGACGTCCGTGCAAATGGACGGGGATAATGGCCCGGGTTTTATTAGTAACTTTTGCTTCTATTTGTTGCGGATCTATGTTCCAGGTCAAAGGATCAATGTCAGCAAACACTGGAATCGCATGGTGATGCACGATCACATTTGCCGTAGAAGAGAACGTAAGTGGCGTAGTGATAACCTCATCTCCATCTTTAATTCCTAAAACATCAAGTGCAAGATGCAGGCCGGCGGTACAGGAATTAAGTGCAATGGCGTGTTTAGCGCCGATATATTTCTTAAAATCCTCTTCAAACTGTTTTGTTTTTGGACCGGTACCGAGCCAGCCACTTTTGATAGTTTTAAGCACCTCAATAATTTCTGCTTTAGTAATTTTTGGCTTACCAAATACAAGGAAACGTTTACGAACCGGTTTTCCACCTGCAACTGCGGGTTTGATCATAATTCAAAATTATATCATTGTTTGTTCCGAATCTTTTTTTGCATATAATACAGTCAGGGAATAATGAAATTATATTTACGATTAGATAAGTATTTCTGGATACTCATACTTCTACCGCTCATTTTTTTCTTTTCATCACTGTTTGTTTATTTTGCCCAGGATGACTTTTTTCTCTTACACATTAGTCAAGTCACAAACTTGAATGATCTGATTACTCTGTTTATTCCCCATCCGGAAGTTGTTTGGTACCGGCCATTATCTTCACAAATTTTCTTTTTTATCAGTCAATCTTTGTTTGGCTTGCGGCCATTTTTGTATCACCTTATGGTAATGGCAACTCATCTAATTACCACAGTTATCTTTTTCAATCTTCTCTTGCGACTCACAAAAAATCGTCAACTTTCATTTATAACTGCCGGATTCTATTCGATCAATCAAATCCATACGGTTTCCATCTCCTGGCTCGCGACTTATTCATTTATTCTTGGCCCTTTATGTTTAACCGCATATATCTACTACTTATATACTAAGCAATATTTGAAGGCTGACGTAAGTTTCTTAGCCGGAGTTTTAACTACGGAATTATTTATAGTTTTTACTCCGCTCGCGTTATTTTATGATTTACTGTACCGCCAGCCATTTGATTGGTGGAGATATACCAAGTTTATGCTTATAAGCCTAGTGGTAATTATATTACGATTGGTGCTGTTTCCGACCCAATTGTCTTCTTCGTTATATACATTTTCAGAAACCAGTTTTTTGCAAATGATTAAATTTTATATGCTGCGGCTGGCAGGAATGCCATTACTTTTTGACACACTAACACCGTTACTTAAGCTACTGATCGTTATAGAGGTTATGGTTATAACTGGTCTATTGTTGATCGGAGTATATAGCTGTATACGCAATCACATTTTCCTACCACGCTGGATACACCTATTTTTACTTACAGGTGGAGCGGGAAGTATTCCCTTTTTATTATTACCAGAGCATGTAGCTCCCTACTATGTGTCGTTTACTTTGATTGGAGTAGCGCCAATTATTATCTGGTTTATCCTGCAGGTGGTACCATTCGTAAACAGTAAACAATGGTTAGTTATCTGCAGTTTATTTTTAATCGGTAACATAGTCGGTGTTTACTGGACATATCAGACACACTGGATATTCAGGAGGGCCGCGCTTGCACACAACTTAATTGTTGAGAAAGAGTTTGAACAAGTAGTTGGTAGTGAAGAGTACATTTCATTAGGGGCGGGTGCAGCGGCTCAAGTTTTTAAGGATGAACATTAAATTTAAGACCATCTGGATCTTATTTTTTTTGATATTAATAGTAAAGCAATTGGCGTGGATTGCCTTTATTCCGCTGTGGCAATTCCCTGATGAACAGGCCCACTTTGCACAAGTTCAAAATTTAGTCGAGGCAAGTTCGAAAACTGGCGAAGAGCGAGCCACCACTTCACGCGAAATCTATGAAAGTGAAGTCATCTTGGGCACCGACCGCAACGATCTGGGGAATAACAACTATACGTATCATCCCGAGTTTAATATAGAATACACGGATACAACTGAAGGTAAGTTCGAGTCAGTTATAAAAAGTTTCCCGAACGAATATCGATCCGATCGGGTAATTCGTGAAGCAACCGGATATCCGCCGCTTTACTATCAGCTAGATAGTCTTTTATACCGACTGGTTTACAATTCGGATCTCATTAACCGAGTTTTTTTTGCACGACTCATTAATATTTTTCTGTTCGGGTTTTTTACAATCGTTATCTACCGTATCGGATTAGAATTATTTAACAGTAAATATTTTTCTTTATTATTCACCGTGATGGTAACTTTTCACCCTATGCTTTCATATATTTCTTGTGGAGTAAATAGCGATAATCTATTTAATTTACTTTTTGCGGTTGGGATATTATTAAGCCTACGTCTTTTAAACCGCGGCTGGCAAGTATCTACAGTATTACTTATGTTTATTATTCTGTTTTTGATAATGAAGACTAAACCTCACGGAGTGCTGCTGGCGTTACTCTATTTATTTCCAGTTTGTTATTTACTGATTAAAGGTCGCCGCGCGTGGATAAAATATGTTCTAGTTTTTAGTGTGCTACTTTTTTTTGCATTCGGATCACCACTTAGGAGTTTGATTCAGGGAGAACAATTTTTACCTGAAATTGGCCCGCTGCAAGATATGCCACCACTCTCATTTGATGGATTTTTTGCTCACCTGAGACAGAAAATAGTATTGAGCTACCGGCTGATTTTACCCTGGTACTGGGGCGTATTTCGCTGGCTGAGCCTAACCTATCCGCGGGCAGTACATCGAATTATCAATTTGGTTATCTTATTTGGTGGAATCGGTTTGCTGCTAGCAATCCACAACGTCATTTGTTTCCGCGCTAAAAGCATGCTCAAATCAAAACTGTTTTTTTTCCTGATCTATGCGAGCGCTATTTACTTTTTTATCTTAACCAGTTATGACTATTTGTTTACGCAAACCTATGGGTTTTCTTTTGGATTTCAAGGCCGGTATTTTTTCCCGGTGATTAGCGCGCATATGGCGTTACTCTTAATTGGAATCAAGACGCTATTTTCTACCTTTAAAATTTCTATGAAATTTCTCAAGTGCCTTGGACTGGCAATGATTGGTTTACACTTCTATGCTCATTATTTTGTGAGTGCTTCATATTATGCCGCTGTGACACTGGGGCAGTCGTTTCGTTTTGCCAGTCAGTACAAGCCATTATTTTTCAAATCGCCGTATCTGGAAATTATCAGTATTTTATTGCTTATACTTTATGGTCTATTTAGCTATAAGTTTTTGCAAGTTCGATATGACAAAGAAAATTGAATTATCAGTTATTCTTCCCTGTTATAACGAAGCCGAGCATTTTTTGAAAAGCAGTCAAAAAATTCTTGATGTCTTGAAGAGAAGCAAAATCGCCTTTGAGCTCATCTTTGTTGAAGATGCAAGTCAGGATAATACGCCTGAGCTAATTACTCAATTTATGCGAAGAGAGAAAAATAAACAGGTACGTGCCTTGTTCCACGCAAAAAACTTAGGTCGCGGAAGAAGCGTAACCGATGGAATTGGAAGCGCTCGGGGTCGGTTCGCGGGGTTTATAGATATTGATTGTGAAGTTAGTCCGAGCTATATTCCTCAGTTTCTAGTGCAGCTTAAAAGCGGGAAAGATATTGTATGCGCTGAACGGCGCTATCAAACAACTGCTGGTGGTTTAGTGCGTACACTTGCAAGTAAACTGTATCAACAGCTGGTTAAACTAGTTTTAGTTACCAACTTATCTGACACCGAAGCAGGGTATAAATTTTTTAACCGTAAACGCATTTTTCCAGTTTTGTCAAAGGTTCGTGATACCGGCTGGTTTTGGGATACGGAAATTATGGTGAGTAGCGAACGAGCTGGTTTAAAAATTGCCTTTTTCCCGGTACAATTTAATCGTCGGATGGACAAAACTTCAACCGTGCGTCTCATCCCGGATACTCTGAATTATTTTATAAAATTATTTGCTTTCCGGTTGAGTTTAACAGGGAAAAGTTTAGCAAAAAAAGCATGAATATATTTGCGCAATTTCGTAATATGATGCTGCCAGTAAAGGAAATGAATTTGGCACTCCCCCGCCAGGGACGAGTTTATGAAGTTGGTTGTGGTAGGGGAACGCTTGCGCACGCACTTGCAGAATTTGAAAATAAACGGAAGGTGATTGGCATTGACATTGACAGGCGAAAAATCCAGACGGCTCAATCTGCGTTTAAAATATCCAATTTGCAATTTGTAGAAGCTAATGCCTTTGTTTTCAAATATCAAAGCTGCAATGGCGTAATTTTCTCAGACTTTTTACACCATATTCCGTATTCACAGCAAATTGTGTTGCTCAAACGACTGCACCATTTTTTAAAACAAAAGGGAGTGTTGGTGATTAAGGAAATTGATCTCGACGATGGAATCAGAATGTGGCTCAGTCGCATCTGGGATTACCTTCTCTATCCAAAGGATCGGATTTATTACCGGTCTAAAGCAGACTGGATTCGGCTGGTTGAAACTTTGGGATTTTCCGTCTCCTGTGAACGAAAGGTCCGCTGGTTTCCGGGCTCCACTTTACTTTATATATGTCAATAAAATTAAAAAAAATAGTAAGGCAGAAACATTTTTATCTGCTGCTTATTTTATTAATTAGCGCCGTGTTCCTTCGCATCTGGCGATTACCCGACTTGTTTCACTTTACTTATGATGAGGAAATCATCGCGTTCGTCGGTAAGCGCATATTTATTAATCACCACCTACCTCTAATTGGTGGAGTGACGCCAATGCACGTACATCTCGCGCCTTATTTTTACTGGTTTTCTGCCCTTTGGTTAGGGCTTTCAAATTTACAACCAATTGGGTGGGGTGTGGTTGCGGCCGGAATTTCGGCATGCACTTTAATTGCACTTTTTATTACTGGAGAAAAATTATTCAATCGCCGGATCGGGGTAATCGCGGCAGGTTTCTATGCCTTTTCATTCTCGCAAAACGTATTTGACCGGCATTATTGGGGGCTTTCCTTTAACGGATTGTTTGGTCTACTGACCATTCTGTCTTTGCACGAATTATTGCGTGGTAAATGGAAATACGGCATTCTACTCGCAGTTGTTTTTTTTGCTGCTTTTCATAGTGATCCTTCAACTTTGATTTTATATCTACTTGTATTTACGGTAATGGTGATTACCCGTATTTGGCCGCAGGCATTTTCGGTAGCCAAAGCACAACAAAGATTGATAGTTAAAGCCGGTTTGATGGCCAGTGCCGTATTTTTAGTTTCCCTGATCCCGCTCGTCGTATTTGATCTCAGGCATAATTTCAGTAACTCCAAAGGGATACTTTTGTACCTTGAGGAAATTCAGAGCGGAAAACAGGGAAATTTACCCACCCGTCCATTGGCAACGATGTTTTTTTTGCCCCAGGTACTGAGCCGGGCGTTCTTTCCCTTTGGCAATAATAATCTTGCCACTCTGTATTCCTATTGTTCGCAGTATGCACGTGGAAAGTTAAACACAGTGCCGGTGCCTGTTGTTATCGCAGTGACTATTCTTATTGGTATTGCCTTTTATCAAGGCGGATTACTTAAAGCGAAACGCCCTTCATACTTACTGCTTTTAGTGCTTTTTGGGATTACTCTGTTTGGGATTATTACTTACGGTATTGTGTTTCGCGGAGATTTATTTGATCACTATGTTGTCACACTTTTGCCGCCATTTTATTTATTAAGCGCTACGCTTATTGATCGGTACTGGCGTAATAGGTTTCTAGTTTTTGGGTTGTTACTTTTTTTTATTGGCGCCAACTTACTACAACTTTTATCAGCCCAACATTGGTTTGGATATAAAGACAAAATACAGACAGTTCAATGGATAGTTAGCGAAAGCGGGCAGACAGATTTTTCACTTGACGTGATCGGGGATTGTTTCCGTTATAACGGATACAGGTATTTATTTTACCTCGCCGGAAAAGAGCCGGTAAAATCTTATGTTGATGCGAATTTTACTTATCTGTACGATCAACCGCCTGCAGAAAATTATCCGTCACTACTATTTGTCATCGTAAATCAGGATTCGTATGATTCAGCGGCTTTTCATGCAGAATATCAAAATTTTCAGGCAGCTGCTTCTAAACGCCTACTCATTGGTAACATTGAAGTACTTAAAATTGATAATCAAGACCTTAAATTCACAGGAAAATTTTAATTAATTTGAGATTATATGACGAAAATCACCGTGCACATGATAGTCAAAAACGAAGAGCAGTGGATCTGGTACGCTTTGAGTTCGGTGATCCATTACGTTGAACAGATCTTGATTTATGACACCGGTTCAAAAGACCGGACACTTGAAATTATTAAAACATTTAATCATCCGAAAATTAAAGTTAAAACTAAACGAATCACAAACCCACAGGAAATTGCGGAACTCCGCAATGAACAAATTAAGAATACTAAAACTAACTGGTTTATGTTGCTTGATGGAGATGAAATCTGGCCACACAAAACCATTCAAGAACTGGTTAAAACCTTGGCAACTGTCAGCTCTGCTGCCGCTGCAATTGTGGTGAAAGCTCGTGTACCGGTAGGAGATCTATACCACTATCAGCCGGAAAATGCAGGTAAGTATAATCTATTGGGTAAAACCGGACACTTTAACATTCGCATCTATCGCCGACTGCCCGAGTATCAGTGGGTAGGTAAGTATCCTTGGGAAGCATTTCAGAATCAGCAAAAGCTAAAAATTCAAGATGAAGCTAATAAATTGCTGCTGTTAAAAAACGAATACTGGCACATGACTCATTTGCACCGGTCTTCGGTGGATACGCATCGAAAACGCAAATTGGAAATCGGTATAACTGAAAAAACGGATTTGCCGGAAGTGTTTTTTGCAGATCGCCCGGCAACTATAAAAAGCCCTTGGGTAAAATTTTCCCCGCTTGAAAAAGTTATCGCTTATGCGATGACGCCACTACTGAGGCTCAATCGGACTTATTTCTAGTGTTTATGACAAAAACGCGTTGGTTACTGCTGGTTATTTTTGTCGGGATGGGACTTCGGATTATTTTAAACACTGCCGTTGAGTCATTTGATTTTTATGCATTTGTGATGTGGGCAAAATATCTTTCGACTCATTCAGTCACCGATGTTTTTGAATTTCTTCCTGAGGGATATACTCCGTATCCGCCGCTCTATTATTACGTGCTTATGTTATTAGGTCACCTGATCAGTCTTCTGAACCTCTGGGACAATACGTGGTTGACCTACCTGATTATTCGAACGCCTGTATTCCTCGCTGATATTGGTGTTTGTTTACTGGTGTATCGGCTGACTAAAAAATATGTATCACCAAAAGCAGCAATACCAGCCAGTATATTTTATTTTTTGCATCCGGTAATTGTTTACAATACTTCGGTTTGGGGACAAATTGATTCGGTAGTTACCTTACTCGGACTTTTAAGCATCGCGTTTTTTATCAGTCACCGTTATTTTAGGGCGATACTAATTTACACTCTGGGAGTACTGACAAAACTGCAAATTCTGGCTTTGCTGCCGATTATTGGTTTTTTAAGTCTTGTCTCTGGGTCAGGGCGCAGGTTATTTAAATATGCATTAATTCTTGTTCCTGTCGTTGCAGCTCCGTTTGTACCAATAGTTCTATCCAAAGGTATTAAGTGGACCTGGGACTATTTTTTTACCATACCCAATTGGTATGCGTACACGTCGGTGTATACCTATAATCTTTGGGCTCCGTTTGGATTCATTGTATCTGACAACACCAAACTATTAAATGTCATAGAGTATAAATATATCGGTATACTGTTGTTTTGGTTCGTCGCGCTGTTAATTTTACAGCCGCTGTTTATTAAAAAAAACCGGACTCCTCTAGTACTCCTCTTTGCCGCATTTTTATTGTGGTATGATTTTTCGTTTTTTGCCACCCGTATCCACAGCCGCTATCTAATCTACAGTTTTGGATTTTTCGCGCCGTTTGTCACAAGATTTCCATTGACTGGACTGCTGCTTTCATTTTTAATGGTACTCAACTTATTACTGCCGCTTCAAGTTGACGTACTTCGGCCAGTAACTGAATTTCTTAATAAACCCGCTGTCATCATTCTTTTCGTCATATTTGCGTTTGGACTGTTCATTATTAGTTTTAAGAGGTATCGTCAACTGGTTAATCACCATGCATGAATTACTAATTCGCTTAAGTTTTCTTTTTAAAAGAATTGAAACTCAAATATTTCTGGGCTGGATTTTGGCAGTCCATTTATTTGTAATTTTAATGCTGCCATCACTTCCGGCAGCCACTGAAAAACTGTCTCAGTATTCGCTGTCACAACGATTTATCAAAGTTTGGGTGACGAGCGCCGATACATTCCACTATATGAATGTGGCGCAAAAAGGGTACGGTGAGGTAAGTGCGGTTTTTTTTCCATTGTGGCCACTTCTCGTGCGTTTAACCGGGGTAAATGATATAGTCGCGATTTTACTGGCGTCTGGTTTGGCACTGGGATTTTTGTTTTTATTTGTGCGACTTATTAAATCATGGCACATAGACATACCAACAGAAAAAGTTATTTTAATTTTTGCAGCTTTTCCTTTCAGCTTTGTGTTGCTTGCTCCGATGTCAGAGCCTTTGTATTTGGTATTGGTAGCGTTGACTATTCTGTTTACCGAAAAAAAGAATTATCCACTTGCAGCTGTTTGTGCCGCACTTGCAAGCGCGACGCGAATGATCGGAATTATTCTGGTTTTATATATTTTACTTAAATTATGGTCTGAAAGAAAATCACTTATTAAGCGGTTTTGGTGGAGTATTCCAGTTTCGGGCTTGGGACTCGCAGTATATAGTCTGTACTTAAAAATTGCCTACGGCGATTTCTTGCTCTTTTATAGACAGGAACAGGATTGGAATCGGAGTCTAAGTTCGGCTTCCGTCCAAAAGTCGGCTACTGAAATTATTACCACTCTTGGGCAAATTGGGGGCGCCTATAAACCACCGCCCATAGTGCTTTTGCATCTGGGAGCGGTATTACTTGGTGCGTGGTTACTATTTAAAGCTCGCAAACTGCTTAATTTCCCGCTCTTAAGTTACTGCTTTTTATCACTGTTCATTCCTTTGATGTCAGGCACATTTCTGGGAATGCCGCGGTATTTATTGTCTGCTTTTCCGCTATTTATTCCGTTGACTCAATTCTTAGTTAAACACCGCTTTCTCTTCTATATGTATTTACTATTAAGCGTAATGTTGCAAGGATATTTACTGATTCGTTTCCTGAACTATGAAATGGTTGCTTAAGCTGTTACGAAATCCGCTGCTTTTAACATTACTTGTTGTTCATATAACAATTTTATTGTGTATCCGCTTTACAGCTTGGCCGGAAATGCTCATATATCCCTATTTGCTTGAGCGCGGCTTTGCCTTTTACGGGGAGATAGTGCAGCCGTATATGCCGCTTTTACCCTATGTGTTGCATTTTATCTTTGGATTATTCGGTACCTCAGTTGCCGTGCTTCATTATTTTACGATTGCGGTTATCGTTACGATTGATTTACTGCTGCTAGGTATCGTGCAAACGCATTTCAAAGTGCTCAGACCGCAGACAGTGTTGGCCATTTTCATTATTTTCCAGATTTTCCTGGAGGGAAACGGTATGTGGTTTGATTTGTTTGCCGTAGTTCCGATTTTGACCGCGTATTACGGTACACTTCAGTACCGGAAGGACAGAAGACTTCAAAATTTTCTGGTTGCGGGGTTTGCAGTCGGAATTGCAATTATCACCAAACAAACTGCAGTCTGGTTTTTAGTACCACTTTTAGTAGAAGGATTTACGGCTAACCGGAAAGCAATCATACTTGTGCTATTGGTTGTAAGTATTCCGCTGGCGCTTTTGCTTATTTTTTTCCGACTGGTTGATATTTGGAACTGGGCAATGGTTTACCCGTTATTCAAAATGGCGAATACTCCCGGTTACGCGTTGTATCCGAGCACAAGAGAGTTCGTTATTCTGCTGTACCTTTTGCTGCCGATACTTTTTTGGGCAACAAAATTATTAAAACTCTTTCGGGAACGCAACTTTATGCTGCTCTGGATGGGGGCGGCTTTTGGATTTTTATTTCCGCGGTTTGCCTGGTTTCATTTACAGCCGCTAGCGCCGTTTCTCGCAATTACCACGGCTTTAATTTTTGCGTCGGCGGGAAAGTCAAGACTATTTAAAATTGGAAAAGTTGGTTATTTGGTTATTTTACTTATTATGTTACTGAGAGTAATTAAACAGGAACTATTTTTGCCTCCCCGCTTTTTTGAGCCAGAAGTAATTACGAGAGCAACCACTTTATCATCACTTATTCCGCGTAACCAGCCGGTATTTTTCTATAATGATATGGGAAATGAGATGGTAGCGGGCCAGTTTTTGCCGATAAAGCCATGGGCATATACATTTCCCTGGTATATGGAAATACCCGGTCTGCAGGAACGAATTATTTCGGCTATTGAGGCAGACAAGGTACAATGGGTGGTAGCGAAACCATTTGGAAATGAAGGTTATTATGTACCCGGATCATATCGGCCACAAATTATTGAAGCATACATCCAGTCGCATTTTAGTTTTATTGCTACAGCAGGTGACCTAACTGTTCTTAAGCGATTATGAAAATTGCCTTTTTGTCATTTTATAGTGGTTTAGTTGATCGGGGAGTAGAGGTAGCCACCCAGGCGTTGGCTCAGGGACTTGCGAAAAAATTCTCAACCACTGTATTTCAAAGCGGGAAACGGGTTGTGCCCAATGTTACAATCGTCATTCTACCGGTTACAGTTTCCAAAAAACTTGATTCTAGTCCCCATTTTTTGAAATCAGTGTATGTGGATTACTTCAGCTTGAAAATACTGATTTTCACACTGAAGTGGTTGCCGTACTTTTTCCGGGAACAATATGATGTCGTGATTCCGACAAACGGAGGTTGGCAAGTTGTCATTTGCCGTCTTGCCTGCTGGATTTTGGGAAAGCAATTGATTGTGCAGGGAAATGCCGGAATTGGACGCGATGACCGCTGGCAAATGCTGTGGCAACCGAACCGGTTTATCGCCATTTCGCCGGCTGGTTTTGAATGGGCGAAACACTATTACTCACCTGCTAAAATCAGTTTTATTCCGTATGGTGTTGATGTAGCGGCAATCTCCAGAGCAAAAGTTCACGCAGTCGATTTAAAAAAACCGATTGCGCTCTGTGTCGCAGCCTTTTTACCGTATAAACGGTTGGAACTCTTGATTTACGCCATGAAGGAGGTACCGGAAGCCAGTTTATTACTCATCGGACATGGGCCATTGGAACAAAAATTGCGTGATTTGGGAGCGCAGCTACTACCCGGGAGGTTTATGTTAGTAACTAACGTTTCTCATGAGCAGTTATTAGGATATTATAAATGTGCGCGGGTGTTTTCGTTACCCAGTAAAGAAAGTGAGGCGTTTGGAATCGTGTATATTGAGGCGCTTGCCGCGAACCTGCCGATTGTTGCTACGAACGATGAGAACCGACGCTATCTGGTTAATGGCGCAGGAATTCTTGTTAATCCGGAAATTATTTCGGACTATAGCGATGCCCTTAAAAAAGTTTTGTATACTGATTTTGATAACCAGCCGCGGATTCAGGCGGCAAAATTCAGCTGGTCAGAGATTGTTAAACAATATACGCTCGTATTAAACGAATTAAATCAAGGTAGAGTATGATGATTTCAGTAATCATTCCCGTATTTAATGAGGCGAAGGTAATTCAAAAATGTATTTCCTCATTAAGTCAGCAAACCAACCCGCATGAGATTATTGTCGTAGACGACGGAAGTAGTGACCGAAGTGGAGAACGGATCGCCAAAATAAAAGAACAGCTTGGAATTAAGCAGTTTAAACTGGTGATGCAGACTCATCGGGGACCGGCAGCGGCGCGAAACGCGGGGGCAAAAATAGCCGAAGGCGATATTCTGGTATTTATTGATGCAGATATGACGTTTGCGCCGGATTTTTTGGAGACGCTTGTTAAACCGATCAGTTTGGGTCAGTCAAGAGGAACTTTTACCAAAGATGAACGGGTGGCCAATTGGGAAAATGTCTGGGCGCGTTCCTGGAATTATAACGAAGGCATTGCCACGCCCCGCCGCATTCCGGAAAATTATCCTGATTCGGCTCCGGTATTTCGAGCCCTCCTAAAAAAGGAATTTTTGCGAGTTGGCGGATTTACCGAAGGGATTGGCTGGACTGATGACTGGAGCTTGTCTCGTAAACTTGGGGTTAAGTCAACGGCCACGGCAGCGGTATGTTATCATGCCAATCCGAGTTCACTTGCTGACGTCTATACTCAGGCGCGCTGGATTGGAAAAAATGAATTTCTGACCAGAAACAGCGTCAGATTACTTCTAAACTTAGTGCGTTACAGCATTCCTGTTACATTGGTTACTGCGTTTTACGGAGCAGTCAGGTACCGGACCTGGCAATTCATATTTTTCAAAACCGTCTATAATTTTGGCATACTCATAAGTTTACTGCTCAGTTTTGTCGAACAGGATAAAAATAAATGAGCGCATTTTTAGCCGGTAGCGGAATTATCTTAGTGCTTTTTTTAGGTCTACCGCATCCGGGAGATCCATTTGATAGTGCAATTTCACTTTTTATCGCCACGTTAATTTATTTTCGCATCACCAGGTTTCGAAATCTGCTACTTCACGCGCTCATTTCTATTCTGATGATTTTGCTTTTTATGCTAAAAAAGCCGGATAACGGATTATTTTACCTGATTGCCGTTTCAGCTGGCTGGCTTACACACTTCATAATTAATCAGATTCCGGCAAAGAAAGACCTGATTGTTCTAATTCTGGTTATTTTTGGATTTGTGGTAAGTGCCTGGAATAATACCAGAGAAGTGAGGCGCTTTCTGACGCACGAACCGGTAACCGAAACATACCGCACAGATTTGGATGATTTTTTGAAAACGTACTATTTGATGGAGCGCGGTGCCTCCTATTACCAGGCTTTTAATCAAGCTGTTACTGAAGATGCATATAAAAATGGGGCATTGCCAAATCTCTGGGTGTGGCGACTGCCTACTGTGTTTTATCTGTGGCAATTAGTTCCGGGCACCTGGGGGCTGCATATTTTTGGATTATTCATTGCGCTAGGAATTATTGGATTGGGGAGCGCGTATAAAATCGGACTGGTGATTACCGGAAGATCATCGTATGCACTCTTATCCAGTTATTTCCTGTATCCGTATCTGCATTTTGCGGTGAGAAACGCAGAACTTATGCATACGGAGTGGTGGGCGATAGTACCCGTAATGATAGGTTTGTGGGCAATCATGCAAAAAAAGCAGAAAACAACACTTATATTTTTTTGTCTCGCTCTCAGTATTCGGGAACTATTACTGATTCCATTCTTGGGAATAGTGATTCTTCTCTATTTAGGTAAATTTCCAAAGTGGCGTCTTTATATAATTCCTATAGTGACTTGTATAATTGTTTTGTTTGTACATACTATTTTTATTCAGCGTGAACTTCAGAGAACAATTACCCATTTGACGCAATTACGAACGCACCCCATAGGGTTTGATATTATTCGGACTTCACTCGCGTTTGGGTCATGGGAGTATTATTTTTTTGATTTGCGACTGTTCCGGATTTTTTGGCTTGCCGCGCTGGCTGCAGTTTATTTGCTGCGACGGAAAACAGCCATACTGTTCCTGCCGGTATTACTTTTTCCGTTGACGTTTTTACTTATTGGTTCAAGCGCTGACAATGACTACTGGGGGATCTTATATATGCCATTTGTGCTTATCCTGGCGCCACACTTCCTAACGGTCATTTCCGGAAAAGTTCGTCTGTACAGACATTTGGGTTAAATGCGGAAAAGTTGATACAATGGGAGCATGGTGATTGTCGGAATTCTGCTGGTTGCGTTCCTCATTCGGCTTGTTGGGATTACCCAATCGTTCTGGCTTGATGAGGCGGCTCAAATGATTGAGTCAGTGCGTCCGCTGACCCAGCAACTCGATATTGCCGGTGATTTTCAGCCGCCGCTGTTTCATCTATTGTTGCATTTTTGGTTGCAAATATCGCACACAGAGGTGTGGGCGCGCCTGTTGCCTATAATTTTTGGTTTGCTGACCGTATATCTGACCTACAAGGTAAGTATAACCCTGTATTCACGATCTGTTGCGGTGACTGCGGTTCTACTTATGGCTACGGCGCCATTTCATTACTACTATAGTCAGGAGGTGCGGCCGTATGCGCTGGCGGCGCTTTTGGGGCTGACTACCAGCTACTTTTTACTTCAGAAAAACAGGCGGTTGTATACCATTACTGCAATTTTATTTATATACACCACGTACCTGGCGCCATTTTTACTGCTGGCACAGGGGATCTGGTTACTAGTACAAAACAGGAAACAGTTCCAACCCTGGGTTAAATCCATGGTTATCACACTACTTGCCTTCTTGCCATGGCTGCCTGCATTCTTGAGGCAGCTGGGAATCGGGAGTAGCTTGACTGTAACGCTACCTGGATGGAGTGAGGCCGTGAGCACACCGCTTATTAAAGCTTTGCCGCTGACCGCAGCCAAGTTTTTTCTCGGCCATATCTCACTTGCCAATAATTTAATTTATGCAGCATTCGTTTCCGGTCTGGTTGCATTTTTGGTCTACGGAATATGGCGGTTGTGGATTCGTGAGCAACAGAAAACCAAGACTATACTCATACTGGGAGTTGTGCCAATCGTGAGCGCATTTTTGTTCTCGTTTTTATTGCCTGTTTTTGCGCCACAACGCGTGCTTTTCTGCTTGCCGTTTTTTTATTTGACCCTGGCAGCAATTGCGCATAGTTTTGGCCGTTTACGACTGACAATGGTACTTGCTTTTTTTGGATTAAACCTGCTCGCCATCACCTCATTTGTACTCCATCCTGAATTTCAGCGGGAACAGTGGCGCCAGGCAGTGGCGTATGTGGAAGCAGATGCCAGCGGGAATTCCGTTGCAGTTTTCAGCTTTCCCGATGCATTTGCACCCTGGTTGTGGTATAGCCAGGAGATAGTGCCTGCGGTTGCGGTTGCGCCTGATTTCATTGTTACAGCACAAACTTTACAGGCACGTAGCGAACTTATCATGAGTCGAGAGCGGATCTACTATTTTCACTACCTGGCTGATTTGACCGACCCTAAAAAGCTAGCCCCTGAATTCTTAGAGGATTTAGGATTTGTTAACACTCAAACAAAAGATTTTCCCGGTGTCGGGTTTATTTCTATATATGAAAAAATTCTGGTTTCTCGTTGAAAAACTCTTAGGAGTGTACCGCTGGCATCCCAAAATCGCATTGCGATACTTGCCGGTGGTTAACGAACTGCGAAAGCGGCACGCAGAGTCAGTACTTGAAGTTGGTTCAAACGGATTGGGCATCGCGCCATATTTCAAACGACGGGTAGTAGGACTTGATGTGCACTTTGCGCCGCCGTTTCATCCAGATTTAATTGCGGTGCGCGGATCAGCCACGGCTATTCCCTTTGCCGATAAGTCATATGCTGCGGTGATTTCACTTGATATGCTCGAGCACATTGAGCCGAGTAAGCGGAAACAAGTCATACAGGAAATGTTGAGAGTAGCCAAATCACAAGTTTGTATCGGAGTTCCCTGTGGTGTTGAAGCGCGCCAGCAAGACGAAGAACTCAGGCAGATATACAAAAATAAGCATGGTAAAGACTTTACCTATTTAGCAGAACAGGTGACGTATGGAGTGCCGGAAAAACGTGACGTGCTAGACTATATTCAAGTTGCAAGTCAATCTCTCAAACGGCGCGTACACATTAGGATTCAGGGAAATATAAATTTGAAACTGCGATTTTTTCTCATGCAAGGTTGGATGTCCAGTAATCTGTTCATCAATCTCATTTTCAGAAAATTAATGCTTTTATGTATCCCGATACTCAGACGACTAAACCAGGCGCCGGTTTACCGGCAACTGTTTTTGGTAACCATTTATGATGCGTAATATTCTGGAAAAAGGTTTTGCAATAGGGCGTTCAACCACCGCCCGGCACATCTACTGGGTATTTAGCGGTAACGTACTTTCGACCGTGCTTACCTTTTTTGCCCTTGTTGTCGTTATGGCACCCCGGATATCCAAGGCCGAATACGGGATTTTTCTGGCACTTTTCACTTTAGCAAACCTACTGTCAGATCTCAGTGAAGCGGGTCTCGGAGGAGCGCTCACTAAATTTATCCCTCCGCTACTTTTGCAGAAAAAGGCATCGCGGGCAAAAGAGTTTCTGGCAACAGCGCACCAGATTGAACTAGGAATTACAATTGTCGTCTGTGTGACTTTACTACTGCTAGCCGGCCCTCTGGCCCGGATTCTGTTTGCCGGAACAGCTCAGATAAATGTAGTAATTACCGCGCTTATGACCGCGACCATGATACTCATGGGTTTTATGGTTTTTGCGCTTTCTGCGTACAAAAAGTTTCCGGAAGTAACTGTTGTTAACGTGTTTTATAGCATTATCCGGTTAGCACTTTTACTGGTATTTGCGCTTCTGACTAAACTGTCTTTGTTCAACATTCTGATTGTATACTTGTTATCGTCAATTCTCAGCTGGATATATTCATTGTTTTTTTTAGGTACCAGTTGGGTGACGATTCCTTTTTCCCGGGAACGGGCCGGAAAAATTATCAGATTTGCTTCGTTTCTCGCGGTACAAAAAGTGTTTGTGGCTGTCTCCAGCCGTTTGGACTTACTCATGATGGTGCCGCTCGCCGGAGCTGTTGAAGCCGGTATATATGGTATGGCGTCGCGATTTGCCCTCGTTTACCCGCTGCTTATTAGTAGCCTGGCCCAGGTGCTGGCGCCAAAATTTGCCGAGTTGGCGACTATAGGCGCAGCGACGGCTTTTTTCAAAAAAGTAGGTCTGGTAATTTGTGGTTTACTAGTTTCGCTGATTGTTTTTAACAGCTTTGCGCGAATTTTCATTTCTGCGTTTGTGCAAAATTATAGTGAGGCTATTCCGGTGTTGGGAGGATTACTGCTTTCGATGGCGCCGTTTATCGCTGCCACTCCGTTTGTTTCTTTTGTGGTTTACACACTGAAAAAACCCTGGATTATGATGGTTGCCTCGTTTGTTCAACTGGTGGTAATCTTTGCCGTAAACTGGTGGTTGTTGCCCAGCCTTGGCCGTTTTGCTCCGGCAACTGGAATCGGCCTCGGTAACCTGACAATTTTTATCATTGCCGCTGGGGCATCCTGGTATTATTTCAATCAAGAAAAGTATGAAAATCGGCATTGACATTTCACAAGTAGTATACAAGGGAACTGGAGTTGCTTCGTATACCGAAAACCTGGTTAAAGCCATGCTGCGGCAAAAAGGACACGAGTTTGTATTATTTGGTACGAGTTTCGGACGCCAGAAAGAATTGTGGTCATTTATTCATTCTTTGCCGACAGACAGCTCGTTTCGCGCCAAGACGTTTTCGCTGCCGATATCGTTTATTTCTTTTCTCTGGAATCAGCTGCATATTGGCAGAATCGAACGACTTACCGGCAATCTTGATATTTTTCACACATCTGATTGGACTGAGCCACCGAGCAAAATTCCTAAAGTCACCACGATTCATGACCTCATGATCTATAAGTTTCCCGAGCATTTACCCGAGGAAATTATTGAAACCCAGCGCCGGAAACTCGCCTGGGTGAGTCGGGAGTCGAAGTTAATAATTGCTGACTCAAAAAGCACTAAGTCTGATATTGTCCGTTTTCTCAATATACCAGCGGAGAAAATTCATGTCATATATCTGGGGGTTGACGATGCCTACTTTCCCCAAAGTCGCGATCGAGTTACTACAGTCCTGCATAAGTATCGCATCCGGCAGCCATATTTTTTATGCGTGGGTACGCGCGAACCGAGAAAGAACTTGCAGCGCGTACTAACAGCATTTTCTAGCTTTAAACAAGCAAATAGGACTCTCGTAATTGCCGGAAATTTTGGGTGGGGAGAAGATGTCGCTATAATTCCCGGCGTTAAAATTCTTGGGTTTGTGCCAAAAAAAGATTTACCCGCTCTCTATACGGGAGCCACTGCTTTTGTGTACCCGTCGCTCTATGAGGGGTTTGGTTTGCCGGTGCTCGAATCATTATCCTGTGGAACTCCGGTCGTCACCTCAAAGCGCGGAAGTTTGGGTGAAATTGCCGAAGGGGTGGCAATTGAAGTCAATCCAGAAAGCAGTGCAGATATTCGGCGTGGTTTAGAATCAATTATACTATTGACTCCGGCAAAGCGAAAAGCGCTCGTGCAAAAGGGATTGCAACACACAGCCCAATTTACCTGGGAGAATACTGCACGAAATACCATTGAAGTGTATAAAAAGATAGTCAGTCTATGAATATCGGTATTGATCTTTACGAAGCAAATGTCAAACAGAGAGTGGGAATTGGACAGTTTGCGCATCGCGTGATTACCGAATTATATCGTCTGGAAAAACACAACTTTATACTCTTTTCTCCACGGGATCCGTTACCGGATTTACCAAAAGAACGTGTCAACTGGCGTTACGTAGTCGGGAAGCCGGGCAGTTTCTGGACGGTTCGCCAATTGCCAGGGCTTATAAAAAAAGAAAACGTCGATGTCTTTTTTTCACCAACTCATTATTTACCCTGGTTTACTTCGGTACCTAAAGTTATGGCGATTATGGACGTATCATATCTGCGCTACCCGGAATTATTTCAAGCTCGTGATTTACTTCAGTTGAAGCTAATGACGAATTATTCCGTACAACGAGCACGAAAAATACTCACTATTTCTGAATTTTCCAAACAGGAAATAATTGAGCACTATAAATATCCTAAAGACAATATAGAAGTAACTTATCCAGGTATAAACCGAAAAATAAAGGATAAAGTAATCACACTAGATGATAATTACCAAAATAAAGTTCTAAAGACGCACGGCATAGACAGGCGATATCTATTATTTGTCGGTACCTTGCAACCGCGAAAAAATCTTGAACGGTTAGTCGCGGCATTTGAACGGCTTAAAAGTGAAGTGCAGTTGATAATTGTGGGAAAAAAGGGCTGGCTGTGGAAACCGATTATTAAACGCATACAAAAATCACCCAAAAGAGAGCGGATCAAACTACTTGATTTTGTGAGTGAGGAAGAACTGTTTTGTCTGTACAACGCGGCTGATTGTTTCGTATTACCTTCTTTGTATGAAGGGTTTGGGATTCCGGTAGTTGAGGCCATGTTTATGGGTTGTCCGGTAGTAGTTTCCAATACCTCGAGCTTACCGGAAATTGCCGGTGATGCCGGAATCTATGTAAATCCTCAAGAAGCAAAAAGTATTGCGGCGGGACTGACAAAAGCGTTACAATTAAAGCCAACTGAGCGCCGGAGTTTAATTCAGAAGGGTTACCGGCAAGCGGAAAAGTTTAGTTGGGAAACCTGCGCACGAAAAACTTTGGCAGTCCTGGAAAGTCTCGTTATAGAGTTGAAAATTTAAACTTATATGATAAAAGACCGGATGGATAAAAATCTAACCTCAAGTGAACTCATGCAAAAAGGCGCTAACCGGATGGGGAGCATTCTTCTGGATTTTGAACTTATGGTTTTGCGTTGGGTTGGTTACTTTCCCATCCACTGGGCCCGCAAACTAGTGTACTTACTTGCCGGTATTGAGATGGGAAATGGTTCGACTCTCCATATGTGGGCTAATTTTTATGATCCATCACAAATAACAGTCGGCGACGATTCGATTATCGGCGACCATGCCTTTATTGACGGAAGAGCAAAAGTAATGATCGGTAACCACGTCGATATTGCTTCATCAGTGATGATCTATAACGGAAAGCACGATTATGAAAGTGAAGATTTTCGACCGGTTTTTTCGCCGGTAGTTATTAAAGACTATGTATTTATCGGTCCCCGCGTCATCATCCAACCCGGAGTAACGATTGGGATTGGGGCAATTGTCGCCGCAGGAGCAGTAGTTGCCCAGGATGTGCCAGATTTTGCAATTGTGGGGGGCGTGCCGGCGAAAGTGATCGGGGAGCGGAAACGAAAAAATCTGCATTACAAACTCGGCTGGGCCAGACTGTTTCAATAAAAGCTATCTGCAATGAACAGTCTTTTGCAATTTTCTCCGGTTAAAAACATTTTCCTGGAAATCTCCCAAAAGCGGGTAGACGATATTTTGCGTAAAATAACGCCGTACTTGCGAAAAAAAGACCGAATTTTGGATATTGGCAGCGGCTTTGGGTTGGTGAGTCATGAACTGTTACGGCGCGGATTTACGGTTTATCCTTTAGATATTCAGGATCGCAGTTTGTTTTCAGATGTCTATACACACGTCTATGACGGAAAAAAACTGCCCTTTCCCAACAATAAGTTTGACGTAGCGCTTCTGATTACCGTCCTGCACCATGTGCTCCAACCTGAGGTTTTGCTAAAAGATGTTACCCGCGTAGCCAAGAAGATTATTCTCATGGAAGATGTGTATGAATCGGAATTCGAACGTTACGCTACCTACGCGATGGACAGTATCGTAAACGCCGAATTTGTCGGCCACCCGCACTCAAACAAAACTGACAGGCAGTGGCGCGAAGTCTTTAAAAAACTGCGTCTCAAAGTGACTGATTGCCAGTCTGAAAAATTTTGGGGTTTATTTACGAGTATGATTTACGACCTTAAGCGCAGCTCGAGCTAAATTCATTCAGGCCAAATTTATGGGATAATAGAATTAACTTAAACATCAATGTCGTCTTTTTCACTGTCTAGAGTTAAAGCTTATACTGACTATACAATCTAAATTCTCACTTTTGGAGTTAATATTTTATTGATACAAGCGTTAATATTTCTGTGAGAACTGACACACTGAGCTATACACCATTTAACCACACATATAATTTGCGTGTTAGCATCAGCGTAGATAGCCTAAATTGTGTCATTCGTAACGGATCAGAAATCATAGCTGACGAAATTGTACGCTTTCAGACATGGCTAGATAGCATCGACAGTAATCGTCGGTTCGATGCTGCGATTGACTATTTTCTTCCGCTTGGACTGGGTCATGTGGAGCAACTACGTGAATATTTGACCAGTCAGGTGAAAGGGCAATTTGCCTGCACAGCGGTATTCTACCAAGTTGCGGAAGCTGAAGGAGATGACCCAGCGCATTTCATGGATATGTCCGGGCTTGGGAACGTTGTGTTTGGTTACTACATGGAGGAATACAACGTGGTTATTGAGGACATAATTTCCGCGATGGAGCAACGGTTACACCCACGAACCCTTTTTGGAATTTTTGACGCTCCAGATGACTTAACACAGCGTAGGCTGGGGCGGGGCGTAGCAGAGGAACTTAGTCACGCAGCCTCACCTAGTCCTGAATTTATTGAGGTCAAGGCAAGGCAGGTCGGTTTATTCTAGCATTTGCTACCTCTACAACGTTTAATGTGCCCATTGGGATAACCGGTTGTCATGCACAAAATTAGGGATGAGCGTTAGGCTCATCCCTTGCAGCAAGACCATATTTGGCGCATCAGCTTCATCAGATCAACCGAAATTTAAGATATAACTTAATATTTCAATATAAAAAATATATTTATAAACCAAACAGTGTTCCAAAAATAAAAAGGAATGGTGTATATATAATATAGCCAAGACTTGCATAAAAAATGGGGGCAAATACACCAAGCGGAATGCTAATAAGAATATTCATAATAACTCTAGCCATATTGCCGCCAGATTGCGTTTTATAAAGTAAGAAAAAAATAGAAATAACAACCGTAAACAACAAAGAGAAACCGTACCACCACCTTAAGTTTAGAAATCCAAAAAAACCGATACCCCAAAGGAAAGCTGATACCCTTGAAGTTATAGGAAATTCGATGCGTCTATCAAGGGTGAGAATTATTTTCGGCAGCATGATAGTTGATGCATACAATATAATCCCTGCTGTTACAATAAAATTTGCCAATAGGGCATACCTGATCTCTATTGGAATATGGGTTATTCTGTATGATCCAGGAATGAGTTTTTTCATAATGATAGTTGGATTATATCACAGTGCAAACTGCCAAGCGGGGAAATGGCGCTGGACAGCGCCACAAAACGCTCTATGAGCGCATGGAAGAAACCCAGTTTCTCTTACCGGAAACGGCAGCCACTACAGGCTGAAAGCCCTGAAACTACAAGCTCAAAAATTCACTAGAGTTAAAGCTTATACTGACTATACAATCTAAATTCTCACTTTTGGAGTTAATATTTTATTGATACAAGCGTTAATATTTCTGTGAGAACTGACAATCTTAGGGAGGAAATTTTTCATCACAATCACTTGCGTCATACATCTCTTTGGGTTCTATCTCAAATGCTTGCCTTATTATCTCGATTTTCGTTTTCCTATATCTGTTTTCACAGATTAAGACATATCGACAAGGGTAGGTTGACGATAACGCCGGAGTTATATGAAATAAGTCGCTTCTTGTTCAATTCTTGCTTTACGGCCAGCTATATAAAATCAAAGAGCATGTCCGTAATTGAAGGGTATGCTCACTATAAGGAACTCTACCAAGCAACCGAGAAAGAAAGCAAACTAAAGAGCGCTTATTTTGAGCAAACGGTCAAAGCGGCGAAGGAGTTTCATGAACTCCGAAAAATTCTTGAAGAGCGATACAACCGGGAAGAAACCGAGGCGCTACTTGAATTAACCGCAAAAGCAGTGGTCAATATCCCAGTTGTTCGCGGCCTATTTTTTCCAGAGCTTTGTTTTTCAAAAATTAGGCGTAGGGTATTAGAGCAACCGCTACTATTTGTCCCCCTGGTTCGACTAATCACCATAAGGCAAACACTCGAAAATAGTACACCTTTACCGTTCGGCGAGTGTGGGCGGTACATATTCGAGACTATCGAAACCGCCGAGTTTGAAGACCAATTTATTCCAGGTCTGATTTGGTGTTTTACACGAACTTTCATACCTTTTCAACTTTCATATTTTCTGCTGAGTAGACTTCTCATCAGCAAATATGGGTTTCAGTTCATTTCTCGTTTACTTCTCAATATCATCTGGCAGGGTGGCAAGCATATCGATAGACATTACTACCCGGTGCTACCTGGTATAAGAATGTACGCACCCACTGGTGAAACAATCATTTACGACCCTGCTGTAGGCTTTTTTTCTCCTCAGAAAGCAGAAATATTCGACGAAGGTCGAGGTGAGCATGGAAAGGTTACTTCCTTTGAGCTTGGCATCCGAGGTTATAAGCCGGAAATGCTTCAGTTGATTCGGCTACAGGCTCTTTTAGTCTATACAGTTGGGGCCAAGTTTTTCGGTTATTCGGATGATAGGTATTATGCGTATCGGAGGTTCTTATTTGAGTGGATTCCGATTTTAGGCGCTGAGCACACAAAAATATTGCAGTGGCTGCATCAGACAGACCAACAATGTGAAGAGTTGGTAAAACCGTTGCGAGAACAAGTGTTGTCTAATGAAGATCGGCAGTGTAAGCTTTTAGTGTGTAAAACCGAAGCAGGTAGGCATACAATATTTTTTAGAAAGGAAAAATACTATGATACCTACCCAAAACAATAGT
>Ga0075643_103_pt1 | contig 82035 bp, 60 predicted proteins | sample RifGroA1_FD_68207 | JGI IMG/M metagenome (GOLD analysis project Ga0075643, IMG submission 68207) | Microgenomates (Gottesmanbacteria) bacterium GW2011_GWA1_43_11 | reverse complement strand
GTAAGAAGAGATTACAAACCTGCGATATACAAAGCTTTTGTATATTTAGCACTTATTATTGTCCTATTAAGACAAAATTAGTTTTGAAATGAGTTCATAGTTTGCCCTTTTCTATCTTATAGTGTATACTACCGGCTATTATAGGTTATGGAACAACTGCCGATAACCCCACATACGCCGACTGCAACCATTCTCTATCGCCAATCCTGGCTGGAAGAGTTGCGCCGTGGCATGCGCTCGTTTTCCCTGGGAATTGTACTCATGCTGCTCGCCTTCGGCGGGCTCGTGAGCGCCTTTTCCCCATTGCTCAAGGCTGAAGCCATTTATTTGGCCGGCACGCTCAAACTCAAGCTCATGGAACAGATTAAACAGACTACGCTCGCCCTTTCGCCTTTGGCTGAGCCTGGAGCCCCAATTCCCACGCCTAAACCCCACTTTAATCCCTTAGTGGCGCCTGATGGCACACAAATCGTGCCAGTTGACACTGATTTTAGTATCATTATTCCCAAAATCGGAGTAAACGCGATCGTCATTCCCAAGGTCGACCCCACCAGGCCGGCTATTTATAACTCTGCTCTGAAAAAGGGTGTAGCACACGCCGCTACCTCGTTTTTTCCCAATGAACAGGGCACCGTCTACCTGTTTTCCCATTCTACAAACTATGAGTGGTTTGTGCGTGATTTAAACGCTATCTTTTACCTGGTCAAGAACCTGGAGGCTGACGACTTGATCGTCCTGATGTACCAGGGCAACCGCTATACGTATAAAATTACGGATAAAAAAGAAGCCTCGGCCCGTGAGGTCTCATATCTGGTGCCGAGCGCCCGCCGCAACCTGATTCTGCAAACCTGCTGGCCGCCCGGAACCACATTTCGGCGTCTGCTCGTATTTGCCGACCTGATTGACGAGGCACGGCCAGCTCAATAACTATAAGTCTAACTTTATATGGGCTTTTTTTGGTTCGTTACGGAAAAACTAATTCCTAAATACTACTTGTCATGCTGAATTTATTTCAGCATGACAAGCACTTTTAGGTCCATTAATCCCAAAGGGATCCCTTCGGGACAATTTCAAGATGACAGCGAACGAGACAAATAAAGGGCATATTTATTAACTTATAGTTCTTGACAATAGGACTATCCTATGGTAGCATTTTCTCTAACTATGACTAAACAACTTATTCGTTTAGCACTATTTCTTGTCGCGCTGCTTGCGACAGTGACACCTGCGTTTGCGCAGCAATACGGTGGCCAGTATGGCAGCACGACTACTCCAAGCGACTTAACCGTCAATAAAATGGTGAGAAGTCCCCTGCCTCCGTATCCGTTTGTCGAAAACCTAGGTGATAATGATATTACTCATTCACCTGATAGTCAGGTAGTTTTTTCAATTACAGTTTATAATTCAGGTAATCAACGATTTGAGGAAATCAAGGTGGATGATTATTTGATTGAGTTTCCGCAGCGGATAATCTCGGCAGAAGTTGATCAGGAATTTGAAGGTTCATTTTCTAATAACCGACTTACTTTTAAAATAAAAAACTTAGATGCTGGTCAAAATCGGACGGTTGAAGTCCGGGCGAAAATTGCGCCAGCAAATGTTTTTCCTACTGATCGCAGCTTGTTCTGTGATAACACCAACAAAGTCGAAGTTCGTTCTGAAGATCGTTATGACGATGATACTGCTAAGTTCTGTATCCGCACCAATGTTCTGGGAGTGACGACTTTACCGGAAGCCGGACTGGAAGATTATCTGCCCATGCTGCCCTTTATCGGTATGGGTGCTGTTGGAATGTATTTAACACTTAAAAAGCGCTTAAGTTAAAAACAAAGTTATGAGTGCCCTGCCGGATATATAGATCAAAAATTAAATAGCAAAAAAAGTATCGGCAGGAAGTATTTCCTGCCGATCTTGCGTTTAGCGGTTTACCCTGAGCGCAGTCGAAGGGCTCATTAACAAAAGAATAGACTAGGAAGAAACAGAAGACGATCGCTTTGAACGTTTTGTTTGTTTGATGTTGAGTGTCTGATTCACATCATTTGTCCAATCAAACAGATGACCAAATGCAGTTAGAGTGAATGAATAGAAATTATTTACTTTTGATTTTATATCAGTTACTTCATTTTTAACTACAGTTAAATCATTTTTAATTATTTTAAGATCATCTTTAATTGTTTTAAGATCACCCTTGGTGGTAAAGTTCTTTAGATCGTCTTTAGTGGCAAAAACTTCTTTAAAATCGGCTATTAATTGTTTGCGGTCATTTTTGGTCAGCATGATTCTTATACTACCGATAATTTTACTTTTTTGTCAATGATCGAATGGATTATTGACCAGTTTTCTTTACTTTGAAAGCAATCAAGGCAATATTCGCGTATTTTACGAAATCCGATATCGATACAAGCTCGATTTTCATAGTTAATCTCTTTATTGCAAATGTCGCAAAAGTTTTTCGTCATAGGACAACCAACATACCACACTCCTCTGTAACTTCGTCAAGACAGACAAAAGGAATCAAAATGGTTGTGGGTTGTAAGTTGTTAGTTGTAAAGTACGCACAAATAATTCTCTTCTGTAACTAACAACTAATAACTCATAACTTACAACTGGTAAAATCTATGATTTTACCCTGGTTCCAGTCAGCAAGTCGGGCAGGCCTTGCTGGCTGAAATCAGGAGTGAACGAAGAGAACGACGCAATCCCGCTCTGCGGGACGGGTACCCGCCTCAGGCGGACGAGAATAAGGAAGCTCTCCACTTGGGTCGAGCGAAATATAAGAATTTTGTTCGAGCGCCCGCTTCGACTCAGCGAGGCGAGCAGTCGAGAAATATCCTTTGTCATCATGAACTTGTTTCAGGATCTTAAAAACAGGATGGATAAAAAAACGGTTGATTCCAGATTTCGGTGATTATTAAATCAATCATCGAAACCTGACATTAATCAGGATGTCTTTTTGATTGAACGGTTTCCAATTGCTGGAAACTACACAAGAAAAGACAGAAACGTAAGTTTTGGATGTGTAATGTGGGATTTTAGCTTTCTCACAACCTACAACCCACAACTCACAACTTGTTCGCATTTGCGAACAGGCACTTTAACAAAGGCAAAGATACGTTTCCGATTCAAATCCGTAAGGACGTAGAGAGGAATACGTATATTTGTCCGCCAAAGCGAGCATTTTCATTTGTCATCCTTGCGCAAGCGAGGACCAACAAATAACTATTGTAAGTAAAGGTGGACAAACAGAAACCTCGAAAGCATGCAGCTTCATTCGTCATCCTGGATCAGCCGAAGGCAGAGATAGGATCTCAAATGAACTCTGTGTGTGGAAGAGGAAATAAATAAGCCAAAATAATAAACTAATTTCTCCTACTCTGGATCTTTGAATCCGGGATTTTTGGAAAAAATGTGATAAGGTGATTACTTGGACTTTTTATCGGGTTTATTCACTTTCGTGAAGACGAAAAAGAGAATAGCAAAAGCAATTACGCTTAATGCGAAGGCAATTTGCGCGCTACTTAAAATAGAAAGAAAATCAAAATTATTCATGGTGTTTTAGAAAAAGTTCTAATTGTGTATGAGCGTACATCGCCACTATAGCGCAGACAATATCAGCTGTCAACAAAAACTGGCCTTTCAACGTATTAATTTGAATTACGGTAATAAACGCTGCGAAGCACCAGGCAGCTGACAGATTTAAAAATAGTCCTGAAAATGCTTTGAAAATAATGTGCTGTTTGAGAGTCACAGAAAAATTGTAGCACAAAATAATATAGAGCAATTGAACAATCTAGTAATTTGAAAGCTTCGCTTTCATTCCAAAAATCCCGGATTCACTGAGCCCAATAAAGAAGGAGAAAATTTTAGGGCGTTGTTCAGTCGAGTCAAAAGGATCGTCACGATAAGCAGGCTCATTTCGAGTCTCGTCGCGGCGAAAAACGTAAGTCAATCTATCCGAAATCGCGTAGTCAAATGCCTAAGGAGGCAATATCGTGAACGCGAAAAAAAGCTTTACCTCTATCGTGACGGTCTGCATGCTTTTTGTGCTGGCCGTTTTTTCATTCGGATTCGCCGAAGCGCAGGATGATACCTGTGCTATCAGCGGAATCACACAAGACGGGACGCTCCAGTTTACGGGGACATGTTCTCCCGCAGATATGGGACGTCTGTACGCAGAATTTCAGGCCGGAATGGGTGGTGAAGCGCAGGCACAGGCCATACCAACCCCAACTATCGTTGTGGCACCCGCCGATGTCAACGCTGCCCGCAACGGTGAACCCGAAATCGATAAATTGAATACGTTCGATCAAGGCAATAACCTTTGGGTCGCGGAAGCTGGCGGAGAGCGGGAACAGATGATTGAAATGTACAATGCCGGTGGGCAAAGTACAGTAATTTATCTGATCGCTCCGCTCCAGCCAAACGAATCCGCTGCGCGTTGGCAAATGTGGGGAAGCCGCTGGGAGATCACCGAAACAGGCGAAAACATCGGGTTTGATCTTTTCAAGAATGCGGTGACCTATTTCGTTGACAGACACTCACGCGGTGAAAATGTGAGCGGTCTAATCGTTGACCTGCGCTCCGGCACTCCTGTTCTCGTCAGCAATCTGTTCGGGCTAAGCGATTCGCAGATCAATACACTGTTGAATGCGCATGCCGTAACAATGGCTGGCGAACTCACGAACGGCTGGACTGTCAACCTGATTGTGTCTCTAGACGGTTCCGGTAACCCTGTGTATACAGGTGGTAGTCAGGCTGTCGTTGTAGGGGCACAGGCGCAGACGAACGTCGTTTGTGTTGTTAGTCGTGTTGACAGCGGAAACGTCAACTTGAGCACTGGTCCGGGGCAGAATTTTCCGTCTCCGTATCAGATTTCGCAGGGTACGACTTTGGCAGCAACAGGGCGTAATACGGATAGTTCCTGGTGGCAGGTTAGCTATGCAGGCACTAACGGCAACGTCACCAGTCTCTGGCTGAGTGCTGATGTCGTGACCGAAACCGGGCAGTGCGAATTGCTTCCCGTAGTTTCAGCTCCCGCCGCGCCGACCGCTGTTGCTCAGGCTACTCAAGTCATCCCGACTACAATCCCGCAGGCTGCGCTCGCAACACCCACTGGTCAGACCGGCTTTATTGGTCGTGAAGGTGACGCGGACGGCGCGACCTATGGTAAGGTTACGGCGAACGATAAATTCACTTATGACACGACCACGAAGGCGTATCTGATAGAGTCGTGGCAGGCACCTGGCACAACTGGTGATGTGATTATCATCGTCCCGGTCGGGGTAAACTATTCCGGAGCCAAGGGAGGCTGATGCCATGACCAAGGGTAAACCCATCTATACGGTCGGCGCTGACGGGAAACTCGTTCCTTTTGGCGGTGGCTAAACAAATAGGGTCCTAACTGGGAGGACATTTTTTGGGGAAAGACCGCTCAGAATTTTTTTCGGTCTCTTTTCCCGTTTTACGGATTTATTATTATTTTGTACTTATTTTATTTATTCTGTTTTTTTGCCTTTACCGGGCCTTGTTTTATGAGTCTTTTGACTCAACATGACGATACATCGTTATGTTACAAGGCCCGCTTTAATGAGTTCGTAATTGATTTCTGTCATTCCGAGCAAAGCCGAGGAATCTTTTACACCAGACTCTGGTGAGAAAGATCCCTCCACGCTTCGCCGGATGGCGAATTGGTCGGGATGACAAAGGGACGATTACGAACTGACCGAAGCGAAAAGGTAAAAATGACTGAACAAAAATTAAGTCGCAGGGATTTTCTTAGACTATCCGGTAGAGCCGGAGCTGGTTTAGTGGCGTATGGTGTGAATATTCCGTTTCAACAAATAACACCAGATTTGGGACAAACTCCAGTTGTAAGGACACCAGAACCTATGGCTACACCTGAATATGAACAGTTACCAATGGAATTTGGTTTTAATACCCACCTGCACGCCGAACCCGGACTCAACCAAAATCTGGATCTTGAACAGTTTAAACGCAGTGTGGATTTTTTAGTGCAAAACAATATGCAGTGGATCCGTTTTGATATCCGTGAAGATCAAGTCATCAATATGAGTGGAACCACGCACATGAATTGGAAAGAACGAAGTTTGGAGACCTATGCTGAAGCACTTGATTATGCCAAAAGCCGCGGACTCAAAACTATTGTCCCGATTGCAGTGCCTGGTGGCATAACCCAAGGTTTGACTCATGAAGAATACATCATCTTTGCAGGTAATTTTTATGGTGAACTGGCACAACAAATGCAAGGAAAAATTGATATCTGGCAGATTTTTAATGAGCCTGACGTTCATAACTATCGCAACTATGGCGAAGAATTTCGCGAAATGCCGGAAGAGTACCTGCAAAATTTTGCAGAAGTGGTCGCAGTTGCAAGTAATGCAATTCATGCCGTTGATCCGAATACGCAAACAACGGTGAATATGAGTTGGTGGTTTGCTTCAGGTAGGGACCTACAAAACGAAGGCCGCAGGTTATTTGGTGTTGTGGCTGATTCAATCGACGTGATTACCTTAGATTTCTATCCGGATGTAAACCTTGAGGCTATTATCCAAATGCCACAAATTATTTCCGACTTCTCTGCCGAATTTCATAAACCTGTCATTGTTGGCGAACTTGGGCTTCCCACTTCCAGATTTTCAGAAGAAGATCAGGGTAAATATATGGGTTTGGCAATTGGTATGCTTAGAAGTGCACCTACGCAGCCACAAGCAGTACTTTTGTATGAGCTGGTTGACCAACAGGCAATATCCGGTAATGAAGGTTCATTTGGATTTTTAGATGCTGCGGGAACACCAAAGGCTTCATGGGAAATGATCCAACCGTGGATTGATCCACCTGAAGTTGAAAATGGTGAACCTACTCCAACCGCAGTTGGATAAATATGAAAAATGTAACTAGATCACATGTCATTACAATGAACAAAGTAACGCGGCAATTCCGTACGAGATTGCTTCATCTTGACGCAACGTCAAAGGCTCGCAATGACGGACATCCTTTGGTTTCTGTGGTCATGCCGGTCTATAACTCTGAAGCATATGTGTCAGATGCGATTAAAAGTATCGTTAACCAAACCTATCAGAATCTGGAACTCGTTATTGTCGATGATGCTTCAACTGACAATTCCTGGAAAATTATATCCGTTTTTGCAAAACGATTTCCTAAAAAAATTCGAGCGATCCGTTTACGAAAAAATTTAAATAAAGGTGGCGATACGTGCGCAAATGTCGGTTTTGCCAAAGCACGCGGTATATATCTTGCCCGTATGGATGCTGACGACATTAGCGATCGCGAGCGGATAGAAAAACAGGTGAAATTTTTACAAAAAAACCCGGATATGCTTATGGTCGGGACTCAAGCATATGTAATAAATGCAGCTGGAGCTGTCACGGGAATAAAAAATGTACCGACTACCTATGAAGATATTTATAAAAATTACGCCGTATTCCATCCAATGATCCATCCAACCGTGATGTTTAACAAAAAACTGTTACCAAAACGAAAAGTAATTTACAAAATCAAATACTCAGCTAATAACGATCTGTATACTTTTTTTGAGTTTTTAAACCTTGGCAAATTTGCCAATTTAACGGAAAAATTGCTGTATTACCGGGTACATGGCGCAAACGATAGCTTAACCAAACCAAAAGAGCGGTTTTTTAACACTTTGAGAATCCGAATCGATGCTATATGCAACCATGACTACCGTCCAACCTTGAAAAGTATTTTAGTAAACCTGCTACAAACTGGAGCCATTCTAGTTTTACCGGAAAAACTGATTGTACCGGTTTACCTGTATATGAAAGGTATTACACGACCAACGGTAAATCCTCAAAATACCCCTTTCTCCACTACGCTGAATAAAGCGGCAATAACCGTTTCTTAACTACTCTATGAAACGCATAAGCAGACAACTTATTCCTTTTTTATTTTTGCTGCTGGTTGAACTGGTGCTGGTTTTATCCAACTACACATCCGGCACTTTTCTCATGGGTTGGGATAATGTCATGCCGGAATTTAATTTTTCCCTAAATCTAAAGCGGAGTATTTTTGCAGTTTGGCAAGGCTACCGGGGCTTGGGACATATTGACAGCATGTCACATGCTGCAAATATCCTGCATACAGTAACTTTGTGGGTAATGTCGTTTATCCTACCAATATACTTACTCCGTTATACCTTCCATTTTGGTATGCACTTTGCCGGCGCCGTTGGTATGTATCTGCTATTAGGAAAGGTATTTAACAACATTGTCATCCCGACCAAGCGTCAGCGCGTGGAGGGATCTAGTTCAACTAACTTTGCTGAATTAGATTCCTCGACTGTACTTCGTTTCGCTCGGAATGACAAAAACACGCTCGGAATGACAAAAATAATTCCAATACTTGGAGCTCTTTTTTACCAATTAAATTTTGTCACTATCCAAATGTTTTATACGCCGCTAGAAGCTTTTTCCGTGCATTTCGCCGCACTACCGTTTCTTGCGCTCACTCTAATTAAATACCTACAAAAGCCAACGCGCAAACACTTTGTGCTTTTTTTGCTGGTGCTCATTCTCAGCACTCCGCAATTCTTTGTCTCAACTCTCATTTTACCTGTATTTTTCTTAATTGTAAGCATTCTTGGGTCGTTTTTACTTTTCAAAAAAACCACATTGCGCCGCTGTCTGAGGATTACAGCTTCATTTTTTGTTGTAAATGCGTTTTGGTTATTGCCGTTTATTTATGGTGCGGTGACTAATGCTGCGACTATTGCTGAGGCAAAAATAAATCAAATGTCATCAGAAGAAATATTTTTACGAAATAAAGTATTTGGTGATACGTTTAATGTCCTAACGCTCCACGGCTTCAGCCTTAACTTTGTTGATTTGAATGCTGATCGTATATCACACCTTATGATGCAGCCGTGGCGGGATCATTTGTATCAAATAGTTCCAACAGTAATTTCGATAACGTTTGCTGTGGTCATGCTTACCGGATTATTTGTAGCTATTAGACTGCTCGTTCGCAAATCACATGAGCAACCAATGTTTAATAAAGAAATAGTTTTTCCATTTATACTTTCTTTCTTATTTGCAATAAGTATGTTGGGAAACAATATCCCGGTACTGCGGGAACTCATGAATTTGTTACGAACTACAATTCCCTTTTTCGGTGAAGCTTACCGGTTTCCGTTTACTAAATTCAGTCTATTGTTTAGTTTTAGTTACACGGTGTTTTTTACAGTCGGTATTTATCTAGTAGCCATATTATTTAAGGCTCAACGATTACGACAACTTTTTCTGGTAATTTTTAGTACTGGCATATTTTTTCTCAGCCTTCCCGCCTTTTCTGGCAACTTCTTCTATCCACAATTGAAAGTAGTATTGCCGAAAAGCTATCTACAATTGTTCTCATATTTACATAAGCAAGTTCCCGAATCGGAACGGATAGTTTCACTTCCGGCTTTTGAGTACTGGAGTTGGAAGTACTATCGCTGGGGTTATCGGGGTAGCGGCTTTCTTTGGCAGGGTATTCCCCAACCACTGATGGACCGGGCATTTGACCCCTGGAGTAATTTTAATGAAAATTTTTATTGGGAGCTATCCTATGCAATCTACAGGAAAGATCCGGAACTACTTGGAAATGTTTTCGATAAATATAATGTAACGCTGGCTTTATTTGATAATTCGCTCATCAGTGCAGGTCAGAATCGCGCTCTATTCAACGAGGAAATTAAAACGTTGTTACGGCAAATTTCATTTCAACCGCTGGCAACTTTTGGCGATTTAGTTTTGTATCAGAAAGCAAATAAAATAATTAGCAACCTGGTTGCTGTATTTGACAAACTGCCAACAGTGTTTCCAGCCTATGTATCCAGTAATAATGACCGGGCTTACAAACAGTTCAGTACTTATGTGAATACTAATAACGATAATGAGGCTAATATCATTTATCCGTTTCGTGCTCTTTCAACAGTTACGTCGTCAAAAAAAACTCGAGAATTTGTCGTTTTTGAAAACGGAGAAAGTTTTATATTCAGATCAACTCTCGTTAATGATAACAACGGCAAACCTATTCAGTCAGGAACGTATGATAAAAATGAAAAATTAGTCTTTGACGCAAACAAAAACAATGAATTAAATGCAATCAAAGTCACTTCATGTGGATCTCTAATCCAGTCGGGGAAAAGTGTTATCAGCGATGAGTATTCCGGGCAAAACAATTGGCTACATTTTTCTTCGCTGAATACTAAGAATTGTTTATCGTTTGGATTAGGTAATCTGTCACACAATGAAGGTTATTTAATAGCTATTGAAAGCCGTAATTTAGCTGGAACACCGTTGCGGGTCGGTCTAATCAATAGAACTGCTAAACATACCGAAATTGAAGCGGACTTACCAAGAGAGTCAAATTGGATCACGACTTATTTTATTCTCCCTCCACTGGCTCAAGACGGATTAGGTTATGACATTTACATTACTAATAATTCAATTGGTGCTGACCTAAGTGAAAACGATATTGGTAACGTCAGAGTCTATTCATTTCCGTATGAAGAGTTATTGAATTTCCACTTACCTACAGATATGAATTCGCTTGCTGTCAGTCAATCAGCTATTGCAGAAAAACTATTTTCAAGTTTATATAAAGTCACGTTTACTAAAAATTTAGAAAATAATGTAGCGCTTTGGCAGGCATACGATCCCGGCTGGCTTGCACTCCAAAAAACCAATTCGTTCCCCTTTCTCAAACCTGTGGGTAAACACGTACTGGTAAACAACTGGGCGAATGGGTGGCAACTGAAAAAATCTCAAATCATCAGTCCCAATGACCAAACTACAGTGTATCTTTTCTTCTGGCCGCAGATTTTGCAGTGGGTGGGGTTTGGGCTGCTTCCATTGCCATTTATTCTGCTACTACGAAGAAAACATTAATATACCTCGTCGTGAGAACCAATGTCTATAAAATAAACCTCATCTATTTTAATATGCTCAAAGATAATTCGTAAACCCATATCTACAGAAATACTCCACCGTTCTTTTAATCCTGATAATTTATGCAAACGCAGAGAGGGATGATTTGGATTTTTCTTAAATATAGCAATTTTTCTATCAATGTTTTTGGAGAGTCGGCGATCTTTTTTAGTGAGGCGATAAAACTTTCTTGAAAAATTAGGTGAAACAAGAATGTTCATTTAGACGCCAGTTGTTTTTCCAGTTCTACAAAAGACGCGACAGGAATTGCTTTTCCATTCTTGTAATCCTGAAGGGCTTGTTGCGCTACCTTTTCTGCTTTCTTACTCATTTTAAACGTCGGCACATCAGGTTGGTTAACGAAAAATTTATGGAGCGCTTGTTGCACCACTTCGCTGACCGACGCGAAATGTCCCGCTTTCACCTGGGCGCGAACTGTATCGGCTAACTGTTTTGGTAAGGAAATATTTATGCTGTTATTCATACAACAATAATACAAAAAGTCACACGTATCGTCAATAACTGGGCAAATGGGTGGCAAATAAGTTGTGAGTTGTCAGTTATAGGTTGTGGGTTAGAAGGCAAAAATACAAATCTTTCCAGTTCACTTACAACTAACAACTCATCACCTACAACTATTTACCTTTTCTTCTGGCCGCAGATTTTACAGTGGGTGGGGTTTGTCTTGCTTCCGACGCCGTTGATTCTACTTTTAAAGAGAAATAAAATCAGGGAGTAAGTCATTTAAATTGCACTTGCAATGAAGTCTCAAACACTTCAGCTAAACGCTTCAAAAATGACAATGATGGCGTTGTCTGCGCGTTTTCCACCCGTGAGATGACTGATTGTCGGGTATTCATTTTTTTCGCAACATCAGCCTGAGTTAGACCTTTTTTGATGCGCGCTTCAATCAAGGCTTTTGCAATTTGATACTCCAACTCATTCTCTTTGAGAGCCTGACGAATTTTCGGGTTTTTCAGCATTTTTTTCTTATGAGCTTCCCAATCAGTAATATGCATATACTACTCCCTTCAAGATTGAATCATATCACAATTTTGTGATAATGCAAGAGCTGCATCATTTCCGCGAGCGATATTCTGCAAGACGCTTGATAGCCGTCTGTATTTCTTTCTGAGGGGTCTTCTGTTGTTTCTTTTTGAAACCATGGAGGAGTAAAAACGTTGATCCTTCAATGGCAATATAAAATATACGGATACTGTCTGCACCTAAAATGCGCAGCTCCCAAAGGGCTGTACCGATAACCTTTTTCACATGAGGACCACGGAGTAAAACATTATATTCAATCAAAAGTTCAAACGTCTGATAAATTTTTGACTGTGCTATTTCGGATAACGACTCAATAAATTCATACACAGGAGAGGTGGAATTAAGAGGTGCGTAATATTTGATCTTCCACAAAGCCATGTAAGAAGTATAGCATTCCGAAACTAGTCAATAATCCCCGCCGGCTGAACTTGTTCTAAGTTAAAACACCTCCTTCCCTTTTCTCAAAGGCGTGGGAGAACATGTACTGGTCAACAACCGGGCGAACGGGTGGCGAATAAGTTGTGAGAAAGAACTCATCACCCATAACTCATCACCTATAACTATCTATCTCTTCTTCTGGCCACAACTTTTGCAGTGGGTTGGATTCTTATTTCTTCCTCTGCTATTGCTGATATTGCGAAAAATGTAGTATCATACATCCATGAACTACGATGAAGTAATTGAACAACTTAAAAAACGTCAACCGCAGGCCATTATATTATTTGGCTCACATGCGTGGGGAAGGCCGCACGAGGATAGTGATTTGGATATTTTGTTGATCGAAGAAACTGAAAAACCGTTCCCCGACCGGATGCGTGACGCGCGGGAAGAATTACGAACAAACCAAGCTATAGATATTTTAGTATTGACTCCCAAAGAAGCTCAGTTGGCACCACAAAAAGATAGTTTTTATAAACAAATTTTTACCGAAGGTAAACTCCTCTATGGTAGACTTCCAGAAGTGGCTGCATAAAGCTAAGGATGATCTTTTGTGGACCAAAAGCAATATCGAAAATAGTATTTACTATGGCGCATGTTTCACTGCCCAACAGGCAGCAGAAAAAGCTCTAAAAAGTTATTTACTTTTCCACAATAGAAAGTTGAGAAAAATCCATGATTTGATTGCTCTTACAGAAGACTGTAAAAATATAGATGACTCTTTTTCAGAATTGCAACCTGCTGCAAAGGTGCTTTATCCATATTACATCGAAACCCGATATCCCGGATTTGATGACTTCGTTTCTTTCACCGAAGAACAAGCTCAAGAAGCCTTGCAAAGTGCTGAACAAATTGTGGATTTTGTCGAAAGAAAACTTCTTAAATAAAAAAATCACTCGAGTAAATGGCTGGCTTGCCCTGCATACCACCAGCTCCTTCCCCTTCATCAACCCGATCGGTAAACATGTACTGGTCAACAGCTCTGGGCGAATGCGTGGCTCGTAGAGCCTAAGCCCGCCGATCAAGCGCAACATGAGCCGTCTACGAATAGTAGTAAAAAGGCGAATGCTAAGCTGAGGCGGGGGTGGGATGATTCTCAAACCATCTATCTCTTCTTCTGGCCGCAATTGTTACAGTGGGTGGGGTTTGGGCTGCTTCCATTGCCGATTGTCTGGTTACTTCGAAGAAAACGTTAAGGAGTAAAGGTAAGTTCCTGTTTACGGGTCAAAAAACTGTTTTTAAATCCCAACACAGTAAAACCGGCTATTTCCTGATTTTCCGTATCAATCCGCACAAATACTTCTGGCTCTTGTTCTACAGAAACCGACTTGCGTGCGCGACCAAACGAAACATTAAGAATATCCGTATCCGGATCGTATTTTAGATGGAAGGTCTGTTTTCCCATAAAAGCTTACCTTTCTTGGACAATTCTCTATTAATCATCACTGTCAAAATATACCCAATTGGCTTATTCTTCTCCACAACATATTTTACCACACTACACAAATAGTAATTTTTGAACTCACCTTGAATAACTTTTTTGAAAAACAATTTACTGCGCATATCACGAACACTTTGATACACAAAATCCGGAACTTTAACAATATTTCCAAGTTGATAACAAAACGGTTTCACTTCCGGATGACCGAAAATCGGATCAAGAATTTTCTGTTTCCAGGTTAATTCAGTTAACACAACACGAATACCTTTATAATCCTTTACATCAAAAACCATATGCAAAACAGAGTGTATCAGGTAAACATTTGATCAACAACCGGGTGAACGCGTGGCGGATTAGTTGTGAGTTGTCAGTTGTAGGTTGTGGGTTAGAAGGCAAAAATACAAATCTTTCCAGTTCACTTACAACTAACAACTTACCACCTACAACTATCTACTTGGTATTCTGGCTCCGCCAAAGGCGGACAGGCGCAATTATTACAATGGGTGGGGTTTTTAGGAATACCAGTTTCGTTTTTCTTTATCTTTCGGAAGAAATTTATTGAATGATAATGCCGTGTATGCGGATTTCATGTGCCAAGGGATCCCACTTATCAGCCAGGTCTTGCGGACTATAGGGGTGAGGCTCAATCAGAGAATCCACTTGAGCTGCATATTTGGCAAGCATAATCATTTCTGCAAATGCATCTTTACCAAATTCTTTAGAAACAACACAAACATCTAGATCGCTTGCCATGTGTTGAGTCTTTTTGGCAAACGAGCCAAAGACAATCATTTTATCAAAGGCAACATTATTTGCTTTGAGTACCTTTCGATATTTTTCAATTAAGTTTTTTGGTGTATCACTTAAAAGCGTTTGTTGATCCATAAAATTAACTCCTCAATTCTTGAAAACCAGATTTTAGCATATACAGCCGTTGCTGTTTTATACAATTCATATTTAATGTCATCATAGCGGGCTTGAATATGGTATCTGGTAATTTCAATCAGCCAGTCTTTTTTATCCTGATCAAGCTTTAAACCGGCCAGTTCGGTAAGTTTTACAAGATCATGAATGTGAGGGGGAATTTGGTTACTCTCTTTTAGGATAAGGGCTTTCAGCAACTTCTCTATTGAGAGTTGACCTAGAAAGAGTGCCCAGTCAAAATGGCCTGTTTTTATCAAATCCCGTGCAGTTGCCAGATTTCGCAGTGAACTTTGTTTATAACGATTGATTAACTCGAGCTCAGTCATGAAGATATTCTAGCACAAAAGCTTAACTACGGGGCAAATGGGTGGTAAATAGGTTGTGGGTTGTGAGAAAGAACTCACCACTCATAACTCATCACCCATAACTATTTACTTGGTATTCTGGCTCCGCCAAAGGCGGACAGGTGCAATGATTACAGTGGCTGGGGTTTGGGTTGCTTTTTATTCCAGTTCTGTTACCGTTGCTTTTGTTGCTTTTGTTGTATCGAAAAGCTAAAATAGCCTCATGAAACAAAAGAGGTCAAAAGTTCTTGAATATAATGTAATTTTCACCGCTGAAACTGAAGGCGGATATTCAGTTATTGTTCCTGATCTGCCTGGCTGTATTTCCCAAGGTGATACTTTTGAAAAGGCCAAAAAAAATATCAAAGAAGCAATTGAGTTGTATCTGGAAGACGCTGATCCAGAACTTTATCATGTCAGTCCAGCTGAGTCGAGAAAACAATTTATTGCACCTATCCAGGTGAGTGTTGCATGAGCAATCTTCCGCAGATCTCAGGTAATCAACTCGTTAAAGCGTTCAAACGAGATGGCTGGAAAGAAAAAAGCCAAAAAGGTAGTCACCTTAAACTTATCAAGATCTTAACTCCGGTTGGAAAAAATACGATCATTGTTCCCCTTCATAAAACCCTTAAAAAAGGAACATTGGGAAGTATTTTAAAAGATGCAAAAATCTCCGTTGAGAAATTAAAAAAACTTCTGTAATTAACTACTCTACACTCGCCAATGCCTCTTTGGCTGCCTGGAGATTTACGTTATACAATACTGCCTTTTCAAATTCAGCCTTTGCCTGGTCTAGTTTCCCCTGCTGCTTATAAATCTCGCCGCGGATGAGGTACAGTTCTGAGAAGGCGCGGTTATATTTATTTAAAACGACATCAGTAATTTGCAATACCCGGTCGTAATTTTTCAAAGCCACATAAGCCTCGATCGGCTCAATCTGATACCAGAGCGTCCGAAACGGCAGCCGGCTTTCAACTTTTTCAAATTCCGTAGCTGACTGTTGATAATTACCCGTATGATAGAGCGCCACTGACAGATTTAACCGCGCATACAAATCTCCCGGATTTTTTGCCAGCTGTGTTTCCGAATTTTGTACTGCATTGGCCCAAGCAACTTGCTCATCTATTTCGGCGCCAAGAATAGTTTTAACAGCATCTTCCTTTTCTTTCGGAACTAATGCTAGATATTCAAAATTATACGGCTGCCAGAGCTGCTCATATGCTGCGTAACTAAACCACAAATCTTTGCCTTGCATGGAATCGTCCTGAAATAACTGTTGCAACTCATCATCGTAACCCTTCACTACCCGGTAATGCCCAACATCATCGTCCGCATGTAATAATGTCCGGGTAATCACCGGCAAATCTGCAGCAATAAATTGTTTAAGCTTTTCAACAGTTCCATTAGGCCGATGATATGGAATCAGTCCATACTCGCTCGCTTTTATAGCTAATTCTTCAAGCGTCACTGATTTATCATCATTATCACCTCCTGGAATTTGGTATGGTCGCAAGGCTTGACCTAATTCCTGTTGATTAACTGTAATATCAAAATAGGATAAAGCCATTGAAAGCGAAGCCGGCCCGCAGTTATTAAAAGTTTGGAATACCTGGGTGCCGCCGGGTAAGACTTTACGCTGGGGAATTGGCGGTAGTGCGATAGGCGAGGCAGATGGTTTGGCGCTGGACAATAGTTGGCCAAATGAACCCGACGAAGCAGTAATAGTTGGGGAAAGGTCTAACGATTGTAGCGTAGGTAATATAAAGCTGACCGTCAGATACAAAATTCCGGCCAGAGAGAAAAAAATCAGGGCAATAATAAATAAGACGTTTTTCATTTTAATATAGATTTTTGCTCGAGTGTAATCGAGAGCTACAAGGAAGTTCTCGACAAGCTCGAACAAGAAAATTTTACCTGCAAACCAATAATACTCAAGCGAGATTAATGAGATTACTTCATGTAAACAGCTTTTTCATAAGCGGAAGTTTTAGTATACCAGATGAAAGAAAGAGGAAAGTAAGAATAATTTTACTAATTCCAGTGGCTGACAATAAATCCGAAATCAAGCGCGTTTATTTTCGCGTCAGTGACCAGGTCGCAACTAAAGGTGCTGCAACTGCCGCTGCCGAGCCAGTTCGGTAGCAGTAATTTAAGATCAGCTCCATTCACTGTCCCATCATGGTTGACGTCACCCGGAACTGGTGCCGGAGTTGCGGAAGGAGTCGGTGCAGGCGTCGGACTCGGTTCGACAAACCCCTGCGGAGTAATTTTCACCGCCCGGTCATCACTCAAACTGGTGATAGTTAATGTCAGCGTGCCGGTACTGTTAGTCGATTGTGAAGTACTGGAAGTGAGGCTGCCGGTATACGTGTTCCAGGTTTCAACTACGTACGCTGCATTTGGGTTCATTACAAAACTGATCGTGCCCGACTGGGAACTATTGACACCGTTCATCACGTTTCTCCAGGTGTGGTCGGCATTTTGAATCCAGGCGTGGGCTTTGCGCTTGGTAAGGTTTTTCTGGCCAAAAACGCGTAATTTGGTATTACTGATGGTTGCACCAAGAGGTACATACCCACCTTTATTTAAATCCAGGGTTTTGACAAAATTATAAAAGGGCGTGCTGATCGTTATCCGGTTGATCCGATTTAAATGCTCTGAATACCAGTAATTGGGCGCGAACAAAGCACCGGGATCCAGGCCTGCCCATAGCTGATTGTGGTAGTAAATTCCCGGATTTGTTTGTTGTAATTCAGATATTGGTGCCCAACCACTGTCAGCTAGACCGTTTTCAGCCAGGATCGTTGGTTTACCGACATTATCCTGAAAAATGACTCCAGCCATGTTTCGGATCCACGCTGCCACATCATTCGTATAATTTTGATTTGCCAACTGCGGATTATTACTATATTCGTGGACATCGGCGTAATCAATATCGCCGAATTTTGTATTGTTACCCCAAAATACTGGCCGCCAGCAACACCAGAATGAGGTCGTCGCCAAATGCGGATGCGCGTCAATCTGATGCATGTAACTCGCAAATGCCTGCGCTGTTTCCCAGTGCGGCGCAGTCCCGTTGGCAACTTCATTGGGCGGCCCTTCGTTATTGAGTTCCCATGAATGAATCGCAGTTGAATATCCCCAGCGCGCTACCAGGTACCGGTACCATTGGCGTAGTAACCAACGCGCCTTGGTATTTTCCGCCTGGTAATACCCATCGCCAACATCGGCCCACACTCCATCTGTCAACAAATGGCTCTGAATCCAGTCATTTTTATCATGCACCACATATTTGAAAAAGACGTCATTTTGTTCTCCCTGGTCAAGTTGCCAGTCCATAAACGCTGCCGGCCGGTTTTCAACATACGTATGTTGATCGGCCCGGGGATTGCGGATTACCTCTCCACCCAATCCTCCGCCCGGAAGAATTTCCCGCATTGAAAATTCGTCAACATAGACCTGTCCCGAAGTCACGTTGTCAAGATACAAATAAATTTGACTGCTGTTAATTGGGGAAGTAAATGTGGTAGTAACTGTATTCCAGTCACTATTTGTAGAAATGTGGTTCACAATTCTCGTGGAGTTGCGCAAAAAGTTTTCAATCCCGGCCACGTCTGAAATTCCCCAATGGTGCGATTCGTTGATCTTAATCACAAATCCATACGGGCAACTGCTGCAACGTGAGCTCGGACCCGCAATATTGGTGGCCTTGTAAGTTAATTTTACTTGATACTGCCTGCCGGATTTGAGCCTCGGGCCAAACGTCTCATCCAACCAGTTGGTCAACCACATTTCAAACCCATTGACCCCACTGGTCGCATAAAATATTTCATATGACAGGTCATGGCCCGGGTATTTCTCCCGCCAGTTCAACCGTGTCATAATTCCCTCGTTACCAAACTGTTCAGCAGTGGATTTCCAGCGCGCCCAATTAGTTGAGTAAATACCCAATCCAGCCACCCATGGCCGTTCTAGATTTTGCCCGGTGTTTTTGTATTGCGCGTAATTACTCCCCCATGCCGGTCCAATCGGCCAGTACAGATCGCCATTGTTAAATTCAAAATAGCGCGGATCGCTTTGGCTTACCCTGATAAAACCTGGTTTAACTGGCGATTGCGCAGTAAACGTACCAACGGTCGCAGTCGTTGTGCCGCTACTATCCCGGGCTGATAAAGTCACGCTATATTGTCCGGTTTCCTGCGGCGCAAACCGCACCACCCAATATTTTATATTGGTTTCCTCATATGCTACAGACGAGCCTGAACCGCTTCTCGTCACTTCAGTCATAAAAAATGCCGGCTGCCTGAGTATTTTTCCTGACGGCGAGGTAAATACCCCTTCGACGGTAATACCGACTCGCGGCAAAACTCCCGGAGGAGAACTCTCGTCATACTGGAAAAATGGGTATTCGGTAGTCGAAGCAACACTAAACTTTACCTCATACTTCTCATACACCCGGACTGCAGTTGAATTTACCTGCACGTTTGAAATTGACACTGCACGGACCGGGGTCACCGCAAGCAACCCAAAACCAAAAGCGATACTAACGAGTAGTACTATATTTTTTATCACTGTTTTGAAAACCACATCTGTATTTAAGTGCAAACAATCCCGAATGTCAACGCATAAATCATCCATATAAATCCTCAAGTGTGACCCGCGGCTTGGAATCGTCAGAAGTCGAATCACGAGTTACCTGTTCTGATGGTGGAACTGTAGGTACATGCCGCGTTCGGCTTGGTAATTTTTCTTCTTTTATCTGAGGTCTGACGACTGAAGACTGATGACTGGATATTTTCTTCCCGTACTTTTCTTTTGACAGCCGAACAATCTTGTCGCGGTTCTCATTTTTCACTGCCGGCAACGGCAGGGTTTTAGCCGGAAACGGCGCCGAGGTCAACCCGTCAATTGCTTCTTTGACCACGATTTCAAATTTACCCAAACCAACTAAATCGTTTTCCGAATACACCTCACCAAACTCGCGGGACAGTAAATAGCCGTCGCGCGCGCCAACGACAAATGACATGAGCGTGCCGATATTGCCAAAAATTGCCCGTTGGATCCCCTCGTCGAGCTGTTCAATATACTGGTTGGCCATGGTGAGTGATAACCGGTACTTACGTGCTTCGGATAAAATTTTGACAAATGCGCCAGTTGCAAAATTCTGAAACTCGTCGACAAACAGGAAAAAGTCCCGCCGGTTTTCTTCTTTTGCGTATGCGCGACTCATGGCTGAAAGTTGGATCTGGGTAATGATCATCGCACCCAGAAGTGACGCATTGTCTTCACCCAGTTTACCCTGCGCCAGGTTTAAGATGAGAATTTTCCCCTCATCCATGATTTCACCTAAATTAACTGTAGACCGGGGCTCGCCAATAATATTCCGGATCATTTGTGATGATACGAACTGCCCGACTTTATTTTGGATCGGTGACACTGCTTCGGCGCGCAGCTTATCCGGCATTTTTTCAAACTCGTTATTCCAGAAGTCACGCATCACCTGGTCAGTCACTTTCGGCAGCTGTTTTCTCCGGTAGTCCCGATCAGCCAGGAGCGGTAATACATCAGGCAACGTCGCACCGGGAATCTCAAGTAAAGTCAGGATTACATTACGCAATATATACTCAAGCCGCGGCCCCCAACTGTCGCCGTAGAGTTTATTAAAAATCGAAACAATTCCCGAGGCAATCAAATCTTTGTGCTGCTTGTTGTGATTTTCCAATACGTTTAAATGAAACGGCCGTTCAGTGTCAAACGGCTCCAGGTACACGACGTCATTGGCGCGGCGGTTTGGAATGTAATCTAAAATAATTTCTGATAAATCTCCGTGCGGATCAATAATGCCGACTCCCCTGCCTTTTCGAATATCGTCAATTGCCATATTGGCAATCAGGGTTGACTTGCCGGCGCCGGTTTTACCGACAATATAGACGTGTTTTCTTCGGTCTGGCGTTTTGATGCCAAAAATCTGTTCTTCATTTTTAAATTCAGTGGTGGCAAAATAGTTGGTGTCTTTTTTTACTTCATCTGATGCATTTTTGGCAATCGGCAAATTCTCCGGCGGTTCGCCAGAAAGTGTTTTTCCCCAGGCAATATTTTTTATACCGGTCAAGAGTAACCCGGGCGGATGCCAAATACTTGCCAGTTCCTGGGAATTGAGAATACTATACCGACGCTCCCACCAGCGCGTGGTGCGGTGTTTGAAACGATTCACGAGCACGTCACGAAATACAAAGCGGCGCTTAAACCCGAACTGACTGCCCTCACCCAATGAAAACGCGCCAAACGTGCCGGCCAGCTGCCGCAAGAGATCAAGTGCATTACCGTGACTCGTACCCACGAGTAACCGGACTACTGCTTTGCCACCCTGAAACGAGGATTTTTTCAGCATCAAAATTTTCTGCGGATTTTGCGTGTACTTGTCTGCAGTCACATCATGGATCAGAGTTTTGGAAATGGCCACGGTTTTGTCAGCCCAGGCAAAACTGGCTGGTGAGATGAGAATTTGAATCGCCGCTCGTTCTTCCGGCAGGCGCTTGGACAGAAATCCCAGGACTGATGAAAGCGGATCAATTTCCTTAAAATCCTGATACGTTTTCGTCGGCAAATAGAAATTATTGGGAATCACTTCACCGATTGCAGTGTCGGCCGACTCAAATACATGCGGCAACGGATCTTCGGTTTTAATAATAATGCAATTGGGGAACGATGACGTGATCAAACTGCGGACAAAAGTTTCAGCGGCAGCAGGGACTGAAGCGTAAAAATAAATCGTCTGTTTGTATAAGTAGAGTTCAAACGCGTAGGTTTTGGGTTTAATAAACAACCGTTTCCAAATCGGCAAATATGCAGGCAGGAGCGAAGAAAAAATCTGCGTCGCCGCCTCAATCGGCGTCTCGTCGTCTTTGGGGTTACGAATCAGAAGATGAACTAACTTGGACATATGAACATTGTAGCGTATTTAAAGCGCCGATGCATAGAAATCAAGTTGAAAATCAAATTTATTCGATACAATGTGCCAATGTTGTTTTTGTACGGCGATGAATCTAATACTCCAGGCGCTGATAAAATCTGGGCGCTTGGCTTCCTATTCACGTCCAACCCTACAACTCACATGCTTGCTATTCAAAAAATTCGAAAAGAATGTGGTTATGAATATCGAGAATTGAAGTACAGTTCAACCGATTACTCACAAATTCTTTATGGGGTACGATTTATTGATTATTTTCTAGCAGCTGAAGATTTATATTTTAAAATCATTATTAAAGATAACTTATTCTTTAATAAGAGTTACTTTACTAGAAATCATTATGATCTTGATGAAAAAGATATGGCATACGTTTCTGCCTATGCAGAACTTTGTCATTCTATTAAGCCAGAAACCTTTTCTCAAACTAAGAAATTACTGAATATCGACGATAAGGGTTTCAAGGGAAACCTCGTACTCCCATATTTTCTGAAACAAAAAGATACTGCAATTGTTCAAGTATTTCGGCGTGATTCTAAAAAACGAACAAATGATAGATTGTTTACGGGTGTTTCAAATATGATTCAGTGTGCAGATTTTTTGACTGGGCTTATCTTAAGTTTTGCCGACACATATCGTAAAAAAGATAGCAGTAGTAAAAAACATAAAAATATTTATCGAAAAGCCATTTTAAGTAAATGCCCAAATCTTGAAGCTAAATGCAAAACAAAAAATCATTATTACTGGCCCAACTTCTCATACCAAAAAATTAATGTATTTTACTGGAAAAACAAAAATGCCTCATTGAGTAAATCCCTTAGCAGAAGCTAAAGATAGGCTCAATGAGGACTTGGATATACAAAGTATACCAAGTTAGATATCAAATCGCAACCTAATCATTTACACCCAAAGACTGTATTCGGAGAAACACACAATTCTCATCGGCAGGTTATCTATGAAGAAGTAACTTGAGCTCTTGAGCCCGGGGGGGGGATTGAACCCCCGACCACCTACTTACCAAGTAGGCGTTCTACCACTGAACTACCCGGGCAAAACTAGGAAGTTATTGTAGCATATCTGAGGCTGGGTTTTCATTCGCGTGACAGAGTATACTATAATAATTATGCAACTTCTGGGCATTGTCACCTTTGAACTTATTCTCATCTTTTTTCTCTCCCGTCACCTGCTCAGAGTGATGTATACGCTGCTGCTCATTATCCTGCGTAGTAAATCAGTGGTAATCGGCCTCGTCACTCTTATTTATTTACCGGGCACGGTGATCCATGAACTGGCGCATTTGATCGTGGCCGAGGTCTTGCGCGTCAAAACCGGCGAGATTTCATTTACGCCAATTGTTGAAAAACTCGCAGATGGCAGCACCGAAGTCCATACCGGGCATGTGAAAATTGCCGAAAGTGACACGATCAGGAGGTATTTAATTGGCCTGGCGCCACTACCCTTTGGCCTGTTTTTTCTTTTCTTATGTATCTGGATTTTTAACTATTTCTACCCGCAAATTGTTGACTGGAAACTGCAGGCTGGATTGGTAGCGTTAATCGGTTACCTGTTGTTTGCAATTTCCAACAACATGTTTTCCTCGCGCGTGGATCTCGAAGGATTTATTTTTCTCGTTCCAATTTTTCTCTTACTCGCCGCCTCAGCCTACATTGCCGGATTCCGGCTGACTTTAACCGGTCAAGTGCAACTCCTGAGCCTACAGATTTTAACGAACCTCGCAACCGCACTGGCAATCGTCATCGGAGTAAACCTGATAATTTTGTTAATTAATGGGGTCCTTCTGCGCGGAATTTTGAAATTGAAAGGTCTTACTCCCGCTTAAACACCTGTAAAAATGTCCTGCGAAGCAGGAGGTCTCGCTCCGCGAGACCTCCTGGGGAATTTCGATATCACCGAATTTTTTTGACAAACTGTACAAACAAGTGTATATTCAAATGTATATGAATTACATTACTACTACTGAACTACGCACGAAATCGACAGAACTTGTTACCAATCTACTAAGTGGTAAAAGCGTAACTCTGGTGCACCGATCAAAAATTATCGGTCAGATTAAGCCTGCCGTCACGCCAAAAACAATGACGAACGCTCGTGTTAAAAGGCTTCAGCAATTGGCGCGAGAGTTAAATTTACCCAAAATAATGTATAGAGAACGAGAAAAAATCTACCGTACCCGGATGCTGCGAAAGTATGGCAAGAATCTTTCTTGATACTAACTTCCTGATTGATGCCATTCACCGAAAGCCTGAACAGGAAATTCTTACCCTACTTGAAAATCATGATATATATATCTCTAGTTTATCATTTCATATTTATTGCTATATATTTAAAATAAAAATTCCTGATAAACGCGTTTCAGAACAAAAAGATAAGTTTAATATCATTGACTTTTCTGATGACATTTTAGAAGTGGCTTTGAGTGGCCCGACTATTGATTTTGAAGATAACGTTCAGCTCCATTCTGGAGCTGAGGCTGAAGCAGATATATTTCTCACCTCAGATCAAAACCTTCTAGCAATGAAATTTTTTGGTAAAACTAAGCTCGTGCAGAAGATTTCCTAAATTCCCCCCCCCGTTTAAACACCTGTAAAAATGTCCTGCGAAGCAGGATCTCGCTCCGCGAGACCTCCTGGGGAATTTCCACACTTCCAACTTGCTTTCCGCCAAAGGCGGATTTCGCTTCGCTCAACATTCTAACTGCGACTAAATACCTTTAGAAATGCTTCCTGAGGTATTTCTACGCTTCCTACTTGTTTCATCCGCGTTTTCCCCTTTTTTTGTTTGTCCAAGAGTTTATCTTTGCGCGTGCGATCACCACCATAGAGTTTTTGCGTCACGTCTTTGCGGAATGGTTTGACGTCGGCGCGAGCAATAATCGTCCCGCCAATTGCCGCCTGAATCGGAATCAGAAACTGTTTGCGCGGGATGACTTCGGCAAGTTTCTCAACCATCCGGCGACCTAAATACTGCGCCCGGGAGCTCACCACCAGTTGCGAAAATGCATCAACTTTTTCGTGGTTAACCAAAACATCAAGTTTAACAACCTCTACTTTTTGATAATCAAAAAATTCGTAGTCCAGCGAGGCATATCCCTGGGTGACACTTTTTAATTGGTCAAAAAAGTCAATGATCATTTCTGAAAGCGGCATAAGATAGGTAAACCGAACCAGACTGGAATCAGTCGGTTCGTCCCCGTCCCGTGTCGAAGCACGGGATAAACTCCGGCGGGGATCTCTTCTGGATTCCCGATCTGAGTCGGGAATGACTTCAGTAACACCAATATATTCCAGATCAATATATTCACCCCGTTTGTCCTGCACGATCTGCATAATCGCGCCGACATACTGTTTCGGCGAAAAGATAATGAGCTGCATCATCGGCTCTTTGGTTTCCTCAATGGTTGAAGGGTCGGGATATTCTGAGGCGGATTGGATGGAAATAAAATCATTGTCCTCGGTAACGCCCCCCGCCTGCACTTGCTTTCCGCCAAGGCGGTTGGCGGGCAGGCCTAACCCCCTCTTAACATAAGAGGGGGAACTGGCTGCGGCAGCAGACAAAGGGGAATTTTGAACTTTAAGTTCAATCAAATACTCGACACTCGGGGCTGTCGCAAACAAAGATAAATTAAACTCGCGCGTCAGGCGTTCCTGCACGACTTCGGCATGGAGTAACCCCAAAAAGCCGCAATGAAACCCGTTACCCAAGGCGAGTGACGATATCGGCCGGTAGGTAAATGCGCTGTCTGACAAACGTAATTTACCCAACGCCTCGCGCACCTGGGAGTATTCATCACTTTGAATGGGAAACAATCCCACGAACACCATCGGCTTGGGTTCTTTATAACCAGGAAGCGGTATAACATCAAAACTGGAAGTAATGCCCCCTAATCCCCTCTTAAGATAAGAGGGGGAATTGGGGGCGTTATGATCTTCAAGTGTTATCGTATCTCCCACTTTTGCGAGCGCCACTTCTTTAAGGCCAGTTGCAATGTATCCAACTTCTCCGGTATGTAATTCCTGTGTGGGGCGCATATCCGGATTGAAGTAGCCAATTTCTATTGGTGTCGTCTCCATCCCCGAAGCCATAAACTTTATTTTCTGTTCACTGTTTTCTGATTTCTGATCACTAATATTCCCATCAACTACACGCACGTATACCACCACCCCCTTATGCGTATCGTATTGCGAAGAAAAAATCAGCGCCCGCAGCGGTTTTTGCAAATCACCTTTCGGCTCTGGAACAACTTCAATAATTCTTTTGAGTACTTTATCTACTCCGAGACCGGTCTTGGCTGAAATAGGGATAATTTCTTCTTTGGTAAACCCCAAGTCCACCAATTGAGCACTTACTGTCTCAAGTTGGGCATTTGGCAAGTCTATCTTGTTAATTATTGGAATAATGCGCAAGTTTTGTTTGCGGGCAAGGTTCAGATTTGCCAAAGTTTGCGCTTGCACTCCCTGGGTCGCATCAACGACTAAAATTGCTCCCTCGCAGGCTTGCAAAGAACGCGAAACTTCGTAGGAAAAGTCAACATGACCCGGAGTATCAATTAAATTTAAAATAAAGTCGTTGGTCATTGGTCTTTTGTCTTTAGTCGCTTCATGGTCCAACGACCAACGACCAACATCTAGCGACCGATATTTCATTCGTACCGGAGCCAGCTTAATCGTAATTCCCCGTTCCCGTTCAATCGGATTGCTATCCAGCAGTTGTGCCTGCATGTCGCGCTTTGCAACTGTGTCGGTCATTTCTAAGAGCCGATCTGCTAAGGTACTTTTACCATGATCTATATGAGCGATGATACAGAAATTACGAATATGAGATTGTGTATCCTGAGTTTTATCGAAGGACATAGTGGGTATTGTAACAAATCTACGGGCTTTGAGGTTTTATGCGGAAACGTCAGAAGCAAGTGATTCTTCTTTCCGCTTCAAATAGGCTCGTACCAGACGAATCACAATGTAGGTAAGTACAAGTCCAACCAAAAGTAAAAGTAAACCAATACCCTGGTTTTTGGCAAAAGGGTTTACTGGTGCAACCGGAGAACTGAGCCCTCCAGCGGCACCCGGTTTACCCAGTGTGCTATCCTGGTTATCAGGTTCATTGGTTAAGGCAATTGTCGTATTTGAAGCTTCGGGAAAGCTCAAAACTTGTCCGGATGGTGGTGGCACGGTGATAGCAACATTAGTCGTGGTAGTTCCTCCTGCTACCTCGCCTTCGGTGTCTGAAGCAATATCGGTCGAATCGGAATCGGTATCATCTGTATTTGAAGTATTGTCTACAGACTGACTGGCGCCAGGAACTGGATTTATGGTAAAAACCGCACCCTGGGCCTGCCGGAGCACATCCCTACCTTTATCAACTACCACATTTGAGTCATTGGTAGAAGTAGCGCCGGTAAAATTAAAGGCGAGCACGGTTGAACTGACTGGAGATTTACCTTTTACAAACACTTCGGCAATTTTAGTGTAGGCGCGCGTATAGCTGCCGAGCGGATGCACGAGCGCGAATTTAGCTCTTCCGGTCTGGTTATTGATGGTAAGCGCGTATTGATTGGGAAAGGTATTGGTTTTCTCAATTTTAGCAAGCTCTAAAAATCGCGGATCAAACTGCAAAAATACGTCAGTGCCAATGATTGCCTCACCCTCAGGATCCAAAAGTAACCCAACTGACACGGTCTCGCCTTGTGTCAGACTCATGGTTTCCGGGGAAAAAAGTAAACGCGCAGCCTGCACTGGTTTCGCATGCACCAAAAACATTATTACTGCGAGAACTACTAATATTTTTTTCATCCTTTTTTTTATTTAAAAATCAAAGGCGGGTCACGCTCACAATCCGCCAACTGGCGGACAATTCGAGTTTCGCATGTTTGATCCGCCTAAGGCGGAGAGTTCGAAACGAGAATTGGGAAAAGCGAGCGGCAGGCCTCCGCCTCATGAAGGTGATAAACAACTTGTTGTTTACATTTCGAATTACACTGCCGAATTTTTCCTGCTACTCATCCTCCTGCAAATAGTTCTGCGTCAGGATAAAGTAATCGCTCGTGTTGACGATTCCATCCCTGTTATAGTCTGCAGTTCCGGTTTCAAACCAGACATCGTACATGAGCGAGACATCCAGCGTGTTGACAATGCCGTCGTCGTTCAGATCCCCGGCTTTTAAGGCGCCGATATCGCTCTGGTTCAGGCCTGGACTGACATCAAGGCTAAAGCTCCTGCGCAGGAAACCGCTCACCTTAAAGAAGAAAGTCTTGAGACTCCCAATAAAGCTGTTGTCAAGCCTGACCTGGTTACTCGTTCCACTGGGATCAGTAGTCATTTGTGCTGAGAAAGTCGACCCTTCTGCAGTCAACAAACCATCGACACTGTGGCCAAGCACTTCATCTTCAGATGGCGTAGTCAGAGATAGTATCAGATGCGCCGGATTGACAATATCAATTAGTAGTGGTACTGGTTGCTCTAAAATATCAGTGCCATCAACTGAGCTGATTGCATTGCTGTCATTCTTTTTACCTACCCGGTACTGAAATGCAAGTGCGGTTTGGCCGCCCACAAAACCTCGTAAATGCAACGTAGCCATACGTCCACTTCCGGTAAAGGCCTGTCCGACTTGGGCTACCTGGGAAATACTGATACTACCATTACCGTTGTTAATTTTAATCCGGGGCGTACTACCAAGTAAATTTCCATCATCAACCGAAATACCGGTAATCCGGGTTGGGTCAAATTCGACTATCGCATCCACTCCGATCACTGGTTGACTGGTCGTGAAGTTTACGTCAACTGTAAATTCTTCATTAATCACCGCCGGCGGCGTAAAGGCAAATGAAAGCGCAGTCGGACCATCAGTTGGCGCTGGTGTTGCAGACGGTGATGGACTGGGATCCGGAGTCGCAACCGGTGTTGCCGACGGCGTCGGTGTCGGATCAGGTGTAGCGCTCGGACTCGGCGAAGCTGACGGAGTTGGAGTCGGACTTACTGAAGGTGACGGTGTTGGAGTGGGACTCGGAGTTGCGTCTGGTGTCGGATCAGGTGTAGCCGTGGGACTCGGAGAAATTGCAGGTGTAGGACTGGGGGATGCTTCCGTAATCGTAACTGATCCGTCGGTAATTTCATTGGCAATTTCGGAAGCGGAGGGAGTAGTAATCACAACACTATTAAGACCAAATGTAGAACTGCCGGTGCCGATTGTTGCAAAGGTAATAATTGCGAGTGTGCCGTCTCCCGTTGGCCCTGGATTTATCCCAAATTCCAGACCGCCAAATGCAGCCGCTCCATTTACGTTATCAATATTTTCAAGTGGAATGACCGTATTACCGGTTGAACCAAGTAGCGCTCCCACACTCCAATCGGTAATTTGCAAAAGTGCAGGATCATAGAGCAAACCAAATTCAAATCCACCAACTTCTTCTGTATTGTTTTGTAACGTGATAGCAATGGTAACCACTTCACCATTTGCCACGGTTTGATCTGCCGGTGTGACTGAAACTGTCGGACTAATCACCTGGGCACTCACCCGTTGTAATAATAAACTGTTTAACGCAATTGAAGTAATAAAAGACAGTGCGAGCAAAACTATTTTTTTCATGTTCCGTCTCCAGCGCCATTACAACGCTGCCCCCATGTATTTACTACGCGCTGGATATCAACGATGTCAATATCACCATCAGCATCTGTATCATATTGACTGTCATACTTCGGATTGCCGGTCTTAGTGTTCCAGCGGCTCGTCACTTGCATGATGTCGCGAATGTCAACTAGACCATCATGATTAAAGTCATACAATAACACGCAGGGACTGGCTGAGGGTGACGGAGATGGAGTTGGATCTAACGTCGGTGAAGGCGTTGGGCTCGGTGTCGGAGTCGGCGTTGGAACTGGAGTTGGAGTTGGTGATGCGAGCGCTACTACCGCAACATTAACCGAATCTGAGCCCGTACCTAAAATATCCTCAGGCTGGCTTCCATTAATAATAACGATGTTGGCATCAGTTGTACCATCCTGATTACGCGCAATTTCAATAGCAGAATTTCCAAGTGTGAGCGCTTTAAAAGTCACCGTGGCAATCGGGTTACTCACTGGATCAAAAATCCCATTTAATGGCGTGGTTAATAACTCAGTTCCCTGATCAAAACTGAGTAAACCAAATTCAAGTTGTGACTGGGTTGCATCCTGGAGATTTTTGGTCACTGCTTGAGTCAAGTCAATCAGATTATTAGTTCCCGGTACCAGCGTTGCAAAACCAGCTGTTCCCAAACTCACATCAACTACTTCTAATATGTCGCTATTAAATCGCAGTACCGCATCAACCCCCACCACATCTTGAGCTGTGGTATCAAGACCAACTACCACGGTAAATGTCTCCTGTGGAACCACTTGAGTAGCAGATGTATGGAGTAAAAAACGGGCAGTACCGGTTTGCGCCTCGACAAAAAATTTAGAAAGCGCAATCACAAGAAGAAGACAAACAGTGAGTCCGGTAGTCCAGGCAAAGAAGGCGCGTTTCCCGCGAAGTAAGCGAAACAAACCATTAGTAATTCTCGACTTCGTATCAAACATAATTTACGCACACAACAAATAGAATGAAACTATAAGTCGGGGAATAATTTTTAGTTTATAGTACGACGAAGAGTTTTTGTCAATAACCAAATGAAGAATTTTTAGTGGAATTTTACTATTACATTTTTTCTAAGACATCTACTCCAAGCAAATACAAACCCTTTTTAAAAACCTGCGCGGTTGCCGAAGTCAATGCAACTCTAAACTGTCTGGTCTGTTCATTAATTTTATTGTCATGAGCAGTGCCTAAAATCGAATGTTTGGCGTAAAATAAATTAAAGCTCTGCGCCAGTTCAAATAAATAATTACAAATGAGGCTGGGCGTATACCCGCCAGCCGCTTCGTTAACGATTTCCGGGAAGTACATCAGCCGGCGTAAGATTTCCCGTTCTTCAGTAGTAAGTGATATATTTTTCAGATCAATATGTTTCAAAGTAGATACTAAATCTAACGCTGTTTTCTGATCACTGATCACTGTTTGCTGAGTTGCTTTCCGCAATACACTCTTTGCCCGGGCATAAGAATAGAGCAGGTATGGTCCGGAATCGCCTTCAAAATTTACTGAGGCATCTATATCAAAAGATATCTCCTGCTGCGTTGAAACCCGTAAAAACGAGTACTTAACTGCAGCAATTGCGCACTTTTCGGCGATTAACTCTTGATCACTTTTTGAGTAGTTTGATTTGCTTTTTGATAGTATGTTATATATTTCGGCTTTCGCCGTATCTAGTAACCATTCACCCAGGATCACATTGCCGCTACGAGAAGACATTTTTCCGTGTTTTAATTTTACCCAGCCATAGACGAGATGGAATTCTTTACCGCGTGTCTGAGGAAACATTTGGGCAAGCGCCTCAAAAACTACCTGAAAATAACCTGCCTGCTCCGGTCCCACGACATGAATAATTAAGTCCGGATGATACTCACTAAATTGGGTCGGCCCAAGGCTCAAATCCTTGCCTTCGTACGTTACATTTCCTTCACCGGTCACAAATACTCGATTATGTAAGCCAAATTTTTTGCCTGGGAAAATGATTGCTCCATCGCTCTCTTCAAAAATCCCCCGCTTCAGACCGTCGGCAACAATCTGCTTTCCCTTTTCCACCATCTCACTCTCAAAATAATACCGATCAAAGTGACTACCCACTCGTTTGTAAATCCCTTCAAAGTAATCCAAACTCCATTGTCTCGTTTGATCGTAAAGCTTACCAATAGATTCCAATTGTGCATTTGCGGCGTCAATAACTTTCGTATTTTGAATTTTGTCATCAGTTTTCTGGTCGATTCTTTCCCCTTTCCGCACTTGTCCTGAGCTTGTCGAACGGATTCCGCTTTCCCCTTTACTAGCCACCCATTCATAAATTTGTTTATTAATCACACCAATCTGTTTTTTAGCACTCTCATCTTCTTCATAGGCTGTACTGCCTGCTGCATAGGCTTGACCCAAGAATTCGATTCTCTCCTGCAAGGAGGATTTGTCATTCCCGCGCCCGCTTCGCCGCGAGGCGAGCAGGCGGGAATCTATAAAATTATCCATATGGATCCCCGGTCCCCCGGATCCAGTCGGGGGCTGGGATGACAATGAATGTAAAATTCCATATATTGCTTTGGCAATATGCATTCCCACATCTCCCTGATAATTTGCCCGAACCACTTTAGTCCCCTGCGATTCAAGTAACCGAACAATTGCTTCGCCGGTCGTGATATTGCGCAAATGCCCGATATGAAAGGCTTTGTGCGTATTCGGATGCGCAAACTCAACCATAATCGTTTTTTTCTCACTGGTTTGGCTTGTTCCAAAGCGATCTGGATTTTTTAGCACTTCAGTAAGTTGTGTGCTAAGGGCTGAGGCTGTAAGCCAGATATTTATATATCCAGGCTTAACTACTTCAATCTTTTCTATAGCCTGTAATACGCTATTGTGCGTGTTAGTAACTGATACTTTCTGACCACTTTGGTCAGTAGAATGATCTGGTTGTTTTTGCGCAACTGCTGACTGGTAGGCTGCAATCCGATTTCTTATCTCTTCTGCGATACTTATGGGATTTTTCTTAAGCGTCCTCGCGAGACTCAGCGCAACTGTGGAAGTATAGTCACCATGGGTGGCGAATTGCGTTCTACTGATTGTGGGCACGATATCACTCACTCCCATTTCAACTAATATCTGGTGGAGAAACTCACTTAAATCTGTTTTCATTGGAAGTATCATAACAAAGTTACCCTTGATTTGCTATTTGTGAGTACGGTTTTCTAACTGATGCGCCAGTCTCATCTGGAGCGTATAAATTTCTGTAAAACCGGCACTGGCATTAACATTAAATGCATATTCCCTGGGCTTTGTTAAATGAGGCAGACTCTAATCCATACGGCGAATCAAGAGCAACAACTGTGGCACTCCCCTTATAAAGCTGTATCGTGACTTCGCCGCTCACTTTTTCATTTACTTGATCGTTAAAGGCATTGAGCGCCGCCATGGTCGGATCAAACCACATCGCTCCATAACAAAGATATCCCCACTTATTATCCAAAGACTCTTTCAACTCATTCAGCATCCGGGTATTTACAAAGCGCTCGAGTGCCTTATGCGCTTCGATAATGACGTGCGCTGCCGGTTGTTCGTAAACGCCGCCGTTTTTGACACCAACCAGTCTGTCTTCAACTACATGCACCACTCCCGCCCCATGCCTGCCGGCGATGGTATTCAATTTCATAATCAGCTCATGGAGTTTTAGCGCTGCACCATTAAGCTTAACTGGAATCCCTTTTTTAAAAACAAGTTTTACGAGCTCTGGTTTATCCGGCGCATTTGTGGCTAACGTATACGTCGTCAGGAACTTTTCAACCGGTGAAATCAGTTCCGGTTTTTCAATTTCGCCGCCTTCCCAAGTCATCCCCCACATATTGTCATCATCGCTGTAGGGCGAATCAATTGAGGCCGGCACCGGAATCCCCAGTTTTTTCGCGTAGGCAATTTCTTCATTTCTGTCCATATCCCACTCTCTGACCGGCGCGATAATCTGCATCTTGGGATCATGCGTCAGGATATAGCCGTCAAAACGCACCTGGTCATTTCCCTTACCGGTACAACCATGGGTAATACAGTTAATATTCAGCTCATGCGCCACTTCAACGGCTTTTTTGGCACAGACCGCTCTCCCCATCGGGGTTGATAAATGGTAATCCCCCTGATAGTGCGCATTGGCTTTCATTCCCAAGGCTAAATACTCATTTGCAAATTCTTCTTTAATGTCCAAAACAATTGCGCCTGCTGCGCCAAATTTTAGAGCCTTCTTGCGAATTGACTCCAGATCATCTTTCTGCTGACCAATATCAAATGTTACAGTAATGACTTCCACCTGATACTCTGCTTGCAGCCATTTAAGAATCACACTCGTATCTAACCCGCCGGAATAAAACAGCAGGACTTTTTTAACCTGGCCTTTTTTGGCTTCGTACTTAGATACTTTTATATAGTTTGTTGTATTTTTCATATGTTTGTTTTAATTAGTTTATCCGGGTTAATAAATTGGCGGTCACCCGCAACCACGCGTTTTGCTCTTGCTGCCAGTGCCGACGGATTCGTGTAAGCAATCGTTTAGCTTTGTCTAACTGTAAGTTACCGGTGCCCCCTGCATGATTTGATTTACTAAGTAAGGTAGCGATCGTAGTTTCGTCAGGCTCAGGCACTGCGCTTAAATTGGCGGCTACCTGTTTATAGGCGTCGCGAAATGGAATTCCTTTTTGTACCCGGTCAATAGCCAGGTGCGTGGCAAAAAGCTCTTTGGTCATAGCCGTGGCCAGTTTGTTTTTTTGCGGCGTTATATAGGTAAGTAATAGTTGCGTTGCACCGATTACCTGATAAGTAGTATTTAAACTATCAATCAATAACTTTTTGCTATCCTGTAGATCACGGTTGTAACCGGAAACCAGGTTAGTTGATACTCCCAGCAGGCTGACATAATTTCCAACCAGCAGATGCACTTTGCTGCGGATGAGTTCAGCGAGATCAACATTTTTCTTCTGCGGCATAATACTGCTGCCGGTGGTTACTTTGTCGCTGGCGGTAAAAAATCCAAATTCAGCAGTGGTGAACAGCATGCAATCGCTGGCAAAACGGTTGACTGTTGCCAGTATTGAAATCAAGGCATTGACGACGTTCACCTCAATCTTGCCCCAACTGTTTTGACAATACAAAGAATTATTCTGGATTTTTTTAAATCCTAAAAGCTGAGCGGTCAACTTGCGATCAAGCGGCAACGGCACCCCGTATTCGGCTCCAGATCCAAGCGGCGACTGGTCATTCAATTCGTAGGCGGTTTTCAGTATTTGTAAATCGTCAAGTAAACTTTCAGCGAATGCGCCCGCCCACATACCGACACTTGCGGGCATGGCTTTTTGCATGTGCGTATATCCGGCATGGGTATAAACTCATGTGCTTCAGCGAAATCTACGAATAATTTGGCCAGTTGCACCAACTCAAGTCCAACCTGCAATAACTGTTCTTTCGTGTACAACCGGATTGCCGTCAGTACCTGATCATTTCTTGATCTTCCGGTATGAATTTTCTTACCCACCGCTCCGCAATGTTGGGTCAAGTACTGTTCTATCTTTGTGTGCACGTCTTCATCTCCGAGCTTGAGCGTAAATTTCCCATTTTGAGCTTCCACAATAATCTGGAGCAATCCTGACGCAACTTTTTTATACTCGGATTGGGTAATTATTCCAATCTTGACGAGCATTTGCGCATGGCCGAGTGATCCAAGCACGTCGCTCACTACCAACTTTTGGTCCACAATAAGGTCAGCCGTTGTTTCAAATGCTTCAACGCTCGAAAGTAAGGTGTTATTTTTCTGCCAGAGTTTTTTCATAGTTCTTCCCCTTCTTTACTTGCACTAAAAAACCGTCCGCTTGAGCCTACTCCCCTAAAGAGAGGAATAGGCGCAAAGGGACGGTTCGTCTAACGAGAGTTTTATTCTAATTCAATATTCAGCTTGATTTTGATCTTTGAATTTTGAATTTTAAACTCGCGTGCTACGCACGCGTGGTGCCACCCTTGTTCCCAATCACCCGCTAAAACTACAAATAACTCCTGTGTTAGTCCTGCGATTACTCGAGGACAAGCCTTGACAGAAGTAGTGATTGGCTTAATTTATGTTTCCTACTTTCCGCCAGTGGGCGGATTTCTTCGGAAACCAGCTCAGGAGCTCGGCCCCCGCCAGATTCACTCAGGCGGAGATTCTCCTTCAACGCTGTTACTACATAGTAAAGTATAGCATAGCTGTCAAGCCTGAATTTACTGGCGGATTTACTGGCGGGCGTACGATGAAAAACAGCGGCTCACTCCTGCTCCTTTGCCAACTTGACTAGGACAATGTAGATGAGTATTATAAATTAATTGTCGCGTTTTTACCTTTATGGACGAGCATTTACACGCCACCATTCAAACTATCCAGGCACTCGTTATTTCTTTAATTGTCGTCCTCATGCCCGTCTTTTTCCTGCCAGTTACGGCTGATTTTTATACGGTTAACAAGCAAGCATTGCTTTTAGTCGGTGTTTCAATTTTGACTGTACTCTGGGTAATTGAAACATTAGTCACTAATAAAATCGCGATCCACAAAACCCGTTTTACCCTACCGCTCAGTTTATTCTTAATCGCCACGATTGCTTCTGCCTATCTCTCTTCGCAAAACCGGATGGAAAACTGGATCACCCCTTTAGGCGCAGGCTCAATACTGCTGCTCACTTTCTTTTACTTTTTTGTGAGCCAACAGTCGAAGCGGGCGCGCGAAATCATTTCCTATGCATTACTGATATCAGGTGGGCTCTTGGCGTTTGTGGTTTTCCAGCAGTTTGTGGGTGTCAGTTCGAATCTGACCAAAGCCGCGTATTTACAAAGCCCATCCTGGACTCCAACCGGAGCTACGTTCAGCACCTTTATCTATTTTTTGGGTTTACTGATTTTTGCTATTCCGACGACGTACATGGCGATCAAAGCCAATAAAACGGCCACGATCGTGGTGTTTTCGGTCGCGGTAATTCTGATGCTTCTGGGGCTGGGAATTACTACCTATCAATTATTTTTTGCCGGAGCTCCGCTTTTCCTGCCGCTGCAATCGGGCTGGTATATCGCGGTCGAAACGCTTAAGGACCGGTTGCTTTTTGGGTATGGTCCGGCGCATTTCTTAAGCGCCTTCACCCTCCATCGTCCACTGGCGCTGAATGCCACACCTTTCTGGAACTTGCGTTTTGTGGTTTCTTCAAATCTCTATTTTCACTTCTGGACCACACTCGGGCTGTTCGGCCTGGTATCTTTTCTGATTTTTGTGGCACAATCGTTTCTCCAACTTCGCACCCGCGTAGTTGAGCAACTTAAATTTGCGGTTCCCCTCGTGGTAGCCCTGGTCACGTCCATTTTTTTTCCGCCCGCTTTTTTACTGTTATTTTTGATTTATTTATTTGCCGGACTTGCGAGCGGACATGAGGAACAACATGAACTGTCGGCTGAAAAATTACCGGTAAAACTTGCGACTGTCCTTCCGCTGCTCATCTTAGGCTATGCCTTATTTATCACTTCCCGGGTCTATTCATCTGAAGTCGCATTTCGGAAAAGTATCACTGCCGCCCAAAATAATAAAGCGAGTGAAACCTATCAGGGTCATCAGGAAGCAATTAAACTGGCTCCCTGGAACGACAAGTACCGTCTTTCGTATGCCCAAATTAATTTGGTTCTTGCCAAAGCCATTGCCCAAAAAGGCAATCTGACTGACCAGGACCGCACCACGTTAACCCAGCTGGTCCAACAGTCCATTCAGGAAGCTAAAAACGCGGTAATTTTAAATGGCAACCGGGTAACGAACTGGGAAAATCTGGCGAATATTTATAAACAAATCATGAATGTGGCCCAACAGGCCGATCAATGGTCAGTTGCGTCGTACGCTCAGGCAATTGCGCTCGACCCGTTTAATCCCTTACTTCGGATTGAACTGGGCGGCATTTTTTATGTCCGTAATAATTTTCCTGAGGCGATCAAACATTTTGAAATGGCAGTATGGCTGAAACCGGATCTGGCCAACGCGCGTTACAACCTGGCTAATGCCTACCGGCAAAATAAAGAATACAATAAAGCCGCAGTTGAGCTTGAAAACACTTTAAAACTGGTGACGGCAAATTCCAATGACCAGAAAAAAGTGCAGGCCGAACTGGATGAAGTTAAAAAGCTGGTCACTACTCCTGGTACTAACCCACCTACCCAGGAAATTCCGAGTGAAAATTTAACCACGCCTGAAACTGACAGTCCAGAGGTCAATCCTCCGCTTGATTTACCCGAATCTGCAGCTCCGCCAGCCACTGAATCAGCCAACCTGACTCCGTCACCGTCCCCCGTTCCCTCAGTCTCACCGGAAGCTTCTCCCTGACCGCCTAATTATTTTCGTATCCCCAAGTAAATTGAAACCTGGTTGCGGCTGACTTTAAGTAGGGCGTTACTAATGGGAATGGTAATCCGTTGCCCGGCAGACGTGGTTACAGCAACTGATTCATCAACCAGGGTAATAAAATTTTCGTGCTCTGGCAGAATATCAAAGGTGCCGGATGAATTTTTTGCAGTCAATGACTGGACCGTATCAGTAAACAAGACGCCTTCCCGACTGCGAATAGTGAGTTGCAATTCCATAGTTTAACCTAAACCTTTGGTATTACCGATATAGAGAAACCGCTCTTCCGGAATCTGGTCATACTTGCCGACAATAATTCCCGCCACCCCTTCAACTGTTTCAGAAATGGCTACAAATACGCCCTTTTCTCCTTTCTGGCCTTCGGCTGAAAAAAAGCGCTGGGTCATAAAATTTCTGATCTTTTTGCCGCGTTTGTACGCAATCCAGTCTTCTTTCGACAGCTCTGTTTCGCCAACTATTGACACAATTCGCTCAAGCCCTTGCATTTTTTTAAGAATCTGTTTGGCTTCAAGCGCAATATCGTAGTGCAGTTGCCCGACGATTTTTACATCAAGAAACGAAGAGGTGATATTTAATAAGTCAACTGCAGGCAAGAATCCTTCCTGATACGCAGACCGTGACAACACTACGGTAGTATCAAGATACGGAAAAATCGCCTGCACCCCATGATCAAGCAAATCATCAGAAGGAACATAGATGGCTTCAATGCCGGTAATTTTAGCTGACTGAGTTGAAGACAGCCGTTCATGAAAATTCGCGACTTCCGATTCCAGGGTCGCCTGGTATCCATCTTCGGACGGCAACATATTGGTGAGCGTTGATAACTCATTCCCAGCTTGCGCAAACCGGAACGCATTGTCAATAAAAAAAAGAACATCATGCTTCAGACGGTCACGATAGTATTCAGCAAGTGTTGCTGCTGAATAGGCAGAGAGAAAACGGATTGCCGGATTATCTCCCATATGCCCGAATACCAGAGTTGAGGCTGATAAAACTCCGCTTGACTTCAACGATTCAAATAACTCAAGTCCCTCGCGTACCCGCTCGCCGACACCGGCAAAAACTGAAAGCGTCTGTTTATTTTTACCCAGAATATTATGCAACACCTCGGTAAGCAACATGGTTTTGCCGACACCCGCCCCACCCACTAAACCCATTTTTCCGCCTAATGAAAGCGGTGCAAAAAAATCGATCGCCTTAATCCCGGTTTCCAGCATTTTCTGTTCCGAGACAATAGTTACTTGATTGGTATTGGATGCATGAATAGGCCAGTAATCCTTTGTTCGCGGTGCCTCAAGTAGATCGAGCGGCTCACCAAACACCGTTACTGCCCGGCCAATCAGCTCTTTGCCCACCGGAAACAGGAGCGGCTTACCAGTGTTTACGACCTGTGCTCCCCGGAATAGCTGGTTAACCGGAACCAGCGATAAACAATAAAAACGGTCACCTTCGGAAGATGCGTATACCTCAAGCCGGATATGCGGGTTATCTTTTAAAACTAACACATCATGAGTTGCCGGTTTTTCGCCGGTAAACTCAACTTCGATGATTTGCCCTTTGATGCTGACTACGGTGCCTAAATTAGTATCCATAACTATTTATTACCTTTCCCGACCAAGATGCCAGATTGCAGGCAGTTGGTTTAATTGTCTCCGGTTAAAAAAACGGTGCTGTGCCACGAGCGCCTCGAATTTAAGTTTTTTAATCACGTTTTTTGTGTTTTCACTTGCCTGGTCCATCGCAATAATCCGGGAAGCATACTTGGCCAGTCGTGATTCGCTGATAGTTTGTTCAAATAGTGAACTGAAAATTTCAGTTTCAAAAAAAATTAGGATGCGCTCCATATTCGGTTCAAAGTAATACTTGACCGGGTTCCGGCTTGATTTTGAATTTGTGGCGTGGGAGGAAATAAGCGTTTCCACTGGTTGCTGGGTAATGACGGTATGAAACTCACCATAAAACACATGGATTTCTTCGTACTGCACAATGTGCTGGATAATAGGTGAGAGCTGTGACGAACTATCACCCCAATCAGGCAAGTCAAAGTAGGTGTACGGCTGGTCAGGTTCGTCTACCAGATAGAAAGACAGACCCTGCTGTCCGACAATCGTCACTTCGTAGTCATGCTTACGCAGCTCATCAAGAAATAATTGGTATGTATTGGGCACAATTGCGCCATACAGTCCGGCATTAGTCGATAGCAGCACTGCCACAGATTTGCCATTATGGCTTAAAAAGGTAATTTGTTCGCTTTTCCCCGATTTACCTTTATTGAGCCGGCGTACCTCTTCCGCATACGAACGCCGGACATCTTCAAATGTTTCATTAATTTCCCGTATGAATACCCGCCCGTCAAGCACTTGCTTGCGTGTTTGCTGCATGCGCACCGAAGCAATTTGCGCATAAATCTGCGCAATGGTTTGCAGCGCAGTCAGCTGAGAGATATCTTCCGTGGTTTTTTTGTCGGTACGCATAGGCGTTAAATTGAGCGAATTGTTTGCAACTCGAGAATGAGCGCATCAAACTTCTGGAATCTGGCAATAAACCGTTCAATCCGTTGTCGATAAGCTTCATCGGTTACGTAACGATTTAAGATTTTATCAACCTCATTTCTCACATTCCCCACATTTTTTTCTTTCCACTTCCCGCTCCACAATATGGCTACTATATAGAGACTGGCTGCGAGCGGGATATTTTTTTCATACGGCTGTTTAAAAAATTCATTAATTTTTTCGCCGAGGGCCAGGGTGTTTTTTACTTCCGGAGAAATTTCTACCCCAAAATGCAGGAGCTGTTGCAACTGCCCAAGCCGAACTAAGAAGCTGGTAAGTTTTCGCGAAACGTCACGGACGATTTCGCTCTGCGCCTGCAAACCAACGCGCGTTACTGATAAAAACGAATTGACGGCCGGGCGCATCCCTTGATTAAACAGGTCCGTGTCAAAAAACAAATGGCCATCGGTCATTGACATGATGTTAGTTTGAATATAGCCGCTGATATTTCCGGCAATTGCCTCAACTACCGGCAGACAGGTAATTGATCCGTTTCTAAACTTACCGGCCCGCTCAAGTAGTCGCGAATGAATATAGAACACATCTCCCGGGTACGAATCCCGTCCGGGGAAACGCCGCGCAAGCAAAGTTATCTCACGATAAAACTGCGCGTGTCGGCTTAAATCGTCAAGTATCACGAGCACATCCTTCCCCTGATCACGAAAATACTCGGCAATGGTCATCGCAGCATAGGGAGTCATGAAAATTAGTCCGGACGGATCTGATGAGGAAGTTGCTACTATAATACATTTTGATATCAATTTATTTATTTTGAGATATTCTTCAATGCGCCTGATCTCCATGGGTCGTTTGGCAATTGCGCCGTAAATACAGATCGTGCCCCGCCGGACTTGAGTCGCAATCGTCTGCAGGAGAAAAATAGTTTTACCGGTCTTGCGGTCTCCAATTACTAGTTCCCGTTGTCCCTTCCCCAAAGGAATAATAAGATCGATGAGACTGACTCCGGTTTCAAAGGCTTCGCTGATTGATTTGCGTTCGGTAATTCCTGAGGGCACACTGTCAATATACCGCTTGTCTTTGGGATGAATCACCACTGCCTCTTTGCTCCAGAGGTCATTCCCCAACGGATCAATAGTCCGTTCAAATAGCTCATCACTTAACTCCAGAGTATAGAGTTCATTACTGCGCACCACACGGGTACCAACCCTGATAATAGAATTTGAAAAAATAATTACCTCGGCGTATTCTGCGTCAACAGAGAGGACTTGTCCAACTTCACCACTCTCAAACAAAACTATCTCGGATGGCTTGACCGTCGGCAGTCCCGCCACATATAAAATTGAGTAGCGGATTTCTTTGACGTAACCAATCTCACCAATTTCATTCAGGTAATCATTGAAGCTTTTCATTTCCAGGCTGTGGCTTTAGTTGGGCGATTATTTGTTTCCGATGCAAATTAAAATATTCATCACATTTTTTTGCAAGCGAACCATCAAAATATTTTCCTTGAAACGTAATTTGCGCGCCTCCGACAATTACCGGATCAATAGTAATCTTCAGGATGCAAGGAATTTTCAGGAGTGTCACCACACTCGCATGAATTTTTTTAAGTGACTTTTCAGGCAAATCACAGGCTACGGTAATCTCAATACCAGTAACAGCGGTAAGCAGTGAAATCAATTCTTTAATTGCTTTTGCCTGGTCAGGCTGGACGTTAACCCACTGTAATATGTTTACATCAAGTGTGACTTCACCGGCACGATCTTTGCTTTCGTAGAGATTATTTTGCCACTGTTCCAGCTCGGCAACGACCTGGTCGCGCTCGCTCGTGGTTTTAATAAACTCAAAAAAATCAGAGTACTTCATGGGCACGGGCTTCTTCAAATGCTTCTAAAATCAGAGTTTCGTGATCTTTCGGAGTCAAAGAACGTTTAAGTAGCTCTTTACTGAGCGCGCTAAACACATGGAAAAGTGAGTCCTCAGCATGGGTATATAAACTATTCTGATATTCCTGTGCCTGTTTTTTCGCTTGCATCTGCGACTCGGAAACGAGCTGGCTTAAGCTTTTCTTAAAACCGTCAATCTGGGTCTTAAAATCCTCCTCCATCGTTTGCGTCGCTTTTTTGAGCGAGTTTACCATTTCGTTTTCAACACGACTTAAAGTCTCGGCAAGTTGGGTCTTATCATGTTCACGAACGAGTTCAATGTCGCGTAAAAACTGAGCTTTGGTTTCAGAACTAAAAAATCTGGTTTCTTTAACCGCCTGGGTCGCATCCTGAGCGGTGGATTTAATAATGTCAAGACTTTTCTGCGTTGCTTCTGCAAGCAGGCTATTTAACTTTTCGCGGATTTCTTTCTCCAAGTCATCATAGTCGGCTTTTAACTTCTGCGTCCGTCGCAACAGTAATAAATTTGCAATTGAGGTCACTCCTAAGAGGACGCCGAGGAGGGCGGCGATAAAGATCATTAAATAAAATGATTCTATGTTGGCAGGCATAGTATTACTCTAGCAGATTCCGGCCGGTCATAACAGAGGGGACCGGTAAATTCATTGCCCGAAGTACGGTCGGCGCCACATCGCTTAAACTGCCGCTACTGAGTTGTTTTCTTGAATGTAAAAGTGCATTGTTGATCGCTATAAATGGCACCGGATGATTCGAATGATAGGTATTTATTGCGCCTGTGTCGGTAGTAAAAAAGAACGACTGGGATGAGTACGTCAAAAGTTGTTCTGCATTACCGTGATCTGCGGTAATAAATACGGTTCCATCCAGGCGCAGAATTTCATCGACTACGGTACCGAGTGCGTTATCCGTATGCTCAAGCGCTTTTATGGTTGCCTCGATATTACCAGTATGAGCCACCATATCAGGATTAGCGAAATTGATTAGGAAAAAGTGATAGAGGCATTTATGCAGGTTTTTTGTAAACACTGAAACAATAGAAGATATTGACATTTCAGGCTTTTTATCATAAATTCGCACTCCCTTTGAAGGAATGATAATCCGGTTTTCTCCCGGAAATGGCGTTTCGCGCAAACCATCAAAATAGTACCCAACCATGGTTTCTTTTTCACTTTCAGCCAAATGCAGCTGTTTTAAGTTACTTCCCGCTACCACTTCGCTCAGCGTCTCGTTAAGTTGAGTAAGCGGAAATGCAATCGCACTTACCGGTAATTTTTTCTGGTATTCCGTCATGGTTACAAAAAACAGGTTTACTAATTTTTTACTTCTGGTGAAGGGCTGTTTATATTGCGTTTCAGTCAAGCTGTTTTTATACGTAGTGTTGAACATAAATTCGCCGACTTGGCTTTTTTCAAAATTTTCCATGGTAAGTGCCATGGTCAGTTGTTTAGCCCGATCAGCTCTGAAATTAAAAAATATCACTGCGTCATTATCAGAAACCAAAATTGGATCTTTTGCTTCGGGCACTAGTAAGGTAGGTTCAATAAACTCATCGCTCACTCCTTTAGTGTAAGCGGTTGAAATTGCCTGTTGCGCGGTTTTGGCTACTTGTCCGTATCCACTTACCAGAAGTTCATAGGCTTTTTGCGTCCGATCCCATAACCCATCTCGATCCATTGCGTAATAACGGCCGCTGATAGAGGCAATTCTGCCGACACCCGAATTTTGTATTTCTTTATCAACCCTTTGCACTAAGCTTACGGCTTCGTGCGGAGGTGAATCCCGGCCGTCGGTAAAGAGATGAAAACCAACACTGGTGATTGAGTGCCGTTGGCATAACCCAAGCAGCGCGTTAAAATGATCAAGTGAAGAATGTACATTACTCAAACCAACCAGCCCCATTATGTGCAGGCGGGAATGGTATTTATTTACATGGGCAATCGCCTGCAAGAAAGCCGGATTTTCAAAAAATGCGCCATCAGCCACTGAATTATCAATTCGCTTTAAACTTTGATAAATTATCCGACCCGCGCCCATAGTCAGATGCCCAACCTCGGAATTACCCACCTCATTGGCTGGCAAACCAACTGACTCGCCAGATGCAATCAGAGTTGTAGTGGGAAAGTTGGCAAAGTAATAGCGTAAGTTTGGTAATTTTGCCCGGCTAATGGCATTTCCTGCTGAATCCGGGGCAATTCCCCAACCGTCAAGGGAAAGTAAAACCACCGGCTTTATGTGGCAGTTACGGCGAGCTGAATTGAAAATGGACAAAAAATCAAACATAAGGAATTTGTTTTTCTATCAAGATTAAATTAATTTAGAAGTAACAACCTTAAACTGCTTATGACATAAAAAAATAATTCCACTAAGCCTAAATCCAATGAAATTTAAATCCTAATTACTTAAAGCGCTAGAATTAAATAGGCGATACCAAATCCAAAAAAGGCAATCACTACCATTAAGAATACCTGAAGTAATACCGTAAATTCTATTTTTCGACTGGCCAGCGGATTGCGGGCAATTGACTCGATACTGGTTCGAGCAATTCTGCCGAAATAGACAAAACAAAGAATAAAAGTAGATACTATAACAAAAGCAGATAATATATATCGAAGTGCTGCTAAAGGTGTTAAAACTGGTGCAGCTAAGCCAGCGCGTAGGGCTTCAAGTAAATTGGAACGCACATCAGTAAATGCAGTCGTGGGATGGATATGTAGGGAAACTGCGATTTCGCCTATCTCATCGGGTGATGCCGGGGTAAAAGGTTCTAATGCACTTCCCAGGACGTATCCACCCCGATCTGCCCGTTGTCCTACCCCGGCGACTCGGGACGTTGTAATCAGGGTTCCTGTTTCAATAGCCCCATTGACTCCTGAAACCCGTACTACTGCGGTACCTTCGGAAATTACATAACTTGACTCCGGCTCCCGATTTTCCATAATAAACTGGGCGGCCGGACTGGTGGAGACAACGCCAAATATTCCCGATTCGTAGATAATATCACAAAGTTTATAGCCGCTGACTCCCGTACAGACAATTGCGCCGTTGACAATTTCTGGTCCAGTCAGCGGAATTGGGTTGGCAACTCCGGCTGCTTGTTCCTGTCCGTAGACAATTTCTGGAGAATTAGTAAAAACAAAAATAAAAAATATTCCTAGTATTAAAAACCACTTCTTGTTCATATTTAATAACCAACTGAGTTACCCACTATATATAGTAGCAAATTTCGATATATAACCTGTAATTATTAATTAAAGGTCTTAAACTAAAATAGGCTCTTATAAAGTTTTAAAATGATCTGAGGCAATTTTCCTTTTCCTCTGTACTCTTTAATTTGTAAACTACCTAAAACCGTAGTTCAAGTAATTAGTTCTGTCAAGTCCAGGGATATACGCTTGAAAATAAAAATTACTTTCAATCAAAGAATGATAATTTTTTAAGCTTTTTTGTTCTGCTAAACAATTAATTACCGCGAATTCCAAAAACCAGTCCGGCTCTTACAGACTTGTCAGGACTGGACCTAATTTAACGAGTAACTTGAAAGCTCTCTCCTTACAAACTAAGCAAATACTATGATTGTCAGTATGAGTAATACCAATAAAAAGTTTTAGACTATTAGCGTAGAGCTTTACTTTCATAGAGTACCCAAAAAACTAATTTTAGATTCGACTCAAGATTTTATAGAATCTTTGCTAACTTGTGTGTTTCCAAGAATACTCAATAACTCGAGTCACTTCAGTAAGCCTCTAATGAAGAATTTTTTTTATCGCAGATCTGCTCTATTACTTCTTTTAATCTCAAAGTCTAAATAATTACCGCAAAGATTGTCTGCAGTAATTATTTGTCCAGAGTTTTAATATTATTTAGGTACATTGATTAGAAAGCCGTAAGGATAATAAAAATTTATACTTTATTGTTCCTGTGGAATTACACATTTCCCGCAAATATATGTTAAACAGCTACTCATTCTCCGCACTCAAATATTGGACAAAAAAAGTGGACATTTCCCCTTGACAATTGAAGCAAAATATCTAATTATAATATTAGACAAATAAAGCTAATTGTCTAAAATTTCCAAAAGATAATGAAAACCCTGCCCAGCATCCACGCAAACGAGGAAGTTTCAATTCAAGAAGCAGCTGAAATACTTAAAGTTTCAACTAAAACTTTGAGGCGCTGGGAAGAACAAGGCCTCTTAATCCCCACTCGCACCTTAGGTGGACATCGTCGGTACAAACTGTTTGACCTAAATCAGTTTGAAAAACCCGTTCGAAAATTTGCCGTTACCCAATCAATTTCCCCAAATGTCAGTAAAATTGTTATTTCAAGTCAAAAATTATTGAGTCAATCGAGTCAACCTGACCGGGAACATATCCGCAGAGATTTTCGACTTGGTCAGTTTAACCACAGAGTGAACCAACCGAGTCAAAAAATAGAACCAAAAATTCCCGCAAGGACTTTTAAGGCAACCCAGGAAGATTTTTTTAATGAATCGGAAAAAATTCAATTTACCTTTCCTGGCTTGACGTTTATTTCCCGCAAATTTGCTTTTGCGTTAGCTACTTTGATCTTACTGGTTACACTTGGTAACGGTTTTTCAAAATTACCGCAAATTTCAGTCAAAACTCTGGGAGTTTTTCTAGCCGGTTATGATCAAAAAAAACTCGCGGAGATTACGCCGAAAGATTTACCAGCAGTTCTGGCCGACACCACATTCACTGAAAACATCCGTTTTCAGGTAAACACCCCGGCTGTATTTAACGGTAGCGTAACCGTGAATGAGAATTTGACTGTTACGGAAACGATTGCTGTAGATACCGGAACTATAACTACCACAAGTACAACTGCAAATCTTTTTGCTGAAAATGCTACTGCAATCAATTTTGCAACTGAGGCTACAACTCTGGCAATTGGCGGAACTACGGGTCTAACGACCATCAATAATAATCTCAACGTAACAGGTTTAGCTAATGATATTGCCGGAACACTTAATCTTTCCGGAAATACTCTGTCTTCGAGTGCTGATTTAACCATTGATCCGACCGGTGGTGGCGTAAAAATTGGCACGGGCACACCCGGAAGCGTTGACCTGACTGGTGATGATCTCTATGTAACCGGAGATTTTGAAGTTGACGGAACTATATATGGAATAAGTGCAAATTTTTCAGGTACGGCAACTATTTCAACGCTTTCAGTTAACAGCGACTCCTTCACTGACCTGACCGGCACTGGTCTTCAGATCTCAAGTGGTTCACTCCAATCAACCCTTGGCACCACAATAGACACATCAGAAATTACCGACGGAACGATACAGGAAGTTGATCTTGAAGTCACCAACTCCCCGAGCGACGATTATCTTTTATCATACGATGCCGCAACTGCCGGCTTTACCTGGATTACCCAGTCAAGCGCTCGGGGAATTGACGTGGTACAGGAAAGCGATGTCACGATTAATGCTAATACTGCAACTACTCTTGATTTCCTGGGTGGAGATTTTGATTTAAGCGAATCGCCTGACAGCGAACTTAACATTCAATTAGCTGCTAACTTAACCTCAGTTACCGGTGTTGCCGGAAATTTTGATGTCACCGGACAATTAGTAGTTGGTACCTCTGATGCGGTAACGATAACGACTGCCGGAGAAATTCAAATTCCGGCAACTCAAACTTTGCAAATCGGTAGTATTGAACTTAACGATGTCGGTACCAGTAGTACAACTACGGGAGCAACTCTGGTTGGAGTATATGGAACCAACATCACCAATGCTACCTCGGCTACCAATGTTCAAGAAGCTCTTGAAAGCTTAGGAAGTGCCATCGGCGCCGGTGGAAGTTCCAAATGGACTCAGGACACCGGTTTTATCTACCTGACAACTCTTACTAATGATGTGGTTATTGGCGGTAATACTGCCGCCACCGGTTCTTTCTACTTTGATGAAGACGCTGGAAATCTTTATTTGGGAACCAATAGTGCATTAAATGGCACACTGACTCTTTATTCTTCAGGCGCGGTGACTGATCCGACCATTGCCGCCGATGCATCGGGCAATTTAATCGTCACCACCACTACGAACAACTTCACTACAACCACAACAGGTATAAATAGTACTGCAATCGGGGCTACTACTCCCGCAGCCGGAACGTTTACGAATTTAGCCAGTACCGGAACTTCAAGTCTGGGAAATGGCGCCGGCGATACAGTGACAATTGCGGTTTTAACCACTTCCGGACCGGTGATTACCACTGCTGCCGGAGTTTTGTCATCTGAAGCACAACTCGCTGTTGCTCGCGGCGGCACCAATGCGAGCTCAGTTGGATCAGCCGGATCCCTCGCCTATTCAACCGGCTCGGCGTATGCGTTTTCCGCAGTTGGCAGTTCCGGACAAGCAGTCCTTTCAGGAGCAGCCGGTGCACCCACTTTTACAACTGGTACTTTAACCTTGGCTGGTAATTTTGCCACAAGTGGTGCAAACGCGCTCACACTAACAACTTCTGGTACAACAACCGCTACTTTTCCTTCAGGAACAATAACTTTGGCCGATTTGGAGTCAATTCAGACATTCTCAGGGGCCAAAACTTTTACTACGGATACAAACCTTACGTACTCCGGAACTGAAAATCTGGCCATAACTTCAGATTTAGCTGGAGATGTTGATGTTATCTCGCTTATCGGCACTCCATCAGGAACCGCTGGGACTACTTCGGGCCTGGCTATCTCACAAGCTGACTCAGCTAACTCAAATGGTCTTGACAGTGGACTTTTTATAAATAATGCTGATACGAATTTAGCTCTTACAGATGCGATTCTAATTACAAATACAGGAGGAGGCGGTTATACGAATCTACTGAACACGCCTTCAATTGATATTTCCGGTACCGGAGCTATATCCGGTGCAACCGGAATCAGCTCATCAGGCACCATCTCGTTTACCGGACTGACTACCAATGGTCCGGTCTATACGTCCGGCGGCAACGGTACACTCAATTCCGAATCCCAATTGGCAATTGCTCGGGGCGGCACCAACTCAACTGCCACTCCAACTGCCGGTGGTATTAGTTATGGCACAGGCACCGCCTATGCTTCGCAGAAACACAACTAGAAATTCAAAACACCACAACATCCACTATTCCAACAGCAGATGCCATGGCCATTGACCTGACCGGAGGTACGACTGGAATTGTCACAGACGGTGTTGACGCGCTCTATATCGCAGCCGAGCTTGGCGCAAGTGGAGGTACCTCCACAAGAAGCGGACTCCATTTAAATATTGACCCAGTAGGTACTCCTACAAGCAACGATACTTATTATGCTATAAATATTGATGCTCTGTCAGCTAGCTTTGACTCAACTGACGCCGCAATCAATATAGGAGCAAATTGGGACAATTTTTTAAATACCCCAACAATTGACATCAGTGGAGCTGGTGCTATCTCTGGTGCTACTGGTATCTCCTCAAGTGGAACGATAACCCTCTCGGGCTTAACCGCTTCCCGAGCGGTATTTACTAATGGCTCCTCTGCCTTAACCTCCTCTGCCACCTCATTAGTCCTACTCAACTCCATCACTGACGAGGTTGGTTCAGGAAGTTTGGTCTTTGCGACAGGACCGACAATTTCAGATCCTACCTTGTCGGGAACCATCACCACTGCTTTAACTGGTTCACGCTTTGTCACTTCCAATGCTTCTTCTCAACTTGCCACCTCAGGTGCTTCAGCTGATCTTCTGGCAACTCTAACAGATGCCACTGGTACCGGTGTAGCAGTGTTTGGCACATCACCGGCGTTAACTACCCCGTCCATCGCCGGGTCAACCTTGACCGGCACTCACGACCTACAGGGTACACTGTCTGACTCAACAGGCAATGTCACAATCGCTGATTCAACTGACTTTACCCTGGGTGCCACTGATAAAGTATTAGTTGACGGATCAACAACCACCAACACCGGAACTGCCGGTATTTTAGATATCAATCTATCAACTACTGCATCACAGGCTGGGATTGATATTGCGGCGACATCAATAGCTGACTCAGCAGCGGACACAATTTCCGGCCTCAAAATCACTGGCACGGTTTCAACTGACACTGATGCAATTTACGGTATACAAATTACCAACCTTTCAGGTACGCCAACTTCCGGTAATGAATACGGATTCTACCAAGCAGGGACGAACTGGGATTACGGCGCTTTGTTTGAAGATGACATTATTATTACCAATCAATCTGATTTACGACTGGGAGACTCGGATGGCTCAAACTATTTGGCTTTCCAATCTGCGGCAACGGTGGGTTCAAATATTACCTGGACTTTTCCCTCTGCAAATGGTTCAACTGGACAATGTCTAAAAACTGATGGCACTTCAGGCACTGCCACTTTATCCTGGGAAGATTGTCTCGGCGGCGCCGGCGGCGGTGTAACTACAGTTGGCTCAATGACAGCTTCTTCGGTATTTTCCGGCTCTTCTGCAGACGACCAATGGTTGGGTCTCGGAGCTGCTGCAGGCAGGATTGAGTTTGACATCACCCCAACTCCGGATGAGGTAAATATTCTTGATGCCTGGGTCGGCATTGGCAATTCTGCACCAACGGCACGGTTAAATATTACACCGTCTACGGCTGCAGCTCTCACAATTGATCAATATTCTACCTCAGCCGGAGCTACCGGTGAACTCAGATTTATGGAAGGGGCTGCATCGTCAACGCAATATAGCGGCTTTAAAGCGCCTGACTCTTTAACTACCAGCGCCATCTATACGCTGCCCAACCATGACACCTCAACTCCGGCTGCGGATATGGTCTTAACCTGGCAAAGCAGTAATACGCTTGAGTGGAAATCCGTAGCCGGAGTTGGCGCTGGTGGAGATATTACTGATGTTGGTAATGTAACCACTGGTGCAGCTTTTAATTCATCTGCAACCGCGAACGGCAAATGGCTAGGTATTGGAGCATCTGACGGCAGAATTACTTTCGCAGATGACACTACAGATGAATTTAATATTTTGGCAGCCAATGTCGGCATCGGCACAGAGACTCCAACCACACAACTTAATATCAGTGGCAATTTTGATCTGGAAGGCTATGGCGCAATTGGCAATGGCTCAGCCATTACCGCAGATGAAAGTTTAATTATCAATCGTGCATTTACCGCAGCAACCGGGAATTCTGCCTATCAACTGCATCTCGGCGGAAATATTACAGAAAACACTTCCGGCACGCACGGCACAATTGCTCCTTTAGCAATTGATGCGATTATTCTGACTGATGGCGGCGGAACTGAGGTAATAACGAATTTAGCTTCCCTCTATATCGCAGGGGCTCCAACCGCCGGCACGACTCCGGCAAACGGCCCGTATGCAATATTCGCTGACGCGGGGAACGTCCGTTTCGACGGGCAAATCATCGCTGGATCAACCCTGGTTACTTTAACGCTCGCAACTGGCTTTATTGATGCAGACGCAATCACTCTCACTACTTCTGGTGGAGCTGGGGCAGCATTTAGTAGTTCCGGATTAGAGGTAGCTTCTGATGGTTTGACACTCCTTAAAGGATGTACCAACAATCAAGTTTTAAAATGGGATGACACTACCGATGTCCGCTGGGAATGTGCAGATGACACGAGCGGTGCAACCGGAATTATTAATATCGAGGAGGAAGATGTTTCGACTTCTGCAACTGCCAGCACGCTTGATTTTGCCGGTGCTGATTTTGATGTGGCTGATGACCCAGGAGATTCGGAGCAAAGAATCAGCACCGATTATACGAATTTTGGCAACAGGCTTGCGACGCTAAATATTGGCGATGGCTCAACAAATACCAGAATCGACATTGGAGGGGTAGATACCGATACCGGGCATACAATAAACATTGCCACACAAAATACCACAGCAGACACTCTTTTAATCGGTAATAATAATGCCGGGACTACTGTAGCCATAACCGGGGGTGACGACTGGAATATATCCGCAACAGGAATCCTAACTCTGTCTGCCTCGGCTGCCCAAACCACAGCTATTGTAGCAACCGACACGGATTATACCAATGCATTGGACGTCGGCGATAATACCATCACCGGTGCAGGTTATCTGATTACCTCAACCGCATCAGGCCTGACGTTAAATTCAACTTCTGCTGATTTGGCTCTGCAGACCACAACGTCGGGAAATATTTCGCTCACACCAGGTGGTGTTGGGGACATTGTAAATACAATTGATGCTGACTCAAATGCACAGTTTAACCATACAGTTGCCTCAGACATAACACTCAATACCGTTGACGTCAATTCTACAAACACATCCGCAGCCTCAACGGGGACACTTAACCTCCTGGCAGTGAGAAACCTGAATGAAGCCGGAGCAACAGGAACACCTGACTCACTGGTGTATCTTACAAACCTTGACGCCGACGAAACAGTAACAAATGGGTTATTTATTGAAATGGCCACCACCGGCTCTACATTATCCCGTGGCATAAACATTACTCAATCAGCAGGAACTTTGACTGATGCGATATTTCAAACCGGAACTGTAACAAACATTCTCAACACCGACTCAATCGATATCAGTGGCTCGGGTGCAATCACCGGAGCAACGGGAATCAGTTCTTCCGGAACAATTACCTTCTCCGGGCTTTCAACCGGAGTGGTGATTAATACCTCAGGCACACTTTCCTCCGAAGCACAATTGGCTACTGCCCGGGGAGGCCTGGGAGCCAATGTGACTGCAGTTGGAGCTGGAGAAATTCTTTATTCTACTGCAACTACAACCTATGATAGTCTGGTAGCTGGTTCTCTCAACCAGATCCTAATCTCGGGAGGTTCGGCCGCACCATCATGGAGTAATATCGCATCTTTATTAACGCAGGGTACGGGAATCACCATCACCGGCACTACCAATACTACTATTACTTCCACTTTAGGTACCTCAGTTGATTTGACCTCTGAAGTCACCGGAGTCTTGCCTATTGCCAACGGCGGTACTAACAAAGCGCTTACTTTGGCAGCGGGTGCGGTTGTGTATTCGGACGCAGATTCGTTTGAACTAACTGCAGCAGGTACTACCGGCCAGTGTCTCATTAGTAATGGCACCTCTGCCCCTTCGTGGACTTCGTGTGACAGTGCCGCCACCACTCCCTTTACCACCTCAAGCGGAGTAATTACAAAAACTACAATCGCAGAAACACAACTAGAAATTCAAAACACCACAACATCCACTATTCCAACAGCAGATGCCATGGCCATTGACCTGACCGGAGGTACGACTGGAATTGTAACTGATGGACTGGATGGCTTGTATATTGCCGCAGAGTTCGGGAATGGAACGACCAATACCAACTCAGGATTACGAATCAATATTGATCCGGTAAATACTCCCTCAGGAGATGAGGTATTCTATGGTATCAATATTGAAGGCCTAGCTGCCGGAACTTCAGCAACTGAAACTGCTCTTGTCATTGGTTCAAACTGGGATACTGTTTTGGACTCAGCTAATCTGGATATTTCAGGAGCAGGAGCAATCACTGGAGCTACCGGCATTACCTCATCAGGCACCATTACCTTATCTGGTCTGACTGCTTCCCGGGCGGTATTTACCGGAACCTCTTCAGAACTGACTAGCTCTGCTGCTTCATCAGTTTTAGTTGATTCGATTACTGATGAAACCGGGTCAGGCCTCCTGGTATTCGCAACTGCACCCACTGTAACCACTTTAACCGTTTCCTCTGGCGGCGCGGCAATCACCGGCAATTCAACTGTTACCGGCACCTTAACTACAACCGGCAACATCAATGCCAACGGTGGCCTTGACGTCGATGATGCCTTTGTTATCGCAGACGGCGGCGCGCTCACTACTTCTGAAGCTGCGACGTTTAACGGTACAACTACGTTTAACGGCGTCAGTACTTTCAACACCGACACCGATTTCACCCTTGCGGCAACAGAAAATATTGCAATCACTTCAGATTTGGCTGGCACAGTGAATGCATTGTCTTTCATTGGTACCCCATCCTCCACTGCCGGAACCACTCGAGGGCTGTTTATTCAACAGGCCAACCATGCTTCAAATACCAATGGTTTGGATGACGCAATTTTAATTGACAATGCTGATGCTGACCTTGCATTGACTGATGCGGTTGAAATCACAGATTCTGGCGGTGCAGGTTACACAAATTTTCTTAATACCCCTTCAATTGACATTACCGGTGCTGGCGCCATCACCGGCGCAACAGGTTTTAATGGCTTAGTAGTCACGGCTAATGATGGCATTATAACCACCGGCACCTGGAACGGCACTACGATTGCGGTAGCCAATGGCGGCACCGGAGCAACTACTTTAACTTCCAATGGAGTTTTGTATGGCAACGGCACCAGTGCAATTGGCGCAACCACTGCCGGAACCAATGGCCAACTCTTACTTGGTAACACTTCCGCTGCTCCGGCATTTGCCACCATGAGCGGAGATGCAACCATCACTGCTGCCGGAGCTTTAACCATTGCTTCCAACGCTGTAGCGCTCGGTGACGATACTACCGGCAATTATATTGCCACAATTGCCTCAGGCAACGGGGTCACTGTCTCAGGCTCTGGTTCAGAAACAGCTGCTGCCACAGTGCAGTTAGGATCGCTCACCGCCAATTGGAGCCAGACCGGAGCGTTTGACATAGTATTGAATAACGCATCTTCAGAGCTTGGAATAAGAAGTTCAGATGATGCAGCATTCTTCGGTTACTTAGACGTTGGAACTCTTACTGCTGACAAAACCTATGTTTTACCAAGCTTTACAGGTAGCTCGACGAACATTTGTCTTGAAACGGGCAACTGTAGCGGTCTTGGAGGGTCTATTTCAGGCTCAGGTACCTCCGGAGAAGTTTCATTCTTCACAGGCACTTCAGCAATTGGCTCAGAAAATATGTTTGAATGGGACAGCACCAACGATGTCTTAAGCTTGGGTACCGGCTCTGTTGCTGCAGACACCTCAGCCTTACTTGACTTGTATGGTGAATCAGAATATATGGTTTTGAGGCCGGCAGACGTGAGCACAGATGGTGACACGAACAATTCTGCTATCCTCAGACTCCGTGGAACCTATGACTCAGATGTTGCAGTGGGACCCGTAACCTCTTCGAACTTTAATTTCGACATAAGAAACATTATGACTGCAGCAGGCGCTTCCCCGGCTTCCCGACTTGATTTCTTAAATAACAGCGGAGCCCAAATTTTATCTCTTTCAAGCGCCGGTGTGGTCACTGTTCCGGATGCCGGGCTTTTGGATCTTTCAAATATTCTGCATAACGATGCAGCTGTTCAAGGACTAAAACTTCCCCAAAATACAACTCTTACAAATATGAGTACTGACGAAGGGTATCTTGCCTGGGATACTGACGATAACATTCTTTACGCTTACAATGGAAGCTCGTGGCAAAACGTAGGAGGAGCATCAACTACTCTAAAAAATGCTTATGATAACGATGTCGACGGCTCAGACGCAACAATTTCACTACTAGCAGCTGACGATTCAATCGTATTTACTAACCCAACTTCAGCAGGAACGGATTCAGCCTTTATACTTCATCTTAACCAACAAAATACAACCGCAGGCGTGTCGGCTTTAGATATTACTCAAGCATCCAATGCGTTTGATGCAGTAAACATCACTGCGAATTCTATTGATGAAGAAAACGTAATTGATATTTCAGCCACAGGACTCGCAACTGGCAACGCTATAAATGTCGCACTTACTGAGGCCACACTGACAACAGGTCTCTACTTTAGGGCTTATGATAATACTGTCGCAGCCACTGTATTTAGTGTAGGCGAGGATGGAAACACTACAATTACTGGAGCCGAGGACTCAACCATGTTTACTCTCACTGCCGGAGACGCCGTAATTTCTGACGGTTCACTCCTGATCACCGATGATGATGATGCAATCTCGCTTGGAGTCACCAACAATACCGCAACTACGATCGGCGCCGGAGTCAATACTGCCGGAATTGTTGACTTTTCCTCAAGTACCCTTACTACCGGAAATCTTTTAAATCTAGAAGCAAACGCATTGACCTCGGGAATTGCGCTTAATGTCGGGTCAACCTCGACCAGCACTACTGCAATTACCTCAGGAATGCTTGGTTACTACAACTGGAGCCCGAGCGGATCAACTAATATCGTTAAAAGTGGAGATCTATTTAGAATAAACATTGGACAGTATGGTGACGTCACCAATCTCTTTAACGTCACCGATCAGGGCTCATCCCTCTTTCGTGTCAGTGAAGCCCAAATCGAGTCCGCCATTCCCCACGCCTTCACCGCCCCGGGAGACGTCAGCTTTTCCTACGATGCGATTTTTACCAATCAAACTGCCAGTAAGATTGAAGCCTATGGACCGTTTACCATTGAGGCTGGCGAGAGCTTTGAGAGCAACAATCTGACTCTAAAGACTTACAATTCAGGGGATGTTGTAGTTGATATGGGCCTTGGCGGAAGTCTCGACATCTCAACCCTTGCAGGAGTAAGAACAGCTTCGGCAATTGATATCAATGAAAACAACACCACAGGAACGGTTGCCTCACTGACCTGGGACAGCGCAGAAACCCGCGGAGGGTTTATGGATCTTAATTTAACTGGCGCTCTGGCAACCGAACACTTTATTGACTTGACAACTTCGGCCGCATTTACTTCTAACCTCATTGATGTCAATGTCGGAGCCGCAGCTGCTACAGGCGACATAATTAACGTCAGTTTAGGATCAACCTCCCTGGATGGAGGAGCCTTTGTCATAGCTGATGCGGGAGGAGCAAGAACCGATGCTCTAATAGATATCACAACCGCTAATACCGGATCAGCTTCCGACAACGCTGCAATATTTCAAATTAACACCTCCGGTACGCTCAACTCCTTAGCCAATATTATTGACTTGAATATAACAGGAAACGCTGCCTCTAACGCTATAGATCTTACCTACGCAACCGGAGTTGCGACTGGCAATGCGATTGACCTAAATATGGGAACAAATGTCGCAGGTGACGCTTTGAACATTAACGCCGCCGCCACAACTGGTGACTCAATTGACATTACTCCGGGCACAGCCAGAACTTCAGGTGCTGGTCTTAAAATAACAGATGGCTCTTTGGCCGCAGCAGTAACCGGTGATCTCATCCAACTTGATATTACTGGCACCTCAGACACGAACACTCTTGACTTTGATATTTCAGGGGGCAGTGCTGTCTCCGGCAATCAACTTGATATCACTTATTCAAGTGCTGCTCATACAGGAAACGCAATTGACTTAAATATGGGGACAAATGTGGCTGGAAACGCACTCGATATTGCTACAGCAGCTACAACCGGCAATGCGATTGATATCACAACCTCAGGCATTTTCACCAACGAGCTGATTGATATCAACCTGGGAGCTCAAGCTTCAACCGGCGATGTGATTAACATAGATATGGGTTCAACGGCAGTGGCAGCCCAGGCATTTGTGATGTCTAGTTCAGCCGCAGCCACGGTAAATCTGGTTGATTTATCTGCCAGTGCGATTACATCAGGAGACATTCTAAATATTTCTTCAACCTCAACAGCGTTAACGTCTGGCAATTTATTTAGCTCAAGTCTTCTGGCTAACTCAGCTTTTACCGGAGCCCTCAACCTGTTTGAATTTGACCCCACTTCATCAACTACCGCAACCGGCGACATCCTTAGAATCAGCCTGGCGTCTGACGGCAACGTCGCGAACCTTTTTAATATTCAAGATGGTGGCTCTTCTATCTTTAAAGTATCAGAAAGCATCATCACCTCGGCTCTCCCTCATGAGTTCACGGCTGCAGGTGACGCAACCTTTGCATATGACATTAATCTAACCAACCAAACCAGCTCAACCATTGAGTCAAATGGGCCATTCACTATCGCCGCCGGTGAACCAAGCGAAAATAACAATTTGACTCTAAAGACATATGGCACAGGCGCTATAATTATGGACGGCAAGTTCTCTCTTAACAGTCAGGAAACACTCCCCGCAGACGATACTACCCCGTCTGTAGCAGCCGGATCACATTTCCTTGAAAATAATACTACAAACACTGTAGTTACCAATTTCGACAACGGTACAGTTGGTCAAATAATTATCATAGAGATTACTGACACGGATTTTGATGTTACTTGTGGAACCAATATCATTTGCGGATTTACAAACCCACTGACAACTGCAGCTGGAGACGAATTAACATTTATCTTTGACGGAACAACCTGGAACATGATTTCTTATATGAATGTAGGTACTGCGGGTGGAAACGATATAGCTGAATACTTCGTTTCTAACGAAGTACTTGAGTCTGGAACTATCGTCAGCGTGAATGCTGCAACCCCGGTAACAGTGCAGAAAGCGCTCTCAGTCGACGGCCAGCGAACTATCGGTGTTGTTTCAACTGATCCTGGCCAAACTCTCGGAGAGTACTCTGAAAACAGTTATCCAATTGCTCTTGCTGGACGGGTTCCGGTAAAAATTAATCCGAACTCTGCTGCCATTCAAAATGGAGACTTTATCGGAGCATCTGTTACAGCCGGTTTAGGGCAAAAAGCCCAAAGTGGGTATTATATCGGCCGGGCTCTGGAAAACTGGCAACCTAATACTGGTAAAGATACAATCACCATCTTTATCGACAACGGCTTCTACCTCGGTAATATTGCCCAAAACGGCGAGTTCAATAATCAACCACCAGCTCTGGATACCTTAGTTGCACCTGAGGAACCGGTGACTAACACCGCCCAAATCGAACAGCTCGCCTTACAGATGATTGAACACGAAGACCGCCTGTCAGCATTAGAGTCAGCTACCGCTTCGATGTCCGCGCAACTCACGCAACTTGCGCAAATTTCAGAAGCGAGCCAAAGCGCCCAACTCCTTTCATTACTCGATCAGGCATTAAATGTCTTAGGTTCAGCAACTGCCTCAGCGGTATTGCAAGAAGATCTAACCGTGCTCGGCGAAACTACGCTCAGCAAAGTCTTCATCACAGATGAATTGCGGGTGGGACTTTTGAAATTTGACGATATTGACTCAAGCATTGAGTCAATTGCCCAACCCTTAAAACTGCAACCGTCAGCACTTGAAGGCATTGATATTCTCGATGGCGCAATCGTAATTGACAATCAAGGTAACATTGTCAGTACCAAAGAACTTACCGTGCGAAAGCTTAACATCGGGATTGACCCGATGGACAGTGTCATTGCGACGCCGAGCGCCTCCATAGGCGAAGGAATCCTCAAAAAGAATACGCTCACCGTGACTATACCCACAACATCAGTCACCGAAAACTCAAAAGTGTTTGTGACTCCACGGACTTCTACAGGAGGTCAATCGCTCATCATCGATGAAATCATCCCCGGCGAATCGTTCTCAGTTCGGATTGAACAAACGTATCTCCAGAATATTAAATTTGATTGGTGGATAGTGGATAAAGTAGCGTCCAATTAGTCATATATGTCAAATATGTCATATTCGTCAAATCAAGTTATCCCTCCCCACGGGGGCTACAAAAAACTAATGTTATACCAGATGGCCGAGATCGTATATGATCTGACCGTCAAATTTTGTAAGTCCTATATGTCCTATTCGTCCAATAAGACCTATACGCGGACCTATGACCAGATGATCCAAGCCGCACGCTCGGGCAAACAAAATATAGCCGAAGGATCGATGGCTTCGGGCATTTCTAAAAAGACTGAACTCAAACTGATCGGAGTCGCCCGCGCCAGCCTGGAAGAGCTTTTAGTTGACTACCAGGATTTTCTGAGGACCAAAGATCTGAAGCTCTGGGGCAAAGATGACCCCCAAGCGCAAGCCGTTAGACGGCTTGCCTATAGGTCTAATAAGTCATATAAGACCTATACGACCTATTTGAAAAGCGCTGAAAGCGCTTCTAACTGCCTGATTTGCCTCATCCACCAGACCAATTATTTATTGGACAAACAACTAGCAGCCTTGGAAAATGAGTTCCTCGAAAAAGGTGGTTTTACAGAAGCATTGTATCGTGCTCGAAGAGCACGAGTGTAAGTCATATTTGTCTTATGCGTCATATACGTCCTATCAGTCTTATTCGTCATATTCGCCTCCGCACCTGGGTCGCCTTGGGCGTGCTTATTGTGCTTGCCCCACTGGCCTTCTTCACACTTTACCAGCCCCAAACAGGGGAAGCGGCATGGTATAACCAAAGCTGGGGCTTTAGAAAAAAAATCACTATTGATAATACAAAGGTATCCGGATCCGCCGACCATACCAACTTCCCGATTCTCATTAATTCAACTATCCCTGAGTTGGCTTCTCTCGCTCAATCGGATGGTGACGACATTTTGTTCACCAGCGCAGACGGCTCCACCAAACTGGACCACGAAATTGAAAGCTATACTTCAGCATCTGGAAAGTTAATCGCCTGGGTAGAAATCCCGACACTGGATTATGATAACGATACTGTAATTTATATGTATTATGGAAATGCAGTTGCAACGACCCAGGAAAATGAAACAGGCACCTGGGCCGGCGGCAACTACGTGTACGTGCACCATCTTGAAGAAGGAGACAGCACAACTACAGACTTTTATGATGATTCTACCACTAACGACCTGGATGGCACCCTTACCGATGCAGACGCAGATACCACATCGGTAACCGGACAAATTGACGGGGCACTGGACTTCACCGGAGATCCCGATGTAGATAGCGTCCTTGTTAAGGATAACGCGCTCTTAGATCTTAATCCCGCGACAAGCTACACCTGGGAATTCTGGTTAGCACCCGATGTGTTTACTGAGTGGCAAAGTCTCTATGTTGCAGATGACATAGACATTGACTACATCCAATTCTATGTTCACACAACAGCTGATACAGCCTGGGGCGCGGTTACTGCAGGGGTCTCGGTCGGGTGGATAGATTCAGACGGTGACAAAACTTACCGGCATACAAACAATAGCGTACTTACAGCCGGAACTTTGGCACACGTTGTGGTTGTGTATGATAGTTCACAACTCCAGGCAAGCAGATGGCGAATTTATATCAACGGTACTGATCAGACAAATACTTCAGATACTAATTCAAGCGGCACAATAGACACTATTGGTACAACACAGACAGAAATCGCCGAAGGGAATGGGGACTTAAATTTTAATGGGAAAATTGACGAAGTAAAGTTTTCTAACTCTTTACGCTCTGCCGACTGGATCGCCACTGAATATAACAACCAGTCCTCACCTTCTACTTTTTACTCATTCGGTGATCAAAATACTAAGAATAAGCCGATAGTGTATTGGAATTTAGATGAAGGAGTGGATAATACTTGCCCGGGTGGCGAAGATGCTTGTGATAGTTCTGGTAATTCAAATGATGGAGCTTTTGGTGCAACTACTGCAGCTCCTGCCTGGCAAACTGAAGATAAATGTGTCAGCGGTAAGTGTCTATTGTTTGATGGCACTGATGACACAGTTACTGTAGCAAATACCGTAACAGGTGTTCAGAGCGTGAGCTTTTGGGTGAAAGTTCTATCAACTTCAACTACACAAGAACTACTTGACCTTAATGCCACTGACTACTTCACTTCAGTATCAGGGACTGTAACAGTAGCTGGCTTTGGTACAGATACTATATATGTTGATGGTATAAGTGGAGCAACAACACTCACCGCGAACCGCTGGCACCATGTGGCGGTTACGAGTACAACTGGTTTCTCTGCCTCAGCAATAACCATTGGTAATGTATCAACCAACTTCGGCAATATTTTCATGGATGAGGTGAGACTTTTCGACACTGCCCTCTCAGCCGCGCAGGTGAAGAATGAGTTTGCAGGTGGGGCTGTGGTATTTGGTGCACAAGACACAGACTTTCTCAATCAAGGGTTGGTTGGCTACTGGAGAATGGAAGAGGCAGGGGACGCAACACGATTAGATTCATCTGGAAATGGCACTACATTAACTGAAAGTGCCTCAGATACAGTTGCCCAGGTTGGTGGCAAATTTGGCAATGCCGGGGATTTTGAATTAGGTGATACTGAATATTTATCGGTTGCGGACAACGCGGTTTTATCAATTACCGGCAGTCTGACTTTAAGTGCCTGGATAAGACCAGAAGCAGTTACTTCCGGAACATTTAACATTATTGCCAAGTGGGGAGGCAGCACTGACAGTTACCGCTTAGCCTCTATTGCGGATGGGACAAACCATGAAATACGTTTAGAGCTTGAATCCGATAATAATTACCAAGAAACCACTAGCTCAAATTTAGTGGCTTCCACTTTCTATCATGTAGTTGGAGTCTACGACGTTTCAGCGGCGACTGCAAAAATATATATCAACGGTGTTGAAGCAACAAGCTCAACCACAGGAACTATCCCCTCTTCAATCACAGATGACGCGGGAGCATTCAGCTTAGGAGCTGAAGATACTGCAGGAACCCCTACTGGTTACTATGACGGATATATTGACGAAGCCCGTATCTACAACCGCGCCCTCTCCTCTGGTGAAGTCAAAGCTCTCTACAACTGGGCGCCAGGGCCGGTTGCTTATTACAATCTTGACGAGGGCACAGGCACTTCTTCCGTAAATGATCGCTCAGGTAATTCAAATACAACCACAATGACCGGCACCATGACAGCAGAAGACTGGGTTCCTGGAAAATTCGGAAGTGCGCTGGACTTTGATGGGAACGATGATGCGTTAACCATCGCAACCGCAAATGATAGTCTTGTTAACTTTAATGGAGGTGAAACCTTCAGTGGTTCAGCCTGGGTTTATGTAAAAACTATGCCGGGCTCAGGAAATCAGGATGCAATTATTACCAAATGGGATGAAACAAGTACGCTTCGCGGATATCGCCTGATTGTTGAAAATGATGATGCAGATACTACCGGAAACTTCCAGATTGATATATATGATGAGTCCGCAGATCAAACGATTTTTGCCACCGGCGCAAACGACACAGTGTCTACTAATACCTGGTACCATATTGCTTTTACTTTTAATGGTGGTGTGGCAGGCGCTGCCGGAGATTTGAAACTTTATACCAATGGTATACTGACTAACGAAAACTCTGCCAACACTAGCTTTTTAGGGCTTGAGGATGTGGCAGTTGATTTTAGCATTGCCGACTATGATGTAACCGACGCAGTTGCCAATAACACCGCATTCACCGGTATTACAGATGAAATTCGTGTTTATAACTACATTCGCACTTCCCAACAAATCGTTGAAGACATGAATGCCGGGCACCCTGCAGGCGGCTCCCCTATTGGTTCACAGGTAATTGACTGGCATTTTGATGAAAACGCCGGCACCACTGCCTATAACTCAGTTGAAAGTGGTACAAACGGCACACTCAACAGCATTACTACTCCGGCAACAGCCACCTCCGGCTGGACTGAAAGCGGTAAATATAATGGTGGAATTCTCTTTGATGGCTCAAACGATAAAGTAGTGATCGTAACTGCATCAGATGCTAATGTGGACTTTAATGGTTCTGAACCTTTCTCTCTCTCAGCATGGATATACTCCACTACTGTACCACCTACAACTACTGATGAAGATTTGATAATTGGCAAATGGGATGAAACCAGCTCTTTACGACAATATCGAATGTTTTTGGAAAACGATGATACTGATTCAACCGGGCATATAAGAGTTGAGGTCATGGATGAGTCTACTGCAGGCAACGAGATACTTTCTGCTGTTTCAGCTAACGACTCGATCACCCAAAACACCTGGTACCATGTTGTAATGACATTTAATGGAACGGTGACTGGAGCAGCAGATAGCCTGAAAGTATACATTGATGGAACCCAAAGAGGCACAAACTCGGCTAACGCCAGTTTCCTGGGGATTGAAGAATTAGGCTCAGACTTCACAGTTGGGGATTACGATGCCACAGACTCTGATGGCGACTTGGATGCATTCACCGGCACCATAGATGAAGTGCAGGTTTATTCCGGCGAACTCACTTCTGACCAGGTAAAAATTGTCTACGCTGCTAATTCAGCCTCGAATTTTGGTGTGGGAACTGATGAAAAAGCAACAACTTATGGCGGCCCGGGTGGCAACCCGCCCATCCGCTACTACTCATTCGATGAAAACAAAGACAACAGTTGCACTGGTGGTGAGGATGCTTGCGACAGAAGTGGCAATGATTATGATGGCACCTTCAATGGTAATGCTACATTTGCTCCAGGTAAGTATGGCAGCGCGGTTACTCTTGATAACAATGGGGATTATGTAGATATGGGCGTCACTTTCCCTACCACCACTACTGCCTTCACTGTTTCTGCTTGGATTTACCCCACTAGCCTTACCGGTGGGAATGAAATCATTTGTAATAGCGGTTCTGCCTATTTCTGTCTCTACCTTAGTGGTAACCAGCTACGCTTTTGTGCAGACGGAACTATATGTACGGCAGAAGCATTTACCAACTCTTCAATATTCACGCTTAACCAATGGCAACACATCGTAATGACATATAACGGATCAAATGCGTATACATTTTATGTAAATGGGATTAATCAGACAAGTGACTCTACAACTGGCGCACGAAGCGAAGCAACTCAAGGATCCCTGTATATCGGAGCAGATGTCACTGGCAGTAGCTGGTTTGGAGGCAAGGTGGATGAGGTCAAGTGGTATGACTATGTTTTATCCAGTACCCAAATCCAGTATGAATACAACCGTGGTGAACCTGTGGCTCACTGGAAGTTTGATGAGTGTACAGGTGGTACTGCGTATGATAACTCTAAAAATGCAAATGGTGCTGCAGGCGGTAAAGACGGAACCCTCTCGGGTGCAACTGCACCCAATACTGGTAACGGCGATTGCACAACCGTAGACACAGCCACCAAGTGGTACAACGGTGCAACCGGCAAAAGAAATGCCAGTTTGGACTTTGATGATGTGGATGACATTGTGACTGTAACGGATAATAGTGTACTTGATCTGACTTCCGGGCTCTCCATCTCTGCCTGGGTAAAGACCTCGGCTGATGAGGCAGATAATGTGGTTGTTAGCAAAGGTACTTCATATGAAATGGGGGCGGATGCAAGTGGAAATCTATATTGGGATGGGGTTGGTGCCCAGGCAGATGATGGCAGTGCAAAAGTAACTAGTGGAACCTGGCACCATATTGTGGTTACCAATGACGATACTACTGTGACTTACTATGTAGATGGAGCTTCCACTGGCACCGATGCAGCCGGCATTGATACGGACAACGCAACCAATTTAATTATTGGTGGAGACGGCACCAATTTCTTTGATGGTCTAATCGATGACGTGAGAATTTTCAACTACGCCCTCTCGGCTAAACAAATATTAAATATTATGAATGATGGCGCCTACAGATGGGGCCCGGCTGAAGGGAGCCCTTGAGCAAGATGTCATTCCCGCGTAGGCGGGAATCTATACAAATAAAAATGAATATAAAAATACAAAACAATAAGGCAGGTTATGAGTATCTTTTGGCATACAAAATAACAGTGCCGATATACGACTATACTGTAGAATTCTGCAAGCGGTGGATTGACTATAAATCGCGTACTAAAGATCAAATGGAGCAAGCTGCCAGAAGCGGCATGGTAAATATTGCCGAAGGCCACCAGCAAAAAAGCCTAGCCAGCTATATAAAACTAGTTGGAGTCGCTGCCGGCAGCCAGGAAGAACTACTCAAAGACTACCAGGCATTTGCCAGGCAACAGCGGCTTCCCATTTGGGAAAAAGACAGGATAGTAAGGGAAGTAAGAGAACTAGGGGAAGTGTGGGATATCATCAAAAAATCCCCCACCCTCCCTAACTCCCCTGACTTCCCCTCCCTCCCCAAAAATCCTGAGGTAGCGGTGAACCTGATGATCACCCAGGTAAACCAAGCCTGCTATCTGCTCCACCGGCTGGAAACTGCACTAGAGCAAAAGCACACCCGCGAAGGCGGATATACTGAGCAGCTACTTAAAAAAAGACTGGAATACAAATCTAGATATGGCTAAAAAAACACCATTTTTTATTAGTCTTATTCGTCATATACGTCTTAGGACTTGGATCGCCACTGGAATTATAGTGATCCTTGCCCCGCTTGCCTTTGCCATGGTCTACGGCGTCTTCGGCGCCCTTGGCGGCAGCAATGTAAATCCAGTTGCTGTCTGGCATTTTGACGAAGGAGTAGCTAATACTTGTACCAATGGTACTGATGATGCGTGTGATTCATCGGGTAATGGCAATGATGGAGCATTTGGAGCCACCACTGCAGCACCAACTATTCAGACAGAAGATAAGTGTGTGAGTGGGAAGTGTTTGTACTTTGATGGGAGTAACGATACGGTAACAGTGGCGAATACGGTTACAGGAGTACAGAGTGTGAGTTTTTTTGTAAAAGTAATGTCCACTTCAACTACACAAGAGATACTTGATTTAAATGCCACTGACTACTTCACTTCAGTCTCTGGAACAGTAACAGTAAATGGCTTTGGTACAGACACTATATATGTAGACGGTATGGCGGGTTCGACTTCACTCACCGCGAATCGCTGGCACCATGTGGCAATTACCAGTACCACCGGTTTTTCTGGTTCGGCAATTACGATAGGCAACGTATCAACCAATTTTGGTAATGAGTTTCTGGATGAAATAAAACTCTTTGATTCAGCTCTCACTGCAGCCCAAATCAAAGCCGAATTTGCAGGAGGGGCAGCTGTCCTGGGTACTCAAGACACCGATTTTCTTACACTCGGTCTGGTAAGTTACTGGCCCATGGATGAGCGCACAGAAAACACCTGCACAGGAAGTGTAAATGATTTTTGTGATAAATCAGGCAGCGGTGAAGATCTCTCTATGCCAAGTACTACAGATTTTTCAGCCAGTGCAAAATTTGGGTTTGGACTTAGCCTGGATGGGATAAACAATGACGATTATGCAGCTGATACAGCGTACGGCAAAATATCAGCAACAAAGAGATGGACGGTGTCTGCCTGGCTCAACACAACAGATACACAAGCGTATTTAGTTGATTCCAGAACTTCTAACCAGAATGGAATTGGTATTTACACGGACGGAGCTAATACTCTAAAGATTTTTGTAGACCACAGCGGGACACTGGATAAAGATTATTCTTATACGTATGCAGCCATTGACGACGGCGTATGGAACCATATAGTGTTAACCCGCAACGCTGATAATTCCGTAACTTTATATATTAATGGTGTAGCCCAAACACCAAGTACTACCACTACGGACAATGATATTTCCGTCAGCTCTGATACCTGGAGTTCAATTACAATCGGAGCCAGGCATTCGATAGACGGAACATATAACTTGGCAGGTGAAGTTGACGATTTCAGAATATATAACCGTGTCCTTACCCCTGCCGAAATTAAGTCTCTCTATAGTTGGGCACCTGGACCGGCTAACTATTGGAATTTAGACGATACGGTATCCGGTGACGCACAAACTCTGATTGATCGTTCGGGAACAGGTAGTAATATGACTACAGTTGACGGAGCAAATAATTCTGGAATGGATTGTAAAGTTAGCGGGAAATTTGGTAAGGCCTGCGACTTTGATGGAGTTGATGACTACACAGATGCCGGCAGTATCACCGCCCTCACCAGTACACAGGCTTTTACAATAAATTTCTGGATGAATCCGGAGACTCTCGGCACTAAAGACGGTATTGTTACCCAGTGGGTCAACGATGCTTCCGCCTCAACTGGAAATATAATTGCGATGCGAACTCAAAATGTAGCTTCTGATGAAGCATTTGTTTTTGTGGGAAGCGGTTCGGACGACGGGGCTAATTATATGCAAACCTCAGACCTAGATCTTGTAGTAAATACCTGGCAGCATATAACTCTTGTTTATGATGGTACTGCAACAATTAAATTAAAAATATACAAAAATGGCACTCAGATTACTGCTACTGAAAATGGCACCATCCCAGGCTCATCAAACACAGCTACCAGCCAGACCTTTTCTCTTGCCGAAACAATCGATACTGCCACTCAAAATTATTTTGACGGCAAAATAGATGATGTCAGGATTTACGACTATCCCAGAACCCAACAACAAGTAGTTGAAGACATGTCCGCCAAAGGCGGATCCGCCTTTGGCGGAAACGCCGGGCCAATCGTTCACTGGAATCTTGATGAACAATATGGCACTATTGCAAATGATGCTGTGGGTAATGAAAATGGAACAGTTGATAGCAACTTAACCTGGTCTACTCAAACTAACTGTAAAATAAACGGTTGCCTGCTTTGGAACGCGGCAGATGAGGAGGTTTTGATAATTGATGCCAATGATGCTGATATTAACTTCAATGGAGCGGAAGAGTTCAGTGGTAGCGCTTGGGTCTACATAACAACAATTCCGGCTGCAAATAATCAGGATGCAATCATTGCCAAGTGGGATGGAACCACGGCAAGCGCTGATGCCTACAGACTTGTCGTTGAAAACGACGCCAGTGGAGGTGCAACTGGTAACTTTCAAGTTGATGTAATGGATGCCTCTGCCAGCCAGGTAATCTCTGCCACTGGAGCCGATAACACAGTAAGCGTAAACACCTGGTACCACGTTGCCTGGACGTTCAACGGCGGCCAAGCAGGTGCAGCAGACGACCTTAAACTGTATGTTGATGGAGTATTTGTCGACGGCAATGCCGCCAATGCAAGTTTCCTGGGCCTGGAAGACGTGGCTACTGACTTCACAGTTGGAGAATATGATGCCACAGATACAGAGGCAAATAACACCGCCTTTACCGGCTACATTGATGAGGTAAAGCTATATGCCTCAAAGCTCACCACAGAGCAGGTTAAGATAGACTTCAATGCCGGGGCAAGCACCAATTTCGGAGTGGGCACCAATGAAAAAACAGATGTAGTGGATGGAGCCGGAAGCGCTCCGGTCGGGTACTGGCCTCTGGATGAAAATACCGGCACTTCTACAACGTATGATAAATCAGGAAACGGAAGAGATGGAACACTCACCAGTATCACCGAATCAAGTTGGATGCCTGGAAAGTATGGGAGCGCTTTGAATCTGGATGGCGCTGCTGATTTTGTAGATATTGGCACCGGTCCATCCACAGTAAATACCGTTACTTTCTGGGTCAAACCAACCACAACCACAGAATATTTTGTCAATTTAACCAGTACCACCGATTATATTTGGTCAAATGCAGGAACAGTGACCGCAACTGGCCTTACTTTACCCACAATTTACGTAGATGGTATTCAAACGACAAGTATCACAACTGGTACATGGCACCATGTGGCTGTGGTCGACTCCAGCGCAGAGAACGCAAGCAATCTTGATATTGGCCGGACTCAGGATGCAAATTATCTGGAAGGGGTGGTCGATGAGGTAAAACTTTTTGACTATGCCCTTACTCCAGCCCAGGTAGCTTACGAATTTAATCGTGGGGAACCAGTAGGTTGGTGGAAGTTTGACGAGTGCACCGGCGCAAATGCATATGATTCAGGTTCTGGAGAGAATAACGGCACTATAACTCCGGGGGCTTCAGGTAATACTGCCACCGGAGACTGTAATTCCGGGATATCAACTGAGATGTGGGATGATGGCTCGACGGGGAAATTCAATGGTTCACTCGGATTTGACGGCGCAAATGATTATGTCACCATGGGAGACCCGACAGACGGATCACTTGATATTGATGCGAGTACAAATCTTACTATGTCAGCCTGGATCAAAACCAGCGACACGAGCGGAACTTACCATACTATTATGGAAAAAGGCGGTTTTGCCGCAACCACATTCAGATATTCAATTTTTCAACATAGCGATGGAAGCGTGTATGTGTACATTTCTGATAACTCTACTAATCAGAATTTTGCAAGCCAGAACTTTACTATAACTGATGGAGCCTGGCACCATGTTGCTGGCGTCGTCGACCGCACAAACACCCAGCTAAAAATATATATCGATGGCAAACTCAATAGAAGCGCTACTCTCACCGTTACGGGAACATTCGCCAATAGCCTCAACTTCAACGTCGGTTCCAACGATGCCGGGCCAACTACCTTTCCCTTTAACGGGTTAATTGACGATGTGAGGGTCTATAACTACGTCCTTTCAGCCGACCAGATTAAAAAGGCGATGAATGAAGGTAAAAGTGTGAGGTTTTAGGTTGCAGCTGAATCTTTCAAGGCTAATTCACATATTTAGACAGCAGTACCAATCAATAATTCCCGTATCACTCATAACTTTTGACTGCTATTGTTGCATAAATTAATTATTTTCCTAAATTTTTTTAGCGCAACTTTCCTTAAACTTTTCCTGAAACTAATAAAAACAATCTGCAGAATTGTTTCAGGAAAATAGAGCAATCTATATAAATAGACATCATAGGTCTTTGCGTTAATAAAGAGTTGTTGAAGTAATCTATATATAGTAATTCGGGAATATATCTGCGTTAATAAACTTTACGATATGCCTGATTTTGAGGCGAAACTAGGTGTTAAAAAATTTTAAGACAGTAGTTTTTGAGTTTAACGATTTTTTTACCGTATAGCTTCATTTTTCATGATTTAGTAGAAAACGTCTACTTGTTTCCCATCAGTAACTACTTGAATCGTACTTTGCTTTTGCGTCGTTAACACTTCTCCGTATTTTTGCAGTTGAGTCAAAACTATATCAGCCGGGTGGCCATAGCTATTTTTCCCTACGGAAATGATTGAAAGCCGGGGTGTAAGTTGATTGAGAAAGTTTTGGGTGACTCCGGTCTTTGATCCATGGTGCGGAACTTTTAAAACGTCTACATTTTCCGGTAAATTTTTTGTTACATTATATTTTTCGAATAACTCCTGGACTTGACTGTCTCCGTCACCGGTAAATAAGGCATCAAAGTTACCATACCTCAGATTAAGGTACAAGGAAAAAAAGTTTAAATCTTCATCAGTACGTAACCCTTCTAACCGGTCTTTAATACTATATTGCTCACTTAATTCAGAAACCGGAAATAATTCTTCTAACCATTTTATTTCCGGCCATAAAACGCTGAAGGTTGCGTCCTTAAAATCAATCACATCTCCAACTTTGAGGTAACTGACTGGTATTTTTTTGGCATGGATTGTTTCGGCAAGTTCGTGATATCCTTCAATAGAATGACGTATCGGAGTACTACTAAAGTGTAAAACAGTATATCTTTTTAGTACATCGATCAGCCCTTGCAAATGATCTTTTTGCGGATGAGTGAGTAAGACGAGGTCTATAGTCCGATCATAAAATGGCATGTATTTGCCCAAACATGCAAGTATTTTTCCGTCCGGTCCGCCGTCAATTAACACATCTGCCTGATTTGGTAATCGAATATAGATACCATCCCCTTGCCCGACATCACAGTAGTAAATATGCAGTTTGCCATCCGGAAACTGGAAAATTATTAATACTACCAGACAAAAAACCACAAACAGGCAGTAAGTAATGAAGCTTTTTCTTGTCATTTTAAACTACAAGTTAGACTAACCCTATTTTGTCATTGCGAGGAATCCCGGCGTGGCGGGATGACGCGGCAATCTCGGTGGTAACGGGATTGCTCCTCCGCCAGCTAGCGGATCGCAATGACAGTTTAAACCAGAATTAATTCCATAACTCATGTTACCAGTTGAAACTTGCAAATGGTATTTGTGCGGTAAGTTGTACTACTAGCAAAAGAAAAGAAACCGGCGCATAGGCGAGAAAACCTGCCAGAATCCCGAACGGTTCCCAGATTAAGCCTGCAAGTACGGTGAGAAAGCCGAAAATCATGATTGGACTAATGGTCCAGGCAATTAAAACGTTTGCAACCGGAGCGACTAGTGAAATCCGGTGAAAGTGATACAAAATCAGTGGCGTTGTAAAGAGTTGAGCTGAGAGCGTAGTTTGTAAATTAAACTTGAAATAGTGGAATAATTGGTGCCTAAGACCAGACTTTTTCATTGTTTCTTTGGGACCAAAGAGTAGAATACCTAATGTGGCAGCCACAGAGAGTTGAAATGAACGATCTTCGATAAATTGTGGGTTAACAAATAGCATCATTGAAACAGTAAAAAATAGAGTTAGCAGACTCCATGATTGTTTGCCAAAGTATACGGAAAATAATATCAAAGAGGCCATAATGGCAGCCCGGATAATCGGCGGCTCAAAACCAACAAACCAGACATACATCCCTATTGCCAGTAGAGTTAACAGAATCGAAGTTTTTCTTCCAAAAATTAACAGCACTTCGGAAAGGAATGCAGTCAAAATAGCTATATTTTGGCCTGATAAAACTACTACATGAATCGTTCCGGTCGTTATTAATGCTTCATATAAATCCCGAGGTAACTGGGTCTGAACCCCAAACAGTATTCCCAGAAGCAATCCGGCCTGAGGTTCCGGCAACAACCTGCCTATCAGATCAATAAAAATTGAAAGCATGGACAAAAGTTTCAGTAGGTAACCAGGACTCCCTTATTTTTTTCAAAGGTAGTTTTATTGAGAATTTTTTTACTTAAGAGTTCGTCAACTGACTGATACGGCCGGTTAGAAATAATTTTGGCTGCGGTCACTTCCCCAATCCCCGGCAGACTCTCGAGCTCTTTTTCTGAAGCTGTATTAATATTCACACTCGTACCTGTGGCAGTTACTACCGTTCCTGCTACTTGAGGTGTTTCTGCTTTCGTCGACCGTATCTCATTCTTTTTGGGAATGTAGAGTTTTGACCCGTCTGTAAGTTTTTGGGCTAAATTTAGTTGCCTACCTACCCACTCTTGATCTGCTTGACTGGATAAACCCCCGGCTTTATCTAAAGCGTCCTGTACTCGACTATCGCTGGGTAATGTATATAACCCGGGCTTTTCTACTGCTCCGGAAATATCCACGGTCACAGAAGTTGCCATCTGCGCCGAAGCTGTTGACTCAGAGGCAGAAAAACTGAGCTGGGGTTTAGAATGGTAATAAAGGAAAATCCGTAACCCAACGATTAGAATAAGCAAGCCAAAAGCGAGAATAAGAAACGGAAGCTTGTACTGCTCCCAAATAGCTACTTGACCTGGAGCTTCTTCTTCGGCCATAGCTCCATTGTTAAAAAGCGCTAGTAAGAAGTCAATGGAGAAAATGAATTCCCTCTCCTTAATAAGGAGAGGGATAGGGTGAGGTCGTAATGTTTATATCCCTAATCCTTGACTACGAAATTAATTAGTTTTCCCGGAACAAAAATAGTTTTATTAATTTGCTTACCAGCAAGCCATTTGGCAACTTTAGCACTCTGTTTTGCTGTTTGCTCAATCAACTCCTGATCATTTGCATTTTGAATTGACAGAACAAGCGAATCACGTAGTTTTCCATTGACTTGAATAACTATTGTAATGCTCTCCTCTGCTATTTGTGTTAGGTCATACGTTGGCCATGGTTGCAAGTGAAGAGAGTTCTTTGTGGTCATTGGGATTTGGTCATTGGGATTTGCAACGCGTAAGCGTTGGTATAATTCTTCAGCCATGTGCGGCGCAAACGGCGCCAGAAGTTTCAAAAAATCAATAACTGCTAGGCTATTCATCTCAGTTGCATGATCCATCCACCAGTTCACCAATTCCATGAGTTTGGCAATTGCGGTATTGTAACGCAATTTCTTCATGTCATCAGTAACTCCCTTGATCGTTTTATGGAGTAATTTTGGCCTATCATCATGTGCCACAGTTAATTGTTCCTGACTTAATTTGGCATTTGTACTCACCAATCGCCAGACTCGAGATAGCCATCTATACATCCCGGCAATACCGGTATCAGTAAAATCTCCACCCTGATCAAACGGACCTAAAAACATAAGATAGGTACGGAGCGTATCAGCGCCATATAATTTAATGTACGCATCCGGTACCACTACATTGCCTTTTGATTTACTCATTTTGGCCCCGTCTTTGATGATCAGTCCATGTGCGTAAAATCTCTGAAACGGTTCATCGGCATTGTAATCGTCGCTAAGGCCTTCATTTTCGAGCGGGATGTACCCCATGTCACGTAATACCATCCAGACAAACCGGGCATAGAGTAAGTGCAAAACCGTATGCTCAGCTCCACCGATATACGAGTGAACTGGCAGCCAGCGTTTTGTGATTTCAGTGTTCCAAGGTAATTCTGCCTTGTCATCCCGAGCGAAGTAGAGGGATCTCATTTCACCTGCTGTCGTTGAATCAGATTCCTCCACGCTCCGCCTGCCGGCGGATTGGTCGGAATGACTGTTAACACTGGGATACCGCAAGAAATACCACGAACTATCTAAAAAGGTATCACATACATCTGTTTCCCGTACAGCTGAGTTGCCGCAATGCGGACATTTGGTGTTATAAAATGAAGGTACGCCAGCTAATGGTCCTCTACCCGTACCACTTGGCCGCCAGTTTTCAACGTCAGGAAGTAACACCGGAAGTTGATCCTCTGGCACCGGATACCAACCAACAGCCCATGCGATGTCATTCCGAGTCCCGCCTGTCCTCATTATTTCTAATGAAGACGGGATCGAGGAATCTTTTACATCCCAACCTTGAGGTGAATAAGATTCCTCCGCTCTCCGCCAGCCGGCGGATCGGTCGGAATGACGGGAAACTGTAAACCAGCTCTTTCCCTTTGCACACTTCTCGCAGTAAATCATCGGAATGGGCGCGCCCCAATAGCGTTGCCGGGAAATTAACCAATCTCGTAAGTGGTAATTAGCTTCGCACTTACCCCACCCTTTTTTCTCGAGGTATTCCATTACTGTGTGAATTCCTTCCTGAACCTCCATCCCGTCTAAAAATCCTGAATTTATAAGTCTACCTTCCTTTTCCTGAACTTGCTCAATCTGTGTAATTTCGGATCGATCTCCATCAGCAGCCACCACTACCCGTTTAACCGGTAAGTGCATCGTTTGCGCAAATTCAAAATCCCGTTTGTCATGTCCTGGAACCCCAACTACCGCTCCGGTCCCCACTCCCCAAACCACAAAATCAGAAACCCAGATCGGCAAACGTGCATTATTCAATCGGTTAATTGCATAGGCACCGGTAAATACGCCTGACTTCTTTGCTCCCTCGGCAATCCGTTCTTGTTTACTTTTCTTCTTAGCTAATTCGATGTATTTATTTATTGTTTGTTTATATTCTGAGGTAGTTATCTGAGACGCGAGTGGATGTTCCGGTGCGATCACAATAAAGGTAGCACCAAAATTAGTATCCGGTCGTGAGGTCCAGCACACAACTTCCTGTGGAGAATTTTCTACCGGATAATGAATATTTATGCCTGTCTTTTTCCCAATCCAGTTTCTCTGACCTATTTTGATCTTTTCTGGCCATTTAAATGATGGTTTGTAGGTATTTTGTAATAGTCGATCAGCGTACGCCGTGATGCGGAAAAACCACTGTTCAAGTTCTTTTTTAATCACTTCTGTTCCGCATCGCTCACACACCGAAACGGTAACTTCTTTCCCCTTTCCCCTTACCCCTTTCCCCTGAATTACCTGTTCATCAGCCAGTACAGTTTGACAGCTCGGGCACCAGTTCACTTCGGCTTTAGCCCGGTATGCAAGTCCGGCTTTAAACATCTGCACAAATAACCATTGTGTCCATCTATAATAATCCGGATCATACGTTTCCAAAGTTCGCTGCCAGTCAAAGCCATTGCCAATAGCGCGTAACTGTCGGTAGAAATTTTTTTGGGAAACCAAAGCCTGCTCTTTTGGGTGATGGTTGACTTTTAATGCATAGTTTTCACTATGAATTCCAAATCCGTCAAGTCCAATGGGTTCAAATACATTAAATCCGCGCATCCGCATAAACCGACCGTGGACGTCAACGCCGGTAAATGCATACACGTTGCCGACATGCAAACCTTCGGCTGACGGATACGGAAACATCATCAGGTTGTAGTAGGGTTTTTTCGCAGTTTTCAGATCAGGGCTGTAAATCCCTTCTGTCTCCCAACGCGTTTGCCATTTCGTTTCAATCTCGCCTGGTTTAAAGCGCACGGGCAATTCACATTTAACTTTTTTGGTTGTCATAGTAATCCAATTTACTTCTCGTATAATTTTATATCAATTAATCCTCTTTTACCAGCTTATTCTTTCACTAATAATAATTGCCCGTTGAAGTGTTTTGTATAATTATTCTTACTGACCGTCAGGACAATCCAAAATATATTTAGCACATTATTGTAACGTCTGCTAACACTTTTGGCCTCTTTAGCCTCAAAAGGCCTTTGCTGCTGGGTAAAGATTGACTTACTCTGATAATTGTGACGCAATGAATTTCATTGACATAGGTCTGTTCTTACCTAATTACTATATCTTATTACTATTCAAATAGATCAACTGACCGGATACAAAAACCACCCTGCAGTTGCAGAGTGGTTTGTTGTGAGCCCCGTACCGAATGCCCCAAAAATCCTCCATATATCCCCACCTTAAGAAGGCGGGGCTTTCTGGTACTGGGGTAATTTTTTTACAAAAAAATTAAGCGCCAGGTTGCTGTCGTGATTGTTTGAAACAATCATTACAATAGACTGGTCGATTACCCTTTGGTTCAAAAGGCACTTGTGCTTCTTTACCACAATTTGCACACGTCACCGTATACATTTTGCGATTTTCGCGCACTTCGGCTTTTTTAAGTTTACGACAATCCGGACATCGAGATGGCGGATTCGTAAAACCTTTTTGGGCGTAGAATTCCTGTTCACCCGCGGTCCAGACAAATTGCTTACCGCAGTCCCGACAGGTTAATGTTTGATCTTGCATGTTTTAGGGTCACCTCCTTCTGGCATCCGCCTAGGCGGATCATAGATTCCCAGGACTCCTGTGCCTCCTCTGGGAATCTAATTGCCAGAATGAGCTCTAACGTGAGTATTAGGGTATGGGTAGTATAACAGAAAAGCAGGAAAAGACAAATTTGCAAGGCTGGCGGATCAGCTGTGGCGTCCCTGCGGGACATCTCCAGTGCAGTTTGCGATTCGTTTAAACGAGAGCATTACTGCAATGGATGCGGTGTCAACTGCCACAGCAGTACGCCTCCCGCTTCCGCGGATCGGCTACTGCTGTGGACCCGAGGGGAATCGAACCCCTTTCTTCTCCATGCCATGGAGGCATACTACCGGTGTACTACGGGCCCGGATCAAAATAAATTAGACTACTAATGAGACTAATTCGTCCAATTTGCACCGACTTTTGTGGACTCGGGCGGACTCGAACCGCCTACCTCTCGGATGCGAACCGAGTGTTCTACCAGGTGAACTACGAGCCCGGGAAGTATACTACAATTGTACCAAAACAACTCAGATGAGACCACTAAACCTTACTTGAGGAATGAAAGCGGGTTCAGGAGCGTTGTTCCCTTTCTGATTTCAAAATGCAAATGTGTGCCGGTTGAACGACCAGTAGAACCCATCTTGCCGATGACCGAACCTTTGGCGACGGCTTGCCCGGCGCTCACGTAAATCTCTGACATGTGGCCATACAACGTCTGGTAACCATTGGCATGATCAATAATGACATGGTGTCCGTATCCATAGCGCGCATATTCCACCAGGATCACTTTTCCGCCGTCAGGTGCCAGAATACCGGGCAACGCGTTATTCGCAATATCAAGCGCCATATGATAGGAAACGGGCCGCTGGGTAATCGTGCCGTTGGTCGGCCAGATAAACTGGCCGCTACCGGCCTGATCACCCACACCCACCTGGGCAATCAGCCGGGGCGAATAGATCGGCTTTGATTCCGGCATTACCCCATCAGGTACCACGAGCATTTGACCCGCGTTTAAAGCAAATGAATCCAGGTCCGCAAAATTATTAAACGGATAATTGACGATTGATTGTGCTTCGGTTTTATACTTCTTGGCAATAGAGTAAATTGTTTCGCCTTTGGCAACTTTAATCACCATTCCGGTCACCGGTGGAATCGCAAGTTCCTGGCCAATCGTGAGGTCGTCATCGTCTAGTTTTGGGTTGGCCCACTTGATGGTATCCGTAGAAATTCCGAATTTTTCTGCAATCGTGCTTACGGTATCGCCTTCAACTACCGTGTAGGCAATTACTCCATCCCGTGGTTTTTCCGAAATTTGAGTCAGCGTATCCTGCTCGTCAAATGACGAGAGTACTGCCGAGGGAGCGGTAAATTCTTCCAGACTTTCGGCGTTTGCTTCGTAGGTGTTACGAATAATTGGCGCAACCACAATACCAACGACAATGAGCATAAACAGCGAGGTGTGTAAAAACGGCCGCGTGTAGATACCGCGTTTGGCAACCAGTATAGTGACCAGGAGCGATTTACTGGCTTCAAACTGCTGCCAAAGACTGCGGAGTCGCTTATTTGTATAGCGATAGAGAGAGCGCAGAAACGTCTGGAAATCAGTTACATGACTAATAAATTCAGTCATGGCAGTAAGCTAACAAGCCTGGTGAGCTTTGTCAAATGGTCTAACTACCACCTAACCAGATCATTTGTGCGGAAAATGGAAAATATTGACTTATAGTTTGAGGTTAAAATATGCTACAGGATATTTCTTGAGGCGGGAAATTAAATAGTCCAACCAACGTTCGTCAAAACATTTTTCCTTACTACGTACTACTTCGACCAAAGGCTGATCGGCCTTTGGTCGATACTACCCCTTACCCTGCTTTGGCCAGGCTATCCAAAAATTCCTGGTTGGTTTTAGTTTTGGTCAGCCGTTCAATCACCGCCATGGTCCGTTCTGCCGAGTCATTGAGTAGTGACAACATATTGCGCAAAGTCACAATCCGCTTCAGTGTTTCTTCACTAAACAGGAGTTGCTCCTGCCGGGTACCTGATTTTTCAATGTTGATTGCCGGAAAAACGCGGCGTTCGGCAAGCGCCCGGTCAAGATGAATTTCCATATTGCCGGTACCTTTAAACTCTTCATAGATAAGGTCGTCCATCCGGGAACCGGTTTCAACAAGGGCAGTACCAATAATCGTTAATGATCCGCCATCCTCATTTTTCCGCGCTGCACCTAAAAAGCGTTTGGCCGGATAAAGTGCTGCGGGATCAAAACCGCCTGAAAGCGTCCGACCTGACGAATTAACGGTTAAGTTGTATGCCCGGGCCAGCCGGGTAATCGAATCAAGCAGAATAACGACATTTTTACCGAGTTCCACCAGACGTTTGGCCCGGTGTAAACCCACCTCGGCGACTTTGGTTTGCTCTGCGGGTGACTGGTCAAAATGTGAAGCCACTACTTCGCCTTTTATCGAGCGGGATAAGTCAGTCACTTCTTCCGGTCGTTCACCGATCAGTATTGCCATGAGGTGCACTTCCGGGTAGTTGGCGCTAATGCCGCTTGCAATTTCCTTAAGCATCGTGGTTTTTCCGGCTTTGGGTGGAGAAACGATGAGGCCGCGCTGTCCAAAACCGATGGGTGCAAATAGGTCAAGTATCCGACAAGATAAGGGTAGGTTACCATGTTCGAGCTTGATCATTTCTTTCGGATAAATGGGCACGAGGTCATCGTAACTCGGCCGGACGCCTAAATTATCCGCATCCTGGTCGTTGACTTTTACCACTTTCAAAAGTCCATAGTACCGTTCGTTATCTTTGGGTTGTCGCGCTTCACCAGTGACCTCATCTCCGGGCCGCAGATTAAATTTACGAATTTGTGACTGCGAAATGTAAATATCTCCGTCTGAAGCGATAAATTTTGGCCGCAAAAACCCGTGGCCTTCGGCCATAATGTCAAGAAATCCGGTGACTGTTTCAGTCGGCACATGGGCATCCTGCATTTCGCGCGGCGCGCCATTGCCATAACCTTCCCGATGATAACGCGGTCGAAATCCGCCGCTAAAACCGGTATCAGTCATTTTGTGAGATCGTAACAACGTGCGGTCCTGCACGCGAGGTAAAAATGTTCGCCGAGGTAGAGTTGGAACCGGTGTTTCTGTTTGTGGCAAGGGTGTAGTTTTAACCACGGTTTCTTCCGCAATTATTTGAGGAAGAGGGCTTTTCTCTTCGGACACTTCCGGAACTGGTGCCCCCACGAGATCATCAACGCTTAACGGGGTGGAGGTTGCTCCAGGTTTTACCGGAATTTTCTTAACTGCACGGATTGTTGGCATAGGTTTGACTAAATATGAGGCGTGTATTCTTTCTTTTTCTTTGCTATTTGAAAATTACCACAAAACACCAAAAAGCAGGTATTTCCAGGTGTTTAATTAATGTACATTTGTTTATGGGAAATATAAAAACCGACTGAGGCAAACTCGGGTATACGCGTATTAAACCACGAACCATCCTGATTGTCAAGCGAAATCCGTTCCTTTCTCTGTACTACCCTGGAAACCAATTACTAATACTTAGCATATCAATAGATATAACAAAATTAATCAATCTAAATACGTACCGCTTACTTGCGTCGGTTTCCCGTTTATGAATACAATAGAGTATGAGCGATTTACTTATCTTACTCGTGATTGCGGTTGCTTCCTATATACTCAGTAAATCCGCAGATCTGGTCGTCGCTTCGGTCTCTTCACTGGCTCGCAGGTTCGGGGTGAGTGAATTTAACCTTGGCTTTTTTATCCTCGGCCTGGCTACCTCGACTCCGGAATTATTTGTCGGCCTCAATTCAGTGATTGATGCCACACCTGAACTCTCCCTCGGTAACCTGATTGGCGCCTCAATCATTTTACTGTCCTTAATCATCGGTCTCACCGCAGTACTCAACAAAGAAGTCCGTTTTGGTAACTCTTTTGGCCGCAAAGACATTTTGCTGACCAGTTTCGTCATCCTCTCACCAGCCTTCCTGTTGTTTGATGGTCTTCTGTCCCGATTTGACGGCCTGTTTCTCATTGTTTTTTACGTGCTTTTTTACCTGTTTTTAAATCGCCAGCAGTCATTTGCCGAGCGGATCGAGCAGAAATTAAGTAGTCACAAACTTAATTTTCTCAAAATTGCGGCCAAAATGCTGCTTGGGGTGGTAGGTCTCGCAATTACCTCAAAAGTGATCGTTGAGGCAGCAGAACTGATGGCAGTTACTTGGAATTTACCACTGGTGCTTGTTGGACTGGTCTTTCTTGCGGTTGGCACTAACCTGCCGGAACTGACAGTTATGATTAAATCGACGGTCAACCATCACAAGCAAATCGCCCTGGGCGACTTTCTCGGCAGCGCCGCTGCCAATACGCCTATCTTAGGAATTGTTGCGTTACTGTCACCTATTACCCTTAATGCTCCGGTCAAAATTTATGTAAGTCTGGTTATGTTATTTATTTCGCTCGTCACCTTTAATGCTTTTTACCAAAGCCAACGCAAACTCACCCGGCTTGAAGGCGGAGCTTTAGTCGGCTTGTACGGATTCTTTCTCATTGCTGAAATCTTTTTACGCAACCAACTATAGGTCGTAGAACTTTCTTTAGATAAACCGCTTTCCTTAAATTTGTATACTAATAGTATTCGTACCTTAAAAGAGCTTTGTCCAGTCAGAGAAAGCTTAACTTAGTTTCTATCA